>Ga0100388_10001607_pt1 | contig 19842 bp, 17 predicted proteins | sample CryGeymeta201512_FD_81536 | JGI IMG/M metagenome (GOLD analysis project Ga0100388, IMG submission 81536) | Groundwater microbial communities from Crystal Geyser aquifers in Utah, USA - Crystal Geyser metaG 2015-12 | ecosystem: Environmental > Aquatic > Deep subsurface > Groundwater | place... | reverse complement strand
GTGACGTCGCGGCCCGGGGCGACATGGGGTCCGCGCCACACGTCGCCCACGCCGCCCTCGTCGATACTTCTCGATCAACTCGCAGCGACCCGCGAGCGTCCTCCCCTGCACTTGTATCCACAGCACATGCCGCTCAGTGAACGCGAATGCGGGCCAGGCGGAAGCCGGGGCCTGTCGCCCGGGGCGCAGTGACCGCCCACTCGCCGTTGGGCGAGACAGCCGGTCGCGACCACCGGCGTTGATTCTGAAGGGGCGCGTCGGGCGGGCGCGGAAGGATCTCCCAATGCGACCGGTGTCACGGCATAGGCGACGGCGTAGCTGCGGTCTCCGGGGAGCACGGTCGGGACACGCGCCCGACCCCAGTTCTGGTTCAGAGGGATGGAAGCGGGCGGCGCGGAGCCGAGGGTCAAGGCATCGCTGAGGAGCGCATCCTGAACCCCGCCGTCTTGCCCCGTCATGGCGAAGATGTAGTCTGCGGCGCTGCTCGCCCCTGCGTTACGGATGTCAGAGGTCGCGTAGAAGGTGGACGGACCGATCGTCCCCGTGCGCGTCCCCGTGCCCGCTTCCATGCGATAGTGGTAGATCCCGCTCGTGATGGCGCCCGGTTGCGTGTTGCCTTGCCAGTAGGTCACCATCGCCCCGTCGTCGCTGATGCGAACGCCGATCATGCCGTCCGTGCTCACGTCCGAGCCCGTCTCCACGATCGAGGCAGGCGCACTTCCTACGGCCCAGCGATAAATGCGCTCCGTTCCGGCCGTGTCCACTCCGATCATGGAATTGGTCACGAAGACCACGGTGCCGTCGTTCGCGATGTCGACCGAGGGTAGGCCATTCATGGAACTGAGTGAGTCTGCCCCCGCGGGCGTCTCATCTGTCGTGATCGCCGTGAACGAGTAGGGCGTGCCGCAGCCATTCACGGCGGTGATGGTCATCGTCTCGGCACCTGGAAAGAGAGGAATGCGGTAGGGCGTGCGGAGCTCCCTCGAGCCCATGCTGAGCGTGACCGTTCGGCTGTCCGTCCCGCGCATGATCGTGTACGCGGTGGCTTCGGTCGCGACCTCGTCGAAGAGGATCACCAGCTCTCCCTGGTGGTTCCAGGTTGTGCTCATGACGGACGGCGGCGTCGCGGTGCAGCCACCGTCGGTCGTGCTCGAGTCGGTCGTGCTCGAGTCGGTCGTGCTCGAGTCGGTCGTGCTCGAGTCGGTCCTGCTAGAGTCGGTCGTGCTCGAGTCCGGGACCGTGCCGTCGGGGTCGTGCAGGCCGCTCGTGGAGTAGACGAGTGAGCAGCCACCGCTGGCGATGGCGACCAAGATCACGAGTGCTCGGCGCATCAGAACCTCCCCTGGACGACGAGGCCGCCGCTGTTTGGTCCAAGCGCGGGCGCGAGCCGCGCATGCTCTGAGCCGTCGTCGCCGCCCGTCAACAGCAGGATCAATCCGACGGCGGCTCCCGCCACGGCTACGCCGAGTCCGAGGTCGGCGATGAGGGCGCTGCGATTCACGTCATTGAGCTCGGCCGCGGCGCAGGCACCCGCGTTGCAGTGGGTCTTCGCGTCTCCGTAACGTCCGCTGGTAACGATCGCGGCGACGGCGAAGGTCACCAGGCCGGCTCCTCCCACACTGAACGCCACGATCGGCCCGGCGAGAGAACGGGACGCCCTAGGCTCGACCGCGGCGGGAGCGCTCCCCGTGTCGGACTGCTGGTCACCACTCTCGACCGCCGTGTCAGCCGGCGTGTCAGTCGTCGCATCGGTGTCCAGCGGACTTGCGTGACGGCCGTCGGCGTTGGCTGCCTCGCGGGCCAAGGAGGTTCGCAAGACCTCGATCCGCGAGCGCACGATGGCCGCACGGGGCGAGCTCGGCACCGCGTCCAGGAACCTCGCGTAGGCGTCCGCGGCCTCCGCCTTACGATCGAGGCGATCGAAGCAGACCGCCAGGTTGTAGAGCAGCGCCGGCCGCTGGCTCAGCTGATAGGCGTTCTGATAGCGCATGAGCGCCTCTTCGAAGTGGCCCGCGTCATAGGCGCGGGTTCCAGCCTCGTACAGCAGTCGTGCAGCCTGATCGAGCTGTCCGCCCAAGCCTTCCGACTCGCCCTCCGCCGCCGGTTGCGCCCACGCGCTACTGGAGACCAAGAGGACGAGGCACCCCACCAGCCAGTGTCTCATCGTCGCACATTATCACCATCGTCTCCGGCGCTCCATCCTGGCTGATCACGAGGGCGCCCTGTCGTCGGAGACTTCAATCGCCACTTGTCGTCGAGGATACGGCCGATGGCTTCGGCGATGCTCTCATGAGTCCTGGCTCGGACGCTGGAGGTCGGAACCACGCTCTCGGCTCGGCGCGGGACGCGTTACCACTTCGTCTCGAGGCGCGAGCGCATGGCAGGGTCGCGAGACAGAAGAAGGCATGAGGTCGCTGACCACCGCATTGCTCATGCTGCTGGCCTGAGGACCCGAGCCCGCAGAACGGCATGGGCATGCGCACGCAGCGAGTCGAGGACGTGTTCTGATGCTCGTCTGGTGAGGCGACGCTGCAGAACCCAGAGACGCACGCCTCGGTGTAGCGGTGCGAGGGGCAGATCGAGGTCAAGCTCGTGAACAACATGGTCGCAGACACGGCCGTGCGTTCGTTGCGCACCGCGACCGGCACGGCGCCGTAGCGGCTCACTCCTTGTCGAGCAGCTTCACGCCGTCGGGCAAGAGCTCGACCCGTCGCGCCTTGTAGAGTGCGCCGAGGGCACGCTTAAAGGCCTTCTTGCTCAGCGCGAGCCGGGCGCGGATCTCCGCCGGGTCGCTCTTGTCGTGGAGCGGCAGGTGGCCGCCGTTCTTGATCAGGGCGTCGAGCAAGGTCTGGGTCGCGTCGTCGATGGCCGCGGGGCCCGTGCGCTGCAAGCGGATGTCGAGCTTGTTGTCCGGTCGCACCAGCTTGACGAAGCCCGTCAGCCGATCGCCGACGCGCAGCTCGCGCGATGCCTCGCCGCGATACACCAGGCCCGTGTGTCGACCGTCGACCACGACCAGAGAGCCCAGGGCGTTCTCGTCGTACACCAACAGATCGACCTCGTCGTCGGCCCGCACCTCGCTGACGTCGTAGTCGAAGAAGGTGCGCAGCTGGCTCGAGGCGATCACGCGGTTCGAGCGCTCGTCGAGGGAGACGGCGAAGACCAGACGATCCCCCAGGGAGAGTCGCCGGATCTGCTGTTTGAAGGGCGCGAAGAGATCCTTGTCGAGACCCCAGTCGAGGAAGGCGCCGTGTGGGCTGAGGTCGATCACCTCGAGCAAGGCGAAGTCGCCCACCACGGCCTTGGGCGTCTGGGTCGTGGCCACGGACCGATCCTCCGAGTCGGTGTAGACGAAGACCGTCAGCTCGGAGCCGACCTCGGCGCCCGCGGGCACGAGCTTGCCCGGCAGGAGCACTTCCTCGTCCTCGCTTCCGAGGTACAGGCCCGCCTCGGCCTCGCGCGTGATCGGGAGCGTGTTGTAGCGGCCGATCTGGATGGGCTGGGTCATGGTTGTTCCGGGCATCTGGGGACGAGGCATAGCCGATCTCGTGGCTCGGCGCCGCGCCGAGCGTCATCACCCCGTCGGTTGATCCCGCGGCCTGACCTCGGGCGCTCGTCTCAGCCGCGCCGACCGGCTCCTGCCTGCCGGCCGCGCTCGTCGCCGTCTGATTCTAGGCTGAGTCCGCATTCTGGGCAGCGCCGCGACTGCCGAGTAGCCAGAAGAGCACGGCCAGACCAAGCCCGATGGCGGGGACGGGCCAGAAGCGGGTCGAGTCACCGGCGTCGCCCATGTGGTCCACGAGGGCGCCGAGCACGGGCGCGACGGCGAGGGTGAAGAGGCTGCGCACCTGGCTCTCGATGGAGAGGATGGTCGCGCCTTCGGCTCCGTCGCTGACCTCGTCCAGGCGACTCAAGAGCACGGGGCGCCACAGGTTCTGCACCACGTTCAGCGCGATGAAGCCTGCGATGGCGCCGATGGCGAGGTCCACGCGTAGCGACCAGAGCAGGCCGGCGAAGACCAACGCCATCGAGGCCCAGAGGACGCGAGCCGCGCGATTGTGCGAGCCGCCGACGACGTGGACCAGACGATGGGCGTGCCGGCTGGCGAAGGCCGAGAGCAGGAAGAGCGTCACGTACACGGGCCCGAGCAGGATGACCGAGCTCTGCGCCTCGTTCAGATCCGCGTTGGCGAAGAGGAGCGCGCTCAGGGGCAAGGCGGCGGCCAGCAGCACGGGCTGCAGGTAGTCCTTGCTGGCCTTGAAGAAGCCGTCGAAGTTCATGGCCTCGATCAGCACCCGGCGCAGCGGGCGATGCGTGATGGCGTTCTTCAGGCTCTTCCACAGTGCGCGTGAGAGAGCGCGTAGCGAGTGGCTCTCGTCGCTGACCTGGTCCACGTCGTCGGGGTAGGTGGCGAGGTTCACCATGTTGAGCAGGTAGGGCCCGATGGCGAAGAAGAAGACCAGGATGAAGTCGCCCGTGAAGTAGATGATCGCGCAGGCGATGATCACCGACAGCGCCGAGCCGAGCTTGCTCCACGAGCGCGTATAGCCGTAGACGGTCGTGCGCTCGCCCTCGCGTCCCTGGTTGCGCAGCCAGGCGAAGATCATCGCCTTGTGCGTGCCGCTGCGGAAGGCGTCGCCGATGGCGAAGAGCAGCATGGCGACCATCAAGAGCGTGACCAGGAGCAGGTGCCCGATGCGATGCGCCTCGGCCAACAGCCCGAGCGTGCCGAACATCGCGAAGCTCAGGATGTAGCCGCTGAAGCTGAGCAGCATGGCGCGGCGTCGACCCGTGTGATCCGCGAGCACGCCACTCGGAATCTCGAGCAGCGCCGTCGTGCCCTCGCGCACGCCGACCAGGAGCCCGATGGTCGCGTAGTCCAGGTGCATCGCGAGCAACGCCAGCACCAGCGAGTACTCGTAGTACTGCTGATTCTTCAGGAACCCGTACAGGCTGAAACGTCGGAGCATGGTGCGCGAGGCAGCGTACGCCAGCCGCCCGGTGCAGCAACGCTACGCTTCTCCCACCGTATCGCCCCGAGCCGCCAGCGCGCGCAGCTCTGCCGCGAGCTCTTCGGCACGTTGGGGGCTGCTGGCGCAGATCTGAGGCAACCGCTCGAGCGTGCGCCGGCAGGCCCGCGCGGCGCCCTCCACATGCCCCTCGTCACGCGCCGCTGAGCATGAATTGCGGGCGCCGTCCGCCGCCAACGCGTCCCAGCGAGGGCTTTCGCGGTCGCCACGACTTCGGCAAGATGCTTGCTGCGGGATTACGGTTTCAGCCATGCGCATGCGTCATGACGACCTGAAAAACCAGGTTCGCGATGGCCTATTCGCAGGTTGGGGTGCGAAGGTCGGCCTAGTGGGTCGTGAGCTGGGTGATTCGTCCACGGTACGGTGAGGACGGAAAGAGCGCGTGGAACGAGCGCGCCGCGTCCCGCGCCTCGTCCAAGCGTCCGGCAGCGACAAGTGCCTGCACCCGGTAGAACTCGCGTTCCGACGCGAAGTCCGACTCGTTGCCGAACGATCGCGTGTGCTCCGCGACGAGCACGAGCGCGTCGCTCGGCGACGACACCGCGGCGCGCCGTAGGGCGGCCAAGAGGCGAAGCTCCTCGGTGAGGCGTCCACCTCGCCCAGAAGGTCGGCCCCCCGGGTCGGTCGATCCGCTGTTCTCGACCGATTCCGCCCCGGAGGTCTCACGATCGCCGCCATCACGTTCGGAGTCAGACGAGGCGGTCGCCGTCGGCACCGAATCGTCGCTGAATGAAGCTTCGGGGTAGGCTGGTTCGGCGGCACCGCGCTCGCTGCGGCGTCCGACGGCGCGTTCAGTCTGTTCTACGGCGACGCGGTCCGAGGCGCGGTATTCCGCGACACCGTGTCCCGCGGCACCGTGTTCACTCGCATGGGAGATCGCGGCGCTGGCTTCAACGGCGCCGTGTTCGGCGCCCTCGCGCGGCGCCGCCGACACCGCGACTTCGTTGTCGGCGCTCTCCTTGCCCCTTGGGTCGCCCCGCGCCTCGCCCAAACGCCTGGACGCATTGTCGTTGGCGTCGGAAACGGATTGCACTTCGTCCATCGGACCCGTGCCGTTCGCCGCCTCCTGTTGCACCCAAACGGCGGCGCTGATGGCGGCGGCTCCGACGACGATGGCCCCCAGCCACTTGAACGCGATTGCGCCCAAGCCTTTGCCCACCGCGCTGCCGGCCGGTATGGAGCCGCCCATCGCGGCGGCGGCGCCCATGCCTGCGGCGCCCGCACCGATGGCGACCGCTGCGAGCAAGCGCTCATTCATCCGGCCGAAATCCTCCTCGCCGCACTCATCTGCGGCTGCCGACTCGAGCACATCGCGCGCGTGTGCGGGGAGCCCCTTTCGCCATTCGCTTTTCATCAGCCGACTCCCTTGAGCGATAGCCCGTGCACGATGTCCGACTGGGTACAGAGAAAGCGTCGGATCTTCTTTCGGGCGGCATTGACTCGCGAGTAGCCGGTCTGCTCCGGGCAAGGAATGAGTGCCGCACACTCACGCATCGGCAGTCCCTCCAGTTCGTGAAGCGTGAAGACTTCGCGCTGTTCCACGGTCAGCGTGTCGAGCGCATCGTCGAGCGCCATACGTAGCTGTCCCACCCATACGCTGCGCTCCTGGCCGTCGACCGAGGGGGCGCGTTCGTCCGGCGCGCTCGCACCGAGGACCTCATGCTGCGTGCATGCCCGTTTCCGATAGTCGGCAGTGACTCGCGAGGTGATCTGGAAGAGCCATCCGCGCGGTGAGACACCATCGAACTCGTCGAGCTTCCGGTACGCCACGAGAAACACCTCCTGCGTCAGGTCCTCGACGTCGCGAACGGGTGCACCCAGTCGTCGTGCGACCCGATACACGAAACGGCCGTGCGCTTCGAAAAGGTCCTTCAGGCGTGTATCGGGCGTCGTCATGGACGGAGAGCGTGCAGGGGAGAGATCCATCGGCGGCGTGCTCATGAGCCACCCGCGAAGCCGAAGCGCAAACCGACCTCGGCAAACACGGTGACCGAGCCTGCGCTCTGCTCAAACGCAACCAGCGTATTGGGACCTTGGTGATAGACCAATCGACTCCGTCGAATCCAACCGACTCCTCCGACGGCGACCCGTAACACGATATGACCGTAGGCGTAGCGAAGCGCCGCTTCGCCGCCCGCGCCCACCGAGACCAAGAGCGAGCTCGCGTTGGTGTCGAATCCCAGACCGCGGCCGGCGTGAAAGCCGACATCCATACCCACACAGCCTTCGATTCGCCATGCCTCCCCAGGAGAGAAGTGACCGAGACAAGTGCGCACGCCCAACTCGCCCGCGTTGACCTCGAGACTTCGCTCTGCAAGCGCCAGCGTTCCGCGATGAAAACTCCCGTGGACAAACGTCATCCAGTTCGCGCGCCGCCACCCAAGCGACAAGCGCGGGCCTATGCCCACTCCCGGCAAACGGCCCGAACGAAAGGCAGCGCCCAGCGAGACGATGCCCTCTTGGCGCGGCGCCGCGTTCTCGCCGCGCACCGCGAGCTCGTCGCGCGCACCTTCGTTCGAAGCCCTTCCATTGTCGCTTGCCGTCTCGTTTGCGGCCTCGCCTCCCTGTGCGTCGGGCTCGGCCGACTCGTCCGAAGTTTCCGGTGCCTCGGATGGATCAGTCCCGGCGGGCGCAGCCAGGCGCGTCGCGCCTTCGTCCGCAGGCAAGATCGCGTCGCTCGCTGTTAACGAATCACCCACGCCGCCCTCGATCAACGTCACCAAGACGAAGACCGCGGCCTGCAGAAGCTGCTCGCAGTCTGCGCCTTCGGCTTCGATCACTCGCTCACCCAGCGTCACACCCTCCCGCGCCACGAGAATCACCACGCGTCCGGCGAGCGGCTGGATGTCGATGCGCGCGGTGCGGCGAGGGCCGAGCGCGAGCACGTCCGGCGGCACTGCCTGCAGCACTCTTGCGACGAGCACGTCGTGCTCGACGCAAGAGCTGGAAGGCGACTGAACCCACCACTCGGCCCGCGCGTCCGATGACACGAGAAGCGTAAGCAGGGGGAGCAGGGGGAGCAGTCGCCGCAAGGTTCAGGTCCAGTTCACGAAATCGAATGTGCTGACGTCACCGATGCGAAGTTCCATGGTGTCGCAAGCGACCGGCGTGAACGAGTCGAACCTTTCACTAGGCGGCGCGGCGACGCCGACGCCACAGCTGAAGCCGACCGGGAACAAATTCATCCAGTCCCCTTCCCCTGAAGAGACCGTCGCCGCGGGGTCGCGGTAGATGATCGCATACCGTGGCGCTGCTCCCACCAGCACCGCAGGATCCAGGGAGTCGCTGAGACGACCGTCGGGGAGCGCGCCTCCAGGGGTCATCGCGACCACGACGCCAACGCCCACGCCGTACGAGTTGACGGCTTCCGCAGGCATCGGCGAGGGAAGTTCCACTTCGAAGCCCGCGTCTGTGAGTTGGCCTCTGCCGGCGATGTAGTTGTAGTCCGGTGACCCGCTGTTGACGGTCCACACGACCATGAGATCGGCGGCCGCGGGGCGCGTGGCACCCTCGTCGACGGCGGTCAGCCCCGAGACGAGGCCGTCCGCGCCGATGGAACCGTCGGTTTGGCAGCCGACCAGCGCGCCGAGCGCCCCGAGAACAAGAAACGAAAACTTGAATGTGTGCATTGATTTGCCTTTCTACTCAGATAATGGAGCGGGTCTCGAGCATTTATGAACAGAAATGCACGAAGCTGTATGTATATGGGCTCCTCAACGGGTCTGGATCGCGCTCGGAGCGCATGAGGGGAGCACGGGGAGCGCCTGAACGAAGGGCTCGAGTATGGGAGCCCCCGATCGGCAGCTGAAATTATCACAAAACCCGCTCCTGAAAGAGGATGCCATGCTCGAGATCGTGCCTGACCGAGACGCTTCCGCCGCCTGCGATCGCTCGGCTACGGGAACTGACGGACCTCGTGCCCCGGACGTCTGGGCGCGGAAGTCCGGCGCTGGACCGCGGGAGCTGGTGGCGCCCTCGCGCGTACGACCCGGCCGAGCAATGAATCGACGGGGCACGACGGCGGTCCCAGGGTCATGACCTTCGCTTCACGTCTTGCACACCCCGCTCCCCTTGCCAGCGCCCCCGGAGTCGCCCGCGTCGGTGCCATGAACCTTGGTTCACGGCCCCACGCCCGATGTGAACCGACCGAGCCTGCGATTTCGCGCGAGATGGGGCGAAATCTCGCTGGCACGAAGCATGCTGTGACGCCAGCCATCATGACCCCGCGATCGCTTCATCCCAGCTTGCTCGCCGTCTTGGCCCTTTTCCTCTCGGGCTGCGCCAGCGTGTTCGGCGTCACCGCCTTCGGGCCGGGCGTCCCGCTCCGTGCCGACATCCACGCCAACGCCGACGTCCAGACGCAGGTCGAGGTCGACGCCACGGCGCAGGCCAACGCGACCGCACAGGCCGACGCCACGGCGCGGGCCAACGCGACCGCTCAACGGGGCACCGTCGAGGTGAACGTCACCCAGACCGGCGGGGCAAACGCCCAGGTCGAGACGGAAGCGACCGGGCAGGTCGACGTTCAGGTCGCGGCGGGTGGCGGTGGGGTCTGGGCCGACGACCGCGACGCGATCGCGGGCTGGCAGGGCTCCACGCGGAGCGGCGCTCCGCCCGATCCCTTCGACGTCGGCGACGCCTCGGCCGAGGTTCAGGTCGCGAGCGTGGGCGGCGCGAGCGTAGGAGCGAGCGGCGCGGCCAGCGGCGGCGCGACGTCCTCGCGCGACGGCGACGCGCACTCGAACGCGAACGGGCAGGGCGTCGTCGCTGCAGTCGACGCACAGGGAACGCAGCAGACCGCGGGAAGCCTGGACCCGTTCGCGGGCGCCGATGGACACGTGGACGCACAGGCTCGACTCGACGCCAGCGTCCAAGCCGACGCCGACGCGCGAGTTCACGCCCAGGCCGAGGCCGAGGCGAGGGCGCATGCGCGACACCTCGGCGGTGGAGCGGGCGTTCGTGGCCTCGAGGGTCACGCACCGCACCTGACGGCGCTGATCCGGGGCGGGCTGAACGTCGACGGTGAGCTCACGGACCTGACGGAGCTGGCTCCCCTGTGGGTGGACGCGAACGCCGGCGCCGACGTCGGAGGCAGCGTCGAGGCTCGGATCGACACGGGCGCCGAGCTCGTGTCGAGCGTGAGCCTCGAGCATTCCCGCCTGCCCGCCGTGGGTGGCGAGACCCATTTGGTGGTGCGCGTGCGCGGCGCGGATCTCGCGACCGGCAGCGGCTCGGCCCAGGCCAGCGCCCGCGGACACGTGCGCGTTCGCCTCGTGATCGACCGGTCGAGCTCCATGCAGGCCTCGTGGCGTCAGGTGCTGGGCGCAGCCCGCGATCTGCTCGCGCGATTGTCTCCCGACGACGAGCTGCAGATCGTCGCCTACGGCACACGCGCCGTGGAAGCGCTGCCCACCTCTCGCGTGGGTGACGGATCCCGCGCGCGTCGCGCCCTGGCCGACATTCGCGTCGGCGGAGGCACGAACATCGAGGAGGGGCTCAGGCTCGCCTACGACGCCGGCGCTCACGACGCGGACGACCGACTCACCCTCGTGGTGCTGGTCTCCGACGGCGTGCCCAACGGCGGCGCGTTCACCGCGGACGAGCTCGCACCCATGGCCGCCAGAGCCAAGCTCGAGCAGGGCTGTCGCACCACGGTGGTCGGCTTCGGTGACGAGTTCGACGCCGAGGCGCTGAGGGCCATCGCGCGGGCCGGCGGCGGCGCCTACCGCGTCGCGCCCGGCGCGGAGGCGCTGGCCGCGGTGCTCGAGTCCGAGGTCAGCGCCATGGGTCAGGTACGCGCTCGCGACGTTCGCGTTCGCGTGGCGCTGCCCGCGGGTGTGCATCTGAGCGAGGCCGCCGGAGACGCACACCTCACGGCCAACCACGAGGTGGAGCTCACCGTACCCGCCCTCGGCGCAGGCGAAGAGCGCAGCCTGATCCTCGGCGTGCGTGTGGACGCGGGCCCCGGCTCGAGCCCGGTCGCGCGCGTCAGCGTGAGCTATCGCGTCGGTGCGACCCAGAGGCAGGCCGACAAATCCGTCAGCGTGGTTCGTGGGGCCGTCCGCTTCGACGCCGACGCCGCACGCGCCCTCGCCGACGCCGACCTGGGCCTGGCGCTCGACATCGCCGCCCGCGCCGTGAACAACGGCGACGCCGCCGAAGCCGCCGCGGCCCTGCGCGCCCACGCCACGCGCATGAACGCCAGCGTCGACGTGCGCGTCCGCGCCCGAGCCGGCGCCGCGGGCCGCGTGGCCAGCGCCCTCGAGCATCTGGTCCCTGGCGCCAGTTGGCCCGAGCGCAGGCGCACCTCGCTCGCCATCGGCGAGCTCAACGCGCGCTTCGGCGGCTGAGGCTGTGAACGGACGAACGGCGCAGTGCCGCGCCGTCGCCCGGCAGCCTGCGCGGCTCGCATCAGCGGGTCACGGACGAACGGCGCGGACGTGAATCACAGGCACGTGGTGGTCCCACCATGCGACCAGGACCTTGTCGTCCGAGAAGCCGACCTCGCTACCGGCGGCCGTCGCGTCCATCTCCCCGACATCGATGGGCAGACCGAGGGGTGCGAGGTCGGGCCCGAAGAGGAAGAGTTTGACGGCCGTGGGAGCATCCGCCTCGGGCGAATCGCCGGGACCGCCGGTGACAGCGAAGACCCCGACTAGAGAATGAGAGCTTTGCGCATTGATTCTGCGCAGATGCCAGCACTAATTTTGATCAGGCTGGCGCGGCCGCGCTTGCTGACTCCTGCTGCAGACGACGGCGCTCGAGCATGCGATGACGCACCGCGCCCCAGAGCGCAGCGCCCATGGCACCGGCGAAGATCGCGTCGGGATGGGTCACGACCTCGCAGGCGACGCGCTTGTCCTTGGCGATGCCCTCGACGACCGCAGCGCGCAGACCTTCGTCCTTGGACAGGCCGCCGGTCATCACGATCTTCTCGCCGATGTCCGCGGAGCGCAGCAGGCGAACGAGCCTGTCCGCCATGGACAGATGGATGCCCTTGAGGATGTCGTTTCGCGCGATCCCTCGGGAGACCATGTTGATGACGTCCGTCTCGGCCAACACGGCGCAGATGCCGCTCGGCTTCTCCGGGTTCTTGGCGGCCAGGGAGAGCCCGCCGACCTCCTCGATGGTGACGCCGAGGTAGCGTGCGATGTTCTCGACGAACTGCCCACTGCCCGAGGCGCACTGGCTCGTCATGCGATAGCCGAGCACCTTGGCCCGATCGTCGATGCGAATGGCGCGCGCGTGCAGCGAGCCCACGTCGAGCACGCCGTGCGCGTCTGGGACCAGGAAGAGCCCGCCGCGCGCGTGGGTCGTCATGCCGTAGAAGTGGCCGCGTCGAAACTCCACCATGGAGCCCTCGCCCGTGGAGGCGACGTAGTCGATCTGCTCCTCCATCAGCCCGGCGTCCTGGAGCGCGCGCTCGTAGCAGTGGCGCGCCACCTCCTTCGGGTCGCGCCTGCGGATGCGCTCATGCACCTTGGCGAGCAGCGTCTCCTCACCCTCACCGACGCGGAAGAGGGTGACCTTGATGGCGCTGGTGCCGACGTCCACGCCGCACGTGTGTAGTTTGCTGCCGTTCATACTCGCACCTCCGCGCCCTGCGCCTCGGACGCCTTGGACGCCGCATGGATCTCCTCGGCCTCACGCTTGGCGAAATGCGCCGCGCCCAACGCGCCCATGTAGATGGACTCGGGCGAGATGTTGATCGTGCGGTCGCCGTAGTTCTCGTGGATCAGATCCCGGAGCGCCTTCACGGCCGCCTGGTTTCGCGCCACGCCACCCGTGAAGGTGAACTCCTCTTCCACGCCGCCGGAGCGAGCGAGGATGCTCATGGCGCGCAAGATGATCGCGCGGTGCAGACCCGCGAGGATGTCCTCGCGCTTCTCGCCCAAGCTCAGGCGTTCGCGCAGCTCCGCGCCCGCGAACACCGTGCACGTGGAAGAGATCTTCACGTTCTTCTTGGCCTGCTGGGCGAGCGGACCGAGCTCGTGCACCCCGATGTTCATCTCGTCCGCGATGTAGCCGAGGTAGCGACCGCAGCCCGCCGCACAGCGATCGTTCATCTGGAAGCTGGTGACGATGCCGTTCTTGTCGACCTGGATGCCCTTGGTGTCCTGGCCGCCGATGTCGAGCACCGTGCGCGTGCCGGGATACATGATGTGCGCCCCGAGGCCGTGGCAGAGGATCTCCGAGCGAATCTGCGCCTTGGGAAAGGGCAGACGCGCGCGCCCGTAGCCGGTGCCGACGGAGCAGGCCGTGTGGAATGGGCGATTGAGCAGATCGTCGATCAGGCGAATGGCCGCGTCGCGAACCGCGTCGTCGGCCTTGGCGTAGCGCTCGAGGGATCGCCTAAGAGCCGCTTTGGCGTTGCCCTCGAAGCTGAGGTCGTCGGGCTCGTTCTCGACCACGAGGATCGCGCGATCGAAGACGCCCACGATGGTCTCGTAGGGCAGTGTCTTCGCGCTCGCCTCGCCCTCGGCCAGGCGCTGGAAGACCGAGCCCGCGATGTCACGGAAGAACTCGGACTCGCTCGCTACCATCAGCCCCGAGAAGAGCCGCTCCGCGTCCACGCGCATCGCCTCGATCATGCGCTCGAGAGCCGCGTCCAGATCCGGCTTACCCACCGCCAGGCGTCGACACTCGCGCTCGAGGGTGTCGAGCTGACGCGTGTGTTGCCGATAGCGGAAGGAGCGCCCGACCGAAGCACCAAGCACCTCCGCGTGGGGCCCGAGCAGAGGGTCGGCGGCGAAGGCCATGCGCAAGCGACTCATCTGCGCGTCGACGAAGGCCTCCGTCTGGGCGATGTCGCAGGCGAGATCGTAGTTGCTGCGACTGTTGGTGATGCCGCGACCGAGGACGCGATACTCCTCGTCCAGGACCACCGCCTTGGTAGTTGTGGATCCGAGGTCGATTCCGACGAAGCATGTGTCGCTCATAGCATCGCCCCCACAGCCTGCGTGCTGCCGCTGCCCTTACGCTGGGCGAGCATCTGGAAATAGCTCTCGAGGCGATTCTTGATGTTCGCCGCGGAGAAGTAGCGGGGATCCACCAGATCGCTCTCGATGAATCCGCCGGGAACGCCCGTGAGCTTCTCCACCTCGCGCAGCATCAAGAGCTGCCCCGCGCTGAAGGAGTTACAGGACTTGACCGAGTGGGCGATGAAGCCGTCGGCTTCGTACTCCTCGCAGTACTTCGCGATCAACTTCGTGCGCTGCGGCAGGCTGAGGTTCGTGTAACAGCCGAGGCAGTAGTCGGCCATCGTCTCCATGGCGTGGTCGGGATCGTGGCGGAAGCCCTGGTCGTAGAGACCGCCGACGCGGGTGTACGTGCTGGCCACGCACACGGCACCTTCGTCCGCGAACATCGACCAGAAGTCGCGGAAGCTCGTCCAGTTGGGCGGCCCCTCGACCACGATGCGGAAGCGCTGATCGTTGAGCTGACCGTGCGGGGTGATCGGGCCCTGATGGGCATCGATGCGCGCCTGCACCTCCTGGCGCAGGAGCCGGTAGTAGTCCACGCCCTCCTGCGTGCCGCGGAAGGCCGTGAAGATGGGGCCGATGTAGAACACGCCACCGAAGTAGCCATCGATGGGCGAGGGACGATGCTTGGCGGCCTCCCAGGTCCAGACCAGATCCTCCTCGGCCTGCGCGGAGCGCTGCAGGAGCTCCTTCAGGCGATCGCGGTCGAGCTTCTTGCCGGTGATCTTCTCCAGCTTCGGCACGACCTCGGTCTCGAGCTGCTTCACTGTGTAGTCGCGCATCTCCTTCGTGATCACGCCGTCGCCCTGGTAGGGCACGTGCAACATCGCGACCTCGGCCTTGGGGAACCTCTCCTTCAAGAGCTCGAACCACTTCATGAAAGTGAAGCAGCCCGTGTAGGAGAGCAGCAGCATGTCGGGCTCGGGGATGGGCTTGCCCGTGGGCCCGATTCCCTGCTCCATCATGCCGAGGTCACACTTCACGTAGGTGCAGACGTCCTCGGAGTGCCCGGACTTCTCGGCCGTGGCGATGTAATCCCGCGAGAGCTTGCGCATGCCCGATTGGAGCGCGTTGATCTCGGGGAGCACAGGGATCACGTCGAAGGCCGCCAAGAGCTCCGCGAGGTTTCCGGGTACGAAGGTGTAGACGACCTTCTTGCCGTCCTCGTGCGCCGTGGCGAGCTGGTCGAAGTAGCCGCTGATCAGCTCCTTCTGGCGAACCATGGAGGGTTCCTTCGGGATCTCCTTGGTGTCTTTCTTGTCAGTCATTTGCCCTTCTCCTTCGAAGACTCCCTCAGGAGGCTTCGCTCCACAGCTTGATCGAATCGGTGAACGTCCCCGCCTGCTCGAGGATCGGGTGGAACTGGCCGTTGTTCTCGGCGTACTTGAAGGCCGTGTGATCGATGCCCGCGCGGTCGAGGGCGGCCTGCAGCATGGGCTGCTCGAGCAGCGCGGGATCGCAGAAGCTCGGCGCCGCGAAGATGACGCCCTCCGCGTTTCGCTTGCGAGTGAGCTGCACCAGGTACTCGCCCTTCACCTCGTCCGGCACGAAGCGCGAGGGTGTACTGCGCGAGTGATAGAACCAGCTCTCGGCGAGGGTCTGGAAGGGATCTCCGTCGAGCGGCAGATCGTCCAGGATGAAGTGCGCGCCCAGGAGAAGATCGTCGTCGACGATGTAGCAACCGGCCTTCTCCAGCGTGCGGATCAAGCCGATGGGTGGCTGCTCGCAGAACGAGCCTGTCACGATCACGCGCGCATTGTCGAACTCGGGACGGGAGGACGCGAGGGCAGCCTCGTAGTACTCGCGCACGAGCGCGTCGTGAGCGGTCTGAGCCATCTGGAAGCCCGCGCGCATGAGCACGTAGAGCTCCGCCGTGGGGACCTTCTCGGGCGAGTCGGAGCGCAGATCGAAGAGCTTGCGCATCAGCCGACGGCTCTCGTTGCGACGCTCGATGGCGGCGTGCAGCCTGTCGTCCGTGACCTCGACGCCGGAGATCTTGCTCAGGTCGTGCGCCAGGCGCCGAAGCTCGCCGGCGTAGAACTTCCCACCGACCTCGGGGTCGTGGTTGTGGGGCACGTCGAGGTAGTGAACGAGCTTCTCCGGGAAGAGCAGCTTCCACATGCCCGAGAGGTTCCGGATCACGTCGCACGTGGCCGGGAAGACCATGGCGTCGAGGCCGTCGAGGCGACCCGTCAGGCCCATCTCCACCACGCTGCGTGGCAGATGGCAGATGTAGGATTGGAAGTAGGCGTCGCCGCGGATGATCTCCATCTCGCCGCTGCCCACGATGCCTACGGGGAGCATGCCTGCGGCGTCGATCACCTCACGGGGTGTGTAGACGGGCAGGTGGCCCGCGGCGTGCCCGCCGGTCTCTTCGCGCCATCGCGTGACCGCGCCCAAGCGGTCGTCGAGCGCGATGAGCTCGCATTCTTCTGCGATCTTCTCAGGTGTTCTCATCGTCTTGCCCTTCTCCATCGATCGATCTTCGCGCGCACGGCTACGCGTTCGTCCAGTCCGGTTCGCGACGTTCGAGGAAGGCAGCGATGCCCTCCTTGGCGTCGTGCGTCCCCATCAGCTCGTCCAGATACAGGCGCTCGAGGCGCTCGAGGCGGTCGTGGAGAGCGTCATCCCAGGCCGCCCGCGCGGCGCGAGTGGCGTAGCGCACCGCCACGGCCGAGAGCTCCAGGTAGCGATGCGCCCAGCTCAGCGCCTGCGTCCGCGCCTCGGCGGGAGTAGCGCTCACGCCGTCGACCAATCCGATACGCAGCGCTTCCTGCGCGTCCACGATCTCGCCCAGGGTGACCAGGCGATCCACGACCGGCTGGGACACGCGCAGGGGCAGCACGGCGGAAGCCACGGGCGGGAACACACCCAGGGTGACCTCGGGCACGCCGAGCTTGGCGTCCGCGGAGACCTCGATGCGATGGGCAGCCAGCGCGAGCTCGAGGCCACCGCCGAGGCAGCGCCCCTGCACGACGGCCACCACGGGCAAGGCGCTCTTGGCGATGTCGCGGAAGAGCTGATGGAAGGCCGGGAGCATGGTCTCGACCTCCCCCGGCACGTGCTCCGGCACGCTCGCGCCGAAGGAGAAGTTCGAACCCTGGGCCGTCAGCAAGATGGCGCGCAGCTCGCGGTCCGCGCCGAGCTCGGCGAATGCCTTGGAGAGCTCACTGATGGCTGCGCGGTCGAGCACGTTGCCCTTGCCCGCCGACAACCTCAGCTCGGCCAGGCGTCCGCCTTCGCGGCGTTCGATCGAGAGCGATTTCACGCTTCGCCCTTCATCGACGCGACGAGCGCGGCGTCGTCGACGCCGAGCTCCTTCAGCAAGGAGTCGTCCCAGGTGCGACCCGCGGCGAGCATCTGCCGGAGCGCGAAGAAGTCGATCTCGCGCTTGCCACCAGGCTTCAGGTGGAAGGCGCGGAAGCCGGCCTTGGCCTCGGTCATCATGTTCAGGGAGAGCCAGGCGCGGTTCGTCTCCTTGTTGCGGTCCCAATGCTCGAGCTTGTGCTTGCGGATGCCCTCGATGGTCTTGGTCAGGCAGTCGGGCATGGTCGACGTCAGCTTGGTGACCAGCCCCTCGACCGCGTCGTCGAGAGGAGTGAGGTCCACCTCGCCCTTGGCCAAGAGCTCCTTGGCCACGTCGCGCGCCTCGCCGTTGTGAGGTTCGCCGTAGACGATTTCGCCCGTCGAGGGATCGACCCAGCGATCCGTGACCACCATGGGGTTCGGCACGAAGGCTCCGTTGACGCGCAGCGCCGGCACGATCTGCGTGAGCAGTCCGAGGCGCTTCGCTTTGTGAGCGCTCCACATCTCGCACAGCGTGCAGCTGACCATCGCCTGCTCGACGCCGACGAAGAGCGGGAGGAAGTCGGTCGAGCCACCGTCTGGCGCTGAGCCGTGCTTGGGTCCGGCCTGGCCGAAGCGGGCGAGATCCTGGGCAACCGAGAAGTCGCAGGCCATGCCGATCTCCTGGCCACCGCCGACGCGCATGCCGTTCACGCGACAGATGGTGGGCTTGTCGCAGCCGAGGATGGCCGAGACCATGTCGTTGAACAGGCGCATGTAGGCGCGGTAGCGCGAGGGATAACCGGAGTAGTGCGTGGCGTACTCGCGCGTGTTTCCGCCGGTGCAGAAGGCGTGGGATCCCTTGCCGGTGAAGACGACGGCGCTGACGCTGTCGTCCACGCTGGCGCGACGGAAGGCGAGGATGACTTCCTTCACCGCCTCCGTGCTGTAGCTGTTCAGCTCGCGCTCGTTGTCGAGCACGACCCAGGCCGAATACAGGCCCTCGACGGGGCTGCCGTCGGCGGCGCGTACCGGGCGCTTCTCGTAGACGATGTGCTGAAACTCGTAGGTCGGAAGTAGCTCGTGCTCGGACATGGCGTTCTCCAGGGCGGTGCGTGACGTGTCGTTAAGGTCTAGGGGATGAGGACGGCGCGACGGCTCGAGCTGTGTGCGCGTAGGGCGTCGAGGACGTCGTTGACCTCGTCGAGGGGGCGGCGCTCGAGGAAGGGCGCGAGGGCGACCTCGCCGCTGAGCGCGCGGTCGACGACGCCGGGATAGAGGGCCGGATCGCAGCCCCAGTTGCCGTGCACATCGGCGTCGAGGGCCATGATGTTGCTGAAGCGCAGCTGGACCTTGGCGGGCGTGAAGCCGACCACGGAGAGGGATCCGCCGCGGGAGAGCAGCGTGAAGGCCAGGTCCTGTCCCGACGGGTGACCGCTGGTCTCGAACACGCGCATGGGCGCGTCGGCCAGGCCCTTCTGCTCCGCGAAGGCGCGGAGTTGCTTGCGAACCGCGCGCGCGTCCAGGCCCTTCACGTCGATCACGTGGTCGACGAAGGGCGCCAGGGTCTCGAGGCGCGCGGCGTCGACGTCGAGGGCGACGACGGTGGCGCCCACGGAGCGGGCCAGCTGAGCCCCGAAGCCGCCAACGCCCCCTGTACCGACAAAAACGGCCAGGTCACCCTGGGACAGACCTGCCCGGACGATGGCCTGCCAGGCTGTCGTGCCTGCGTCCGCCAGGGGTGCGAGCTGCCAGGCCTCGAGCTTCGCCTTGCCCAGGAGGCCGTCCTGACCGGCTTCCGCGTCGAGCGCGAGCAGATCGCGGCTCGGGACGTAACAGTGGGAGGCGAAGCCACCGTCGGCGTCGTTGCCGGGCATGCGCCCCTTGGGACACGCCGTGGCGCGACCACGCTTGCAGGCGGGGCACTCGCCGCAGGGGGAGACCGCCGGCACGAGCACGCGACGGGCCACGAGCTCGGTCCGGTCGGCGGACAGCACGCGCCCGACCACCTCGTGACCGAGCACCAAGGGCAGCGGATGCTTGGGCGCCACGTCCCCATCGGCGAAACCGAGGTCCGTGTGGCAGACGCCACAGGCGAGCACCTCCAGGAGCGCGAAGCCCGCGGGCGGATCCTCGAAGAGACGCTCGCGCTCGACCAGCGCCCGTTTGGCCTCCTCGAGCACGAAAACACGACCTTCTACCGCCACGCGCACCTCCTGATGACTCTGAGATAGGCGGGCGCGCGCCGGATGAAATTGATTCTGCTCAACGGCGAGGGGCTGTGGATGAGGCTGCTCACTCCGACGTGCGCGGGGCAGCAGGAATGGGCCTTCCCCCTACTTTTGTGCGCGTGTGGCGCCTCACGGAGAACGCGTGCGGCCACTCACGACCGGCGACGGCCAAGGAAGAGCGGCCCCACGACGTGTGTGGGTCACCCTGAGACACTCGGGTCACCCTGAGACACTCCGGTCACCCTGAGACACTCCGGTCACTCCGGTCACTCCGGTCACTCCGGTCACTCCGGTCACTCCGGTCACTCCGGTCAC
>Ga0100388_10001593_pt1 | contig 19966 bp, 18 predicted proteins | sample CryGeymeta201512_FD_81536 | JGI IMG/M metagenome (GOLD analysis project Ga0100388, IMG submission 81536) | Groundwater microbial communities from Crystal Geyser aquifers in Utah, USA - Crystal Geyser metaG 2015-12 | ecosystem: Environmental > Aquatic > Deep subsurface > Groundwater | place... | reverse complement strand
TAATTTTATAAATTTACAGTTTACAGTTTACAATTTACAATAAATTTTCAATGACATAATTTTCAAAAAATTGAAAATTGAAAAATTGAAAATTCATTGAAGATTGATAATTGAAGATTGAAAATTAAAGTATGAAGCTTGTAATCGTTGAGTCCCCCACTAAAGCCAAAACCATCGGAAAATTCCTCGGCGGCAAATATGTCGTGAAGTCTTCCTATGGCCATGTCCGCGATTTGCCGACTAAGAAAATGGGCATTGATATTGAGCATAATTTCGAGCCGGAATATGAAATTCCCACCAAGAATGTTGACCGCGTGGCGGAACTGAAAAAGCTGGCCAAGAAAGCGGACGGTGTCATTCTGGCAACTGATGAAGACCGCGAAGGAGAAGCTATCTCCTGGCATTTGGTCGCGGCGCTCGGTTTGAAATTAGACAAGATTGAAAGAATTGCTTTTCATGAAATCACCGAGAAAGCTATCAAACACGCTTTGGAAAATCCGCGCGTGATTGATTATAATTTGGTGGACGCCCAACAAGCCCGCCGTGTTTTGGACAGGCTCGTCGGCTATGAATTGTCGCCGTTTTTGTGGAAAAAAATCCGCCGCGGCCTCAGCGCCGGGCGCGTGCAGTCCGTGGCCTTGCGTTTGATTGTCGAGAAAGAACGGGAAATTCAAAATTTCAAGCCAGAAGAATATTGGGCCATCTCCGCATTACTAAAAACTACAAGCCACAAACTAAAAACTAATTCCGATTTTGAAGCTAAGATTTCCAAAGAAAATGGAACGGCTTTGGGCAAGCTCGGCGTGAAAAATAAAGAGCACGCGGATAAAATTGCTTCCTTTTTAGAAAAAGCTGATTATCAAATTTCTAGCATCACCAAAAAAGAAGTGCAGAAAAATCCATTGGCGCCCTACACCACTTCCACCTTGCAACAAGACGCCAACAACAAACTGGGCTATAGCTCCAAACAAACGATGATGCTGGCGCAACAACTCTATGAAGGTGTCGTCGTGGGCAAAGAAGGCTCCATCGGTCTCATTACTTACATGCGAACCGACAGCGTCAATCTGTCGATGGAATCCATGCTCAGCGCACAAAAAATGATTGGCAAAGTTTTCGGTAAAGAGTATGCTCTGGACAATCCGAGATTTTTCAAAACCAAAGCCAAAGGCGCGCAAGAAGCGCATGAGGCCATCCGTCCAACTTTCCCCGAACGAGATCCGGAATCCCTCAAAGAATTTCTCGATCCGAAACAATATAAAATCTATAAACTGATTTGGCAAAGAATGGTGGCCTCGCAAATGGCGCCGGCCATGATGAATTCCGTGACCGTTGACATTGCCGCAACGCAGAAAGATGCCAAAGACAATTACACTTTGCGCGCCAACGGCTCCACGATTAAATTCGATGGTTATCTGAAAGTCTACGGTGACAAACTTCCCGTCACTGAAAATCTCTTGCCGAAAATGGAAGAAAAAGATGTATTAAATTTAGTAAAATTATTATCCGAACAAAAATTCACCCAGCCGCCGGCGCGATTTTCGGAAGCTATGCTCGTCAAAATGATGGAAGAACTGGGCATTGGCCGACCATCCACCTATGCACCGACCATTTCCACCATCATTGATCGCAAATATGTCGACAAGGATGAAAACAAACGCCTCTTCCCGGAAGAAATCGGCATGACGGTGTGTGATTTGCTGACGGAACATTTTGCCGATATCGTGGATTATAAATTCACCGCCACCATGGAAGAAGATTTAGATGAAATCGCGGAAGGCAAAAAAGAATGGGTGCCGGTCATCCGCGCTTTCTATGAACCGTTTCATAAAAATTTGGAAAAGAAAACCAAAGAAATCAAAAAAGAAGACTTACAAGAAAAGCTGGATCGCCAGTGTCCGGATTGCGGCGGCGATTTGATTATGAAATTCGGCCGCTTCGGAAAATTCATCGCTTGCGCCAACTATCCCAGTTGCAAGTTCACCGAAAAAACTGATTCTGAAAAGAAAATCGATGAAGAACATGCCAGTGAAGTTTGCGAAGTTTGTGGCGCACCGATGCTTGTGAAACGCGGCCGTTTCGGCGCCTTCCTCGGCTGTTCCAATTATCCGGAATGCAAAGGCATCAAGCGCATTGAAAACAAGACCGGCATCAAATGTCCCAAATGCCAACTCGGCGACATCGTCGAGCGAAAATCCAAAAAAGGCCGCGTCTTCTTCGGTTGCAACACCTATCCCAAATGCGACTTCGCTCTCTGGAACAAACCAACCGGCGAAAAATGTCCCAAATGCGCCAACCTCTTGGTCTTCGCCGCTAAAGGCAAAACTAAATGTTCAGACAAAGAGTGCAAGTTTGAGAAATAACTTCTGTCTGCCAAAACAAAAAAGGAGTGGTACAAATTGTACTACTCCTTTTTTCATCAATTTTCATCCTGGCGATAATGAAAGTTTTTGGGCAAATAATTAATTACCGGATTATGCAATGTTTGAAAAAAATTTTGTTCAGTAAATAGTTACTTAACAGTTTATTCAAGCCATAAAATCCATCGCCAAATTTGGCGATGGTTATATATACTTTCAGTTGGTTACAATTTGTAACCAACCACATTCCCGCCTCAATGGACATTCTTTCCTAATTTTAAAAAATTCTTTTTTGTTGTAATTTTCTTGCCTATTTTTTTCTCAATAGATTTTCTCGTCTCGCCGGCGATTTTTCCACCGTCTTTCGCATCAACCCGAAGAGGATCAAATCCTCTAGAGTCTCTTTCCTGATGAATTCTTGTCGTTGTCGCCTCACCCAACATTGTCAAAATTAATTCCAGATCATCCATGTGATCGCGTAAATTTTCCTTTTTAAGCCCCTTGAAATTTTTGTAGTCTTCAGCGGACATATCAAAAGCTCCGTTTAAAATTTCGTTGGTCAATATTGCATATTCAATCCCTTTTTCAGCTCCTCGATTTTGCCATTCATTAGTCAAGCTTTCCCGCACTTCAATTCCTCGCATCCGCTTTTCAATCCAACCTTCCGGATAACCTTTGGCTCGATATATTTCCCTGGCTCTATTGGCAGCCAACTCAGGATTTTCTATTTCTTTAATTCTTTCATAACCAACTTTTGCCAGCCACCGCCTAAATGGCTCGGCCTTAAGTGACGGGATAGATTGGATAATCCGAAAAGCTCCTTCAGTATTTGCACAATTAACCTTCTGTTTTCCGCCAGTGGTCTCCAATGAAAGGGGGGTGGCAATTTGCCCCCACCCTTTACTTAATTCCGCGTCTCTCCTTCGCATATCTTTAATATAACCCGCAGGATCAACCGAGTCCGTTAAAATTGCAACGATATCAACAATAGCAAACCACCACATTTCATCATGCCATATCCGCCTTACTTTTTTACCTTCAAAAATAGCTATCTTTTTATTTTCCTCTTTTGTTTTTTTCATAATAATTTTGAAAAGTTGAATTACAGTGATATTATATCACCCTCACATTATTCGTCAATCATCCCTCCTGTGGATAACTTCTATTTATTATTTCTATTCTTTCCAATCACTAATCACAATCTTCTTTCTTTCAACCTTAACTTTCACTTTCTGGCGTTCTTTCAATTTCAGTTCTTTCACAATCTCAATGGGAATTGTGAGACCCAAACTGCCACCGGCGCGACCCATGCGGGTCAGTTTGCGAATGTTTTTGTCGGCGAGTTTTTTAATTGGCATATTCTTTTTTACCCTGTTAAATTCCGCCTACCTGCCGGTAAGCAGGCCTTGCGGAGATTATTTAACCGGGGTGTTACTTAACTAGTTACTGAACAACTTATTACCTCCAGCTTACGCCTAAAGCAAATATTTGGCAAAAAATAAAGAAGCCCCGCCAGTCAAAATTGACCGCGGGACTTGATTCCTCCTTATTCTTCGTTGAGATTAATCGTTTTTTTGGTGCTCTTCAGCAAATTCGCGAAGATTTTGGAAAACTCGCAGATAGTAGGAGGCTTCCAAATTCCGCATGTGATCAGGCACCCATCCCCCTGTATGAGGACGAAGCAACCTCTCCGCATGAGGCATCGTGTAGGTATGTCTTCCGCAGGGTGAACACAGTCCAGCTATGCCAAGTGGCGAACCGTTCGGATTCCATGGAAAAAGCTCCGTTGGATTTCCTAAATCATCCGCATAAAACATAACTGCAAGGCCTTCATCAAAACCAGAGCCTTTCTTTATTTGAACCCGAAAAGACCATGATTGCCGCCTCACCATCAGATCCTCTTGAGCGGATTGACCATTTTTAACCATTTTAGTATGCCCTCCCCCAGATATTAGGTTTTGAATGGCTATATAATTATTTTAAGAACCGATAATCCAAATCCTAACAGAAAACATAAAAATTGTAAACAGCATATTAGTCTTGTTTTTTGGCTCCAGCTAGACTATACTGAAAAATATCCGCGACTTAATTGTAAAACAATATTATGCCCCTAACTCCACTTACAATCGAAGATGTTTTGAAAAATCTCAAGGTCAGAAGGACCACGCAAAGAGAGGCGCTTATTCGCAGTGCCTATGTTCTGGCTGAATCAGCCCACAAGGGGCAAAAAAGAAAATCCGGCGAAGACTACATCCAGCATGCTCTGCACACGGCGAGAAACATTGCCAAAATGGGTATGGGATCAAAAACCATCTCCGCCGGACTTATGCACGATGTGCCTGAAGATACCACTGTGACATTGGAAGAAATTGAAAAAAAATTCAGTCCGGAAATCGCTTTTCTGGTGGACGGCGTGACTAAATTGGGAAAAATTAAATTGCGCGGCACGCTGGAGGAAGCCTATCTCGAAAATTTACGCAAAATGTTTCTAGCTATGGCTGCGGACATCCGCGTGGTTATCATCAAGCTGGCTGATCGTTTGCACAATATGCAGACACTCTCCGCCTTGCCAGAAGACAAGCAACTCCGCATCGCTAGGGAAACAATGGAAGTTTTCGCGCCCATTGCCAATCGCTTAGGAATCGGGGAAATCAAAGGCACGCTGGAAGATTTGTCCTTCAGATATCTTGATCCGGAAAACTTTGCGTATGTTAAAAAAATTCAAGCCGAACAATATGCAGAGCGAAAACAATATCTAGATAAGGCCGTCACAGAATTACAAAAAGAATTATTCAAAAAAGGCATCAGAGTTATCACTATTTTTGGACGCACCAAACATCTCTATCGCCTTTTTCAAAAACTGCAAAAACATGATATGGATATAAATAAAATCTATGACCTCATCGGCATCCGCATTGTCGTGCCGACTATTTCCGACTGCTATGAAACGCTTGGCATCGTGCATCAAAAATACCATCTGCTTGTCGGCAGAATCAAGGATTATATTTCCCTGCCCAAGCCCAACGGCTATCAATCTATCCACACAACTATTTTCGGACCGGAAGGAAACTTTTTGGAAGTGCAAATCCGTACCAAACAAATGGATGACGAGGCTGAATTTGGAATTGCCGCCCACTGGATGTATAGTGAACAACAAAAGCGCGGCTTAAAAAATTTATTTTTTTTTGGAAAAAAGACAACCGTTCCAATCAAAGAGTTAGCTTGGATTAAACAGCTACGCGAATGGCAAAATGAACTTGGCAAAGACAATGGTGAATTCATGGAAAGCCTCAAAATCGAATTTTTTAAAAATCATATTTTTGCTTTTACGCCGCTCGGCGATGTAATTGATCTACCAGAAGATGCCACTCCAATTGATTTTGCCTACAAAGTCCATAGCGAGGTTGGCAACCGCGCTACGGGAGCCAAGGCGAATGGAAAAATGATCACACTAGATTACAAAATTCGCAATGGCCAAGTAATTGAAATCATGACTTCCAAAGAACATAAAAACCCTAGCCGAGACTGGCTAAGGTTTGTTCGAACTTCACTGGCGAGAACGCAAATCAAGAAAGCTTTTCGCGAATAAACTTAAACCCTAAATATGAATCTTAGATAAAATATTATTTAATTCTTCCGGGGAATAATAATCCACAATAATTTTTCCGCCTGTTCCGGATTTGGAAAGCTTGACTTTGGTGCCCAAGGTTCTGGCGAGCAAATCTTCAATTCTTTTAATTTCCGGATCAACAGCTATGTGGCGAGTGTGGGTTTTGACAGAAATTTCTTTCGTTTTATCTTCCGTTTGGCGCACCGTCAAACTGTTTTTCATGATCATCTCAAAGAGTGCTCTTTGCTTTTCCGGATTCTCAATGGCCAAAATGGCTTTGGCATGGCCTTCAGTTATTTTGCCCGAAATCAGCGCTTTTTGAATTTCAATCGGCAAATGTAAAAGGCGTAATTTGTTCACCACGACACTGCGGCTTTTCCCCATTTTTTTAGCCACCTCATCTTGACTTAAATCAAATTCATCCGATAACCGCAAATATGACTTCGCTTCTTCAATCGCATTCAAATCATGCCGTTGTACATTTTCGATAATCGCCAATTCCAATTTTTGCAATTCCGTCGCGTCGCGCACAATCACCGGCACTGTTTTGAGTCCAGCCAAGCCAGCCGCCTGAAAACGCCGTTCTCCGGCAATAATTTCATATTGATTCGCATTTTTCGTAACGACCAGCGGTTGAATGATGCCATGTTCTTTGATCGAAGCGGCCAGCTCCTGTAGTTTTTCTGAATCAAAATGCACTCTCGGCTGATGCGGATTTGGCACAATGCGAATCAACTCAATTTCTTGCATGCCTAAACCGCCGCCCTGTGGGGACGAGGCATGTCTCGTTTCTACACTTGAACCAGTTGGCTTGGCTCCGAAATAATTGAAGTCATCCCTGGGTTCGTTTATTTTTTTGTCCGAAGTGTTGGAACGATTTTGCGGAATGAGCGAGGCTAGTCCGCGGCCGAGGCCATAGTTTTGTGCCATAGATATCTGAACCACAGATTAACACATGACCATGCAGATTCCACATGATAAATATAATTCATGTGTAATCAGAAAAATCAGTGCGAATCAGTGGTTTTGATTTATTTTTTATATTTTTTACACTGTAAACTTTTTTTGATTCTCTTTTTTATCCATCTCAATAATTTCTCTGGCCAAATTTTTGTAGGACCTGGCGCCTTTGGAAAAGGCATCAAAACTCAGAATTGATTTTCCAAAGCCAGGTGCTTCCGCCAAGCGGACGCTTCTGGGAATGATGCTGTCAAAAACATGACCAGGAAAATGATCTTGCACTTCCTTGATGACTTGGCGTGACAAGCGATTTCTTTTATCATACATCGTCAAAAGTGCGCCCATGATTTTCAAATCCGGTTGCAAATTTTCTTTCACTAAATTAACCGTGTTCAAAAGTTGGCTCAAGCCTTCCAAGGCAAAATATTCTGTCTGCACGGGAATAATAACTTCATCACTAGCCACCAGTCCATTAATAGTTAGAAGTCCCAAGCTCGGCGGTGAATCAATAATAATATAATCATAGTTGGTGCGGATTTCTCGTAGCACATTGTACAAACGAAATTCACGATTTTCCATATTCACCAGCTCAATGCCCGCCCCGGCCAAATCTTGATTGGACGGAATGATGTCATGCGCCAATTTGTCCATGCGAATGACAATTTTTGACGGATGCTCGCCCATCACCATGGAATGATAGAGGCTCTTTTCCACTTTGTGAATGTCAATTCCCAGCCCCGACGAAGCATTGCCCTGCGGATCCAGATCCACGAGCAAAACAAACTTGCCAGCCGCCGCCAAATAGGTCGCCAGGTTGATAGCCGAGGTGGTTTTGCCCACTCCGCCCTTTTGGTTGACTAGAGAGATTATCTTTGCCATAATACATGAAGTATAGCACATTTGCCCGAGTGATGAAATTGGTATACGTAGGGGATTCAAAATCCCCCGGTCGCAAGGCCGTGCGAGTTCGAGTCTCGCCTCGGGCACAATCATGTCTAATACAAAACTAGACAAAAATAACTTGACCTATATTGTTAGCGTCGCCTTGGGAGACGGCGGTTTATCAAATCCAAATGGTAGAGCTGTGAGACTTAGAATAAGCTGTGATACAAAATATCCAGTAATTATCGACAACATAACTTCTGCTATTAAAAAGCTTTTGCCAACCAATAAGGTTTCGGAAGTCAATAGAAGAGCATATTGCGTAGATATAAGTTGTTATTCAAACAAATGGGAAAATCTTCTCGGCTGGAAAGCGAAAGAAGGTTCTAAAGAAAAACAAAAGGTTTCCATTCCAGATTGGATAAAAAATAATAGAATTTACTCTAAACATTGTTTGCGTGGATTATTTGAAACAGATGGTTCTGTTTACAATGATAGAGATTATTTGATGGCAAATTTTGTCACCATAATTCCAACCCTAGCAGATGATGTAATGAAAATAATATCCACACTTGGCTTCAAACCAAATATACAAAAATTTAAAACTTCCAATGGGAAAATCAAACACACGATACGAATTTCAAAAAACACAGAAAAATTTATAAAAACAGTCGGGATAAGCAAAAAATAAAGCCCCGTACATTACTGTCGGGGCTCGAAATTGTAAACGCACAATTTCGAAAGCGTTGCTGAAATTTTTCAGCGTTCTAAAGACTTAGTTTCAAAGGTCTAGACCTGAGTAACTAAGTCTGGAGTACTAACTTGCGCACACTGCGGCGGGATCATCAGAGCCGAAGTCATGGTCGAGACAGATGCTCCCGCTGCCCTGCCAGAAGATGTAACGGACAAACAGGCTACCATCATCAGAGCTGCGAAAGATCACTCCCCAAAAGAAAATATGTCCGATGCTTCTCCTTTTTTTTGGAATGAGTCTTAGATGTTGTTCAATAAGAGCATCCAAAATGTTCGGATGAAGCACCAGTTCTCCTGAAAGTTCATCGTGGAGCTCATATCCCCTTATAGTCTTACCATTTTTTTGACGCTTAACTATACGCATAATAACCTTGCGGCCATCCACATACAATTCATCCTTGCGCTTCTCAACTTTTACCCATCCACCGCCATCATTTTTTTCTATCTGCGCACCATCGAAGGGTAACCTTGGCGCCGCATCAAGATTAACCATGATGATAGTATCACTCAAAACACGAATACGCTGATTTTTGAGAAACTCCTCGCCAAGGGGTTTCAAAAAATTATCGATGAAAAAATCCTTGCCATCGGTAATCAACCATGGGATTATTTCAATCCCAATCAATGCCTCTTTGAATGTGTTGTAGATAACCGCAAACAAACTCCAAAGAACCGCCAAAAACTGCCCGACCTCTTTCCAATTCAAAGACTCCCTCATGGTTCATCTCCTTTTCACCGCCTCATTATGATTCCCACTGAATCACTCCGACTTGGTAATTAAGTTTTTGCTGTCAGGCTTGGCCACTACAGCTTCGCCACAGCAGAAAAAATTCTCAAAAAAAATCCTTTCTGCCGTGGCAAATGCAAATTAGCATGTTATGAACCAATGTAATAGTATACACCCAAATCAGTTTTTTGTCAAATGCTGCGGATGATTTTTAGCTTAAATAAAGGTTTTTTATAAATTTTTAACCACATTGATCATATTTTTACCTTTTTGAATATTTCAACTATGTCTTAATTTTTTTAATATTTTATAATTGTTTCAAGTGTATCTTAAAAGCTATTTTTTGTCGCCTCAACGACATTCTGCAAAAGACAGGCGATGGTGACCGGACCGACGCCGCCCGGCACAGGTGAAAGAAAGCCAGACAAATTTTGCACGGAAGCGAAATTCACATCCCCCACCACTTTGTCGCCCACCCATGTGATTCCGCCGTCGATGATGGTCACGCCATCTTTCAACGCTTCACCGGAAATTAAATTCGGTTTGCCACAAGCGGTAATCAGAATGTCAGCCTCTTGCAAGTCAACCAAACCGTCCTGCACATCATCTTGAAAAAAATATTGAGAAGAAATTTTTTCCGTTTTCAAGGCCGCTTGCATTGTCTTGCCAAATTCTTGCGAGTTGCAAATGATGATGGCTTTTTTGTTTTCCAATTTTTCACCGGTTGATTTCAACAGTTCCAGCAGAGCTTTCGGGAAAACCGGAAAGAATCGTTCCTTCCCCGCAAAAAACAATTCGATATTTTCATCGTGAAATCCATCGACATCTTTTTTTGCATCAATCGCTTGAATGATTTTTATTTTGTCCAAATGTTTTGGCAACGGCAGCTGCACGATAATGCCGTGTATTTTTGAATCATTATTTAATTTTTCAATTTCAGCCAACACTTCTTCTTCTGAAGCATTCTCCAACATTTCAATTTTTCTAAAATCAATACCAACTTTCTCCGCCGCCTTGCCTTTCAAGCTGACATAAATTTTAGACGCTTCATCCGAACCGACTAAAACAACCCCCAAGCCAGGATGCAAATTATCAGCAGAGATTTTATTTTTCAAATCCCCCAGAATTTCCTCAGCTATTTTTTTTCCGTCTAATATTTTCATACTCCTATTTATACCGCAAAGCATCCAATGGGTCAATCTTGCTAGCCCGTCTAGCCGGCACGAAACCAGTCATGAAACCGACAAACGCCGAAAAGATAATGATAGACACAACAAACATAACGATCTCCAACAGTTGCGCATCCGCCAGTTGAAAGCGCATTACCACTTGTGATATTTGTGCAACTTGTCCAAGCAGTCGCGCCAACGCAATCACTGGTCGCACAAGTTCGCGCTTTCATCGTGATTGTTTGACCGGCGAGAGTTGCATTCCAACTAAAATTGCCCCAAGCGGAAGTTTTTTGACCGGTGTCAATAACGCCGGAAGTGAAGGTGCCGGGAGTATAATATGAAGTTGGCAAGCTAGCAGTTGTTGCAGTTGGTGAAGTTGTGCCGGAAATACTACTCGATTTTAAATAAATGCGTCCAACGCCTCCGACTGTTGTTCCTCAGCTACAGTCCATATCAATATCAGTTGTTCCATCCCCCTGTTCATTCAAAAGCATAACTTGGTCACCCGCCGCATAACACCCAGCTGGAGGCGTTCCGGAAAGTGTGGCCGTGTTAGCTGTCAGCGCCGTCACATTGTAGGAAATTCCATCCGCGCAAGTCCGCCCGCCATTACCATTAGTGTCCGTGTTGATATTTTTCGCTGTGGAAATTGTCCACGCCCCATCTGCGCCGGTTCCAAAACCGCTCGGCACTGGACTCAATTTTACACTCGCCCCGCTTCCTGTTCCATTCACTTCCGCTTGCGAAAAAGTTTTACCGGTCAAATTGAAGCCAGTGTTGGTTGTACCATCGTCAGTTTGCGTAATTGAATTATTATTGTTCGGCAAGGTGATCGTGCTGCCTACGGTCAGGTTAGAGCTGCTGGTGTAATTGGTCCAACCAGTTTTGTTGTCTGTATGATTGGCATTATTGACCGATGTTCCGCCAGCCCAACTATCCTGTTGAAAAGTATAAGTATAACCGTATGATTTATTATTGCCTGTAAACAGTCCCGCCATCAAAACCAAAATCAATACCGTAGCGAATGATCGCTTGAACCATTTTTTCTGGATGGAAATTTTAAATTTTTTCCGCAGGATAATTATAAAAGATTCAAAAATATTATCTAACTGCAAAGATACTTTTTTCCAAATAAATTTAATATTCGTAATCGAATAATTGCTATTTTTTCTAAAGATTAGGTTTAGAAAAATAAAAGTATCTTTTAAAAAATTACTTTTCGCAATTGTCTTGTAAGTTCTAATTAAAAAAGCAAGATACATTTTTAAATTTTTCCTCACCTTAACCGTTTTTCTCACTGGCAAATAAACGCTGTCCATGCCATGAAAAGACCCTTCTTGAAAATTTTTTCTTTCAAAGATTCTTCGCTCTGATTTTAATATTTTGTTTTCTTTTTTATTTGAAAAAATCATGCTGCTTTTTTAGGCTAAAATCCACAAAAACGTCTCTTTAATCATAAAATATTTAATATCATTCTGATTTGCTAATTATATCTTATTTTAACTCTTTTTTCAACTAAAAGCAGTGTCAGTTGTGGATAACTTCTTAGAAAAATTATACCACAAAAACTGGCTATTTTGGCCAGTAAAAATGAATGTTTTGATGCGCTGAAGAAAAGTTAAACCATAACCAAAAACTCCAATTTTTTATAATCTAGTCCTTTTGTGTGCCTTGAGTAGCTGGCAGTTATTTTTTTGGCTTCCTCCATCACCTTCTCAGTGACTGGCCCGCGCAGCAAAACCACCGGACCCATAAAATTTTTCAGTTCTATTATTGTATTGCTTTGTTCCTTTAATTTCTTTAGCTTTTCATTTTCTGCCGAATTTCTGCCGACAATAATCCGCGCCCCCTCCACCCAAAAAACTCGCCCGATCTGCAACAAAGCATAATCAGAAGCGGATGGATTTTTAATTTCTGCTAAAAGTTTTTTTAATTTTTTGCCAAATTCACTTTCTGTCAAAAGACAACCACCACCTGGAGTTGGATAATAATTTAGATTAAACTCCTTGGCCAGTTCAAATTGTCTTTTTCTGGAGCGACCGGAGATATCCAGCAATTGATTTCTATCCACCAAACCATTTTTTTCAATAGTTGTTTCTTCTAGTAATTTAGCTGAAAGCGGTCGCAATAATCGCCCTTCCAAGCCGGCCTCCTTTTCAATCAATTGCAACGAGTGCAAATTTTGCGACATCGGCCGTTGACCCAGAATTTCACCGGTCGCCACAAAATCAAAACCTTCCACGCGCATTATTTTGCCCGCTTCGCGAATCATGAGCAGATGGCAATCAATGCACGGATTCATCGCGCTGCCATAGCCGCGCTTAGGATTTTTCACCACTTCGCAATGCATGTCGGCAAAATCAACTGAGCGTTGATTGATGCGATTTTTTTCCGCGCTTTCTTTGGCCTTGGCGTCACCGAAAAAATAACTGACAAACGACAGCGCCACCACCTCAATATTTTGTTTTTCCAGTACTTTAATTGCCAGCGTTGAATCTAGCCCGCCGGAAAAAAGCACTAGAGCCTTTACTTTCTTTTTCACCCCGCACTAACTCTTGATATTACTAATTTTTTAATAATATCCGAAGTATATTAATTATTTAAATGCTACCTCGCCCACTCCATCAAGTCAAATATGCGTTACAATCAAAAGTTAGTGCGGGGTTCATATTTTTTTTCCGATTAAAACTAAATTTTTATTATTCACCACCCGCACTTCGGAAACCTCAAAGCCCGCTTGCGAAAATAATTCAACCAATTCTTTTTGCGCATAGGCATGATGGAATCTTTTAAAAACCTTTCCTTCATTATTTTTAAATGGAATCTCACAATCCGACCAATCCAATTTGCTCAAAAAAAATATTTTGCGCCATCTATTTTTTCGAATATATTTACGATATTTTGATTGCCACAAATTCCATGCGGTCACAATAATCTCGCCGCCCGGCTGCGTTACTCGATATAATTCCCGAATCATATCCAAGCGAAATTTTTTGTCCGGAAAATGATGAAAGACTGCAATTGAAACGACCTTATTGAAAAAATTATCCGAAAATGGTAGACTAGCTTGACCCGATACTTTTACAAAATTATGCTTAAATTCAGAGTATTTCAACTTAGCCAAATCAATTAATTTTTGTGAGATATCCACACCATAATATTCTATTTTTTTGTCGCTAAAAATATCCAATACCCGACCATTGCCACAACCAAAATCCAGCACCTTGTCCCCCGCCTGAATATAATCTTGAATAAATTCCAAATCCGACCAGAAAAAATTCCGCGTTCCCGAAAACTTTTCCGCCATCCGATCATAGCCAATCTCAGTTTCCTGTAAAATTTTATTAACTACACTATTTTTCATACTGCTTTAGTAGGTTGAGCCTCCCTTATGGAGGCTCAACCTCCACGCCTAGTTCAATTTTCTAAATGTCTTCTAGTAAATATTTTTGTTCCTCTTTTTTATTTTTCAGATACAAGGCATTTATATTTGAAAATTCTAAATATTCATCAACATTTTTAAACTGTTTTAATACTGAATCGGTATTGCAAATATAAACATTGCCATTATGCAAATTTTTATATTCTGCCAAGCTGGAATATTTCCAATCTTCCTTTCCCATTCCATGAATAAAATGATTCTGATTAACATATGCGGAAAGATACAAAAGATATTCATTTGAATCAATGTGAATCGCTTTAAATCTGCCCTGAAAGAGCGACCCCGATCGCTTATATTTTTTATTAAAAAACATTGTGTAGGCCGTTCCTAATCTATGCATAAATTTCTTTATTCCATTATCCTCGAGTTGTCGCAATATAAAGTGGTAGTGATTCGGATTCAAGCAATAGCAAATAAACTCAACTAGTTTCTTCGGAGGTGAAAATGGAGGCTCAACCTCCATAATGGAGGTTGAGCCTCCATTTTCACTTATTTGCTTATCACGAAGATATTTTTCATATAAACTACCAATTGGTTCGATGCAATTAAACTCAATCAGGGACAGTAAAAACCTTCGATAATCCCTATCATCCAAAAAGACATCTCGTTTATCCACTCCCCGATTATAAATGTGATAAAATTCTCCGTTGGCAAATTCTGTTTTTCTCATATGTCAGCAGTATAACAAAAATCTCCCGAAGGCTCAACCTTCGGGAGAAAAGAGAAATTTAAAAATATTCAATAATTTATTTTCTTAATTTATCATCTAAATCCCTATCAAATTGATATTCAAATTCATTGTAAATATTATCACCGCTACCATCATCATCACCATCAAAAGATGCAAGGATAATGCTTTTAGGATTGCCCTTTTCAGTAATAATATTTCTTATTTGTTCTATCGGCAGCCCAGCACCTTCTCCTTTTTTAAGTTCAATTTTATATTTAGACTCATTCTCATCAGAGTATTTTAAATAGATGCTGAAACCCGTTATGCGATTCACTATTTTCCCCATTCTGTTTTCGTGTTCATGCTTCGTATCTTCAGGCAATATTCCCTTAAGGTAAGACATTAATTTATCAATCTTTTTTTCAGCTTGAGCAATTATTTCTGGGTGTTTTTTTAAATAATAATCTACAGTGAAAATATTATTTTGATTTATATCTTCTTGATTTTCAACTGGATCTCCATGATGTCTAGCAATGACACCTAAATTTTTTATTTCTTCAATTCTCCATTCGTCCCACTTAGATTGAGGAATAAATTCATTCCAGGTGGGAATGTCAAAATTTATAAAATCTATTATTTTAGCAGCATCTTCATTTCTTCCAAAAATTATGTCACTCCTTCCTGAATCATCTCTAAAAGAAGCGACTTCGTTCTCTCTTAAAATAATTTCATTTTGCTCCTGACTAGGTTTACCGTGATCTTGAAGTCCTTCGTTAATTTCGTCATTAATTTCTTGTTTTGGCTTTGGCGCAACCATTTTTTCCATTGGATTATTGTTCATATCATTTTATATTAATTATTTATAAATACTATCTTAATACTACCCCCCACCCCGACACTTTCTGTCAAACGAAGATTTTTGAAGCAAAAATGGATGGAGGCTCAACCTCCATTTGGGAGGTTGAGTCTCCGATGACACACCCTTGATTATTACACTGTAGTGTATTAGGCTTAATGAATGAAAAAGAGCTACGACAATTTCATAAAATTAGCAATGGAAGCAGGAATCAAAGACTCGCATGATTTTTCTCGTCTTAAAAAAAGCATCTGCAAAAAACTAGGGGTGCAACCGCCAACCAACGCGGATATGCGCGAACATTATGAAAAATTAGTGGCCAAAAAAGAGATTTACAGAGACCCGGATTTTGAGAAAATCCTGCTCAGCAAGAAAATCCGTACCCAGTCCGGCGTGGCCGTGGTGGCTGTTTTGACCAAGGCCTATCCCTGCCCCGGCAAGTGCATATATTGCCCCTCTGAGAAAGAAATGCCCAAAAGCTACCTTTCGAATGAACCGGCGGTTATGCGGGCAATTTCGGCCAAATTTAACCCCAGAAAGCAAGTCCAGAACCGCTTGCGCGCGCTGGAACTCAATGGCCACCAAATCGACAAAATCGAGCTGATTGTGATGGGCGGCACCTTTTCATATTTACCCAAAAATTATCAGACCAAGTTTATTGCGGAATGTTTTCGGGCGTGTAATGATTACGCAAAACATAAAACGCATATCGCAAAACGCAAAATTGATTTACAAGATGAACAAAAAAAGAATGAAATGGCCAAATGCCGCATCGTCGGCTTGACGCTGGAAACCCGACCGGACTATATTGACGCGCAAGAAATTTTGAATTTTAGAAACCTCGGTTGCACCCGCGTAGAGCTGGGCGTGCAAAGCATCTTTGATCCGGTTTTGAAAATAAATAAACGCGGGCATGGCATCCAAGAAACGATTGACGCCACCAAACTTTTGAAAGATGCCGGTTTTAAAATAAACTATCATATTATGCCGGGACTGCCTGGGTCAGACTTAAAAAAAGATTTTCAAATGTTCAAGGAATTATTTTCTAATTCTACCTTCCAGCCCGATATGTTGAAAATTTATCCGACTGTGGTTACCAAAAATACCAAGCTCTATTCCATGTGGAAAAAGGGAGAATATCAGCCTTTGGGCAATGCGGAATTTGCTAAATTTATTTTGAAAATCAAAAGGGAAATTATTCCGCCTTTCGTTCGCATCGCCCGCCTCGTGCGGGATGTGCCAACTTCGTCTATTATGGCCGGCCCGACCATTTCCAATTTGCGCCAGATGATCGCGCACGAATCTCAGTGTCCTTGCATCCGTTGCCGCGAAGTCAAATCGGATTATACGATTAGAGACCTGCCCGCAATGCTTCGTAGTCTAAAAGAAAAAGCGGATTACACAAGCTTAACAAAAAATACAGTTTCAACTGAATCAGAAAATAGCATAGCGAAGCAGGCGGAGAAAATTATTTTAGACAGAATTAATTACGACGCCTCAGATGGAAAAGAAATTTTTTTACAATATGTTTCGGCCAATAAGAAGAAACTTTTTGCGCTGTTGCGCTTGCGCATTCCATCGGAAAATAACACACAGCATTTTATTCCCGCTCTCAGAAATTCTGCTCTCATCCGCGAAGTACACACTTATGGTAAATTAGCCCAAATAAACCAGCACGATAAAAATTCACCTCAACACATCGGCCTGGGCAAAAGACTTATGCAAGAAGCAGAACGCATCACCAAAAAAGAATATGGCCTGAAAAAGATTGTAGTAATTTCAGGCGTCGGCGTGCGCAACTATTACCGAAAACTGGGTTACAAATTACAAAACACTTATCTGAAAAAAGATATCTAATCTGTGAACGGCTAGATCGCGATTTAGCCGTTTAAAATGGCTTAAACAAGCCTACTTAAAATTGACAAATTTTTCTATGGATTTCAAGATACTGTCATCATCCAAGCCTTCCAACGCCAAAATTTCTTCCCGCAAACCATGTTGCGAAAATCTGTCCGATAGGCCGAGATTTTTCACTTTCACATTCAAATTATTATTCAAAACAAATTCATTGACTGCGCTGCCCGCGCCGCCAGCAATCGCGTTGTCTTCAACAGTCACAAAATATTTGTGAGCCTGTGCCAATTTTCTAAGCATTTCTTCGTCCAACGGTTTCACAAACCGCATATTAACCAACGACGCATTTAATTTTTCCGCTGCCTGGCGACAACTGTCCAACACAGCGCCGAAAGACAAAATTGCAATGTCTTGGCCTTCGCGAATAATTTTGGCTTTGCCAATTTCAATGATTTCCTTTTTTCGCTCGTCATATTCGCCGTTTCCGCCACCCCGCGGATATCTGACGGCCGCCGGACCTTTATGTTTATAACCTGCTTCCAACATCCCGTAACATTCGTTTTCCGAAGCCGGCGCCATAATAACTAAATTTGGAACAATGCGCATAAAAGACAAATCAAAACTTCCAGCGTGCGTGGCGCCATCCGGTCCAACAATGCCGGCGCGATCAATTGCAAACAAAACATCCAAATTCTGATACGCAATATCATGAATAAATTGATCATAGGCGCGTTGCAAAAAAGATGAATAGATGGCCACGACCGGTTTTTCTCCGGCGCAAGCCAAGCCGGCCGCGAAAGTCACGGCGTGTTGTTCCGCAATGCCCACATCGTGATAGCGCTCTGGAAATTTATGGCTAAATTCAATAAGGCCGGACCCCTCACACATGGCGGGCGTGATACTATGCAGACGCACATCTTTTTTAGCAGTCGCAACTATCCAATCGGAAAAAACTTGCATATATGTCAGTTTAGTTTTTTCCTTTTTTTTGCCAGCGATAAAATCCGAGGGCTTCACCGCGTGCAAAGAAAATTCATCCTGCTCGGCTGGCGCATAGCCTTTGCCTTTTTTAGTTATAACATGCAAAATTTTCGGCCCTCGCACATTTTTCAAATTAGTTAACACCGTCACCAAAAGTTGCACATCATGTCCGTCAATTGGTCCGAAATATTGAAAGCCCAGTTCTTCAAAAAGCGTTCCCGGCGCAATCATACCTTTAGTATAGGTTTCGGCGCGACGCAAAAAATCTTGGATGGTCGGCATATCCTTTAACATTTCCCGACCCTTACTACGCAATCGCACATAGGCCGGCGAAGAAATGAGGCGCGTTAAATATTTTCCCATGCCACCTACATTGGGTGAAATAGACATCTTATTGTCATTCAAAATCACCAGCATATCCGCCTCGGCATCTCCGGCGTGATTCAAAGCCTCAAAAGCCATTCCGCCGGTGAGCGCGCCGTCTCCGATTACAGCCACCACTTGCGGAGAAGGTTTTTTATTTTTGTTAGCCAAAGCCATGCCGGTCGCGGCACTGATGGAAGTGCTGGAATGACCGACACTCAAGGCATCATATTCACTTTCCTCCCGCTTAGGAAAAGGCGCTAAGCCACCTTTTTTTCTGATGGCGTGCAATTGATTTTTGCGGCCGGTCAAAATTTTATGCGGATAAGCCTGATGACCAACATCCCAAATCAGCAAATCTTTCGGTGTATCAAAAACGCGATGCAAAGCTACCGTCAATTCCACTACACCCAAGTTTGAGCCAAAATGACCTCCAACCTGCGAGACAGTTTCGATTAAAAACTTGCGCACTTCACCGCACAGTTGCGGCAATTTTTCCGCTGGAATTTTTTTCACATCCGCCGGAAAATTGACTGCGTCCAATAATTTTTCAATTCTATTTTTTGTCATACTTAATTGCTTTATTATTCTCAGATTCCGTAAATATAGGTTAAAATTTACTTTCCGGCAAGTTGTCCGCAGGCGCCTTGAATTTCTTCGCCGAGGCTCTTACGAATCGTAACGCTAATCTTATTTTCCTGCCTGCCGGCAGGCATGGTTTCCAAATAATCCCGAAACAGCACCGTGCGTTCCTTGGAAGAAGATTTAAATTCCGAGTCAGTCGCGTTGTAGCGAATAAGATTAACATGCAACAGTTGCGATTTGCCGATTGATTTAACAAATCGAACCAAATCATCCGCGTCAGCACTGCTATCATTCACGCCCGAGAGCATTATATATTCCAAAAAACTTTGCGCTTGGTTTTTTGGAAATAATTCTTCAATGCTTCGCGCAAAGCTGCCAAATTATTTTTACGATTAATCGGAATCGCCGCGCTTCTTTTTTCATCAGTTCCAAAATGCAAAGACAGCGCCAAATTCACTTGCGGAAATTCATCGGCCAACTTTTGGATACCTTCCGGAATGCCGGAAGTGGAAACAGAGATGGAGCGCGAGCCAAAACCAAATAGCGATGGGTCAATTAATTCTTTGAGGCTATTTTTAACTTGTTCCCAATTTAAAAACGGTTCACCCATGCCCATATAGACGATGCTGTTGACATCGTAATTTCGAATTTCTAATTTTGAATTTTGAATTTTATCATTTGGATTTAATTTTAAATTTGAAATTTTAAATTTTAAATTTTTTGCCAGATATTGTTTCCAAAATAAAATTTG
>Ga0100388_10001560_pt1 | contig 20185 bp, 10 predicted proteins | sample CryGeymeta201512_FD_81536 | JGI IMG/M metagenome (GOLD analysis project Ga0100388, IMG submission 81536) | Groundwater microbial communities from Crystal Geyser aquifers in Utah, USA - Crystal Geyser metaG 2015-12 | ecosystem: Environmental > Aquatic > Deep subsurface > Groundwater | place... | reverse complement strand
TCAGTCCCTGGCGTCGCTGGCCGCAACCAGCCCGGCGAGATCGAGGATCAGCCCCACCCGGCCATCGCCCAGGATCGTGCCGCCCCCAACCCCTTTGATGTCTTTCATGTAACCACCCAGACTCTTGATGACCACCTCCTGCTTGCCGAGCAGTTCGTCCACCAGCAGGGCCCGCTTGCCTAACTCGCTCTCAATGACCACCACGATGCCCTCGCAGGGATCCGTATAGGTAGACTTCACCCCGAACGCCTCATAGAGCCTGATGATGGGAATCAGGTGGCCACGGATGAGCAGCGTCTCTCCCCGGCCATGCACGGTGCTGTACTGGTCCCGTTGGGGCCGGATGGATTCCTGGATGGCGATGGTCGGGATGATGTAGCGTTCCTCCCCGACCCGCACAACGATGCCGTCGATAATGGCCAGGGTAAGGGGCAGTTTGATCACGAACTGCGAGCCCACGCCGGGGGTGCTCACCACCTCCACTTTGCCCCGCAGCTTTTCCACCCCCTTCTTGACCACGTCCATGCCAACCCCCCGGCCGGAGACATCGGTGATCTTGTCGGCGGTCGAAAAGCCGGGCAGAAAGATCAGGTTGTTGATCTCATGGTCGGAGATCTCGTTGTCGGCGCTGATCAATCCCCGCTCAATGCCCTTGCTCCGAATTTTTTCGGTATTGAGGCCATGGCCATCGTCCTCGATCTCGATGATGATGGCACTGCCCTTCTGATAGGCTCGCAGGTTAACGGTGCCGGTCGGCGGCTTACCGAGCTTCTCGCGTTCAGCGGGCGGCTGCACCCCGTGGTCGACTGAATTGCGGATCATGTGCACCAAGGGATCGTAGATGGAATCCACCATGTTGCGGTCGATCTCCGTCTCTTCCCCGGTCATGACGAGATCCACCAGCTTGCCGGATTTCTGCGAAAGATCGCGGACCAGCCGGGTCATCTTCTGGAAGGTCTGCCGGATGGGCACCATGCGCATGGCCATGGCGGTCTTCTGCAATTCGGTGGTGATGCGGCTTAACTGGCCGAGATCCCTGGTCAGCTTGGGGTCCGAGATGGCGGAGACCAGCGGATTCTGTTTCACCATGACCTGCATGATTACCAGTTCGCCCACCGCGTTCACCAGGCTGTCGAGCTTTTCAATATCCACCTTGATAGTGGCGCCTATCTTTTTCTGAACCGCCGGCAAGGCGGCCGGGGTCCCGGGATGCCGTTCCGCCGGCCCGGCCGCGGCGGCCTGGCTGGCGGTGGCAACGGCAACGGCGGTGACGGTGGGGGTAACCGGCGCCGAGGCCGGAGCCTGTGGAGCGGCAACGGCCCGGGGCACCGGGCTCTCTTGGGCCGGCGCGACCGAACTGCCCTCCTGCACGGCCTGCACCCGCCGCACATAGTCGCTGATCTCAAACTTCTTATAGAGGGCCGGTCCCTTCTGCAGAACCTCCTTGATGTTGCCGACCATGGTCCGCAGGTAATCGCCTACCGAGAGCACGATGTCAATGACCGCGGCATCCATGGCCCGCTTGTCGTTCCGCACATCGTCCAGCAGATTTTCAGTGGCATGGGCCAGCTTGTTGATGTCGGTCAAATTCAGGAAGCCGGCAACGCCCTTGATGGTATGAAAGGGCCGAAAGATATTGTTGATGATGTCCTTATCGTCGGGATTTTGTTCCAATTCGAGGATATTGACCTCGATGGACTCGAGGTGCTCAAAGGCCTCTTCAATGAAGCCGCTGAGCAGTTCGGTGTCCTTGAGAAAGTCGGGCAGGTTTTCCATGGCGGCCGCCTCGCTCCCAGCGGCAACTGGCGGCACTTCGGCAACGGCCGCCGGCGCCACCGCCTCTGCCGGAGCGGCCGGGCCGCCCCCCCCCAAGGCCTGCCGGTCTACCTCCAGACCGATCTCCTGCATGATGGCCCGGTATGAGTCAATCTCGGCCGGCCCGGCCTGCCCCTCCTTGCGCAGCACCTCCTGCATCTGGCTGATACACTTGCCCAGGCGCTCGAAGTTGGCCGCGGAATCATCCAGCTCACCCATGATGATCTTGCCCAGGGCGTCCAGAAAGACCGTGCCCATCTGGCCCAAGGCCGGAGAACCGGCCCCGTCCTGGCTGCCGATTAACTGCTCGGCCAGGGTCACCAGTTCACCCACCACGGACAGATCACCCGGCTCGATCATCAAGATCTTCAATGCCATGTCATCGAGAATCTCAGGAACCGTCTTCTTTTCCGCCATGGATGAACTCCTTAGAGAAAATCCTTGCCCTGCCGACCGGGTTTCACCACTTGCAAGCCCGGTCGGACACCTTGCGCGGTTTTCTCCCGGCACAATTTATATCTTGAACTTTTACCCAATAACCCATGGTGTTGGCAAGCAATTTCGGTGCAAACGCCAGACCGCCAATGCGTTTTCAGCCGATCCGACCCGGGTGGGCTCATGGCCGCGCCTCCTCGACGTCCTGCACCCCTGACGACCGGGATGCGTCGAGCAAGGCCGGATCAACCTGCCTGATATAGTCCTCGAGATAGCCGCGGTTCTGCCGAACCTTTTCCAGCATGGCAACAGTCGCGCCGGGATAGCGGGTTTCAGCGCCCCGCAGGAGTTTCCACGACTCCATAAGCAGTGATTTCTTCCGCTCAAGGCTGGCGGTCTGCCGGGCCTGGACAAAAAGGGCCGAGGCCTGGCCCCGGATCTCCTTGATTGCCAGGTCCGAGGCCTCCCCCAGCTTCTCTTTGGCCTGGGCCTGATCGCCGGTTTCCAGCAGAGCGGTAAAAATGGCGATGGCCTCGTCATACTTGCGCGACTCAAGAAGCTGCACGCCGTTCTCCCACTGCCCGGCCACCTCTTGCTCAGGCGGCGGCTGGGTTTCCTCGGCAAGGAACTTGGCCTTCCGTACCTTGAGCAGGGCGTCACGGACCATGGCCTGTTGGGCAGGGTTCAAATCATCCCTGGTCGCCAGCCCCTCCAGGATGGCCAGCCCCCGCGCAAACTCCCGGGTCTCGACCAGGCGGTCCACCTCGGCCAGGCGCTCAGGCAACCCCACGCCGCCCTTTTCCTCGGCCATCTCCAGCAACCGCCGACCCTGTCTGGCCAGGCCACTGGACGGCGCCTGCGCCTCCAGACGCGCCACGCCCTCGCGGAGGTCATCCGGCACCCGCTGACCGTCAGAAACCAGATAGGCACGCAGCACGGCAAGAAAACCTGGAAAGGCCGCGGACTGCACGTCCGCACCCCGCAATAGTTCCAGTTGATCGGCAACCCAGCGATCGACGCCGGGCAAAGCGCTGCAAGCACGGCCCAGCATTTCGTAGTGGCTGCGGGCCTCCGCGACTCGGCCAACGGCCAGGAGCAGATCGGCCGTCAGGCGCGGCCCGGCCATATCGTCGTTTGGCGATGACTCGCCGCCCCCCTCCCCGGCCAGGACATTTGCCGCCGCCTCAAGCTGCCCCGCCCGCAGCAGGGCAAGGCCGAACTGCCGCCGTGCCTCTGGCGGCAGTGGCGCGGCCGGCAGGCTGGCGGACCGTTCACCGACCGCGGGGGCCTTAGCCTCGGGCCGCCCGGCCAAAGCCGCGGTCCCCATTGCCAGGACCGCCTCGCAGCCGCTGCCCAGATAGCCGACGTCCCGGTCGAGGAGTTCCCCAACCCACCGGCCAAGGGCCACGCTGTCCTGGCTTTGACCGTCAGGCGCTACTTGCCGGCTCGCCATCTCGTACTGGTCGTGCAGCTCACCCACCTCGGCCAGGCAGCGCCCCCATCCCGCCGGCCGATCGGCCAGGCCCAAGGCGGCCACTTGCCCTTCCACGGCCTGCCAGCCCGCCAGCCGCGCCTCATAAAAACGAAGCCTGCGGCCCAGCATTTCCTGGCCGGCCATGGCATCCGCCGGTTCGCAGACCGGCGGCGTCTGCCTGACCGGTACGGACTCCGCGAGCCCCGGGGCCGCGGGCACCTCCTTCTGGCCAGCGGCCGATTGCCGCACCATTTGCGGCACCGCGGCCTTTTCCGGCCGCACCGGCACCGACCGGAGCCGGGCGCCACAAGATGAAGTGCAAACGCCAGCCGCCACCAACCCCAGAGCCCATAACCAAGAGGTGCGTTTCATCTCTCCCCTTTCCAAACTTGCCAGTATGGCGCAAACTGCCGGCGCGGCTCCAGGATGCCGGCCGAGGTAAGCCTGCCAAAACTCACCGAAGTGGCCAAGCCGTCGGCATGCGAAAAAAAACGGCCATCCCCATGGTGACGACTGCTGTCCGGCGCCAATGCCTCGCCCGCCAGCACCTTGCCGCCGTTGCCAGAGTTGATCGGTATCTCAACCTGCCCCAGGTCTTCAGCCAGGAGGGGCACGCCGGCCAGATCGGAGAAGGCGAAATCGACCAGATCCAGACGATCGGCATCGCCCCTCTCCAGCAGGATGGCGTTGGCCAGACGGATCCACACCGGCAGGGCGCCGGCGGCACCGCTGATCCGGGTGGTCTTGCGCACCATCGGCCGGTTGTCGTCAAAGCCGACATAGGCGACGACCACATCGCCATCCGCCGCCGCAAACCCGGCCCCGTCATCGGTCAACCTGGGCACCATCCAGGCAAAGACGGCATTGGTAAACTGATTGGCGGTGCCGGTCTTACCGAGTACGGGCACCATGAGCTTAAGGTCGTGCAACTGCCGTTCCTTCCCAGGGTCTTGGCTGTGCAGCCTGACCGCCCCGGCCGCGGCTTTACCGGTGCCATACCTTACCACATTGCGGAGGATGTCGGTCACCATGACCCTGGTGGCGGGGTCCGCCACCTGTTGCGCCCGCAACTCCGGCTTAAAGATGATCTCGCCGTCGCTGTCCTCGATACGCTCAATGATAGTGGCCGCCATGCCGGCCGGCGGACCGGCGCCGGCCACAAAGCGGCCGGCGCCGACCACTCCTTCATAGGCCCTGGCCAACTCCAGCAAGGTGATGACGTTGGAGCCGAGCGGAAAGGAAAGCACCGGCTCCAGGGGGCTCTCGATACCAAGGGCCCGGCAGAACCCCATGAAATACTGCAGGGCCACCATGACCCGGAAATCCGGCACAGCCCTCAAAACCTCGTCACTGTAAGGCGGCATACTTGCCAGTTTTTCATACTCCCCCTGCATGGCTGCCTGCAACTGGTCAATGGTGGCCACGGAAAGCAACCCGTCGATCAAGACGTTTTCTTCCAGCAAACCCGGGGTCTCGCCATGCACGGCGGCCAGCTCTGCTCCGGATACAGGATGCCACGGGGCACCGCCTGGCGCCGCATCGGAAAAAAACATTCGGTCGGAATCGCCGAAACGGTAGAGGGTAGCCGCCCCGGGGTTTGGATCGCGTTCAGGATTCGTGCGGTACAGGTCAAAGTTACGGCGCAGTGCGAGCAACCGCAAAAAATTTCTCCGTAGAACCTCCTCCCGTACCGCTGCCTCCGCCGCGTTGGACGGGGGATTACTCGCGTTCTGATCGGCCTCGTCCTGCCAGGTCTCATTGTCGGTGAGAAACTGCGCAAAGTTGTTCCCATAATGAAGCCGCGCCAGACGGGCAAATTCTTCAGCCCGGCCGGAAAAAACGAGGTCCGGCTCCAACTCGGCCACGGCCCGGGCAAAGGCGGCCGCCCGCAGGACTTCCTGGTTGACGATGATCCCATGCGTATCGCGGATGCGGCGCGTGTATTCCCCGCTGGCCTCGCCAGGTTGCGGGCCCATCCCGACTTCGGCCGCGACCTCCTTGAACTCTGCCGGCGCAAGGTGATCAACCAGATGGTACAGGAGCCAGATGGTCGCGAGGTTCTCCGATTTAGCCCCGGCCCAGTTCATGGTAACTTCCGGATAGGGGCTCTTGTGGTCGGGCCGCGGGAAGTACGAGGCGTTCTGAAAGACAAAGACGTTCCGTTCATTGTTCAGGAAGTCCATGTTGCTCCAGCCGAGCTGCAGGGCGGCGCAGTAGACCAGCGGCTTGATGGCCGACCCCATGGACCGCCGGGCGTCGACAGCGCGGTTAAAAAAACGGTTCTCCACGCCGCCCGCCATGGCGCGGATGCGCCCCTGCCGGAAGCCCAAGACCGCGCCCTGCAGCAAGGGATATTTCTCCAGATCCAGCAGACAGGCGCCGCTGCCCTCTTCGATGCCGCGCACGCTCACATAGACCAGATCACCCGGCCGCAGCCGGTCGAGCAGCATGGGCAGATCGGCCGGCCCCGCCTCGCTCCACGCGGTCCGCTCGTAGCGAATCAGGGGGGTGAGCAGATTTTCGAGCCCGGCCCGATCGATGTGGCCGCCATCGTCACCGGTCACGCCCGGCTTTTCAAAACTCACCCGCACCCGCGGCGTGGCGCCAGGCGCCACGGCCACCACCCGGCCCACCAGAAAATCGCCAACCTCCAAGTCATGGCTGTTACCGAAGCGGATCTCCGCAAGGGCGGCCTGCACCTCGGGCCGCGCATACCCCCGCAGGCTGGTGTCCAACCTGGATAACTCCTTGCGCAGACCGGACAGGGCCGCCTCCTGGATACCCTGGTCCACGGTGGTGATAACGCGGAGACCAGAGGTGGAGATGTTGTCAATGCCGCGCTGGAGAAAGGCCTCCTGGACCGCAGGCTCGTCCATGGCCTCCTTGACCAGATCCATGATCGTATTATCGGAAAAAAAGGTCGCACCCTGCCGGAAGGGAATTTCCTGGTTGCGGTAATCGTCGTATTCAGCGGCCGTGATCATATCAAACCGCTGCATCTGCACAAGGACATAACCGGTGCGCAACCGGGCCTGCCGCCTGGCCTCGGCGACCGCGGCCTCGCCTTTCTTGGTAAAGGGGTTGTAGGCATTGGGCCTTTTAACGCTGCCGGCGATAAAGGCGCACTCCACCGGGGTCAACGCTTCCACCGATTTGTCAAAATAGTAACGGGCCGCCACCCCAAGCCCCCGGCCATTGCCGCTCACGTAAAACTGGTTGGCGTAAAACTCGAGGATCTTTTCTTTGGGATAATGATATTCCAAGCGCAGGGCGAAGAGCAGTTCCTTGACCTTCTCGACCAGTGAACGGTTACGGCGATTGAAGAGATTCTTGGCAGTCTGCTGGGTAATGGTGCTGCCGCCCTGAACCACGCGGCCGGCGCGAAGATTGGCCAGCATCGCCCGGGCCATGCCCTTCATATCGATGCCGTGATGAGAAAAAAAGGTGTTGTCCTCGGCCGCGACCAGGGCCTTTACAAATGCGGGCGGAATGCGGTTGTAGGCCACATATTGCCGGTGGGCCTCCTCGAAAAAGACGCCGACCTTGTGGGCGCCGTCGCTGTAATACACCGGGCTTTCCACCGCCAGGATCTTCTCGATATTGTCCTGGCTGATCTCCGAACCAGGGGCATAGATCACCAGCCACGCCATGGCCGCGGCGCCGGCCAGAACGGCGAACAGCACGAAAAATACTCCCATGAAACGGAATCCGCGCAACATGCCGAAATAAAACAATACCCCACTCCCCACTTCCCACTCCCCACTCCCCAAGTTTTTCATTGTCTCCGAAAAGCCAGATATATTCAAGGTTTTGCCGGTTTTTCTTTGCGCAATGACCAACGTCATCTCGGCCAGTGGCATTTTTTTCTGGTATTCCGGTATGAATGTATGATAAAGTCCCAAGAATTATCCGCGATCATAACTCCTCCTTCAGATGCCGGGGACGCCTATGACTTTAAGCCATACCATCAAACGCGGCCTGTTCGGAATCCTTGTCCTGCCTCTCGTCTGGTCGTGCGCTACCCTTCATGAGGCAGAAACCAAACAGTGTCCGACCGATTTACACCCAGCCCAAACCACCCAAACCACCGTCGCTTCCCAGGACGCGGTTCCAGCGGTTCCAGAAGAAATAAGCAACGATGACCAGACCCCTTCGGAAGCAGAGGCCACCCTCGACCAGGAGATAAAAGGGCTGGAGGCCCTTGGTCCCTGGGAGGCCGGCACCCTGCCCGACAACCTGCCCGGCGGCGCAACCGGCTATGACTTTCCCGTCAGCATGAACCGGCAGGTCCAATTCTATCTGGATTTCTTCGCCAAGGATCACCGGCAGCTCTTTTCCCGCTGGCTGGTCCGTTCCGGCCGTTATCTGCCCATGATCCGGGAGGAACTGAGCAGCGCCGGCCTGCCCCAGGATCTGTGCTATCTCCCCATGATTGAAAGCGGCTTCAACCTCACCGCTTTTTCAACGGCCGCGGCCGTGGGTCCCTGGCAATTCATGAAGGGCACCGGCAACAGATTCGGGCTGTCCATCAATACCTATGAGGATGAACGCCGCGACCCGGAAAAGGCCACCCGGGCCGGCATCGCTTATCTAAAAATTCTCCACGACAGGTTCGACTCCTGGTATCTGGCGGTGGCCGCTTACAACGCCGGCGAAGGCACGATCGACCGGGCTGTCGACAAATGCGGGACCAACGACTTCTGGCAACTGGCAAAGAAAGAATGCCTGCCGCTGGAAACCAGGCGTTACGTGCCCCAGCTCATCGCCGCCATCCTCATTGCCAAGAATCCAGAGGTTTACGGTTTCAACGATATCGCCTATGAGAAGCCGCTCGCCTACGGCACCTGCGAGGTACCCCGCGGCACATCGCTCAAGGCCGTGGCCGTCGCTTGCGATACCCCCTTCGAAGAGGTCTGGAACCTTAACCGGCACCTGTGCAAGGCCATGACGCCACCGGGCGCGTCGCGCTATGCGGTCAAGGTGCCGGTCGGCACCGAAAAGCTGATGGCCAGAAACCTGCCCCGGGTCAAGGCCACGACCGTTACCGAATACAAGACCCATGTGGTTCAGGACGGCGAAACCGTCGGCCGGGTCTGCAAGATTTACAACATCAACAAGACGACCCTGCTCAAGGCCAACAACCTGCGCTCCGCCCGCCTCACCCCCTCGCAACGGCTGCGTATTCCCAGCCAGAGCACAGTCTTCGCCCTGCAGGACGAGAGCGCGGCCCCGACTCGGACCGCATCCCTGGCCAATGACTCGGCAACGAAGCAGGTCGTGCATAAGATCAAACCCGGCGAAACCCTTGCCGCCATCGCCAAACAATACCATGTGTCCATGCCGCGCCTCGCCGCCTGGAATAACCTCTCAAAGCGGTCCGCCATCCGGGCTGGCCAGCAACTCACCATCCATCTGTCGGACAATAACGCGCCGGCAGCCATGGTCGTTGCCACCGCCCTGCCAGCGTCAGACAGATCCGCCAAGAATATCGTGCTGGCGTCCACTGGCAAGAAAAGCCGACCGACCAGTGCCGGAAAAACCACCGCCGCCAGGGACACCTATTACGAGGTGCAGGGTGGCGACACCCTCTGGAAAATCGCCAGGAAATTCAACACCACCACCAACGAGATCCGGCGCTGGAACAAGCTTGAAGACAACACCATCCATCCGGGCGTCCGGCTGCTCCTGAAAATCACCGCCGACGCGGACGTCTGATCCTGTTCCCATGGACCTCCAAGGCAAAACCGCTCTGATCCTGGGCGGGGCCAAGGGCATCGGCAAGGCCATTGGTTTTGCCCTGGCCCGGCAAGGCGTCACCGTTATCCTTACCTGTCACGACTGGCCCGAGGCCGTGGCAGAGATGCAGGGGGAACTGGCCGCCCTGCCCGGCAAGCACCTGGCCGTCAGCATCGACCTGCGCGATCCGGCCCAGATCAAAAACCTCCTGCAGCGGATCCGGGAACAATTCGGCTGCCTGCACATCCTCGTTAACAATATCGAACGCGGCGGCATGCCCGTGGTCCACGGCCCCTATACCAGCGAGCAGTGGGATCTGGAGCTGGAAACCACCCTGAAGGCCAAATGGTTCGTCTTCCACCACGCCCTGCCCCTGCTGAAGGCGGCAGGCCAGGCGGCGGTGGTCAATCTCTCCTCAATCGCCGGCATCGTCGGCCGCTCTGGCCCGGCCGGGCTCATCTTCAACGACGGCTACGCCGCAGCCAACCGGGGTGTTTCCTCATTTACCGAAACCTGGGCCCGCGAGGGGGCTCCCGAGGTGCGGGTCAACGAACTGATGCTCGGTTTCTGCGAAACCCGCCACGCCGAAAAGACCCGCGGTTGGGAGCTGCTGACGACAGCACAGCGGGAGGCCATCCTGGCCCACATTCCCTTGGGGCGCGCCGGCAGGCTGGAAGACGTGGTGCAGGCAATCATGTTCCTGATCAGAGAAGCCGACTACATGACCGGCGCGGTCCTGCGGCTGGATGGCGGTTACTGTCTGGGCCACTCAGAGGTGCCGCTCATGCCGGCCGGGGTGCTTTAGTCTTCCTGGCTTTTCCCGGAACACCGGGGGCCCAAGGCCGCGAGCAGATGCTCCGCCGCCCATTCCGGAATGTGGCGCATGATATGCTCCACGGCCGCCTCCTTGGTCTTGGGGTCCACCTCCGCCATGACCTCGTCGTGGTCAAACCAGCACAACTCCCGGCCATTGACATCATAAACCGTCAGAATGCGACGATTGGCCTCATGGAGATGTTCTTCCTCCATCACCGAACCAACGATCTTCTGGGCCGCCTCATAGGGGATGACCCGAGTTTCTTCATCGACCATACTGCTCTCCTTGCCTGCTGGCTGGCCCGGCAAAGCAACCGCGGCCACCGTGGAAACCCTTGGGGGCAGTGCACGACTAAAACCTGGGCCTAGTCTACGTTACCGGAGGGATACCAAAAAGGTGCTCAGTTTAATCATATATGGAGTGAGCCGCAAGCCCTGAAACGCGGGTCTAATTGCCTCAAAAAAAATCGGATACTCGGCCAGGTTAATTTATGATAAACTACCCCGGCCTTGCGCAGGCCTGCACCGAATGCATGCCACTCACATGCAATTCCCTGGCCGGATAAAGCTCGCTTAAATTCACTAGTACCCGGTAACATTTAAGTCCAACCCCCCTCCATCCCCCCTTATCAGGGGGGAAGCCTTTAAGCCTCCCCTGACAAGGGGAGGCTTGGAGGGGTTGGATGCGAAAGAATATGTGTTCCATGGTACCAATGACCGACGCAACACTAAAAAGGCAAAATTACCACTACATTAATCGAACAGGAGACCTCATGAAGATGCGCATTTGTGCTATGCTGCTGACTGGCGCGCTGATGGTTTGTGCTGGGCTGCTCACAGGTTGCGCCAACCTGTCCGCCGTGCGAACGTATGCGGACGAAACCAAGAAGCTGACCGCGGCATTTGACCCCATGCTCAGTGGCTCGACGTCGAGTTGCGTTGAGAAACTCCTGCGCAAGAAAATGATCACATCGCGTAATTTCGAGGCAGCCGCGGCGGAGAAGGCAGCCAAAGAATTATGCGGACCTGTTGAAGAAGACAACAAGATTATCGCAGAGCTGAACGCGCTGCTGGCACAATACGCCGACACCCTCGCGGCCCTTGCCAATGACAAGCTGCCCTCCTACGCGAAAGAACTTGATGGGCTGCAGGACTCCTTGGCAAAGGTCAAGCGTAGCGGTTCTCAAGAAAATCTGCTCAACGCCGACAAGCTTGCCGCACTCACCTCGCTTACTGATTTAATGAGTCAGTTGGCTACCCGGCAACCGCAGAGAACCGTTATCGGCGATCTTCTTAGCCAGGAAGAGGGCATTGCGGCCATCACAGGGGCGCTCAAGGATTACGCAACACTCAACTACCGAGCCTGGCTGCGCGACGAAAAACGTGAAATCAGGGTATTGCTGGCGGCGCTGGCCGGCGCAACAAAAAAGGAGCCTCTAGCGGCGAACTACATCAAAACGCTACTACTCACAGAGGAAAGACAAATCGACGGCCGTGAAAAAGCCGTGGATGCATTTGTCAGGTCGATTGACGAGCTGCAGAAATCACATGCTGAGCTGCGCCTGAAATTGCATAGCCTCGACGACAAGGAATTGCTGGCGCGATTGTTAAACTTTGCAAATGAGGTGGCGAAGCTGCGCAGGCAAGTGCGGGATGCCTTTTAAGCGAACCCATTTATAACCATGCAGGTGGATAGTGGGGAGCAACCAGACGAGTGTCACCCATTTTGGGGGTTATGATTTGTTCTTTGCGCAGTCCTGACAGACTACAGTCCAAACACCTGAGTCGTTATACCTGTTAAAAAGGAGACGCACATGGCTGACGAAAGCAACGTAACGGCAAAAGAAGCCTACGAAATTGCGGATAGCTTTGCCCAGGCCTCGGCGCGCATGCTGGATTTCAGAATTGCCAACAGCAACGTGCTGTCTGACGAAGATGCATCTAAACTGGAAAGATGTGAGGATACTATAGATCACCTGGTGGTGCTGTTCCGGGGCTATGGCATCCGGTTGATCGGGGCTAAGGCCCGGGAAGCAATGGTTGAGTTGCAAGCTGCTGTCGATGTCGCAAGGCTAACGATCGAGAAGATCAACAAGACCAAAAAGGTGATCAAGATTGCCGGCGCCTTAGTCGATCTGGCAGTGGCCGTTCTCGCCAAAGACCCCAAGGCGATACTTGGTGCGGCAAAAAAAGTAAAGGCTGCGGCCTAGGGAAAAAAGCTCGTAACTATCCAGTGGAACCGCAACCCGGGTGAGTTCCTGGACTGCTAATGCTTTTCGCGGCTTCGTCCGCGACCGGGCGCGGGATGCGCAGAGGTCGCGGACGCCTCGGAGGCGGGCAGGACACCCGCCGTGAATGAGCGAAAGGTGCTTTCAGGCAGGGAACGCTTGACTGCCGACACAAGCTGGATAGTTACGAAAGTCTGAGAGTTGTCTACAACCAAGGCGAAGAAAGGAACGGATTGCAACTCCATGAAATACGGTTTGACAAAATAACTGGAGAGAATAGATTTAGAGCTGTTACGGGCGTGTCGATTTCGGCGTCGTTACTGGAAAATGGTAACAGGCGGAAAACCGATTCATTTTATTGCAAAATTTTACTAAGGAGAGATTCATGGCCGAGAAAAAAATCTTTCTCCCGGAAGCGGATATGCCGAAGCAGTGGTACAACGTCCTGCCCGATATCCCGGGTGGTATGCTGCCGCCCCTTGACCCTGAAACAAAACAGCCCATCGGGCCGGAAAAGCTTGCCGCCATTTTTCCCATGAGCCTGCTCGAACAGGAGATGAGCAGCCAGTCATGGATCGACATTCCCCAAGAGGTTCTGGAGATCTATACCCTCTGGCGGCCCTCACCCCTTATCCGGGCCTTTGAGTTCGAGCGGGCCATGGGGACCAAGGCGAAAATCTACTACAAATACGAGGGCGTCTCGCCGGTGGGCAGCCACAAGCCAAACACCGCGGTGCCCCAGGCCTACTACAACAAGCAGGCCGGCATCAAACGCATCGCCACCGAGACCGGCGCCGGCCAGTGGGGCAGCGCCATGGCCTTTGCCACCCACAAGCTTGGCATGGCATGCAAGGTCTACATGGTGAGGGTCTCCTTTGACCAGAAACCATACCGCAAGGCCATGATGCACACCTATGGCGCCGACATCGTCGCCAGCCCGAGCCCGGACACCCAGTACGGCCGTGCAGTACTGGCGAAAACCCCGGACACCCCCGGCTCCCTTGGCATCGCCATCAGCGAGGCCATAGAGGACGCCGTTACCCACGATCACACCAACTACGCGCTTGGCTCGGTGCTTAATCATGTGCTCCTGCATCAAACCATCGTCGGCCTGGAGGCGCGAAAACAGTTGGCCCTGGTGGGCGACTATCCGGACGTGGTAATCGGCTGCTGCGGGGGCGGCTCCAACTTCGCCGGCATTGCCACCCCCTTTCTCCGCGACAAGCTGGAAGGCAAGAACATCCGTTTTATCGGGGTGGAACCGGCCTCCTGCCCCACCCTCACCAAGGGCAAGATGGCCTACGACTTTGGCGATACCGCCGGCATGACGCCCATGCTGCCCATGCATACCCTGGGTCACGATTTCATCCCGCCCGGCATCCACGCCGGCGGCCTCCGTTACCACGGCATGGCGCCGATCATCAGCGCCCTCACCCGGGAAAAAATCATCGAGCCCATCGCCGTGCAGCAACTGGAATGCTTTAAGGCCGGCGTCATGTTCGCGCAGAGCGAGGGCATCATCCCGGCGCCGGAGTCGAACCACGCCATTCTCGGCGCGGTCTTGGAGGCCACCAGGGACAAGGATGCCCCCATCACCATCCTCTTCAACCTTTCCGGCCACGGCCGCCTCGACCTGGCCTCCTATGAACAATACTTTGCCGGCGAACTCCGCAATTACGAGTACCCGGCCGAGGCCATTGCCGAGTCGCTGAAACATCTGCCGCAGATATGACGGGTTGACGGCCACACAAAAAGAACGGGGAGCTGCTGGCTCCCCGTTCTTTTTGATCGTCGTTGTGGACTTTGGTGGACCCGGGGAATGGACTATAGTGGACTTGGATAATTGACCTGCCAGGCAATGCCCCTGCCCTGCCGGGCGAAAAAAAATGCCTTCCGGATTTCTCCAGAAGGCATTCACAAAAAAAGAATTCGGCGACGACCTACTCTCCCACCAAGTTACCCGGGCAGTACCATCGGCGCTGAGGGGCTTAACTTCCGAGTTCGGAATGGGATCGGGTGTGACTCCCTCGCTATTGTCACCGAAAAGGGTTTTTAAATGTCAAACAACGCGTCTTGCGCGCCGGACGTCAGCGCATGAAAGACGATCTAGCAAAACTATGATAATCGAATACTATCTCTGTCACAGCAAGTCGCTTAATAAAGCACAAAGAAAAAAATGACCAAGCCGCACGGCTTATTAGTACCAGTAAGCTCCATGTGTTGCCACACTTCCACACCTGGCCTATCAACCTCGTAGTCTACGAGGAGCCTTCAGGTGGGTTACCCCACGGGAGATCTAATCTAGGAGTGGGCTTCCCGCTTAGATGCTTTCAGCGGTTATCCCTTCCGAACATAGCTACCCTGCGATGCCACTGGCGTGACAACAGGAGCACCAGAGGTTCGTCCATCCCGGTCCTCTCGTACTAGGAACAGCTCTCCGCAAATCTCCTACGCCCACAGCAGATAAGGACCAAACTGTCTCACGACGTTTTAAACCCAGCTCACGTACCGCTTTAATTGGCGAACAGCCAAACCCTTGGGACCTGCTCCAGCCCCAGGATGCGATGAGCCGACATCGAGGTGCCAAACCTCCCCGTCGATATGGACTCTTGGGGGAGATAAGCCTGTTATCCCCGGAGTACCTTTTATCCGTTGAGCGACGACCCTTCCATACGGGATCGCCGGATCACTAAGACCTACTTTCGTACCTGCTCGACTTGTCAGTCTCGCAGTCAAGCTCCCTTATGCCTTTACACTCTACGGCTGGTTTCCAATCAGCCTGAGGGAACCATCGCGCGCCTCCGTTACACTTTAGGAGGCGACCGCCCCAGTCAAACTACCCACCAGACACTGTCCCTGGACCGGATTACGGCCCTAGGTTAGAAGCTTAAGATAACAAGGGTGGTATTTCAAGGTTGACTCCACAAGTACTAGCGTACCTGCTTCACAGTCTCCCACCTATCCTACACATGCTAGCCCAAACTTCAATGCCAAGCTATAGTAAAGGTTCACGGGGTCTTTCTGTCTAGCTGCGGGTAACCGGCATCTTCACCGGTGTTACAGTTTCACTGAGTCTCTGGTTGAGACAGTGGGGAAATCGTTACGCCATTCGTGCAGGTCGGAACTTACCCGACAAGGAATTTCGCTACCTTAGGACCGTTATAGTTACGGCCGCCGTTTACCGGGGCTTCGGTTCATTGCCTCGGGTTGCCCCTAACAATTCCCCTTAACCTTCCGGCACCGGGCAGGCGTCAGACCCTATACTGCGTCTTTCGACTTCGCAGAGTCCTGTGTTTTTAGTAAACAGTCGCTCCCCCCATTTCTCTGCAACCACCTTCCGCTCCACGAGCGAATCGCTTCACGTAATGATGGCACACCTTCTCCCGAAGTTACGGTGTTAATTTGCCGAGTTCCTTAACCAGAGTTCTCTCAAGCGCCTTAGGATTCTCTCCCTGCCTACCTGTGTCGGTTTACGGTACGGTCGTTTCAGTTGCTCGCTACGAGGCTTTTCCTGGCAGTATGGGATCAACCACTTTGCGTCGCTTGCGCGACTTCGTCATCACGTCTCAGTGTTGTACAAGGATCCGGATTTGCCTGGATCCTACCTACACGCTTAAACCGGGACGTCCAACACCCGGATGGTCTACCCTTCTGCGTCCCCCCTTCGCTCAGACGCCTCTGAAACGGTACGGGAATATTAACCCGTTTCCCATCGACTACGCCTCTCGGCCTCGCCTTAGGGGCCGACTAACCCTGAGCAGATTACCTTGACTACAGGAAACCTTAGGCTTTCGGCGTGCGGGTTTCTCACCCGCATTTTCGTTACTCGTGTCAGCATAAGCTCTTGCAGTTCCTCCAGCACTCCTCACGGTATACCTTCAACGGTTACTGCAATGTTCTTCTACCACTCCATCTTGCGACGAAGTCCGCGGCTTCGGTGGCATGCTTAGCCCCGCTAAATTTTCGGCGCAGACCCACTCGACCAGTGAGCTATTACGCTTTCTTTGAAGGGTTGCTGCTTCTAAGCCAACCTCCTGGTTGTCTGGGCAGTTCTACATCCTTTCCCACTTAGCATGCACTTAGGGACCTTAGCCGGCGGTCTGGGCTCTTTCCCTTTTGACCACGAAACTTATCTCCCGTAGTCTGACTCCCGCGCTAGATCTTGACGGCATTCGGAGTTTGATTGGGGTTGGTAACCTGGTAAGGCCCCTAGCCCAGTCAGTGCTCTACCTCCGTCAGTCATCACGCGAGGCTATACCTAAATATATTTCGAAGAAAACCAGCTATCACCGAGTTTGATTAGCCTTTCACTCCTATCCACAGCTCATCCAAGCTGTTTTCAACCAACAATGGTTCGGGCCTCCACGAAGTGTTACCTTCGCTTCACCCTGGCCATGGATAGATCACCCGGCTTCGGGTCTACCCCATGCAACTAATTCGCCCATTTCAGACTCGCTTTCGCTGCGGCTCCACCTCACGGCTTAACCTCGCTGCATAGGGTAACTCGCTGACTCATTATGCAAAAGGCACGCGGTCACACGGTCTTGCGACATCGTGCTTCCACTGCTTGTAGGCGGACGGTTTCAGGTTCTATTTCACTCGGGTCCCCCCGTTCTTTTCACCTTTCCCTCACGGTACTGGTTCACTATCGGTCACCGGATAGTATTTAGCCTTGGAAGATGGTCCTCCCAGATTCCCACAGGGTTTCTCGTGCCCCGTGGTACTCGGGTGCCTGTAAGGAGGGCCATGCATTTTACCTACCGGGCTCTCACCGTCTGTGGCCGGCCTTTCCATGCCGTTCGGCTATGCATGACCTTTGTAACTCCTCGGATGGACTGCAATCCATCCATACAGGTCCCACAACCCCGTCCATGCAACGCTTGCAGGCTTACACATGTACGGTTTGGGCTCTTCCCCGTTCGCTCGCCGCTACTTGGGGAATCGTTTTTACTTTCCTTTCCTGCGGGTACTAAGATGTTTCAATTCCCCGCGTTCGCTTCGCAGGCCTATGAATTCAGCCCGCGATGACTGGGTTTTACCCAGCCGGGTTTCCCCATTCGGAATCCCACGGATCAACGCTTGTTAGCAGCTCCCCGTGGCTTATCGCAGCTTTCCACGTCCTTCATCGCCTTCCGGTGCCAAGGCATCCCCCGTCCGCCCTTAGTAGCTTGGTCAAAAATCCTTTGCGCTTTACTTAAGCTACTCGTTACAACAGAGAATAGTATTCAATTATCAAAGATCAATCGCATGCTTGCAGCATGCTCCAGCTCAAAGCTGAAAGCTCAAAGCTGAAAGTCCAATGGAAATTCCATCAACTTTCAGCTTTCAGCTTTCACCTTTCAACTTCTTCTTGGTGGAGGTGAACGGGTTCGAACCGATGGCCTCCTGCGTGCAAGGCAGGCGCTCTCCCAGCTGAGCTACACACCCAGTTAAGCTCAAGGCTGAAAGCTCAAAGCTCAAAGTCCAATGAAAAACATCCATCGACTTTCACCTTTCACCTTTCACCTTTCACCTTTCAGCTTCGCCCTGATATGGTGGGCCTAGGTGGACTTGAACCACCGACCTCACGCTTATCAGGCGTGCGCTCTAACCGAAGCTGAGCTATAGGCCCGTTCTTCCTCTTCATACAAAAGAGCAACGAGACTTCGATCTCTCAAAACCGAATAGCGAAGGTTGAAACGGGTGTTGACAAGGTATGCATTCCTGTTGCCAGGAACGGACATCCTTTTAAAGGAGGTGATCCAGCCGCAGGTTCCCCTACGGCTACCTTGTTACGACTTCACCCCAATTACCAATCATACCTTGGACGTCTGCCCCCCTTGCGGGTTAGCCCAACGTCTTCTGGTACAACCGACTTTCGTGGTGTGACGGGCGGTGTGTACAAGGCCCGGGAACGTATTCACCGTGGCATGCTGATCCACGATTACTAGCGATTCCAACTTCATGGAGTCGAGTTGCAGACTCCAATCCGGACTGAGACCAGTTTTTCGAGATTCGCTACCTATCGCTAGGTCGCTGCCCTTTGTACTGGCCATTGTAGTACGTGTGTAGCCCTGGTCATAAAGGCCATGAGGACTTGACGTCATCCCCACCTTCCTCCGGTTTGACACCGGCAGTCGCTCTAGAGTGCCCAGCTTGACCTGATGGCAACTAAAGCCGAGGGTTGCGCTCGTTGCGGGACTTAACCCAACATCTCACGACACGAGCTGACGACAGCCATGCAGCACCTGTCACCGGATTCCTCATTGCTGAGGCACTCTCCTGTTTCCAGAAGATTCCCGGGATGTCAAGACCAGGTAAGGTTCTGCGCGTTGCGTCGAATTAAACCACATACTCCACCGCTTGTGCGGGCCCCCGTCAATTCCTTTGAGTTTTAGCCTTGCGGCCGTACTCCCCAGGCGGTGCACTTATTGCGTTGGCTGCGGCACAGAGAGGGTCAACACCCCCCCATACCTAGTGCACATCGTTTACAGCTGTGGACTACCAGGGTATCTAATCCTGTTTGCTCCCCACGCTTTCGCGCCTCAGCGTCAGTATCTGTCCAGAAAGTCGCCTTCGCCACCGGTATTCCTCCCGATATCTACGAATTTCACCTCTACACCGGGAATTCCACTTTCCCCTCCAGTACTCAAGCCTGCCAGTTTCAGATGCACTTCCACGGTTGAGCCGTGGGCTTTCACGTCTGACTTAACAGGCCGCCTACGCGCCCTTTACGCCCAGTAAATCCGAACAACGCTCGCACCCTCCGTATTACCGCGGCTGCTGGCACGGAGTTAGCCGGTGCTTCCTTTGAGGGTACCGTCAAACCAAGCGGGTATTAACCACCTGGCATTTCTTCCCCTCTGACAAGGTTTTACGACCCGAAAGCCTTCTTCACCCACGTGGCGTCGCTGCGTCAGGGTTGCCCCCATTGCGCAATATTCCTCACTGCTGCCTCCCGTAGGAGTCTGGTCCGTGTTCCAGTTCCAGTGTGGCGGATCATCCTCTCAGACCCGCTAACCATCGTAGCCTTGGTAGGCCATTACCCCACCAACTAGCTAATGGTACGCAGGCTCGTCTTTCCGCGGCACCTTCCAAGGAGAGGGCACCTTTCCTCGCCAAGCCTCCCGGCCTCGCGAGCGTATCCGGTATTAGCCAGCCTTTCGGCTGGGTATCCCGAACATAAAGATAGATTACCTACGCGTTACTCACCCGTGCGCCACTCTACTCGCGGGCCGAAGCCCACTTTCGCGTTCGACTTGCATGTGTTAAGCACGCCACCAGCGTTCGTTCTGAGCCAGGATCAAACTCTCCAGTTTAATCCCTACTACCCAAGTCCTAAAACCCGGGATTTATTTTGAAACAGTTTACTAAAACCCGTTTCGTTCGCTATTCGGTTTTCAAAGATCGAAGCGGAAACCCCGAAGGCTTCCCCACCAGGCTTTCCCCAGCGGCAAACCGCCATTTTTACCCGGTCGGCCAGCCCTTGTCAAGACCTATTCGTCTCAACCTCAACACCTGGCCAGCTTATTAAATGACCGGCCCCACAGGCAGGGCGACAAACTAATCGACCAGCCTTGCCTTGTCAACGAGAATCATACTGGCTCTGGATATTCGACATAACAGCAGGACGAGACAGGTATCTCTGCCAATCATCCCCATGGAACGCGGTCGGCGCCCTCTGATTATGCGGTCGATGCAT
>Ga0100388_10001558_pt1 | contig 20191 bp, 23 predicted proteins | sample CryGeymeta201512_FD_81536 | JGI IMG/M metagenome (GOLD analysis project Ga0100388, IMG submission 81536) | Groundwater microbial communities from Crystal Geyser aquifers in Utah, USA - Crystal Geyser metaG 2015-12 | ecosystem: Environmental > Aquatic > Deep subsurface > Groundwater | place... | reverse complement strand
TACTGAAGACCGACTGGGGTGAGAATATAGTTTTTATACTCCTGTTGGAATCCCGTGACAGCAGAGGCGGTCTGCTCATCGAAGGTGCTGGTGATGGATACTGATTCGCCGTCCTTCTGAAGAGCTGTCTGGAGAGCTATAACTGCAGAGCCGTTCTGTCCCATACTCAGATTTGAGTTGAAGTTGTAGCAGAACTGACTGGAAGGGCTGGTTGGTGTACCTCCATTGAGAGCGACTTGCACGTTACTGATAACGCTCTGGTCTACACCAAATGAAGAAAGAAGAGAGAGGATTGACTGAATCTGAGTGCTGGTGAGTTCTGACGCGCTTGCCAGTACTGGTGAGGCGAGTATACAGAGCGAGAATACAGCACCAATTATGTATTTTTCATGTGAGTTAATATTGTTTAGTAATAAATAAATGATACAACCACCCACATAAAAAGCAAGTGGTGGGTGTGAACAAAGTAGATATTAGGAATTGCTTTACGCCGAAACGTACGGAAGGAGCGCCATATAGCGGGCGCGTTTGATGGCCAGCATAACGTCGCGCTGTTTGCCAGCCGGGATGCCGGTTCGCTTTTTTGAAAGCATTTTCGCATGCGGATTTGTAAATAGTTTCAGATATGCGACATCTTTGTAATCGATAAATTTTTTTATCTCTATTTCTTCGCGTTCAGCTTGGTGTGCCATGATAAAAAATTAAAAAGGAATATCTTCCGGGTTTATCTCCTCGTCCGGATACTTTATCGCCTCGCCATCACTCGGAGCCGGTTGTTCGCCGCGCGCGGCTGCTTGCTCCGAGCTTGTCGAGGTGACGGCGCCGCGGGCGGCGCCATCGGCACCGAACTGAAAGTTATCTACGACTATTTCAGTACGATAATTCTTCTTGCCACTCTCCTTATCGTCCCATGAACGCGTCTGGATGCGCCCCTCTATAAAAATCGGCCGGCCTTTCTTCATATATTGCGCAATGACTTCTGCCGTCCGCCCGAACGCGACTATATTATGAAATTCTGTCGTCTCTTGTTTTGCCCCGCTCTTATCCTTATAGGTGCGGTTCGTCGCGATTCCGAAGTTCGCCACCTGGCTTCCGGACGGAAGCGCCTTCAGCTCCGGATCGCGGGTAAGATTTCCATAGAGAAATACTTTGTTGAGGTACATATATATTTATTATACAACAACATTCTCAAGCGCGGCATCGAGCGTCGCATCAGTCGCTATCTCTGGCTCTTCAATGCGTTCCGGCTCTTTTACCAAGAGTTCGCGCATCTCGACCGCATGACGAGCGGCATCCTTCGTCGTCAAGATGTCGATAAAACGAATGATGTGTTTATGAGCGGTAGCCGCGGAGAGGATTTCTGCATGGTTCGTCGCTGGAGTTTCATACACGATCCAAGAAAAGTAGGCGGAGTCGAAGTCGCGCCTGCCCGCAACTTCATGGCGAGAAATGGTATACGCAAGTTGAATCTTTTCTGGTCTACCTTCAGCAACAAGAGTCCCTTTCTTCTCAATGAGATTGTATATCGTATGATACTCTTTCTTTACTTCCTCAATAGGAAGTTCGGGGTCGAGGTGGAATCCGAGCTCATACACGCGAAGCTCCGCGCCCGTATCTTCAGTTTCATCTACGAGTATCTCTTTATCTTGCTTCTTCGCCATAATCCTCGCATCCTAGCACGAGAGTACTGGCAGAGCAAATAGGCGCCGAGCATTCGTGAGAAGCGTGGCACGGACGGTTTCTGGATCTTCGCTTCTGATGTCTGCGATTTTTGCGACTACTTCTTTGACTGCGAGTGGATCATTGCGCTTCCAGCGGCGTGAAGTTGGTGCGACATAGGGAGCATCGGTCTCAGCGAGAATACTCGCGAGAGGTACCGCCCTGATGGCCTCGTCATATTCGCGCGCGAAAGTGATAACTGCGGTAAAGGAAATTGTGAAATCGAGAGCGATGAATGTTTCAGCTTCGTTTACACTTCCGGCGAAGAAGTGAATATCGCCGCGCAGGTTTGGATACTTACTTTTTGCTTCTTTCAAGATTGTTATCATGTCCTGATACGCATCCTTTGTACTATTACTAGAACGTGCGTGGACAATAAGTGGTTTGTCGAGCTCGGCGGCGAGCAAAATATGATCATTGAAAAGTAATTTCTGTTTTTTCTTTCTTTCTTCATCTGCCGCCTCCAATCTGAAATAGTCGAGTCCGCATTCCCCTATCGCGACCACTTTATGGCTCTGCGCCAAGGAGCGATACACCGACGCTTTATACCACTCATCATTTTCTCGATTGGGATGGAGCCCGATCGAGGCGAAGAGGTGTTCGTGCGATTCGGCGAGCACTACTGCCGTTTTCGAAGATTCGAGATCAGTACCAACGACGATACCGGCTATCCCCTGCTCTCGCATCTGTTCTATTATGTCTTCTCTATCGTGTGCATATTGTTCAAATTGCAGGTGGCAGTGCGTATCAATGTAACGAGTGTTCATAATCGCGGGAAGAGATTGTCTGGTTTTTTGTGGATCAGCACCGCTTCTTTAATCTGTGCACTTGTTGACGGCATGAATGACTCCAAGTCAGTGGCAATCGCATCCAACTCTCGTACTAATTTCTTGATGATCAATAATGCTTCGTCACGTATGCTTGTATCGTCAGATTTAACTCCAACAAATGGTTTCTTAATTGCTATCAGCGCATCATCGTGTCCTATGCGCTCCCAAATGCTATCCATCGCGTGGTTAAATTCAAACCTTTCGGTGTACCTAGCGACATCAACATCTGATTTAGTTTCTTGAGTCATCTTTACAGGGTCTTGAAGATGCGCTGTGGCCATTTGCATCACCCGCGCGATGAGATTACCGAGACCGTTCGTAAGGTTCGCCGTATACCACTCATCAAGCCGTTCCCAAGTAACATCCGAATCTTCCATGGGATTGATGTGCCGCAAGAGCATATAGCGCGTCGCATCTGTTCCATATCTCTTCACAAGATCGTATGGGCTGATGACATTCCCGAGTGATTTGCTCATTTTCTTCCCATCAGAAGTGATGAAGCCGTGATAGAAGACCGAATCGGTATTTTTTATTCCTGCCGACAGAAGCATCGCCTGCCACATAAGTGATTGGAATCGGACTTGGTCTTTCCCTGCAACTTGAAGCGTTATTCCTTCCTCCCAGAATTTCTTAAAGTTCCCTTGCTCGTCATCTGGCCATCCAAGCGTTGAAATATAATTTGTCAGGGCATCAAACCATACATACATCACTTGCGAATCGTCGCCTGGTACCGGAACGCCCCAGGAAAGCCGCTTCTTCTCGCGAGAAATACTGAAATCCTCAAGACCTTCCTTCACGAAATTGATGGCTTCCTGCCGGCGCCATTCTGGCACAATAACTCTTGACTTTTGCAAGTAGTCTAGAAGTGATTTTTCGTATTTCTTAAATTTGAAAAAATAATTCTTCTCGCGCAACACCTGTGGCTCGACGTTATGGTCAGGACATTTGCCATCCACCAAATCCTTCTCCGTGAGAAAAGCTTCATGGCCGACACAATAGAGCCCTTCATATTCTTTCAAATAAATGTCGCCTTCCGCTGTGCACCGGCGCCACATTTCTTGCGCCGCTTGCAGATGCGCTGAACTGGAGGTGCGGACAAAAGCGTCGGTGCTTAGATTGAGCGCCTCTTTCTCATTCAATTTCTGAACTTCTGCAGCGTAATGATCGATGTATGCCTGCGGTTCTTGGCCGGCAACTTTTGCGGCATCGTATACCTTCTGTCCGTGTTCATCTGTACCTGTGTTAAAAAACACCTCATCTCCCGCCGATCGCCAGATGCGCGCGAGAACGTCAGCTTGCACGAGCTCGAGCGCGAATCCGATATGCGGATTCGCGTTTACATACGGAAGCGTCGTGCTGATGTAACGCGCTCGCATAGAAAAGATTAGATGCTGGCGTGTTCGATCCGGCGCTTTCGTTTGTCGAAGTCGGTAATAAATTCGAGCACCACCGCCGCAACCGGCACCGAGAGCAGGACGCCGAGGAATCCGGCGAGCGTATAGCCCGCGATAAGCGCTACGATGACGAGAAGCGGCGGAATGCCGACGATCTTCTTCACGATAAGCGGATAAATGAGGTTCGACTCGAATTGGTTCACGACAATAAAGAAACCGGCGACAATGAGACCGAGCGGTATGCCGCCGTTCGAATACGCAACAACAGTCACCGCTGCGCCTGCTATGAGAGAGCCGAATACCGGAATAATTTCCGCTACCGCGGTAAAGACAGAAAGAAGGAGCGCATAGGGGATGCCGATGATGAGGAGGCCGAGATACACGAGTATGCCGATGATGACCGAGAGGAGTACTTGCCCCTGCATCCAGAGCCCTATTTTCTTCTGTGAGCGCTTCCATAGGTTAACCGAGTACTCTTCATATGCAACCGGCATTATCATGCGAAGAAAGTCATCGACTCCGGTATCCTGAAGCGCGAAATAAAAAGAAAGCACAATAACCAGCACGAGCGAGAAAATACCGCCGAAAAAAGTAACGAAGAGTTGAAGTATACCGCCAGAGTCCGCGGTAAAGATGGACTGGAGCGAGAGAAGAGTATTCACGAATGACTGCGTCCCTTGCGAGTTGCCGATGAAGCCGGTTGCATTGGCGATGCCTTGGAAAGAGGATTGGGCATTAAGCGTATCTAGGTACTTCGGCATCGCTGAAAGGAAGCTTGTGGCATCCGCGATAATCGGCGGGAAAAAGAAATAGAGAAGCGAGAAAACCGAACCGAAGACGAGTAAATAGACCAGCAACGCGGCGATAAAACGCGGGATGCTTTGGCGGATGAAGATGGCAATGCCGGGCTCGATGGCCGAGGCGATAACGATAGCTGTCAAAATAAGAAGCGCGAGATCGCGCAACAGCCAGAATACATACGCGCCAGCGACAATAAAAAGCGCGGCGAAAACGGTATTCGATGTGATTGAAACGCGGATTTCTTTCCCCATACAGGCATCCTAGCATAAATGGAAGAGGCGCGTTGCTCCAGAGAGCAACGCGCCGTAAAAACTAGCGAGATATGATCTGCACACCGGGAGGCCAGACCCCCTTGCCTATGAAGGATGCTCCGAAGAACCACCCTTCATCTCTTTTTTTGTTGGCGCACCATCGCGCACCAACCATGAGTCGGTTACTTCCAACTCGAACTGGTATGATGTTTGCCAGTCCGTTAATGAGAAGATCCCCATCCTTCCCGAAGCCCTGCTTTTTAAGCAGTTTCCAGAAAGAGGAGATCATCGTCTCCTTTTGATGGACATCTGATGTCCATCAATTTATTGGATTGCGAGGCGGATGCGTTCGGCGGCTTCTGGAATAGTGAGACGTTCCTGTTCGCCTGTGTCGCGGTGGCGCAACGTAACAGTATCTTTGAGTTCCGAAGTTTCGCCGAGTGTATCGAAGTCGATGGTAATGCAGAATGGCGTACCGATTTCGTCCTGGCGGCGATAGCGCTTACCGATGTTGCCGTTGTCGTCCCATGCAATCGCCGAATGCACTTTCTTCAATGCCGCGTGCACTTCGTGCGCTTTCTCGACAAGCTTCGGTTTGTTCTTCAACAAGGGCGACACCATCGCCTTTACCGACGCGATCTTCGGCGCAAGCGCGAGATAGGAACGCACTTCTTTATTGAGTTCATCTTCGCGGTATGCATCAAGGAGCGTAAAAAGTACGGCGCGGTCGACGCCGCCAGAACACTCGATATCCCAGGGGAGCATCTTTCCCCCGGTGTCCGAATCGGTGTATTCCATCGAAACACCAGAATATTCTTGGTGGCGGCGCAAATCCCAGTCGCCGCGATGATGAATACCCCATGCCTCTTTCCATCCCATCGGCGAGTTGTATTCGATATCCCACGCATCCTTCGCGTAGTGGGCACGTTCATCCTCGGCGTGTTGACGCAAGCGCAAATGATCTTTTTGTATGCCGAGACTCTGATACCAATCGAAAGCGAATTGCTTCCAGTATTCGAATTGCTTCTTTCCTTCCGCTTCGTCAGGACGGATGTAATATTGCAGTTCCATCTGCTCGAACTCCCGTTGACGGAAAAGAAAGTCCCGCGGCGCGATTTCATTCCTGAATGCTTTGCCGATCTGCCCGATGCCAAACGGCAATTTCGGATGCATTGAATCAAGAATGTTTTTGAAGTTTACCTGAACACCCTGTGTTATTTCTCCCCGAAGATATACCGTTGATTGTTGAATATTTTCTAATTTTTCCTTCGCTCCAAGCTGTGTTTGTACGAGAAGATTAAAGATTGTGGGCTGTGTCCATTCGGCTTTCTCTTTTTTATGTTTGTGCCATTCTTCATGCGCGGAAATATCGGTCGGCTGATCGGCACGGAAACGGCCGTGGCACACCCTGCACTCCACCAATGGGTCGGCAAAGGATTCTGTGTGTCCTGAAGCTTCCCATACGCGCGCTGGCATGAGTATCGCAGCGCTCATACCGTATACATCGTCGCGCTCGGCGATAAATCTGTTCCAGAAATGCTGTTTTATGTTATGCCGAAGCTCAACGCCGAGCGGTCCATAATCATATATGCCAGCGAGGCCGCCGTAGATCTCGGAGCCTGGGAAGATGAAGCCCCTGCGCTTGGCGAGCGAAACGATCTTTTCCATTAGAAGCGAGTCGGTCATGACCATTGAATTATTGCACATTCCTAAATGAAGAAACATACCCCGGGTCGCCTTTCGTTTCGGTTGTCACCGGATCGGCAGTCGCAGAAACCTGCACGCCAGCAAAGCGATCATACCCGGAGAAGGATGCAGTACTGGTTAGAGGCGGCGCGCTGTTCTTCTGCGAGGTTGAGGGGGTGAGGGAGACTTGGAAAGCACCTTGTGCGCTGGCGCCTTGTGCGATGTCGCCTATATTCCAGGTGACCGTGTGTGAACCGGCATCATACGAAAAAGAACCGGTACCGGTCGTCAAACCAGTATAAGAGATGTAGCTCGGTAAGGTCGCGCTGACCGTAGCGCCAGCAATTGCGCTGCCCTCATCAAAAGTGTCCCAGACAATAGTGTACGTCGTCGTTTGGCCGACGCGCGGCGGAATGGGACCACTCGTACTCAAAGGTCCTGAAGTATGAAGCGAAGAGGCAGAAAGTATGACGGAGGTTCCGACTTTCGCCGTCTTCGTCGCCGAGGCATTTATCTGTTCCGGCACATTTGCTTGTCCCACGCGCGTGCCTGACACAGAGATGGTAAATGTTATTGCCGGCGCAGAAGTGAATGCATTCAAGGGGAGCGTCAAAAACGTAAAAGAACCGACGCCGGAAGCGCCGGGCACGAGCATCGCAAGCGCGGGATCGGTATCCTGACTAAACACGACAGTATGATCGGCGGAACGATAAAAACCGTTGGTAGTTTGGACACTGTTGTAGTCGACTGCGGCGCCCGAAATTGTGACGGCAACGGTCGCATTTGTGATACTTGTTGAAAGCGTATTGGCGTAGGAGAGCGAGACGTTCTGGTGAGAACTGGGAGTTATTATGACCGTTGGTGACACATCCCCATTAATCGCAAGTGCCGTGTTGATGAAAGGAGCGGTGATAGTAACAGTCGCATCCTGGGTCATATACATAATAGCGAGCGTCTGGTCCTGCGCGGTCTTCGCAGTTCCGACCGTGAAATGAAAGACGCGCTGTTCACTGTCCTGTCCAGTGAGTGTTCCAGTGAGTGTTATCGTCGAGTGAGCGCCAGGCGACAAAGTGCCGAGGAGAAAACTCGAATTATTCAGAGGAAGCGAGGACGAGGTGACTGTAAAACCAAAAGGAAAAGCACCAGTAAGAACGACATTATCGAGCGGTATAGTCGCATTTGAACGGACGGTGAGTGTGAGTGTGAGTGGCTGTCCCGAAACGGTTTCGGCGAGCGTGTCGACGGAAACCGAAACTGGTGTGGTGGAAATTGTGAGCGTATAGGAAGATTTTTTCACAAAGGTGGCGTTTGATCCGGTAGTTCCATACGAGATGGAAACCGGCAGAGTGATCGCTTGCCCAGCCCCGCCGAATAGGACTGCTTTGACCGACCGCATTACGCTTGCACCACTCGCGAGCGCACCGAGATTCTCAATGTAGCGCGGATATGTCTGTAATACATTAGTTGCATTTCTCGTTCCATTCGGGAAATCAATTTCGATGGTTGCATTCTCGATTGCAGACGCATTTTTATTCGTAATTGAAAGCGAGAGCGGGACGATATCTCCACCGGCGATTGTCGTCGGACCCTGGATGTCAACGACCACTTTATCCACCGAGACTGAATTGCCTCCAACGTAAAAGACGTAGCCAGCGATGCCGAGTGAAGCAAGAAAGAAAAGGAACGCGATGACGAAGAATATGCCGGCGAATCGTACTCTTCGCTTCCCCTTATGTGCGCTTTGGAACGGTTCTTCTTTCCATGCATGCTGTAATTCTCTTTTATCTGGAGTGGCGAGCGGCGAGCGAGTATGCAAATCGATGACCGGCTCATACAGGCGCTCGCGGGCGCGCTCAATCGGACCGATATCATCTTCAGGATGCGACGGTGGCATTAGATATTAGTATATCCTATGCAACTGTCTTATCGAGTACCCATAATAACTCTTTAACTTTATTGTCTCTACCCTTTAAATTTCTAGAACCTCTACAGGTATTGTACTCTCATCGCTTTTTCAGCTTCTTTTCTCTTGTTATAGTGAGAACGATTCCAATTTTTTACGATTCCGCTTACACCATCTTGTATATCTAAATCTTTTTCAGAAGAAATCAAAATGACCAATGCCTTCTTTTTTGTGGAAACCCTTAAAAACTCCGGACGTATTAGTATGCACGGAAGCTTTAATAAGCAAGTTCGCCATAATAAAAGATTTATACGGCTCTGGTACAGAATTATGAATTAGATATCTTATGTTATCAAGTATTCTCGCATTTTTGGTGGTGTAAAATACACGCTCACTTTTTTTAATATCGGTGTCATCTTTTGGAGCATATTGTCTCGAAATAAGATATGAATTTGCTGGAATATAATTATATTTATTTGAATTTACAAAATTAACCCAATGCCAAAGTTTCCTTTCATCTACGATGCCTGCTGGCGTTAGATACGTTTCATTGATTATTCTTGCGTATTGTTCTAAATCATTAGAAACCAATTTCCAGCCATGCATTAAAAAAGTCTTGATACTGAACCGCTTCCAGAGAAACCGTCCAGCATCACGAGCTTCTTTTTGCAAGTTTGTACTTAATATCTAAAATCGATTCGTTTATAAAAGGAAGTAATGATCTTTTGATTTCTTCGCCACATCATAAAGAATCTTGAACATATTAGAGACCAGAAGCAGTTATGCCTCGATTGACGCGCGCGATATAATTCGCGCGCGTCTTCATAATTTCAGTGAGAATGGCAGTAGTGAATTCGGATTCATATCCCGGAATCTCCCCAGTATCTAGACCGAGTACTGCGAGTATACGGAGTACTGCGAGTATTTCTATTGCATCATACATATCTTCTGGAAATGTTGAGAGGTCTTTGAAAAAACCGATGACAATTGAAAAAAGTTTAGGGTCATGTACTTCGCCAGCGACGATGCGTAGAAGTAAACCTGACACACGAGTTGCAGTCGAGCGCGCCGTATCATTCTTTATTTTCACAAACCAGTTTTCTTTTAGAACAGCTCCTGCTATGCGCCAGTCCTCCCTTCCTCGCACGAGTACGAGAGAACTCTCGGAGAATGTCGCAAGCGCTGATGAGAGCTTCGCACCGGACTTACGAAGACCCTGTGCACGTGCCCGCACCAGCCCGAGATCTGGCGTGAGAACAGTAATAAATACATTCGCTTCTCCTACATATAAGCGAGCGAGTACTAATCCGCTCGTATCGTACTTACTTCGCATCGCGGATAAGATCGAAATTAATAACACCATTCGAGAGCGTGGCGTTATATTTTCCTCCAGACCGTATTTCAGTATGGACTACATCGCGAGGCGATAATCCTTCTGCCTTACGCGCCTGCGCGATCGCACTCGCCATCTCGCGCTCATCGCCTTCTTTAACAAGTTCAGATGTAAGCGTTGTGTCAAGTGTAAATTCTTTCCCAGTAATGACTTTTTTTACATTCACTTCGTCAGCAAGAACCTGTGCAAGTTCTGATGAGAGGATGTCTGGTACCGAGAGAGACGCGAGCGGTTGGCGTACTTTGATTCCCGCCTTTTGGCGTAATTGTAACGCTTCAGACGCTAGAGCGCGCACGCGCACCGTGTCTTTGATAAGAGATTTATTCCCATTTTTCCCAAACAAGCTCCAGTATTTTTTACTGTTGGGCCAATCAGCGAGGTGTACGCTCTGCGGATCCTCGGTTGAGCGTACGAGGGTAAAAATCTCTTCGGCGAGAAACGGCGTGAAGGGCGCAAAAAGTAAAGACAATGTACGAAGCGTGTCGCGCAAAGTTTCGAGCGCGGCAGTATCGCCTTCGCGGATGCGATCTCGAACGCGCCTCACATACCACTGCGAGAGATCTTCGGCAAGTCCGGCAAGCGCGCGCGTTGCCTCAAACAATTTATAGTCATCCAGGGCATCAGTGACAATGGAAACAGTTTCGTCGACGCGCGCCTGCATCCACCGATCAAGCATAGACTTAATCGGTGCCCCGAGCAAAGTCGAGGGGCTGACGTCCTTGAATAATTCATAAAACCTTGCGCTGTTATCGAACCACGAGAGAACCTTCGCCGCTTCTTTTACCGTCTTTTTATCATAATTTTTTGAATCACCGGCCTGCGTGACGCTATACATCCAGAAGCGCAATGTATCGACCCCCCATTTCTCCATCTCGACCCATGGATCAATGACATTTCCTTTTGATTTACTCATCTTCTGGCCTCCGGCATCGAGGAGGTGCCCGAGGGAGATGGCGTTCTTATAGGGAGCTCCGCGCCCCGCGAGCGTCCCGACTGCGAGGAGCGTGTAGAACCAGCCGCGCGTCTGATCGATGGCTTCGCAGATAAAATCTGATGGATATTCAACTTTTTTTAGAAACGTTTCAAGCGATTGATCCCCGCGTTCATTCGCCGCCTGTGCAAATGGCATTGCACCAGAATCAAACCACACATCCATCACCTCCGGCACTCTCCGCAGTTCAGTTCCCTTAGGCGAGACCAGAACAACATCATCAATATACGGCCGATGCAAATCAAGTTCATAGTCCTCATTGTGCGGGAGTGGAACAAAATCGAGTTGCACAGGTTGTGCAAAATTTAATGTTGGTTCTCCGTCGACAATTTCTGCACACATGTTAATGCCAAGACCATGTGTGATTATGAGAATGGTATCTTGCGTATGAGTACGATCGATTTCATAAAGAAACTCTGCAAAACGGCGGTACGTTTCTTTATGTGTTTCGCCATTTCTGAATTCACGTAATCTGTTATCAGACCTTATACAATCATTTGAGATGCCGATTACTGAAGCGATGATGTGCGCTGTTTCCTGCGTTCGTGCGAACGGAGACATATAGATATGAGTGACTCCGCGAGTCTTGAGACTTTCGGCCGCATGTCTGACCTGTTCTTTTCCTTGTTTAGTCAGTGGATATCGCTGTTCGTCTGTTGGATCAAGAATATCTTTTACATTATTTTCTGCTTCCCCATGTCGCATCACGACATACGTGTTGCCGGATTTTTTTGTGTGTTTCTTGAGTTCATCGATTGAATCAACGATCATTTGCTCGCTGCTATCGGCGCTCTGCCAGACCGGCAGCGGCGTACCCCAGTACCGCTCGCGACTAATCGCCCATTCTTTCGCATTCTCAAGCCATTCGCCCATACGCCCGTCGCGAATATAGCTCGGCTCCCAATGAATCTTTTTATTTTCTGCGACAAGCTTGTCGTGTAAGTCGGACATACGGATATACCATGAATCGCGCGCATAATAGATAAGCCGCGTCTTACAGCGCCAGCAAAAAGGGTACGTATGTGTGTACGATTCTTTCTTGAAAAGCAGGTTTCGTGTTTGTAGATCTTTCAGTATTTCAACTGCCGTTTCTTCTTCGACGACCGACTTCCCTGCGAGAAATCCAGTGCTTCCAATGAATTTCCCTTCCGGCGACACGAGATGTACTTTCGGCAGACCAATTTTGTTCCCAAATTCGAAATCTTCTGGACCATACATAACGGCCGTGTGCACGATACCAGTGCCTTCTTCAGTTGTGACAAAATCCGCTGTATATACACGAAATGCTTTTTTAAACTTTTTCCTTTCGCTTTCTGTAGCCAGCGCGTGCGAGTAATCATAGATTGGCCGATATACCTTGCCGATAAGAGATTCAGCCGGCATGTTCATGACATGGTTCCATCCTTCCCCTAGCACATCCTTGCGCGAATCGGCGATAATCATTCGTTCTCCATTTTTTTCATATTTTCCATACTCAATATCTTTACCGACCGCAAGAGCAATATTCCCCGGCAGGGTCCACGATGTTGTAGTCCATGCAAGTAAATATGTTCCCGGTTCATCCACGAGCTCGAATTTTGCCGTGATGGTCAAATCTTTTACATCTTGATACCCTTGTGCTAGCTCATGCGAGGAAAGAACCGTGCCGCATCTCGGACACCATGGCACGACCTTATAGTCTTTATAGAGCCGACCATCCTTCGCGGTCTTCGCGAAAAGATGCCAAAGTACTTCCATATACGCACTGTCAAAGGTGAAATATGCTTTCGTCTCGTCGACCCAGAAACCGATGCGTTTGGTGAATTTCGCCCAGAGATCGATATAGGTAAATACGCTCTCGCGGCATTTCTTGTTAAATGCCGCGATGCCGTACTTCTCGATATCTTTCTTCCCCGAGAATCCCAGCTCCTTCTCGACTTGAAGCTCGACCGGGAGACCGTGCGTGTCCCAGCCAGCGCGCCGGCGTACGCGATAGCCACGCATCGTCTTATAGCGCAGAATAGCATCCTTGAAGGCGCGCGCCTCGAGATGGTGGATACCGGGCTTTCCATTGGCTGTCGGCGGACCTTCATAAAAAATAAACTCACCTTTCGGGGACTTCTTAGCGAGCGACTTCTCAAAGATGCGCTCACGTTCCCAAAATGCGAGAATCGCTTCTTCCATCTTCGTTACTTCTGACTTCTCTGGAACATCAGCCATATCCGCTTATATTAACGTTTATGTACCAAAAATGAAAACGGCGGTTACAATAGTAGAAATATCTCTTGCATCCGCCGTACGAACCTGTTGTGATTAACACAAAAGTACAATCCGTAGAAAAGTCTAGCACAGAAAACAGTTCCCCGCAATGTGTCCATCACATCTTATCTGGTGCTGGAATGCCGAGGAGTGTTAGGCCGTTCGTCATCGTGTTAACAAATGCGCGCGCGATAAGAAGTTTGTGCGCTTCGTAGTCGCCGTCGATAATGCGCTCATGCGCATAAAAAGAATTCCACTCGCCAGCAAGCTCGGTGAGATAATTCACCAACAGGTTCGGTGATAGTTCACGCGTCGCGCGCGAGACAACTTCTGGAAAATGAATAATCAGGCGTTCCAAAAAATATGGGTTCTCAGGCGTGCCTGCTACAGGCGCATTGCCTCTCTCTTCTGCGGCGACTAACACTGATTTCGCACGTACGAATGCATACTGTAGATACGGTCCAGAATCGCCCTCGAGTGAAAGTGATTTTTCTTCATCAAGAATTATGTCCGAGCCAGGCGCCTGTCGAAGAATCATATATTTAATCGCGCCAAGCGCGACTTGTTCGGCGATGAGTGGGTCAGCATTCTTCTCGCTTGCTCTCTCGGCCACTTCGTGAATAAATTCAACCGCAGTAATGACCGTGCCCTCGCGCGAGGACATCTTCCCTGACGCAAGTTTCAAAAAACCGGTTGAGATATGTCTCGTCTTCTTCGCGAGAAGTGGAGCGATCTCCGAAAGCGCCTTGAGCACGGACCCAAAACGACCTTTCTGCTCGTTCCCAGTAACGATGATGACTTCGTTCGATGGCCAACGCTCTTCTTTTAAAAACGCCAATCCGATATCCTTTGCTTCATACGTCGGCGTGCCGTGCGAGGTGATGAAGACCATTGTGTGCACGCCCTTCCCTCCACCATTGTATATAATCGCCCCGTCACTTTTTTCAAATATGCCCTTATGTAATCCGCCATTCACAACACGTAATCCGATTTCTACCGTATCACTATCAAAAAATTCAAAATCAAAATGCGTGCCGAGAATCCTCCAGATGCGGCGAAATTCTTCCATCGAGACATTGCGCCCCTGGCGCCAGAGTTCCATTAGCTCTTTGTTCGTACTGGCATAGATTGCCTGATTAAGTTCGTCTATCTCCTCTTTAGCTTGCGGGTCGTTCTCATACGCATGCGAGCCATCGGTATATACCTCGCCTATTTCTCTAGCGGTCGTCGGATTCGTTATTCCTTTTTTACGCAATCCCCAAATCGCTTTCGCCACGTTCGGCCCTACGTCACCACCGAAGGTGTCGCGCGCAACCTTCGCTCCAGAATATTCTATCAACCGCGATAGGGATTCGCCGACGACTGTGCCGATCAAATGCCCGATATGCATCTCTTTAAATGCGTTCGGATTTGAGTACTCAATCAAAACTCGCTCTTTACTCTTTATACTGCCCTTCCCCCACTCTGCACCTTTTGAATTTGCCTCGGCGATCGCGAGCGTCACCGCTTCGCGTGCAAGCGTGATATTGGTGAATCCAGGACCTGCAACTTCTACTTTTTGGAAAGTTAGGACATTGGATGTCCTAACTTTTTCTGCAATTTGTTCGGCTAGCTCATGTGGATTCCTACCAAGAATTTTTGCCATCACGAGCGCAACATTCGTCGCATAGTCGCCATGCGCAGGATCGCTCGGTCGTTCGACTGTAAATTTTGTTTCTGGCGCTCCTATCTTTGCGAGCGCCTTTGTTATTGCTTTTCTAATTCTTTCTTCCATATATATGGTTAGTTTTTCTTTGTATAAATTACTTTTGTGGAATAATTTGCTCTCATATATTATGTTGATTTTCTCATTATAAATAGATGTTTAAATCCTCTGAGGTAGAAATTGTACTGCCTTGCCCGATCATGCCACACACCAGTATTTGATGTTTGATTATGACGTGTGAGACAGATTATATCAACCGTCTCAAAATATTTTTCTAATCTTTGCAACATCAAAAATCCAACTGCCGTGAATTTCTTTTTAATCCATTGATCGGCAATAACCCAACCCATTACTTTACCGGGTTTCAAAATTCTTTCGATTTCAGAAGCTGTTTTTTCTAACTCGTCATAAAATTTTGTTTTTTCGCAAGAAATTTTACCAATGCATTTTTCATCATCAGAATAGTTAATATTGTCAGAATACGGTGAATCAATAAAAACAAAATCGACGGAATCATCTTCGAGTGGGATTTCCCGAGAGTCATTTTTAATAATATCTGGACGAACAATATTTAAATCGTAGCCAATTGCTTTTCTTTTTAATTCTTTGGCGACATCAATTGTTGTTCCACTTCCGCACATCGGATCAACAACCAAGTCGCCCTCCTTTGTGTATCTATGTAATAAATTCCAAATCGCCGTCATATTTACTGTTTGTTAAACTGGCTCAAATTTCCTTTTATCCAATCGTAAAAATCAATTTCTAGAAATCTTAGAAACTCCTCAAATCTATTTTCTGAAAATTCTATTTTGTTTTCTTTGCAAAATTCTTTGAATAACTTCTCAACTTCTGAAATATTGATGATTGTGCTGTTTTTCATATTGTTAGCTTTTTGAAATTAATTTTGTTATTTTCATCAACAGAATAGGTATAGCATGCTAAATTATACACTATTGGTGCATATTAAATGGATCAGTAAGAAATATAAACTCCCTGCAGGGAGTTTCTTTATGCGATTCGGAGATAAGCACTATACTGGCGCAAGTGTTACACAACATCTGCATGTTCAACTCTTCATTGGCGTGGTACGGACTAAAAAAACATACCCAATCGCACCACTCCTAGGATATAGTACAAAACCTTATACTCCTAAAAAATAAAATTACGTCTTTACAAGAATAATTTCTACGCCTGCCGATTTTAATATCTCCTCTGCATCAAGTTTTGAATATCCTTGGGTATAAAATAATTTCTTTATGCCGGCGCGTACCAACAGGCGCGCACAGTTAGGACAAGGGAATGTAGTTACGAATATTTCCGAACCCTGAAGAGAAATTCCTCTATTCGCCACTTGTGCTATGATGTCCGCCTCGGCATGGATAGAGAGGTATATTTCCGGTTGTTCTCCGTAATCAAAATTTGATCGCGGATCGCCCATAGTTCCAGAAGTTGTATTAGATGGGAAGTGCCTATTATAGGCGCGAATTTCAATCTTTTTCTCTTTCACTAAGACTGCGCCGATTTTCCGCCACCAATCAGGACTTTGCCGTGCCTCCTTTACGGCTTCACGTAAAAATTTTAAATCGCTGTTTTTTGTAGAAATAATTCTATCAGGCGGAACTTCAAACTCAGTAGCAGAAATTGTCTTATCCCAGCGCAAAAAGATCTTTTTAAAATATACTTTGTGTTTTTTAAGAAATATCCGTGCAAAATTTCTTGACACATCTTCATCTGGAAGGGTGATCTGTGTATAGTCTGATAGAGTTTTTTTAATGGTACCTTCTTCAAGGATTAAGACCATTGGAAACATATTCAATCCACGTATTGCACGTAATGCTTCTTCAGGAGAAAGGGCCCGTATATCTCTTTCTAGGCGAGGTGTGATGGAGATGAGTGACGTACCGAGTATATATAAATTTCTTTTTTTGTTTTTTTAAAATTTGTAAACGTTCCTTTTGTGGCACCACCGGGCGGTTTGGTCCTTTGCGTAACCGAGTGAGCTCGTCCGAGTCGACACCGACTACAAGGATGTCTCCGTATGAGAGTGCCTTTTCAAGATAGCGTGCATGGCCTTCATGAAGCGGGTCGTACACGCCTTGTGTCAGTACAATTCGATATCCCATGCACTTCAGATCTCCAATAACCTGTTTGAGTTCATTGAGGTCAGGAATAAAACGATCTTTAAGATTTGCTCCGGGAGAAAGGATATTTTTTATCTTCACACGGCCTATTTTCGACATACTATTATCAAAGCGTGCTATTTATTGTTTTGCAAACGAATTTCTGACATACTTTAAGCATGGGAAACAAATACATTATCATCGCCGCAATTGGGAAAAACAGTGAGCTTGGTCGTGGCGGTAAGCTACTGTGGCATATTCCGGATGATATGCGGCGATTTAAGGCGCTCACGACTGGGCATCCGGTCATTATGGGACGTAAGACATGGGAGTCGCTACCGAAAAAATTCCGTCCACTCCCGGGACGCACCAATATTGTCGTAACGCGACAAAAAAATTATAAAGCGGAGGGCGCAATGATTATTAATTCGTTCGAGGCCGCGCGCGCCGCAGCGGCGCGCGTTGATGGCGCGGATGAAGTCTTCATTATCGGCGGTGGCGAACTCTATCGTGAAGCACTGCCCTATGCCGATCGTCTTTATTTAACACTCGTCAACGACACTGCCGAGGCCGACATATTTTCCCCTTTGTATGAACCAGAATTCAAAATAATTTTAGACGAAGCGGACGCGGGAGAACCGCCACATCGATTTCTCACGCTTGAGCGTAAATAAAGATTACTTAACCTCCACGCCCATGCTTCGCGCTGTGCCCGCGATGAGGCGCGCCGCGGCTTCCTGGCTGTTCGCGTTTAAGTCCGGCATCTTCTCTTCGACGATCGCCGCGACCTGTGCCTTCGTCAGAGTGCCCACCTTCTCCTCGCGCGCCTTGCCAGAGCCCTTCTCAATACCGAGCGCCTTTAAGATAAGCCTCGAAGCCGGCGGATTCTTCATAACAAAAGTGAACGAGCGGTCATCGTAGACCGAGAGCTCGATCGGGATGATAGTTCCCTTCTTATCCTTCGTCGCTTCATTAAATTGGGTTACGAATTGACCGATATTCACGCCGGCGGGGCCGAGCGCAGTGCCAACAGGCGGGGCGGGCGTTGCCGCCCCGCCTGGAATCTGTAGTTTTATCTTCTTAATTACCTTTGCCATATATAGAACGACTGTACGCTAGAGTTTCCGTATCTGCAAGAAGTCGAGCTCGACCGGCGTCTCGCGCCCGAACATCGAGACCATGACCTTCACCTTCCCTCGGTCTTCATCAATGTCGCCTACCTTGCCTTCGAGATCTTTGAATGGACCATCGATGATAACGATCGGGTCGTCCTTCACAAGATCGATGCGGTGTTTCGGTGCTTCCGCTGTCATGCGCTTCATGAGCGAGGCGACTTCGGTCTCTTCCATCGGAACTGGTGTATTGCCCGAACCGACGAAGCCGGTGACTCGCGGCGTATTCCGCACCACAAACCATGAATCGTCGTCGACAATCATGCGCACGAGAATATAGCCTGGGTAGATTTTCTCTTCTTCGACCACGCGCTTGCCTCCCTTCACGTGTATCTTCTTCTCGGTCGGGACGATAACTTTGAATATCTTTCCTTCCATACCGAGCGATTCGATGCGCTGTTTCAAATTGCGCTCAACGGCATTCTCGTAACCGGCATAAGTATGGATGGTATACCAGCGTGCATCTTTTTCGCGCGGCGCAGTCTCGTCGCGGATCTCCTTGTGCGCCGAAGGCGCGATATCTGCCATCTGCTGTGTTTCGTTTTCGTCCATAGAAAAAGTATTAGCCGCCAGCAAAATGACTCACTACCAGACCGAAGACGTAATCCAACACGCTGACGAGAAGCGCGATGACGACTGCGATAAAGAGGACGACGAGCGTGTGCGCTATCGTCGTCCGGCGCGTCGGCCAGACGATGTGGGCAAACTCTTCGCGCACATGTTTCAGATAGATGAGTGGTGAAATCATGCAAGAGGCGTTTAGTAAATAAAAAAGCCCTGCGGGCTCTCGATAATAAGAGCATAGTATACTGCCAAAAATACGTCAACTACCGGATTTCGTAGGTAATCGAGACGGATGCACTATAGGTATTCTCGCCCGAAGGGATATTCGGCGCGGGTGCTACTTTTGACTCCATGGCACTTGCGCCAAGGCCGTACATCGGATAAATGTACCCGCCTGATGACTCGCTGAAATTCACGATTTTCCCGATGTGGACGCCGAGCTGTTTGGCGAGAAGCGTCGCTTGAGTCTTTACTTTATCGATCGCGTCTGCACGCGCGGCAGTATAGCCGGCGGTCGGGTCACCAAGCGCAAAAGCGGGACCGTTTAGATTCTGCACGCCGAGCTTTCCGAGCCCGCCAAGCATTTCACCGACCGCCGAGAGATCACGCATTGTTACCTGAATTGTTTCAGAGACCTGATACCCCGTTATCTTCGGTGAGCTATACGCAGGACAGAGTGTTCCGGGCGGACAAGGATTCGGGTACGAATACTGCGGCGAAATAGTATACGAGAGTGTCTCCACATCCTTCTCTGCGATGCCCTGACTTTTGACGAAGTCGATTGCGGTATTCGCTTGCTTAGTGGTTGCAACTTGCGCGTTTGCGACAACCGGAGCGGTATTCTCAACTGTAAAAGAAACGCGCGCGACATCCGGCGGCATCGTCGCCTGGCCGTTTCCTCGCACAGTGACCGTATCGGTTGCCGGCATACCAGACCGGCCGAAGTCTCTGGCGATAGTTATCGTCTGCGCGAGCAGGAAGAGTGCGAGGATGGCAAGTGCGCCGACGAGCGCGATGCGCACGCCGCCCGTATTGAACAGTTCAGAGAAAAGGTTGTCGTTCATAGTGAGGCAGATTACTTGTGAATATTGCCGCTAGTATAGCATCCTCTCATTGCCACTGGAGGGTGGTGAGAAGCTCCCTAAGTGCCGCGTGGGCAGGGAGCGTCGAGATGTTGAGACTCGGATTTGTCCAATCAGCACCACGATCGATTGCGTCGAAGCGCAACACATCGGTACTACGCGCAAGATAATACGCCGTATCAATGACTCCCTCAAAACGTTCTATGGGGACGACGGTGAAGCGATGGCCGCCGAGCACAGTGGAAGAAAAAGAGGTGGCGCTCACTGGTGCGCCGGAGGCACCGCCGATGGCCGTCTGCTGAATAGTTGAGAGTGCAGTTGCTTGCGGTGAGCTCGTCGAAT
>Ga0100388_10001552_pt1 | contig 20213 bp, 20 predicted proteins | sample CryGeymeta201512_FD_81536 | JGI IMG/M metagenome (GOLD analysis project Ga0100388, IMG submission 81536) | Groundwater microbial communities from Crystal Geyser aquifers in Utah, USA - Crystal Geyser metaG 2015-12 | ecosystem: Environmental > Aquatic > Deep subsurface > Groundwater | place... | reverse complement strand
TGCTTAAAATTTGTCTTATTGTGAAAAGGCAAAATGGTTGAGGGAAAACATTCCAAATATTTATATGCTGAAAATAAAAGAGGACAAGGTTATAGAAACTGTTTTGGAAACATCAACCAAACCAAGCAGAATAGGAAGAATTATTTTTGCAAAACCAAAAGAAAATGGTTGAGGGAAAACATTCCATGCAAGTGATGGTCAGTTATCAGATTCAACAACTGCGAAAATAACTGTTAACGATGTAGCAGAATGTTCAACTAATTCAGATTGTAGCTCTTTAAACAATAATTATTGCGATGGAACTTCCGTAATGCATGATGAAGGAGTTTGCGGGCAAGATTATGTTTGTTATACGCAAACAACAATAGTACAAGAATGTGATGACGATCTTGCATGCAATGGACAAGAGAGTTGTTCTGAAGCAACCTGTCAAGCAGGAACACCAATGGACTGTTTAGAATTTAATTTAGCTGAGATAGCAACCTGTGATAATGATCCGGATAAAAATCCATTCACTTTAGATTATGCTCCAGCTTTCATAAGTGTATGTGATGAAGATACAGATTCATGCACACAAGGAATTCAGGAAATAACTCATACTTGTGATGTAGCAAACTGTCAAGCAGAATGTGAGTTTGGAAATTCACAGGCATGTACAATTAACAGTTACGCAGGAACACAAACTTGCGCAGATGACTGCAGATGGAATTCTTGCCAGACAACACAATCGTGTGGTGATGGAATAATTAATGGAAATGAAGTTTGTGATGATGGAACTAGTAATGGAGATGGGATAGAAGGACATTGTAATTCTGATTGCAGCGCAACAACTTCTTCAGGTGGCGGTGGAGGAGGAGGTACGGGTGGTGCAGCTTGTGCTTCGAATTGGGTATGCGATTCCTGGAGTGCATGCTCTATGGATGGAACACAAGAAAGAACATGCAGAAATTTAGAGCCTTATTGTCCTGGAGTTGTACCAGCTGAACAGAGATCATGCACATATATTCCTCCGGAAGAAAGGAAACCAGTTTTAGCTGGAGGAACAACACCATTGACAGGATCTGCAATAAATCCAGTACCTGAAGAGAAAAAACCAGGAATAATTGGTGCAGTTATAGGAGCTGTCGGAGTTTCGGGATTGATTGGCATAGCACTATTCATACTTTTGTTATTGGGATTATTAACACTATTGCTTTTAAGAAAATTCTTAAAAGGAAAAAAAGCCCCAAAAATAAAATAATAAATTTTTTAATTTAAAAATGTTGTTCAACAACAATAAAGTTTCACGATTTTTTACAATAGCTAGTTTAACAGCATTAGCAACATTCGGAGCTTTTTCTGTTGGATGCAAGAAAGAAAATGATACACTTGAAGAAACTGTTCAAACTGAAAGTGTTGAAGAAACTTCTAAACCAAAAAGGTCTAATTCAAATGAACCCGATTATCTAAATGCAAGACTTAGTTCAATTGATCATGACGTTACTTTATCAGAAGATGTTTCAGTGTTTACTATGGAAAAAAATGCTCTTTATAAAATAGATATGACTGAAAGCGAAGTGAAAAGTTATGGTTATTTTATGTGGGAATGTATAAATCAATTAGTAAAAGAAAGTTATAATAGTGGAACGGATTCAACTCTATTTTGGGTAAATGGTTGGATTGAAGCAAAACTTGTAAGTAATGATACAACATTTTTAGGAGTAAACGGATATGGAGATTCTTTATTTAATAATCATTATGTTTATGATGTGGAATGGAGTGGTTCAGTGGATCTTAAAGATTTAACTGGGAGAATAGACTTTAAATATGAACATTATGATTATTTATCTAATAGTGAAGATGTTAACTTATTGCATCTTAAATCCATAACATCAAATTTAGTTTATGGTAATCAACTTATTAGTCGCCCAGAAGCTGTTTTTATCGAAGCTTCTGCAACCGCATATCATTTTGTGATGGAGGATAAGGAAATTGTTCCGGGCGGAGGTCTATTAGACGACGATGTTGTTAATAATTTACTTAAAATGCATAATTATCATTATTCTTGTTATCAAGATGGTATTAAAAAAGTAGAACCATGTTATTTTAAATTTTATGAGTTTGTTGAATCTAATAAAGCTGATTAATAAAACTATAATTTTCCACTAAAATTTCTTTTTTCTCATTTTTTATTTTTACCAACGGTGATTTTTAATTACTCGTGAGTACACCTATAACTTTATTATATATTTCTTGTTATATTCTTTAATTTATAAAAGTGTTTATAAATTAAAAAGATGTAAAAAAATAGTTAAGTGAAAGCTTAACGTTTTAAAAAATGAGGAGAATTTTATAATGTTTAGAAAAATCTCAAATTTTGAACGGCTAAAAGGAGGTCTTAAAATAATGAAAGGAAAAGTCTTGATGACTTTTCTTTTGGCAGTATTTTTAGTGATGACAATTGGTTTCGCAAGTGCTGATACAACAACACTCTATCCTACAGACGATTCATACGTTAATGAAGCTGGTGGTGACAACAACTATGGCTCAGATTATTCATTAAGAGTAGAATCAGATAATTCTAATACTCAGAGAACATTTCTGAAATTTGATTTGTCTTCAATACCAACAGGTTCTACGATAAATTCTGCTACACTTTACTTATATCAATACAAGGCAGCAGGAGATTCTATAAGGGCATATGAAATCAAAAAAATAAGTAATACATGGAGTGAATCAACAATAACATGGAATAATCAGCCAGGATATTTTGGGGTAACATCAACAACAAACGTTAATACGAATGATGGTTGGAAAAGTTGGGATGTTGCTTCAGATGTTGCTGCCTTTGTAAGTGGAGCTACTAACAATGGATGGGTTATAAAAGATGAGACAGAGGCGGGAAATCACAATAGACGTTTCAGATCAAAAGAATATGATAGCTTGGATCCCTACCTTGTTATCGACTACACACCTGCAGATAACATTAATCCTGACACAGATATTGGATACATCACAAGAGATAACTATGACACAGATCCACATCAATGTGTCCAATGGGACAATTACTATGTAACTTGGACAACATACAATGAAGATATCGTAACACACGGTATTTCAAAAGATGATGATTCTGGTGTAAGAGTATCCACAAACTCACCACAGTATGTTTGGGATACAATATTGAACTCTTGGCAGATGGTAAATCCTGACGGAAACGCAGAAGATGGTGACTTGCAAGTTCCATGGTACTCTCCTTTCTATGCATGGACTGATGGTATTCTATCAGAAGGACATCATAGAGTTTGTGGTAGAGCAAGGGATTTAGATGGAAATCAGGAAAATCCAGTTACTGGAGTTATAGATATTTGGTCTTTACCAGATGATGATTGTTGTGAGGTTTGTATTGATAAAGAAACTCCACCTGTAACTACAAAAGAAGTTTCTGAACCTAAAGAACCAAAAAGTGCAGATGAAAACTTTTATGTTACTAATGAAACAGATTTCACATTAACTTGCACTGATACCTGCGCAGAAAACGAAGATGCAGGATACACAATTCCAGGTTCTGGATGCAAGGAAACAAAATACAAAGTGAAATTCTGTGGTGCAAATGAAAATTGTTGTTTAGAATCTACACAAGGTACATGGGATGATTGGATAACTTATGAACTTCTTTCATTCCACTTAGGAACAGAAGATGGTTACTATTGCTTACAATGGTATAGTGTGGATAATGCAAACAACAAGGAAACAGACAACTATCAAGAACACAAACTTGATAACATTCCACCAGAAGCAAGTAAACTTGTTGGTGAACCAAAATATCCATATGATGTAGAAGTTCCAACAGGCTATGATGCAGAATCATGGTATGTTTCTCCACAAACTGAATTCACATTTAGTTGTGTAGATTCAGAAGTTGGAGCAACAGAAGTTTGTTACATGATAGGTTATACTATCACATGTAATGATTTGGTAGATGGTTCATATACAACAACATTTGACTACTTGCCACATGGAGAATTTAACATTTCTTACTGGTGTATTGATGCTTTAGGAAATTCTGGACAAGGTTCCTCATATCAAAAATATGAAAGAGACTTTATGGAGAGAATTCCACCAGAAATTCAAATCCTAAATCCAGACAGTCCAATCGGATGTGCAATGCTTACATTTGATGTAATCGCAATTGTAACTGATGCAGATTCTGGCGTTCAAACAGTTGAAGCCAGACTTGTAAATTCTGCTCCTCAGGGAGTTGTATATGATTGGACAGCAATGGAATCCATAGGAAATGATAAATACAGAGTAGCATTCAGCAACTTGATTGATGCTGGAAATTACAATGTTGAAGTCAGAGCTTTTGACAATGTTGAAAACAAAAATACAGTTCCAAAATCAGTAGACTTTTACCAAGATGTTTACTTCGAAACAGCACCGGAATCATGTACAGTAGACTGGACAGAAGGCGGTCAATGTAATTTTGAATACCAAATGACTTTATGTCATGGAGGTGATGAAGTTGCAATGACTATGCATAAACTATGTTGCTTAACATGGTTAAATCCAACATTAAGCAATGGTGTTGATACAGTTTTTGTTGAAGAACTTTTCAAGTTACCAACATTCTGGTATGCAATAAATGTTTATGTTGAACAGTTTACAGACTGGTGTTCGAGTGATACAAATACATTGTGGGGTGATTACATAACATTAAGAAACTGGAATGAAGAAACCAGAACAGGTTATGTAACTCTTAACTTCGAAGTTCCGGAACTAGACAGTTGTGGTATGTGTGACAAGATATATTATGCAATCGACTATCAGGACAAACTTCAGTTCTACTCTTATCCAAGAGTAAGTTACTTTGGTATTGAATGTGATGGCGATAATAACATAATATTCAATCCAAAAGGTCCAACATACTACGAATGTGGTAATGGAATAAAAGAAAACGGAGAACAATGTGATTTCGAAGGAACTAGAACTTGTGAATCAATTTACGATTCAGCAAATTCTGGTTATCATTGGGAAGGTTCAGCAAGCTGTAGTGAAACTTGTACATTATCAGGATGTACACAAGTTGCAAACCCAGCTCAAGCAGCCTCCGGCGGAGGAGGTGGCGGTGGAGGTTCAGCAATGAATTCACAAACAACTTTATCAGGTGGTGAAACAGCAGATTGTTCTGTTACAAACACATGCAACCTTGGTGAAGATGTTAAAGAGGAATTGAGTGTTGTAGAACCAAAAATAACCTCAACTGACGAAGAAGGAAATGATAAAACACCAGTAACAGGTAGTTTCTTGGGACTAAGTCAAGGTGCTAAGAAAGCTATGATTGGTGGATTAATCTTCCTAGCAATAGTTGGAATAACATTGTTGATAACAACAGCTGCCAAAAAGAAGAAGTCCAAATTTAGTTTTTAATTTAATTTCTTTTTTTTCTTTTTTTATTTTCTTTTTGTATTAATTTTATAGTTATGACAAAACAAAAAGTTTATAAATAGATATTTCTTCATCTTTTTTATGATGCGAAACAAAAAAATTACATTATTGGGAATAATTTTATTTATAAGTATAATTTTAGCTTCAATTTTCGCGTCTGTTTTATTATTTAATCTCTTAAAAAGCGAGATATCACTAAAAACAGCTTTATCTGATATTAAGATGCAGATAGATAAAGAAGAAGAAAATATCGCTGTATTCAGTGATTATCTTAAAGAAAAAGATTGTTTAAATAATAACTCAATTAAATCAAAAGAGACAATTGAAGAAACATGTTACGATTGTTATATTAAAAATGGATAAAAGAATATTAGCATTTATATTAATATGTATCGGTGTGTTTTTATCCTTAACATACCTCTTTTTTTCTTTATTATCAATAGCACAAAGTAAAGAAGATGAAGAGACATTAAAAGAGTTAAATTTAAAATTGAACACATTGAAAGAAAATTATTTGCAACTAGAGAGATATTCTGAATATTTAAATGAAACTTGCGTAGAAAATTTTGATAAGAATTATGAGTGTAAGGATCCCTGTAGGTTGTATTATGAAGAAAATGAAGATTTATGTGATTATTATATATTATGTCCTATTTTATGCTGGCAAAATATAAATTATATAGAAAACAATCTTAAAGAAATTAAGAATAAAAAAAGTTTGATTCCAATAGGCGCTGTTTTCTCAGGATATTAATATGATAAATGTTTGGAATGTATTTGCATTAATTTATAGTGTATTCATCTTCGCATATCTGTTTATTCTATTCTTCTTGATAGCTTTTAGAAGAAAAGAATATAAAAAACCATACTTAAAACCATTTTCAATAATTATCCCTTGTTATAACGAAGATTCTAAATACTTAAACTTATGTTTAAATTCTATAATAAATGCAAATGGAAACAAAAAAATAATATTAGTTGATGATGGTTCAACAAAAAAAGAAACTTTAGATACATTAAAAAGATATGAAAATAAGATAACAATTATTCACAAGGAAAACGGAGGTAAGATATCTGCACAAGTTGAAGGTTTAAAATATGTTAATACTGAAATTGTTATATTTACAGACTCAGATACTATTATGAATAAAAATGCTCTTCTTGAATTATTAAAACCATTCAATAATCCAAATATTGGCGGGGTTTCAGGAAATGTAAAATTAGCAAATAGAAATCAAACATTTTTAACAAGAATAATAAGTTCTATGTATAATTGGTCTTTTAATACTAAAAGACACGCTACCGGGGGGATAGGAGTTATGTATGTATGTCCGGGAGCATTAGCTGCTTTTAGAACAATTTTGATTCAGAAACTATTGCCAGATTATACAAATCAAATGTTTTTAGGAAAAAAAGCCGGAGATATATCTGATGATGCCTATTTAACTCTAAAAGTTCAATTTAAATTTAAGAAAAAAATAGCATTCCAAAAAAATGCTGTTGTCTATACTTTTTCTCCATTTAAATTAAAAACGTTTTTAAAACAACTTATACGATGGCAGAAAGGAGTATATAAAGAAATTTTACAATCATCAAGAGATAATAAGAAAGGGAATAGGCTGTTATTTTTTGATATGTGGTATGGATTATTTACATCATTAATAATTAAATTTATAGTCTTATTTTTTATCATCTATTTAACTATAACAAATATTCAATATTTACTAATATACATCACAATTACTGGATTTTGGATAATCGGAGTTGGTGCGCTATACAACCTATATACTTTATTTGAAGATAAAAAAGATTTTTTTTACAGCTTTCTTTGGACTGTTGGGTATGAAACAATTTTTTGGATAACTACTATACCTGCTTTGTTGGGGATAAGAAATCAAACAACCTGGGGGACAAGATAATCTTTATAAATATGTTTTTTTATGCTTATCCATGGGATTAAGCAGAGAACAAATAGTATATTTTATGGCAGAAAGTACTTATCTGGGAGGCAGTTATGCAAGAGATTACAGAAATTCCCGGAGAGTTGGATGTTCTAATCTAACCAATCGTATATTAAGCAGACCATGGGTTGGAGCAGTGGTTTTATCTGAGAAAGGAGAGATTATTGGAAAAGGATATAAACAATTTTTAGATGATACCAATTTAATATTACATGCTGAGAGAGTTGCAATAGAAGAAGCTTTAATTAATATCAAAAGGGATTCATTGGGGGGAGCAACATTGCTAACTACTTTAGAACCTTGTTATCACGAAGGTGAAAAGGGTTTAAACAGTTGTTCACATCTTATAGTTGAAAGAGGAATTAAAAAAGTTATATTTGGTCTGGAAGATCTATCAATGCAAAAAAAAGGTGTGAAATATTTGCAAAAATGTGGTGTTAAAGTTGAAATGTTTGAAGGATTAAATGAAACTATCACAAGAGAATTGATGAGAAGTCCCAAAAAAACAGAACGAAGATTAATGACAAATGAACAATGGATGCATTTTTTAGAACTTTTAAAGAAACAAATTTAATAGATTAGATTTTCAGCTTTTCCTTCAATCTTTCAATAAATTCAAATTGTTCGGGAATTATAATTTCTCTGGCTTCTTCTTCATCAAAAAATTCCGCTTTATCCACTTCGGGAATTTCCAATTTCTTCCCTGATTTTGGTGGCCACTCGACAGAACAAGTGTTGCTTTTTATTTTTCCATTAAAATCTTTTTCAAAAGCCCAAGCATAAACTATTTTTCCAGATTTTTGTTTTACTGTTCCAAGATAAATGTAATCTTCTTTTTTTTCTGAAACTTTTATTCCTGTTTCCTCGTTAAATTCCCTTATTGCCGTCTGAAAAATACCCTGTCCATCAATCTCACCTTTCGGAATTCCCCATAATCCTCTGTTTCGTTTAGTATAATAAAGTCCTCCAGGGTGTGCGAGAAATACTTCTAATTTTTTAGATATAATCCTATACATCAATAAACCAGCTGAAATTTTTTTGGATTCTTTAATTTTACATTCCATTAAAATTAGAAATCGGAATAGTTTAAAAACTTTATGTTGATAAAATATAAAAAATTTATCTTTTAGTGAATATAAAAATTTAAATACCAGTTAATCCATAATTTTTTATAAATTTTTATAAAAAGGTGTTGGCAAAATGAAAAAAGAGTTGACATTGATGATTATTTTCGCTGTTTTAACTGTTATTTTATTAACGAGCTTATCATTTTCTGAAGATGGAAAGGAAAAATACTTTGTAAAAAAGATAAATAATGATTTTTCTGCTTTGACAGCAGAAAATATCCAATCTGAATCTGAAAATTATTTTGTTGCTGAATTAACTGAAGATGAAAAAACAGATTTGATAAGCAAAGGTTATGAAATCCAGAAAGTAGGAAAAGCAAAAGCATTTTTACAGGACACAAAAAATCTGACAAATGCGACTTATGCCTGGAATTATAAAGTAATTAATAATATTACCGGATTAAACCAGACTGTATGTATTATTGACACTGGTGTAAATTACAGCCATCCAAATTTGGGAAATTGCACAGCTATAGGAAACAATTGCAAGGTTATAGCCGGTTATGATTTTATAAATGAAGATGATAATCCTATGGATGACAACGGACATGGTTCTTATATTGCAAGTGTTGTTGCAGCTTCAAATTATAATGGTTTAAGCGGGATAGCGCCAGATGCAAGAATTGTTGCAATGAAAGTTCTGAATGTTAATGGAACTGGTTACATGAATGATATTAAATCTGCAATTGACTGGTGTATAGACAATTCAACTAAATATAATATTACTGTAATAAGTTTAAGTTTAGGTTGTGTTACTGATGATGGTGGAGAAGTTATATTTGATGCGTATTGTGATGATGAAAACGCGACATGCAATTCAAATGTTTTAGCTGAAAGCATTAATCATGCTTTATCTCATAATATAGCTGTAGTTTCTGCAACAGGGAATGCCGGTTCTCCAATTAGGATAACAAGTCCGGCATGCATCAAGAATGTAACAGCTGTCGGTTCAGCAAATAAAGACAATACAATTTCAAGTTTCAGTAACAGAAATAGTTTAACAGATGTTTTGTCCTATGGAAATTTAGTAAATACCACAAATATGAGCGGTTATAATCAGGCAAGAGGAACAAGTATAGCAGTTCCGCATGTTTCAGCTGCATTTTTATTGATGAAGCAATTATTAACAGAATCAAACAGGAATGATAATATATCCCAAATAGAGTCATACATAATAAACTCAAACAACAAAGTTACAGACTCTTTAACTAACCTAACTTACAATATACTAAATATCTATGATGCATTCAACAACGCTGGTATTTTTGGATTTAAAATAACAATAATACATCCGGAAAATACAACTTATAACACAAAAGCAATAGATTTTAATGTAAGAGTTACAAATGCAGGAAGTTTCTGCTGGTATAAATTAGATTACGGAAACAATGTTACAATGACAAAAGTTAATAGTACTTACTTTACAGCTTATGATTCAAATGTAACAGAAGGTTTCAGAAATGTAACATATTGGTGCAATAATACAGATAATGTGTTGAACTCTACTGATTACAGATATTTTACAATAAATACAAGTTCAAATATCTCCGACACTACTGCGCCAGTAATAACAATACTAAATCCATTAAATCAGACTTACAATACAAGTTCAATAAACTTTAATGTTTCTTTGAATGAGAACAGCTCAATTTGTTTGTATTCTCTTGATGCTACATCAAATATAACAATGGAAAAATTAAACTCAACTTATTTTGGTTATTTGGCCAGTGTTGCTAATGGTTTCCATAAAGTGATATACTGGTGTAAGGATACATCAAATAATTTTGGTGTTAGTTCCTACAGATATTTTACTGTTAATTCAAATTATACAAATACAGCTCCATCACCAACAGCAACATATCCTGGAAGCAGTTCAGCACCAGGACCAACGTTAACTGAAGATTATGGTGGTTATGATTTGGAATTTAAAGTTACTGATGAAAATACCAACGTTTCCTGTGAGGTTTATGTTGGAAATGCGACTGTTATAAGTTTAGAATGGAATGAAAATGTTACAGCAGATGGCTCAACTAAAAAAGCTGAGGAGATATATTTAGCTCCAGAGGATGATAGATGGTATGTGAAATGCAGTGATGGTTTGTTGACTGGACAAAGTTCCTATTTATACTTTTTAATTAATCCTTTGGAAGAAGATGAAGACGAAGATTCATCAAGTAGTTCAAGTTCTTCCAGTAGTAGCTCATCTGGAGGTGGTGGTGGAAGTTCAACTAAAAAAACATGTGTAGAGAAATGGGAGTGTGCTCCTTGGACAGAATGTTTCAATAAGCTACAAGGTAGAGAATGTGTTGATAAAAATAACTGTGGAACTACAAAAAACAAACCAGAAACTGAACAAACTTGTGAAGTAAAAAAATCTAACGCAACAAATGAAACAATTTTAACTGGGGCTGTTATAGGAGAACAAAATAAAAAATTAAAACTGCCTTCATTTATAACAGGTAATGTTGTAGGATTGTCTCCAAAAGCTTACTGGTTAGGAATATCTTTAGGATTATTTGTGTTGTTAGGTTTATCCTTATTAACTTCCCTCTTATTAAAAAAAGGTAAAAATAAGAGAACAAAAGAATTTCCGAAGATATCCTCACCGAAAGGAATTAAACCGGTAAATATAATCTCCGAACACGAATGGAAAAAAAGATTGCATGGCAAATAAATTATTCTAGAATAGTTACATCCAAAAACATAAGTCTTAAAAAGTAGTATTTTCTTAATTTTGTGGTATGGTTAAGGGAAAAATTCCTATATTCAGAAGGTTGATGAGAAAAAGAGAAGAGCCTAAAAAATATAGTTCAACAAGCAAGATTTCCAAAGCGAAATTTAAGAAAACAAAAGCTTTAGTGTTGGTTTCTGGCGGACTGGACTCATTATTGGTTGTAAAGCTTCTGCAGAATCAGGGCATAGAAGTAGAAGCTGTATATTTTGCAACACATTTTGACAATACTAAAAACTTACGATGGCTGGATTTCCTTATTAACAATATGAATGTCAAGATAAACAAGATGAATGTCGAGCCGGATTATCTCGATATGTTAAAAAAACCAAAATATGGTTATGGAAAAAATATGAACCCATGCATAGATTGTCATGCTTATATGCTAAGAAAAACAAAAAGATTATTGAAAGAAAGAGATGCACAGATTATAGCTACTGGAGAAGTTCTTGATGAAAGACCGATGAGCCAAACTATGAAAGCTTTGGATATCGTAGAAAAGGAAGCTGGATTAAAAAATGCTGTTTTAAGGCCTTTATCTGCCAAATTATTGCCAAAAACAGTCTACGAAATCCAGGGTTTAGTTGACAGAGAAAAACTTTTAGATATACATGGAAGACAAAGAACAAGACAGTTAGAATTGGCAAAAAAATATGGAATTGAAGGATTTAACAGTCCCGCAGGTGGATGTTTACTTACTGAAAAAGAATTTGCAAAAAAAGTAAAGGATTTAATCGAGAAAGGAAAAAGCTTTGATTTTGATGATGTTGAATTGTTGAAGATAGGAAGGCATTTCAGATTTAAGGAATGCAAAATTATAGTCGGAAGAAATGAATATGAAAATGACAAGATTATCCAGCTGGCTAAAGATGATGATCTGCTTTTTGAAGCTGTAAGCATTCCAAGTCCTGTAACTTTATTGAGAATAAAAGAAAGAAGTACAAATTCCGAGTATATAAACGCAGCTGCTTTGTTAACTGCATGTTACTCCGACGCTGCAAGGCAGGGCATAAATGAACTTGAAATTGAATATCGCTCCTCAAAGAAAGATTCAACAATTATAGCTGAAGTTGATTTAAAAAAGTGTAAAGAATTCAAGGAAAAGTATAAGGTTTAAGTGCATCTTTCTTCAAAATCATAACAATTATTTTCTATAAATTGTGCTAAGGTCATTGTTGCTTCGGCACATTTATCAACGCATAAATTTCTATCTTCCAAATTTATATTGTAATCATTATTATTTACACCAATTCTTTTCATAGCCAAATTAACTTCAATATTTTCTCCTCTAAAATCAATTTCTCTTCCGTCTGCGACTATTTTACATTTAGCTGTTCCTTGAATGCATGCTAATAAATATCCGTTAATATCGGCAGGTGTCTTCCCCTTTATTGGAACTAATGCGAAAGGTCCGCTATCTTTCCAAGATGCTTCATATTCAATTTTTGCTATGGGTGTATCTAAAGGGGATCTAGAATATTCGAGATTTCCCCCGGAAGAAGATGTTTCTATCACTAATTCTGAGCCATGAGGTATTACTTGTCCTCCAGTAAAACCATTAAATAGAACGGGAAGTTGTGAAACATCACCATTCATACTCTCAAAGATTTCATTTAATCTGCCACCACCAATATCTTTTATATAATCCAAAGCCATTTGTTCTGAATATCCTCTGAATAGATCATTACAAGTTGATCTTTCAGAATCTGCAGAACAAGTAATTTCTTGAAAACAATTATAATTAGGATTGTTTAGATAATTATTTATTGAAGAAGCTGCACTAATATTATCACAATTCCTATAATTATAAATAGGGCTATGTCCTCTTTTATTCATAAAATTATTAACATTCAATAATATTTAAATATATATCTTTTTTATTGTAATAAAATGAGCAAATACAAAATACTTCAAAAGAGAGAGAGATGCATTGGTTGCGGAGCTTGTGTTTCAATTTGTCCTAATAACTGGTTTATGGATAAAGATAGAAAAAGCAAACCAAAAAAAACAGAGGTAGATGAAAGAGAACTGCAATGCAACAAAAATGCTGCTAATGCATGTCCTGTAGGGATAATAAAGATTGAAAAAGTAAAATGAAACTTGCAACTCCAACAGAAATAGCTGAAAATCTTAAGCACAAGCATTATGGCTTGTCAAAACATGGAGCTGTGCAGATTTGTTTGTGGACAAAAAAAGCTTTGAGAAATGAGGGTGTTTGCTATAAAGAAAAATTTTACGATGCTCATTGTCATAGATGTATAGAAATGACTCCTTTGGCTGTATGGTGCAACCAAAATTGTATTTTCTGCTGGCGTCCTTCAGAATGGCTTAATTTAAATGATTTGAAAAAAGAATTGGAAAAACCAGAAGAAATGGTTGAAAAATTAATTGAAAAAAGAAAAAAACTCCTTTCTGGTTTTGGTGGTAGTGTAAAAAAATATAAGACAGAGAGATTGTTTAAAGAATCTCTAATTCCAGACCATTTTGCAATCTCTTTAAGCGGAGAGCCAACATTATATAAAAAACTTCCAGGATTGATTAAACTATTAAAAGAAAAATACAAAGCAAGAACTGTTTTTCTAGTTACAAACGGTTCTCAGCCAGAAATGCTTTTAAAATTGCAAAAAGAAAGAGCATTACCGATTCAACTCTATATTTCTTTTGAATCTCCAAATGAAAATGATTTCTTAAAAACAAATAAACCAAGAAGTAAAAATGCTTGGAAAACCTTGATGAGAACTTTTTCAATACTTCCAAAACTAGATGTAAGAAAAGTTATTAGAATAACTTTAATGAAGAACATAAATGATTCTGAAGAAAAAATAAAGCAATTTTCTATGATTATAAATGAATCTTTCGCAGATTTTGTCGAATTAAAATCTTATATGCATGTTGGTTCATCAAGAGAAAGATTAAAAAAAGAAAATATGTTAGAACATAAAGAAATAAAAGAGATCTCAAAAAAATTTCTAAAATATTTAAAAAATTTCAGATATGAAGACGAACAAAAAGAATCAAGAATTGTTTTATTGAAGAATAAGAAAAGTCCGTACAAAACAAAATTTGATTAATCAGAACTATTCAACAAATCATTTAATTCTTTGGAAGCATAACTTGGACTTTTTTTCTCTTCTTTTTTTGGCATTATCAAACTGTCAATTTCATCCTCGTCGTATTTTGGGGTTTTTCTTGGCTCTATCTTCTTTTCTTCAACTTCTTTTGTTCCAAAGACCTCATTTACTCTATCCATGTATGGCTTGAATTTGTCTTTTATTGACATTCCTTCTACGATAAATACTTCCTCTGCCAAATCCTCATAATTAATAAATCCAATTCTTTTTGATTTAATATCATCTTGAACTTTTTTGTATAAATTGCTTGAAATCAAAATCTGAGAATTTCTTGAACGAACTGATAAATCTTTTGCAATTCTTAACAAATAACCAGAACTGTTGTATTTGAAGATATTATCAGACAAAACAGACAAAACTTCATCTGTATGAATACCAATCCCAACATCTAAATTCAAATTATATTTTTTAAGTTCAGATTCATAATTTTCATTTATCTCTTTTATTATTAAAGCGCATTTAACTGCGGCAATTCTGTGCTGGTTTTGAAGAAGGACATTGAAAAATGCTAATATGTTTGTTCCCATTACATGCACAACACCACCATAAGATTCAATTTTTGCAATAATATCTTTAAGATATTTCTCCAAAAATTTGTTAGATTGTATTGTTCCGAGAACTTCATCAATTAAGGAAATATTTTTTAAGGATAAAAATAATAATGTTACTTCTTTCTTTCTTCCGTGCACCATTAACGCAGGCATTACATGCCTAATAGCTGATTTTTTATATCTGCTTACTATTTTAGACACTGTATCTTCAACAAAATGTTTAGATACTGTTTCTATCTTTACTTCTTTATCTGTTTTCACACCCTTTATCCTTGATTTAATTTTGTCAAGTATCGCCATTTTAATTTTTAAGTTTATTTATCTTTATTAATTTATGCCTGAATAAGAAATAGAGTACGTAAATCAGTATCATAACAGATAATGCCAAAGCACCTAATAAATACAAGCCAGTATTTGAATCTGATTTATCTATATTTGAGACAGCTTTCCCAGTCATTATTGTCAAGAAATCTCCATTAGAATTAATAAAAGAATTGCTTGAAACAAAAATTTGAATTCCTATTAAAACTATCAAAATTGAAGTTATAACAAGAATTGAAGCCATCTTTTCTTTTTCCATAAAAAATTTAAGAAATGTTTGTATATAAATCTTATTATTGAAAATTTTATGTTTATTTTTAATATTTTTCTTCGTTATCCTCAAAAACTTCCAATTTAACCCCGGCTTTTTTTAGAATTTCCCTCGTCATTTCACCGGCATGATATTTTTTTTGACAGACAACTCTTTTAATCCCCACACTTATAAACAATTTTGCACAACTAAAACATGGTTCCATATTTAGGTAAATAGTAGCACCATCAACCGATATTCCAAATTTTGCTGCCTGAGCAATTGCATTCTGTTCAGCATGTATAGTTCTTATACAATGTTTACTTTCGTTACCATCTTTATCGTATCGTGTTTCAAATAAATGTCCTACTTCATCACAATGTTCTGTTCCTGGCGGACTTCCAGCATAACCTGTTGCGATAATTCTTTTGTCTTTTACAATAATTGCTGATGTTCTTCCCCTGTCGCAAGTTGATCTTTTTGATACAGTTTTCATAATCTCCATAAAATATTCATCCCAGCTTGGTCTGATATACTTATCATATTTAGGAATCTCTTTTTGCAGGACTTTCTCGATTTTTTTATGAAATTCCTCCAATGTTGAATTATTCGTTATTATAACATCTGCTTTTTTTCTAATCAAACCCATCTGCTGTTCATGAACATTCTTAGAAAATTCTTTTTTTTCTGTTGCTTTCAAATCTTTTAATGTTGTCGGGTCCTTCTCCCTATTTCTCTCGTTTATTCTTTTTACCCTTAATTTTATATCAGAATCCACCCAAATCATCATAAATCTGTTGTTTGAAGATTTTTTGATATATTCAACTTCGGAAATATTCCTTATAGAATCTATAACATAATTTTTATCTGCTTCAACAAAATGAAAAACTCTTTTTGTTAAAACATCGGACCCAAATTTTTGCCTTAGCTCATTACCTATCTTCTGCAAACTTTCTCTTGTTATCTCCTGTTTTCTGAATAAAATCTCTAATCTGATTATATCTGATAAAGATAGACAAGCATAACCTTTGCTTTCAAGATATTTGCATAATTGCCCTTTTCCAGATGCAAGTAAACCACTAACGCCTATTATCATATTTTTGATTAGTCAAGAGGATTTAAAAGAATTATTGTAGTGAAAGATAATTTTATAAATATTATATGTCTTTTTAGAGTATGAAGATATTAAGTCTGCATTCAGACTATATAAAATTCAGGGCAATAAAAAAAGCGATAAATCAACCTGAAGAAATAAAGGAGATAAAAGATTTTATTGAATCGAGAGAATGTCTTGTTGTTTTCATCGCTGTTGAAGTTACAGATAATGAAAATTCTTCAAAAAATCTTGTAAAAAATATTGAAGAAATAATAGAACAAGTCAAGACAAAAAATATTGTTCTTTACCCTTATGCACATTTAAGCTCTAATTTAGCAAAGCCGGATTTGGCATTAAAAATAATGAAAGATGCCGAACAATTGCTCAAAAAAGATAATTATAATGTTGTCAGAGCTCCATTCGGCTGGTACAAGGAATTTGAGATTCATGTCAAGGGACATCCGCTGGCTGAATTGTCAAGAGAAATTAAAGAAGAAAAAGAAGGAGCAGAAAGCAAGGATGTTTCTGAGGCATTAAAGGCTGAAAAAAAAGCCCAGTCATACTGGAAAGTTATTGATGAAAAAGGGAAACTACATGATATTAAATTAGAAAAAGACAAGGTTGTTGGTTTTAAATTTTCGGAAAATCTGGAAAAATTCGCACATTACGAGATGAAGAAAGTAAGAGCTGCTGAAAAGGAACCGGCTCATATAAGATATATGAAAAAACTGGAATTGGTTGACCATGAACCTGGTTCTGACCCCGGTAATTTAAGATATTATCCAAAAGGAAGAATGATTAAAGCATTAATTGAGGAGTATGTTATAAAAGAAATGCAGAAATACGGTGCTTTGGAAGTTGAAACCCCGATTATGTATGATTTTGAACATCCTTCGCTGAAAAACTATCTGCACAGATTTCCCGCAAGACAATACAAAGTTGAGACTCCAAACAAAAATGCTTTCTTGAGATTTGCAGCTTGTTTCGGACAATTTTTAATGGCTCATGACGCGCAATTAAGTTACAAGGATTTTCCGATAAAATTATTTGAGCTGACAAGATACAGTTTCAGAGTCGAGCAACGTGGGGAATTATCTGGTCTGAGAAGATTGAGAGCTTTTACAATGCCTGATTGTCATTGTTTTTGTCTTGATTTGGAACAGGCAAAAAAAGAATTTTTAATAAGATTTAAATTGGCTATGAAAATGTTAAAAGAAATCGGTGTCGATTTGTCAAAATTAGAATTAGCTGTGAGGTTCACAAAAGAATTTTACGATAAAAACAAAGATTTAATCGAAGAGATGATGAAGTTATGGAAAAAGCCGGCTTTGGTTGAAATGTGGGATGACAGATTTTTCTATTTTATATTAAAATACGAATTCAATTTTGTTGATGAATTAAACAAGGCAACAGCATTGAACACAGACCAGATTGATGTTGAGAATGCGGAACGATATGATATCTCATATATTGATGAAAAAAGTCAGAAGAAAAGACCACTAATTTTACATTTATCCCCGACTGGAGCTATAGAAAGAGTCATGTTTTCTTTGCTGGAACAGGCAAGATTTGAAGAATTAAAAAATAAAAAACCTTCATTGCCTTTGTGGTTGGAGCCAATCCAGGTAAGAGTTGCACCTGTAAGCAGTAAACATTTAAAACAAGCTGAAAGAATAGCCAGGGAATTGGAAGCTAACAATATAAGAGTTGATTTAGATGACAGAAATTTGCATGTCCAGAAAAAGATATTTGAATCTGAAAAGGAATGGGTTCCTTATTTGATTGTTATCGGAGAAAATGAGATGAAATCCAAGGACTTGCCAGTAAGAGTAAGACAAACTGGAAAGATAGAAAAATTTTCTGTTAAAAGATTCATCGAGAAAATAAAAAGCGAAACAAACAATATGCCATTCAGGCCATTGCCTGTTAATTTCTATTTAAGCAAACGAGTGAGATTTGTTTAAGATTTTTTATTTTTTTGTATTTCCAGTCTATAATTTATTTGTTCGATTTGGCAAGCTAATTGATTTAAACCTACATCTTGTTCATCTGGTATTGGATCAAGAAAGCGAAATCCATAACGAGTTTTAGATACAATCTCTAAAGATGTTCTGGTTGCATAAGCAATCTCTACCCCCATAGGTGTATAAATAAATCTAGTATTATCTGAAACTAAATTATAGGCTTGTTCCATAAGATTATATTTTTTATCATGGAGGTCTAGAGGATTATTAAGCATAAAATAGTCCCATTTATCCAAAGGTATGAGTGAAGATTTCTCTAAACCAGTTAAAGTTACTCCCATAGTTGATAGTTGAGTAATTAATTGTTCTAATCTTGTATTTTCAGGTTCTAATTTTTTATTTGCCATAGCCAATTAAAATATATAGTGTTTATAAATCTTTCCATTTGTTACTATTAAAAAGTAGTTTTAAAAATCTTTAGACAGGAAAGATTTATATAAAATAAGGTCTTATCAAATTAAAATGCCAGAATATAATGATTTAAATCGTAGACCTGTAAAGGGAAGTTCTTTTTGGAATTCGATAAAAGAATTTTTGTATAAAATTATAATTGAAATGAAAGAATATTCTACTACTTTCAAAATGCGTACTGAAATTAATGAATCTAAAAAAACGAGTGGTATAGAAAACAAAGTTTCAGTGATTCCATTAATTTCGACTCCATTTCCGTCATGGGTAGGTTATGGTGGAAATATTTCTCCTTCTGAAATTTACGAGCTAACTCAACCGAGGTTATAATTTAAAATGGAAAAATTAGAATATAGAGTTAAGAAAGAAACTCCAAACATTATCTGGATTCCGTTTGCTGTATTTAGTATTTTAAGTATAAGTTATATTGCATACCATTTTTTTTATAAACCATTATGCGATTTTTGTTGTTATATAAACAATTATATGAATAGTTTTATACCTTAATTTTAAAAAGTTCTCTTGTATAAAATAAACATGAAACTCGCAGTTTTATTTTCAGGGGGAAAAGATTCTATCTTAGCTCTTTACAAAGCTAAAATGGAAAATGAAATTGTTTGTTTAATTTCAATTTTTTCCGAGAATAAAGAAAGTTATATGTTTCATACCCCTAATATTTCTTTAGTGAAAAAACAATCCAAAGCTCTTGGATTGCCTATATTAATTCAAAAAACTAAAGGTGAAAAGGAAAAGGAATTGGCTGATCTGGAAAAAGCAATACAGACTGCAGTTAAAAAATATAAGATTGAAGGTGTTGTAACCGGAGCTGTTGCTTCTAATTATCAATATTCGCGAATTAAAAATATATCGGAAAAGCTAAATTTGAAATGCATCAATCCATTATGGCAGAAAGACCAGATTGATGTTCTAAAGGATTTATTAAAAAATAATTTTAAAGCTATAATTGTTGGAGTTTTTGCCTATCCCTTTGGAAAAGAGTGGCTTGGCAGGGAAATAGATGAAAAGGCGATTAAAGAGCTAGCAGAGTTACAAAAGAAGTTCAGAATAAATCCTGCTGGCGAGGGTGGTGAGATTGAAACTTTTGTTTTGGACATGCCAATGTTTAAAAAGAAGCTGAAAGTTATAAATTCACAAATAAAGTACGAAAATTACACCGGAGTCTTTG
>Ga0100388_10001548_pt1 | contig 20255 bp, 24 predicted proteins | sample CryGeymeta201512_FD_81536 | JGI IMG/M metagenome (GOLD analysis project Ga0100388, IMG submission 81536) | Groundwater microbial communities from Crystal Geyser aquifers in Utah, USA - Crystal Geyser metaG 2015-12 | ecosystem: Environmental > Aquatic > Deep subsurface > Groundwater | place... | reverse complement strand
TTCTATTGGTGCAAATTACCCAGGATAAAGCGGCCGAACACAGTAAAAAACGCTTATCAAGAGAGTTTGCCGCCAGCCCTGAGATTAAAGCGGCCATGTCCCACCGCGGCCATGACAACAATGTTCACGACAAGATTTTCAAAAGTGGCAACTTCTTAAAAGTCGGTTGGCCCACTAAAAACATTTTCGCGTCATCGGATTGGAAGCGAGTAGCCCTAACCGATTATGACCGCATGGAACAAGACATCGGCGGCGAAGGTAGCGGCTTTATTTTAGCGGGCAAACGAACGCAAACATTCATGTCATCGGGCATGGTGTTAGCGGAAAGTAGCCCAGGCTTTTTAATCAGTGACCCGTCATACAAATGCACGGGTCATGAAGCCCCGCCGTCGCCTGGCATTATGTCTTTATATAATCAGGGTGATCGCCGTCTGTTTCATTGGCAATGCCCCGACTGTGGCGATTTTTACGAACCCGATTTTAAATTATTGCAATACGACATAAACGAACCCGACCCATATAGGGCCAGTAAAGACGTGTTGTTATCGTGTCCACATTGCGGCGTCACTCACAGAGAAGATGACAAGGCCGGATCCCGTCGCTTTAAGCTGGCTCAAAATCATGGTGGTATTTGGGTTCCTGAAGGTTGTTGGCTGGACCAAAACCGCAAGATGTTAGGCGAGCCGAGAGAAAGCCGCGTTGCGTCGTTTTGGCAAAAAGGCCCCACCGCCGCGTTTCAGTCGTGGAGCCAGTTAGTTTATAAGTACCTGGCCGCGTTGCGAGAGTACGAAAAAACAGGCCAGCTAGAAGATTTACAGGCAACGGTAAACACGGATCAGGGTTGGCCGTTTACGCCGCCCCGCGAACAAGAGCGAACCAGTACCGACTTAATGGACCGTCGCCAAGAGTTAGGACAGCGTGTCGTCCCGTCTTGGGTGCGTTTCTTAACGGCATCGGTCGACGTTCAAGGCGGTGCGCTAACCAGTCGTTTTGATGTGTTGGTGCTTGGCTGGGGACCCGATTTAGAACAGATAGTGATTGACCGTTTCAAAATTGAAAAGTCAAAGCGTAAAGACCCCGACGACCCGTCAAAGTTTGTCCGTGTTTCACCTGGTCAATATTTAGAGGACTGGGACCGGATCACCGACATGGTGATAAAGCGAACCTATCGCCTCGATGACGACAGCGATCGCTTTATGCCAATCACCATGACCGCATGTGATAGCGGCGGTGAAGATGGGGTAACAGATAACGCCTATGAATATTATCGAGCATTGAAAAAAGAGGGCCTAGCCCGTCGTTTCATGCTGGTTAAGGGTGGCAGCACGATAAACGCCCCCAAGATAAATAAATCATACCCGGATAACTCAAAGCGTTCTGACCGTAAAGCTAAGGCCGTCGGTGATCTGCCCGTGTTTATTCTTAACACGGACAAAATCAAAGACACAGTAAGCCACTCGATAAACCGCACCGAACCAGGGCGGCGTTTTGTGCATTTTCCTAATTGGTTGCCTGAATGGGTGTTCGACGAACTAACCGTCGAAACACGCTGTAAAGCAACTGGGAAATGGTCCAAGCCGTCGAGCAAAAGCCGAAACGAAACATTCGACCTTTTTGTTTATAACTGGGCGTGTATTTACAACAAGAAAGCCGACCGCATCGACTGGGATAATCCCCCCGCGTATGCCCTGCCAATTGAAGAAAACAGCGAAATAATTGTCGGTGATGGTGAGTTAGCGGATCAGCCGCGCCGCCGTCGTCGTCGCCGCTAAAAAGGGTATTTATGTTTACAAAAGACGATCTGGACGCCATTAACGAGGCGATAGCCAGCGGTGAACTGACCGTCAAAATTGATGGTAGAGAAGTCACTTACCGTTCAATTAATGAGTTGCAAAAATCCCGCCGTTTAATTTGTCGTGATCTTAACCGTCAAGCGGGCCGAAAATCGAACCCGCTAGCGGGAATGGTCACGCGAGTTGATAGGGGGATCCGTTGATATGGCAAAAAGCCTCATTGTTAACGCCCGCGGCGAACCATTTGAACGCCGAAGCCAAGCCTATGAAGGGGCAACACAGCCGCCCCGTTCTATGGGGTGGAATGCGTCAAGTGCCGGACCTAATCGCGCATTAGCGGCCGCAGGTAAAACCCTGCGTAACCGAACGCGGGCAGGGTATCGAAACAGCCTTTTATTAAAATCGGGTATCAATAAAAACGTCACTAACGAAGTGGGCCGCGGCTTCACTTTGATTAGTACCGCCAAAAATGATGATTTTAAAACAGAGCTAAACAACCTTTGGAAAGTCGTATCGACGCAACTTGACCCCTGGGGCGACATGAATTTCGGCGGCATTATTGATTTAGCCGTTCGGTCCCGCCGCATGAGTGGTGAAGTGTTTATCCGTCGATTGCGTCGCCGCTTATCGGCTGGGCTAGAAGTCCCGGTCCAAGTCGAAGTATTAGAAGCTGATTTATGCCCTATCGACTTAAACCGCAAGCTAGATAACGGTAATCGCATTGTCCAGGGCGTTGAGTTTCGCGGCAAAGTAAAAGTCGCTTACTGGTTTTATCAGAGTCATCCGGAAGACGGGATCGACTTTGCCAGCTTAAACCAGCTTGACCGCGTCCCAGTAAAAGACGTGATCCACCATTACAAACAGACAAGGCCGGGACAAGTTAGGGCCGAACCTGAAGCCGCCGTCGCGTTGCTCAAAGACCGCACCTTTGCGGATTATGACGACGCCGAATTGGTACGTAAAAAAGAGCGCGCCGCGTTCACAGGCTTTTTATATCGAGAGTCATTCGAAGAAGACGACTGGGAGTTTGACCCCACCACAGGTAAACCGCTGTATGACGACGGCGAGGGCGCGCCAGAGCAAACCTCTGTTGCCGCCGGAACCCTGTTAAGAGGTGTGCCAGGTGAGAAGTTAGAACAGTTCGACGGTGACAACACGGGCCAAGGTTACAAGGACTTTGTCCGCTGGCAAGCGTTACAGCTAGCCGCGGGATTAGAGATCCCTTACTCGTTATTAACGGGCGATTGGTCGGGGCTTAATGACCGATTGGTTCGCGCGTTTTTAAATGAATACCGTCGCGGTATCGCCTTTGACCAAACCAACTTATCCGGCTTTCAAGTGGCGTTCAAAATTTGGCGCTGGGTGATAGAAGCCGCGGTTTCTGTTGGTCGCTTATATGCCCCCGGCTTTGCTAATGACCCATATCAATATTTGATGTTGGACATTCGCCCGGATGCGTTCAAGCACCTACACCCAGAGCAAGAAATTAACGCCCGTCGTAAAGCGGTTGACTCGAACATTTCTAACATCGAGGTCGAAGCCGCGGATCATGGCCGTGACATTGAGGACAACATGCGCCGCAATGCCAAGGCAATGAAGCGTTGGGAAGACATTTGTAAAGAAGAAGGCGTTAAAACCCCCGGCGCAATGACTGGGCTATTTAGCGAACCTGAAACCAGCGAGGAACCGGGCGAATGAAGAAAAACCTAGCACTTGATTTCTTGATGTCGCGCCCCTGGGCGTTAGAGCAAGGTTATCTTGACATCATGACCGGGTTATCGGCCAGAGACTTAGACAATCTTGATCTATCGTCGTTAAAGCTATCCGCTAACCAAGTGGCTGAAGGTGTGGCCACAGCGTTAGAGGGTAAATCGGGGCGCGCCGTCACCCGCGGCATGGAGATCCGCGGCGACGTCGCAATCATTCATGTAAACGGGGTTATTAGCCGTTATGCGGGCATGTTTGATGACATTTGCGGCGGAACCTCAACGCAAAACCTAGCCAAAGACTGGACCGCGGCGACTGAGCGTCACGACGTAAACAGCATTGTGCTTTATGTCGATAGCCCCGGTGGTCATGCCGACGGCATTCATGAGTTTGCCGAAATGGTTTACCAGGGCCGCGGTGATAAACATGTCGTCGCCTATGTTGGCGGCAGTGCTTGCAGCGCCGCTTATTGGATAGCCAGCGCCGCGGATGAAGTGGTTATCGACGCCACAGGCCGCGCCGGGTCAATCGGTACGGTGTTGAATATTCGCCGCCGTAAAGCGACCGACGCCGACCCAATAGAAACCCTTGAAATTGTGTCAAGTCAGTCCCCCAATAAGCGCCTAGACCCGTTTAAGAAAGAGGGTCGCGACGCTTATCAAAGTGAAATGGACCAACTCGCCGATGTGTTTATCGATCGCGTGGCGCGCAATATGAATGTTGACCGCGACACAGTGTTAAACGATTTCGGTAAAGGTGGGGTGTTAGTTGGCCAGTCGGCCGTTGATAAAGGTATGGCGCATCGATTAGGCAGTTTAGAAGGTGTTGTCAGTGAACTACAAAACAGGAAACGAAAGCCAATGAGTAAAGAAAGCAAAGGCCCAAACGCCAAAGAAACAACAGGCGCTAGCGTTATCGCCTTAAATTTACCAGGTGCAGAAGCGGCCAGCGTCGAACAGATTGTCGCCGCTATTACCGCCGAACGTCCTGATGTGATTGCCGCATTAGTTCCCGCGCCTGAAGTTACCGCGCTTGAGTCAGCCGAAGCAATCGCCGCCGCTTGTGCAAGTGCGGGGATCCCGGCTATGTCAGCAAGCTTGTTAAAGCCTGGCGTCACTAAAGCCGCCGCTGAACAACAAATTAAGGCCGCAACTGAGTTGAAAGACACGTTAGCCGCCGCGGGTTTAAGTGCCTCGTTTGACTCATTGGTTAGCCATGTTAGCGACCCGGTTAAATTAGCGGGTTTAGTTGCGCATGAAATCCAGGCGCAAGGCGACGAGTCCGGCAATTCTAGCCGCCAAGTTATCGGTGATGGTGGCAAGACTAAGGCGTCACTCAATACCAAACAAATTTACGCTAACCGTTAGGCTGGCGTGGATACCCTAACCCTTAGTTTTTAACCTCATTTATCAGGAATACGATAATGGAAAATTACAGTTTAGCGCCGCGTAAAAGCGCGCACGTATTAGGTGAAGTGCCTTTTTTATCAAAAGATGAAGTGGTTATCGCCACGGGTCAATTGGCTAATGCAACGGTATTAGGCAAAAAAGATGATGGTACTTTTATTCAGTTAGACGTTGCCGCCGAAGCGACAGAAGCGACCGCCGCGTCCGCGGTGTTATTTGGTTTTGTTAATGCCAATGATGCCCCCGCCCCTGGCTTGGCTCATACCCGTTTAACGGCCGTTGATGCGTCTAAGTTGGTGTGGCCTGAAGGTATCACAGAGCCACAAAAGACCGCCGCCCTTGCAGAGTTAGCCGCGCTTCACATTATCGCCCGCTAATCCGCTTTTAAACCCCTTTAAGTAAGAGAGTCATTATCATGGAATTAGAACAAGCACTGAGTTCTGAAAAGTTCACCACTAAGAGCCTAACGGCTTCAATCAATAACGCCATAGTGCCTAAAACCCGTTTGGCTGAATTGAAGATCTTCCAAGAACGCGGCATTCGTACCACGTCGGTTGATATCGAATACAAAGACGGCCAAATCATCCTTGTGCCAGAGAAAGAGCGCGGCGCAGATGGTACGCGCATGGATGACCGCGACCGCAACATTTACACGTTCCGCGCTGTGCATTTGCCGCTTGAAGCGGGGATCATGGCTGATGACATCCAAAACACCCGCGCTTTTGGCAGTGAAGACGAACTCGAAGATCTGGACGCATTGATCAGCGAGAAGCACGAAGATCACCGCTTAAGCCTGGATGCCACTATCGAGTTTCACCGCTTTGGTGCGCTGTTCGGTAAAATCATTGGCGCTAAAGGTACTGTGATCGAAGACCTTTACGCTAAGTTTGGTATTCCTGTGAATAAAAATGTCTATCACGACATTGATTTCACTAAGCCAATTAAAACCCAGTTGCTTGGGGTGAAGCGTGAGTCTGAAACTAATCAGAAAGGCATTAAAGGCAAGCGTTACCGCGGTCTGTGTACCCCTGCTTTCTTTGATTCATTGATGGAAGATGAAAGCTTTGTTAAGGCGTTTGAGCGTTTTAACAACGGCGCGGCGTTACGTGATGATGTCCGTTCAGGTGTGTTCTGGCAGGGCGTTTACTGGGAAGAATGCGATCAGCAAGTGCAAGATGCCAAGTTTATGAAAGACGGTGAAGCGGTTGTCTTCCCTGAAGATAAGCCCGGCTTGTTCTTAACTCGCTTTGCTCCTGCTAACTATAACGAAACCGTTAATACTGTTGGCTTGCCTTACTACTCGAAAGCCGAGCCTAAGCGCATGGGTAAAGGTGTGGACATTGAATCACAGTCAAACGTGATTAACGTCTGTACTAGCCCGTTAGCGGTTCGTCGTTTACGTATTAAAGCGGCGTAATGCGTGACCCGTTCAAACGGGCCAGCCGTCGGATAGTTCGGCGGCTGGGAAAGCCTGTGGTGATCACCACGGCCAATGGCGTTCGCATCGACAATATCAAAGGGGTGTATAGCGCCCCTGAAGAAGATGCACTCGTTAAAGGCCGCAAAGGTGGTTTGGCACTGAAAACGCGGTCCGCGACATTAACTGTCTGTGATGATGATATCGATTGTCGGCAATTGTCGACCGATTGGCGGATCATCGTGCCTCATGTCAACCGGGAGTTTTTCCCGGCTGAACATCTTAATGATGGTGACGGTTGCACGGTGATCTATTTAGCTGATGCCTTGACCCCGTCGCCCGATATGGACGAACAAGGCAATGAGTCAAAGTGGCGTTGATGTCAAAATTAACTTTGCCCGTGAATTGCAACAGGCTAGCGCCGCGTTGCAATCGACCCCTAAGCAACTTGAGTTAGCGGGCCAGCGAGCAATTAGAAAAACAATGCGTTGGTTACAAACCCGCATTGCGCGTGAACTGTCCCAAACCTTGGGCTTTGCTCAAAAACTATTAAAACCCCGCTTAGTCATGAAAACCGTTGGTAAAGGTGCGGATCAGGTCACGATATTGTGGCTTGGCACTGCGCCTATGTTGGCTGAAAAAGTCGGCAGACCAAGACAGACTAAAGCGGGGGTTTCTTTAGGTAAGCGTCGTTATGAAGGGGCGTTCGTGGCGGATATGTACGGCTATGATAGTGCTGTTTGGATCCGGGCCAGTCGCAATAATGGCCAATACGACACAACGTCTAAACAACGCAAGCCGAACCCTAACGCGATTTCAAAGAAGATGCGCGGCCGTTTCCCAGTTCAACACATTGCGGTTGATATGGGGGATCATGCGGCTGAAGTCTTTAAACGATTTGAAGCTAGGATCCCTGATGAATTTAGAAAAATCCTAGGCCAAGAACTTAATTATGTGGTGAATCATGAGCGATAACCCAACGTCACTAACAGACTTTACCCCGTTACATGAAGCCATGATAACCGCGCTAAAAGCGAAAATGGGTTACATAAAAACGGTTGAAGCCTACGACCCCACCACAGAGAGTGACGGCGGGCAGCATAGCTTAGTAAAAACCCCCGCGGTGTTAATTGAGCTAGCCGAACTTAGACCAGGTAAACCCCTTGGGGATGGTCGCCAAGCGTTTAGTTGCGAGTTTATTTTTCACTGTATTTTGTCAACCGCCACTAAAAATGTGGAATTAGAGATCCGCAACTATGCGGCCGCAGTCGCTAGGGTGGTTTATAAAAACCGCTGGGGCTTTCCTAACGCCGCCGAATTGCCGGACGATATCGGCGCGTATCCTGGTGTATTCAAACCCGGTGATAAGGGCTTTGAATCTTGGGTGGTGTCGTTTCGCCAGAATGTGTTTTTAGGTGATGTCGACGTTAATCAAGAATCGATCCCGACGGACGTGTTTTATAGCATGACGCCTGACATTGGCGCAGCACATAAAGACGATTACACAAAAGGCCAAGTATGACCGACATATTCGACTTATCTGACCGCATAGAAGCCCTTGAACGTGCTGTGGCTGAAATGGTGGTTCGTGGTGTGATAAGCGAAGCCGACCCCGCGCGGGGTCAATATGGCATGGTCAGGGTGACGTATGGTAGCGTTGACAAACCCATGATAACCGCCTGGCTACCCGTTAAGCCTATTCGGGCGGGTAAGGCGGTGGTGTGGTGGTTTCCTGAAGTCGGCGAGGGCGTGACGGTAATATCACCCGGCGATCTGAGAATGGGTGAAGTTTTTCCCGGCAGTTTTCACGCCAAGCGCCCCGCGCCCAGTAATGACCCTAATGTGTTCCTGGTGCAGTTTGGCGACGGCTCAAGTGTTGAGCATAACCGCGAACAGCACACGCTAAAAATTGTCAACGTGGGCGACATCGATGTCACCACGCCAGAGCAAATAAAAATGACCGCCAGTAAAGGTTTTGTGATGATCGGGAATATTGAGCATCAAGGCGATACGCACACCACGGGCAACATTGCCGCCGATAAAGATATCAGCGATAAGACCCGCAGCATGGCGGCGGACCGCGGCATTTATAACGGCCACGATCACCCACACGGCACACCGAATACCAGCAAGCCAAATCAACAACAGTAATTCTTTATTTAACGAATTAACGAAGCCTTAACCAAGTAATCAACAAGGTCGACAATGAAAACAGGCACTGATCGAGAATCGGGGCGGGTGATTAGTGGGGTCCCGTATTTACGCCAGCGTTTAGCTGATGTGATAAATACCCCGCTTGGGTCATTGGTCGCCCGGCGTGAGTTTGGTTCGAGAATGTACGAAATGACCGACCGCAATATCGACCGCCGCTTCTATATGGATGCGTATGTCAGATTAACCGAAGCGGTCAACAATCCGGCCAATGGCTTAGATGATTTTAAACTAGACGAAATGACCGTTTCCCCCACGGGTGATGGTCGGGTCGAGATTGGCTTAACCGGGACATATTTGTCCAACGGAAAGCCGGTCACAATAGGAGGAATTATTTTCGATGTCTGAAGGTATCAATTTAGCCCTTCTGCCGCCGCTTGATGTGGTGCAGCAAGTCGAACTTGAAGCTATTATCGCCGATATAGCCAGCCGCGCCGCGTTAGAGAATGCCAGCCCGTCGGATCCGGCTTATCGGGTGGCGTTAGCCGCGGCCTACCGCGAAATGATGTTACGCCAAAACGCTAACGAAATGTGTTTAGGCGTCATGCTGGCATTTGCCAGAGGACCACAGTTAGATCATATCGGGGTGACATATTATCGTCACCCCGACGGGACCCCAGTTACCCGTCTTGCAGACGAACAAGACGAAGCTTTTCGTTTTCGCTTGCAGCATTCGCCAGAGGGGTTATCTGTCGCGGGTCCCGATGGGGCGTATTTATTCCATGCCTTAAGCGCCCACAAAGACGTGAAAGGGGCCGCAGCATTTGGGCCGCATTCACTGACTAACCCGACCGCCCCCGGCTTTGTTGATATGTATGTATTAAGCCGCCAAGGCGACGGTGTGCCGTCAAATGGGTTGTTAACGGCGGTTGATGCGTACTTATGGCCCAAGCGCCCTATGACCGACAAGTTCACGGCCAAAGCCGCGACCGTGTCACATTATGGCGTGGTGGCTGAACTCTTTATGAAGCAAGGCCCCGACCCTGAAACGGTTCGGGCGGTCGCCCAGCAACGCGCCCAAACCTATGTTAACGAACAGCACAAGTTAGGCGGGCGAATTGTTGAGTCAAACTTACACTGGGCGCTAACGGTTGAAGGGGTTATCGAGGTGCGGTTAATTGGCTGGCAAGATGTGACATGCCAAGCCAGTGAAGCGCCGTTCTGTGACAGCCTGGCCGTGTCGATTGGGGGCTATCTATGACAGATAAAGCCAGTCTGTTACCTGGTAACTTAAGCGACCTTGAGCGTGACCTAGATGTCGCCATAGCTCGCATTGAAGACATTAACATTCCCATTAGTGAATTATGGGACCCGTGGAACTGTCCGCTTGATGCCTTGCCGTTTTTAGCCTGGGCGTTATCGGTTGATCAGTGGCGTAGTGATTGGTCAGAAACGGTTAAGCGGCAAGTGGTGGCCGGAAGTATTGACGTTCACCGCATTAAAGGAACCCGCCCCGCGGTTGAGCGCGCGCTTGCTGATTTGGGGGTCACGGTTGATTTAGTTGAATGGTTTCAAGCCCAGCCAGCCGCCGCCCCATACACCTTTGATATTACCGCTTGGGTTAATCAAAACATTGCCCCAGGCGCGCCCAGTATCTTAGGCCCTGAATTGTACGATCAGCTATTTGCCGCCGTGGTAAATGCTAAAAACACGCGATCGGGGTTTACGTTCAAAGTAGGGGCTAAATTTGGTCCCAACGCCATTGGCGCTGGTTCGGTGTTAGAGGGACAAGCGGCGATAGCGCGCCGTGATACCCAAGCCGTTCAAGCGCCGTTAGCGTGTCAGTCTGCGATTGCGGCGGGAATGGCTGGTGTGGGGGTCGGTATTACCCGGCATTCTGCCCAGTCTGTTATTGATGCGTCACCCAAAGCCGCGGCGGTGCAAGTTGCGTCGCGGGTACAGGGTGGCGCGGTAGTTTATAGACGGATGGAGGCGACACAGTGAGCGCATTAATACCAGTGATCACCACAAAAGGTTTGGCGGCGGTATTTAGTCAAACTAATGCGGGGTTCGCGGCTGAAATTACCCATATTGCACTTGGGGACAGCGGCCGAACGCCCAGCAAAAACGAAATCGGCTTAGTCCGTGAAAAGATGCGGATCCCAATTGCGGACGGTCAGCGCATTAATGACACTCAAATTCATGTCACGGCCCTGGCCGATGGTGCAACGGAATTTTGGGTAAGAGAAATCGGCTTTATCTTGAAAGATGGGACCATGTTAGCTGTGTGGTCTGATAGTCAGCCATTGGCTTATAAATCCGCCGCCGTGCCGTTATTGCTGGCCTTTGATTTGGTATTGGCTGCATTGCCCGCCCAGTCGGTCACAGTGCAGGGAACGGGCGCTAATTTGTCGTTAGCCGCTTGGGGCGAACATCAAGCCGCTAATGCCGCCGCCGCGGTCGATAACATGGCGCGTCACACTCAGTTGTTGTTTCGTGTGATGGACCTTGAACGCAGTCAATAGGGGGCGTTATGGCCGCAACAGATTTACAGTTTACGGCCGGAACGACATTCGCCTTTGATTTAACCTGGCAGACCAAGACCGAAGGGGGCGAATTAGTCCCTGTCGATATCACGGGCTGTACTGCGTGTTTTCAAATGCGCGAAATCGCGTCCGGCAAGCTGTTAGCGCAAGCTAAAACCGAAGGTGACGGCATAGTGTTAAACGCCGGGGCTGAGGGTGACAACACGGGCAAGATTGACGTGTCGATCCACCCAAGCAAAACCCGCGGCTTAAAAAGCTTTGTGCTTGGTAAGGTTGCCTATGAATTGCGTGTTTATTTCCCGTCCGGTGATGTTTATTCGCTGATGTCGGGGTTTGTGGCGATATCTGAAGGGGTGATCCTTGAGGGGGCTTAGTGGTTAATTCACAAACTCAAGTGGTGTTGTCTAGCGCGGTTCGCCATGTGGTACAGGTTAGCCGCGGCAAAAGCCAAACCCATGTCAGCATAACCGCAAAGCCCCATTTCTTTGTGATAAGCGCCGGGGTGCAAGGCCCCGTTGGCACGGTCGCCGAAGATGTATTAGCCGCCGCAGCAAGAGCAGAGCAAGCCGCCAATGGTGCTTTAGGTTTGGCCAGTACGGCCAGCCTTGACCTTGAACAGTTAGTTAAGGGTTTAGATGATGCGTTCGCTTTTCATGCGGGCGCAATATCGGCCCAAGGGGGATAAATGGGATTAGCGACTAAAATCACCAACATGATAGCGTCGGTGAATAACTTAATGGGAGTGATTGACGGCAAGCTACGCAACAAGGCAAATGCCGTCGACGTATACCAAAAAACGCACATTGACGATCCGCTAAAAACCTTGGGCGCAAATGCGGCCACGGCCAGTAAGTTAAAAATTGCCCGTCAAATTGCCTTGGCGGGTGATGCGGAAGGAGCCGCCGCGTTCAATGGTTCGGAAAACATTACTTTAGTGGTGACGGTTGCCGCCCTGGCGGATAAAGCCGATAAGGTGGACACCTTAACCCCGGCCCAAGTTGACGCCCGTATTCAAGCGGTTATTGGAGCGGCCCCGGTGGCGCTGGACACGTTAACCGAGTTAGCCGAGGCGTTAGGCAATGACCCCGACTTTGCGGCCACTATGACCGCCGAGTTAGGTAAAAAAGCCAATATCACCACGGTTTACACTATGACAGTCGCCGACGCGCGCTTTTTGCTGAAAGGTGAAAAGGCGGCAGATTCGGCGCTGTTTGGTGGTAATAATCCGGCATTCTACGCCCCTCAATCGGGTTTAGAAGCGTTGGAAACAGAAGTCGGCGACGCACTGTCCCAACTCACAACGGCGTTTACCAATGGCGCAAATCAAATTAACAACATAGGAGCTTAAACCATGAGTTTAGAGCAACAAGTCACCGCCCTGGTGGCATCGGCTAACGCCTTAACCGGGGCCGTGAATACGAAGATTGGACAGATTGACCAAAAGGTCGCACAGGTAGAGGCGGCGGCGTCTATCGCTATTTTTAGTGAAATGAATAAAGAAGTTTTCTTGAATAATGAAACAGGAAATGATTCTAACAACGGCACTGTAAACTCGCCTGTCAAAAGTATTTATAAAGCTTTGAGCTTAGTTCCAAATGGCGGAACAGTTATTGTTCGCTGTTTGAGTAACATCACTAACTTATATGGAAATAATCCAAGCCTTGTAGAAAATCAGCAATTAACAGTTAACAAATCAAAGAAGTTGTATATAGATTTGAAAAATCACAAGTGGATTGTTAAAACAGCACAAAAGACTGCTTGGACGTCTGCAACCGATCCGTATTTCACATTGAATCAGACTATTATTTGTGACGTTTACTCCCAGTTTTATATTTATAATGGGGATGTCGAAATAGATTATGCGTCAGCGGAACATAGAGCGCTTACACATTATAATCATCCAAATACAAGAGCGTTTATTAGCGTAGCGCTGGGCTTCGCGTCTCTTCTGAGCGTAAATTATATATGTGCAATTCCTAGCCTTGCGATTTTTTCACTTGATGGTTGGGCGGCTTCTAGGGCTGATGCATTACTGAATACTACTAATATTAGAGGTGTTGGTATGCTCAAGTTTTCAGGGAATGGGGGGGTAACTAATGATGACATTAAGTTATCTCGCCGCGCCGTTACTATTGAAGCGACATTCACTGATAATTAGAGGTTGTTATGATAAGCATTATTTTTGGTGGCAAAAATTGGACTGGTTTTTCTCCATCTGAACTTATTCAGAATGGAGTGCCAGAAGATATAGTAAATACCGCGGTTAAGTCTGAAAAATGGGATGTTATACGTAAATCAAGAGATCGTCTTATTAGTGACACTGATTACACACAAATGCCTGACAGCCCGTTATCTATTGAAAAGAAAGCCGAGTTTGCCGAATACCGTCAAGCGTTGCGCGACTTGCCACAATCGACGGATAACCCGGACGACATTGTCTGGCCAGTTAAACCCGAATAACTAACCGCCTAAAGGCGGTTTTTTTAACCCTTTAATTTATGGCCCTGGTCGCATCGATGCGACCATGGCTTCTTTTTATCACAATGGAGTTTATAGCTATGGCCGGAGATTATCTTCACGGTGTTGAACAGTTTTTTCTTGAAAACACCAATCGCCCTATTGAAGTGCTACCCGCTAGCGTGATTGGCCTTGTGGCCACGGCTGATGATGCCGACGCGCTAACCTTTCCCCTTAACAAGCCTGTGTTAGTTAACAGTGAATCATTCATGGCCAAGGCGGGCGTGTCGGGTTCGTTGCGTGAAGCGTTAGAAGACATTTACCGCCAAGGCGGCGCGTTGGTTGTGGTGGTTCGTGTGGCTGAAGAAGCTATCGAAGCCGATCAGATTGCCGCGGTAGTCGGGACTATCGACAACGAAACCAACAAGTTTACCGGGCTTAAGGCGCTGTTATCGGCTGAAGCGGTGTTAGGTTTGCGTCCGCGCTTGCTGATTGCCCCTGAGTTCAGTTATTTACCTGGCGTGGGTGCAGAGCTTGAAACTATCGCTAAGAAGCTAAACGGAACGCCATTGATTGACGGCGACCACACGGCGGGCTATTCGGCGGTGATCGCCCAGGCGGCTAACTATGATGAAGCCTATTTCTTAAATGGCGGCTTTGTGTTCTTTGATGCAGTGGCCAAGCAAGAAGTTGAACGCTTTATGTCAGCCACTGTGGCGGGCGTGATTGCCCGTGTCGATAACGAAGAAGGTTATTGGAACAGCCCGTCAAACCGTAAGATTTACGGGGTATTGCGCACGGTTGAAACCATTGATCACGCGATTGGCAGTTCAACCAGCAAGGCGAACTTATACAACCAGCAACACGTTACTGTGGCGGTTAATCAGCAAGGCGGCTGGTTCTTGTGGGGCAACCGTTTAACCAACGGCACTATGTTACCGCACCAACGGATCCGCTATATCGTCGGTGATTCAATCCTGTATGCACACCAAGCCATGCTTGATCGCAATGTGACAAAGGGCTATGTCGACGGGGTTAAAAACCGCGTTAATAACCTGTTGCGCCGTCTAATTAGTCGTAGCGTGATTTCAGGCGGTGAATGCTGGCTTGATAACGAACTGAACGTCGCGGCGATTGGTACGGGCCAAGTGTATTGGGATTATGACTTAGGCTTCTATGATGTCGCCGAGCGCATGACCTTCCGTCAGCATGTAACCGACCGTTACAACGAAGCCATTTTCAGCTAATCGATAGCGTCATTCATTCAATATAGGAGCCTGTTTACATGGCTAAATTACCCACTATCGTTACCGACATTAACTGTTTCATCAAAGAAACCAGTTTTGCAGGTATCGCCAATAAAGCCACTTTGCCTAAAGTGGTTTCAAAAACCGTTGATATGGTGCTGGCTGGCGTGGCTGGTGATATCGAACGCGATATCGGCAAGCTGGAAAAGTTAGAGTCGGATATCACGATTAGCGATTATTCGTCTATGGTGCTGGATCTTATCGGTAGCCGTTCAAGCCGTGAAGAAACCCTCACCTTGCGCGGCGCGCTCGATGTCGGCGACAAGATTTCGACCTTAGTCGTTAAAATGCAAGGTTACTGGAAAGGCGTTGAATTTAACGAGCTTGAGCCAGAAAAAGAAGCCACGACCAAGTTTTCAATTGCGGTCGAGGTTTACACCTTTGAACTGGACGGCAAAGAAATCATTCATATCGATAAGATGAACAACGTGTTTCGCGTTAACGGCAAAGACCGCAACAAAGAGATCCGCCAGGCATTAGCACAATAAGCGCCTAGCTTATTAACCTGGATAGTTTTTTCATTATTCGCCCCGTCGGCTAGTCGCCCGCGGGGCTTTTTTATAGAGACAAAGCCCTATGAGTAAAAACACAGTAATTACCTTGGTTAACCCTATTAAGCGTGGCGATACCGAAATCAAAGAAATCACCCTAACCAAACCCACAGCGGGCCATTTGCGCGGCCTGAAAACGGCGAACGTGGTTGAGCTGGACTTTGATAGCCACAAGAAGCTTGTGCCGCGTTTAACTGATCTCACTGAAGCTGAGTTCTTAAGCCTGGACGTTGAAGACGTGTTGACGATACAAACTGAGGTGGCGGGTTTTTTCGTGGCCTCGAAGCTATCCCAGCTTGCGTAATGGAGCTTGAAGCCGATCTGTTCTTGACGTTTCAAGGATGGGGTCCGGCGGATACTGCGCCAATGTATTTAGATGAATTGATTCATTGGCACAGGATAGCGAGCGAACGCCGCGAAAGCGACGATTAATAAAAGGCCGGGTGATCACTGATCGCCCGGCCTTTTTTTGTATGGGTTTTCAGGGGGTGTCACTTGGCTGATACAAACATGAAAATGAACCTGGTCATGGGGCTGATTGATAAAATCACGTCCCCTATCCGTAAGGTGACAAAGGGAACAACAGATCTAGCGGAAAAGGTTAAGGCGAGTCAGTCGGAACTTAAAAAGCTGGGCGCAACAACCAAAGACATTGAGCATTTCCGCAAGCTAAAAGCCGCGACTTTGCAGTCGTCAGAAGCGTTAACCGCGGCCAAAGCAAAAGCCGCCGATTTAGCCCGGCAGATGCAGCAAACCCAAAACCCGACCCGTAAACTGACGGCCGAGTTTAAGCGCGCCCAGGCTGAAGTTACCCGCTTGTCATCGAGTCACCAACGCGAACAAACCGAATTGCAGCAATTGCGGTCACGGCTTCAAGGCGCTGGCGTATCGACTAAAAATCTGACAGAGGCGACGCGCCAGATCCGCGAGCAAACGAGCAAATACAACCGCGAGCTTGAGAAAAACCAAAACCAGCTAGATAGGACCGCCTCAAAGCAAAAAGAGCTAGCCAAAATCCGCGAGCGTAACAGCGAGTTAAAAACCAGTGCCGCCACCGACATGATAGGCGTCGCCGCGGCTGTGTACGGGGTTAAAAGCTTGGCCGATGCTTACGGCGAGGTGTCACTCGCCCAGGGTGAAATTAAGTCGTTAGGCATTAAAGATGACGGCATTAAGGCGATCACTAAAGCGGCCCGTGAATTTTCGTCAGAGTTTCGCGGCACGACGACAACCGACTTTATTAAAGCGTCTTATGACATTAAGTCGGGTATTGCGTCGCTCAGTGATGAAGCGGTCGGCGGCTTTACGCGCATAGCCGCGTTAACGGCCACAGGGACCAAGGCGTCGGTGGGAACCATGACAGATTTGTTTGCCACGGGTTATTCAATTTATCGTGAGCAATTTAATCAATTTGGTGCATCGGTCATCAAAGATTGGGACAAGCTGTCAACCGCCGATCAAGATATGGAGTTCGGCAAATACTTTAGTGCGGGTATTTCGGCGTCAGTACAACAGTTCAAAACTGATGGTGACAAGATAAGTCAGTTTATGAGTACCTTGGGCGCGTCGGCGACTCAGGCTAAACAATCGTTTGCTGAACAGCTAGCGGTGGGCGGTATGTTGTCGGCGACGTTCCAGGGAGGACAAGCGGCGACAAAGTATCAATCGTTTTTAGCCAGTGCGGGTAAAGCGTCTGAAGCCTTGGGGATCCAAGTGCATGACGCCAACGGCAACTTATTATCGACCGGGGAAATATTATCCACGATCAGCGATAAGTACGGCGGCGTATTAACTGACATGGACAAGCAAGAGCTAACCAAGGCGTTTGGCACGAAAGAAGCGGTCGACATGATCGACATGCTATTGCCTAAAATTGGTGAGTTACAAGCGAAAACGGGCGTCATGCAAGGCGAGTTAAAAAAAGGAATGGCTACCACTATGGACATGGCCAACGCGATAGGTAAAGGACCCGGCGCGGCAATGGATATTTTAAAACAGAAGATTTTTAACGTGTCGTCAGTGGTGGGTGAGTTGTTCGCCCCGGCGTTAGTGGTTGTCGCTGATGTCTTGGGCGGGTTTGCCAGCGGCCTAGGCAGCTTTATTGAAAACTTCCCCGTATTAAGCCAGGTGATCGCCTTTGCTGTGGTGGGGTTAATTGCATTGAAAACCGCTAGCATTGTTGCCCGCTTTGGCTTTGCTATGTTTTCTGACACGCTGATCACTGCCCGTAAAGTGATGGACTTTTTCACCTTGGCCAACTTACGCGCTAAGGGGGCAATGCTGGTTAATCGTGTGGCTATGTTGGCCAGTGCTACCGCTACCACTGTGATGACCGTTGCCAGTAAAGGCGCGGCCCTTGCTACCCTGTTAATGACGGGCGCAATGAAGGTGTTTAACCTGGTGATGAAAGCGAACCCCATTATGTTAGTGGTGAGCCTGATTGCTATGTTAGCCGCTTGGGGCTTGTCACTGGTTAAAGACTGGTCCCCTGTGACGGGGTTCTTTTCTGCGCTTTGGGATGGGGTTAAGTCGGCGTTTAGTGGTGCATGGGAGCTATTCAAGACGATCCTGTCTTGGTCGCCCATTGGGTTACTGTTTCGCGCTTGGGGGCCGTTAACGTCGTTCTTTAGCGGTGTGTTTGGCGGTATCGGGTCGGTGTTCAGTGGTGCATGGGCGCTATTCAAGACGATCCTGTCTTGGTCGCCCATTGGGTTACTGTTTCGCGCGTGGGGGCCGTTAACGTCGTTCTTCAGTGGTTTGTGGGATGGAATCACGGCGGTATTTAATGCCCCGCTTGATGCGATTAGAACGCTTTTATCATGGACCCCATTAGGTTTGATTGTTCAAGCCTGGGATCCCTTGCTTGGGTTCTTTTCTGGCTTGTGGGAAAACATTAAGTCAATGGCCAGTGGTTTTATTGACTGGTTGGTGTCGGCGGTGATGGGGCCAGTTAATGACATTATGTCGGCAATTGGCGAGGTGTGGGACTGGTTCACTGGTGACAGTCCACAGGCGGAGGTGATTAAAACGGTTCGCCAAGCCGCGCCCCCGCCAATGGCTAGCCCGTTGGGCCTTGATCAGCCTGTCGCTGATGGTGGTTATTCGCCTGGCGTGATGGGTGATTCCCCGCCAATGATGCGCGACCCTATGCAACGGCCTGTTGTGTTACAAACAGGGTTTAAGCAGCCAGCCGCGGCCCCGTCGTATGTTGACCAAAGCCAAACGCACTTTGCGATCACCGCCGCCCCTGGTATGGACTCGCAAGAAATCGCCCGCGAAGTTCAGCGCAAGCTTGACGAACGGGACCGCCAACACGCGCGCCGTGGACGTGGTCGTCAAACCGACGTGTAACCTTAACCATGTATTAACTGACTATTGCCCGGCACTGTCCGGGCTTTATTTTTGGGGGTGTTATGCCTGATAGGTCAAACAATGAGGTCATGCTTGCATTAGGTGATTTTCAATTCTCAATTGATACGGCCCAGTATCAAACTTTATCAACCTCACACGCCTGGCGCTGGCAGAAAAAAGACCGCGTCGGGAAAAAGCCCGCGCGTCAATTTCATGGCCCGGATGCGTCATCTAAAAACCTCGATATTATGATTTACCCACAAAGCAAATCTGATTTATTGCTGTTGTCTAAATTGAAAGCGATCGGCGATAAGGGTAAGCCACAGCGATTAGTGGGCGGAACCCCAAGCGGCGGCGCTGACTTAGGGCTGTGGGTCATCGAGAAGCTAGACATAGCCGAGCAGTATTTTTTAACTAATGGGATCCCGCTTGAAATGAAAGGAACCCTAATGATTGCGGAGTGGGGCGAAGATGAAGAATAACCCTGTTGGCGAGCATTACCGCACTAAAAGCGGTGAAATGCTCGATAGCATTTGTCACCAATATTACCAGGGCAGACCGGGAGCCACTGAACAGGTATTGGCGGCTAATCCTGGCTTGGCAAAGCTTGGGCCTATTTTGCCCGCTAGCACTGTGGTTTTTATGCCTGAGTTGGCCGCGGCGGTCGACGATAGCACTGTGTCGTTATGGGACTAGCTAACAATTGAAGAAAGGACGAATTAACGAATGAAAGAAGCACGTTATAAAGTCACCGCCAATGGCAACGATATCACCAAGGCGTTAGCGTCACGCTTGCTTAAACTCACTGTCAGTGATGCGGCGGGGTCTGACTCTGACACTGTGGCCATTGAGTTAGATAACCGTGATGGTGTGGTGAGATTGCCTGAAACGGGTGCAGAATTGGAAGTGTGGATCGGCGACACTGATTCGCTCGTCTATAAAGGCGTTTTTGAAGTCGATGAATTAGAGGTCCCGCTTGATGATCAGGTGTTTAGCATTCACGCTAAAGCGGTAAAGATGAAAGGCAGCTTAAAGGCCCCTAAAGATGAAACCTTTGATAACATTACCTTGGGGGATTTAGCCGCAAAAATCGCCGCGTCACATGGTTATGATGTGAAGGTGTCGCCAGAGTTGGCGGGGATCACTTATGAGCATTTAGACCAAAAGTCTGAATCTGATATGAATCTGTTGTCACGACTTGCCAGAGAAGCCGGGGGCTTTTTTAAACCTGTGGCTAACAAGTTGGTGATTGTGGCCAAGGGCGAAGGGAAAAGCGTGTCGGGTAAAGCCTTGCCTGAAGTCGTCATCGATGACCCCGAAAACACGTCCGGGCGTGTCACGATACAAAAGCGAAGCGACTATCAGTCTGTGGTGGTTAATTGGTTTGATGAAATCAATCAAGTTGAAGTGCAAGAGGTGGCGGGCAGTGGTGAACCGCAATACAAGATCCGCCGCAACTATCCTAACAAAGATGAAGCCCAGCGCGCCGCAAAAGCTAAGCTTGACGGTTTTCAACGTGGCCAAGCATCGATCGACTTTACCCGGCCGTTAACCGCGTCGCTGGCCCCT
>Ga0100388_10001524_pt1 | contig 20468 bp, 41 predicted proteins | sample CryGeymeta201512_FD_81536 | JGI IMG/M metagenome (GOLD analysis project Ga0100388, IMG submission 81536) | Groundwater microbial communities from Crystal Geyser aquifers in Utah, USA - Crystal Geyser metaG 2015-12 | ecosystem: Environmental > Aquatic > Deep subsurface > Groundwater | place... | reverse complement strand
GAAGACGTTTTTAAGTCTGACACACTGTTCCTACCCTCAGAACTGTTTAATGGCAGACCACAGTTGCTACAATCTTGCGGAACAATTGTAGGTGTGTATGTATTTCTTTCTTCTAACTTCTGCATAAATGCCCTCTAGTCAACCAAGCTTGAGTTTTCCCAAGCCCCTTCCTAAAGGAAGGGGTAGTTTACTGATTTTCCTCTCTAAATCTTGACATATTTCCCTCAAAAGACATATTAAATGAACCACCTGATGAAAACCTCGATTTATCTATAATAATATCTGCCATACCAGAAAAAGACCCGGCTACTTTGTTTTGTCTTGTCCTCTTTCTATTTACTAATATTACTGTATCCGCATCTTGGCTGATTGCTGAACTACCTTTTAAGTCATCATACGTAAATTCTTCTCCTGTTTTCATCTTTCTAGGTTGAGAAATAAGTAGCACAGTAATATTTAATTTAAGTGCTAAGTTCTTCAAATCCCTTGTCGCAGTACCATAATCACTCTCTTCCTTACTTCTAATCATGAATTGTAGATTGTCAAGACAAACAACACCACATCCGAATCTATCCCTTGCCACCTTGCAGGTTTCAATAAAAGTTTTCATACTTATACCAGGGGAATAACCTAAATATAATGGTAGGTTACGCAATCCTTCCGCATATACTAAAGCAGCAGAATAATCGACTTCCTCAAAAGGTAATTCATAGGCCACCTGAACAACTTTTGTTGCAAGCTGTATCTTGGTCATTTCAAGGCACATTAAAAAGCTAGGAACATTATTATTCTTAGCAAGATAATGAAGCATTTGAACTGCCATTGTAGTCTTTCCCACACCGGCAGGAGCACCAATAACCACAAGTTCCCCACGTTGAAGCCCCCCACCTATGAACCTATTAAGTGTAGGCCAAGGGGTAGGAAATGCTTCCCTTTCTCCCTCTTTGGATTTATCATACATCTCTTGAAATACATCCTCAAGAGACACTAGTCCTTCTACTGGAAACCGTTCTGCACGTAGAACTAATTGATTAAAATCTTCTCTAGTATGATTTACAAAGAACGAATTTACATCTTCTTTACCACCATTTGTATTAAGTGGAATAGTTACATTCCAGCATTTACCAAGCCCTAATCTAGTTGCCCATGTGTTCTTGGCACAATTCTGCCCAACCAAGTCAGGGTCTAATACAAGATATATCTTATTTTTTAATACTAATCTATCATACCATTCAGAAAGAAGAGAAGAAGCTCCTACTGTCATACCTACAACATTAGGAAATCCATGATGCTTCAGTGCCATAGCATCAAACTCACCTTCTGTCACAAATATTTCATCATATTGCTCTATTATATCACCATTGTATAGAGCAGACTTGCCACCTTCTTCCCGAACGTATTTATCCAACTTTTCATTCTCAGGTGGTATCTGTCTAAACTTAATAAGTACCGGAACCCCTTTTTCATAAACAGGAATAGAAATCCACTCATGTTTGAACTTTACAGCATATCCTAATTTTTCTTCACGTATTATATCTTCTGTGAACCTTCTCATCTTTATAAGATACTTCAAAGCTCTTGGTTGTTCCCAAATAGATTTGTGGTACCCTTCTACTAATGCTGTAAAATCAATCTGTTTAGATTCTTCTTTAGGTTTGGGAGGTGCTATTGACATTATAGGAATAACGTCACCTAGCAATTCCTTCAATTGTGATATATGCCCTTTAGCAGCAATTGAAGTAGGATTTATAGCTTGACAATACCAACATTGATAAACTTCTGTATCAATGTTTATTGACAGCTTCTCCTTATTACAAGTAGGACAAGTAAGTATTGCCTCCTTACCCTTTAACTTGTAATCAATCCGCTTTGAGTCTAAATATTCTGTTACACCTGACAATTCTTCCCCAAAGATTTAAGTACAGATTTACATTTTGAACAAGTGGCAAGATGGATACAATCACTAACCAAATTTTCTTTTGTGGCAATTAGAAAATCTACTATGTACCACATATAATTTAAAGTCTTACCACATAAAAGAGTATCAGTCTCACCAATACTGAGATGAACTTTGTTCATATAGTTCACTACTTTCTTGATTATGATACTTACATCTTCTAATTATAGAAATTGGAATGCAGTCTGTAAACTTAAGGTTAGCCATTACTTCTCCGTTTATATTTGTCAAGTACAACTTCTGAACATTTTGTTCCTCTTTGAACATTTTTAAGAACGGTTACACCCTCAACTGCCAAATCTAGATCACGGATAGAAGATAAAATATATTCTAATGTAGCTGATATAGCTAATGTACCATCAGCATGAATAAGTTCAGCATAAATAGTGTCAGGTCTTAATTGGCCATGTTCATGTTCATTGCCCTTCATTGCTATATTTCGTAAATAATATATTTCAGTAAAAGCCGTGTCTCTATCAGTAGTTTGAATCATTTTGTCTTCTACATCCTTTCCTATATTCATCTCTTTCACATCCTCATCTTCATCAATATGGAAACAATGATTATCATAGTTAATACAACAAAACTTCTTTCTACAAGAATTACAGTTGTTCATTATCCATCCCTATAACAGTCTTCATGCCATTCTAATTGTTGTAGAGTTATGTTAGGAAGAATATGCTGGATACAAGAAAGTGCTCTTTTCTTGAAGTCAAGAAGAGTTTCTTCATCTTTCATTACACGGTAACTAAGTCCTATAGCTGCATTTTCATGGTCATAATCACATCCATAATTTGGCCTTAGTTGTCTATCTTCTATAGCATCAATTTTTTCCTCAATAATGTCAACAAAATCATAGTCTTCATTTTCCTCATTCTTTTCAAATGCACTTTCATCAACATATATTCCCATAATAACAAAACTACTACTAGAACTATTACTTACAAACCCATTTCTTATCTTCATATTACCCCCCTAAACTTTATAAAAAGGACACATCCTAATGCCATTATTGTCAACATTATGTAGCACCATATCCCTGAAATTACAGGCTGATTTACTGTTCCATACACCCCCCAAAAAGTCTTTAGCCTCAAGTATACTTATCCCTTTATTATTATAAACACCTTCAGTAAAAGAACATGGAAAGAAATCACCATGAACATTTATGTAAGCAGAAAAAAGTGTACTTTCACATGGCTCAACATAAGTTATAAACCTATCCCCAGTTGACTTCACAAATTTTGGTGCTGAGCATGAATCAAAACCAATAGGAACACCATTATATAATGCATACTTTACTAAAGAATCAAACTCCTTTTGTTCCAGTGGCCTATATGCACGACCTCTTCCTCCTTGTTTAAGAGACAAGCCTACAATAGCATGAACTGGCAACACACCATTAATATAATCATCATAAGTCTGTTTGACAAGAGAGATAGTTTCAGTTGAGATAAGAACGTGAACATTCAACTGTCTAATGCCTGAATGTTTCAGATTAGTTATAGTATCATAAAATATTTTATCATTGGTGTATCTACTAACAGCAACTGCACCACATAATTCTGATAATTTACTAGCTACTTCTTTAGTAACATTAGCCACTGTTACATTTGGAATGACATTATTATCTCTACAATATTTCATTATCTTAAATGTATCAGGATTAGATTCACACTTTGCATCCACACCAAAAGCAATTTGTGTAAGATTGGATGGAAGTTTGTCAAATACTCTCTTGAAAGTTTCAAAGGTCATATTATGGCCTACTGAAGTATTAGACTTATAACAAAATTTACAAGGAGTGCCATCTATTCCATTACAAATAGTAGTTATTTCTATATCTGCTATCTCTGGGCCTATTGTGGAATATAATGGGTCATCATCTTGTGTTTTTCCCCATCTTTCAAATCTCCCTGTTTCTGTATTAAAATTCCAATTATAATCATCACTTCTAAATGTTCTATTCATTCCTATTCTCCTTAGTCCAAGTCAACTACTCTCCTGTTATAATTTATAATTCTATCTAGTAATTTATTTTTTATAGATTTATTTTTTTGAGGGTCATAAACACTTATGTGTGTCCTTAACAAATAAAGTTTTACCATCATAAAAAAATACAGAGTCAATCTTTGGTACAGATATTTCAGACAAAGCTCCTTCTTGGAAATTAAAAGGGACAGCTCCCAACATCTTATTGTAGTCACAATAATGGGGATTATCAGTCCCTATGCCACGTAGAATACAATCCCCAGTATCATCCTCACTCTTCTAATGTTTTAAATGTGTTTTGACAACCCCAACAAAATATATCCACAGGCTTATAATCCCCAACTATAATATACACTAAACCCCTTCTTTTACAATAAGGGCAATAATAAGTAGTTAGATTAAACTCTGAACTAGTAGCATCATGCAACTCTGTAAAATATATATCATTTTTATTCAGGAAGGAAATTACTTTTTCTTTTTCTGCTTTTGCTGCCCAATTCTCTTCTTGCCGTCCTTCTTCAATTCTTGTTTGACATGAGTTGCCATTAAACATGTTCTAACTCTCCACATATTTTCAGGATTACTGTACACTGAACAAACATCCCCGTTTATATGGGAACATCCTATGCATTTTTCAGAAATAGGAAAGTTAGTCATCAAAATGTCTCCGTTTGTCGTCTACTATCCTATAACTTATTTCTGTTTTACTGTACCCACATCCTAAAACCACAGTATTAGACGCTGGAAATTCGTAGAAAAGTGGGCAATCATGTGTGCACTGAAATAACTTTTCATAAGAGCAGTATTGCTCAAGAAACTTCCCTTTCCTATTAACCAATAAACAACCATATTTATTTATTTTTGCTTCCATATCCAATTACACATCCTTCCATCTGTTCTAATGTTCTGCACCCATGGATTGCCTTACCATCACCAAACTTCTCAAAAAGACGAAACATTTCTTTTCCTAAAATATCTATCTCCATTCCCAAATCATTAGCCATATTGCAAATTCTTCTATATTTCCTAATAAGCTTCGCTTCTTCCATATTTATACCCTATTAAAAAAGCTGCAATAGCTGAGATATAAGGTGATATAAAAATATCATCATTATTTTTAGAAATCCCAAATACAATATCAAACACTTCCAATTTCAATCCTAATTTATTAGCTTCTATTTCAGCTTCCAAAAAATCTGAAATAAGCAAGGCATCATTCATTTAATTAAACCAGAAATCTCTCATTGTGCCCAAAAAATCTTCTGTAATAGGAAAGCCTGAACCTGAACCAATTACAGAATCCATTCCACAATTAGGGCATAATGCTGTTTGCTCATCATCAACCCAGTCTTTAATTTTATCTGGACTGAAAATTTTAAGACAGTAGAAACATCCACAAGTCTCACTTAGTTCAACAATTAAACGATGATAACTGGACGCATCATGGGCACTGACCAAGTTCGGACTCATCCAGCAGTCTCCTTCTTAGAAGTAATCCTGTCTTCCAATATAAGCAGTTCATCCCTAAAGTCAAGTATCTCTTTCATAATATCCAAGTGTTTTTTATTATACAGACAGTAAGTTATTACAATATCTGCATAGCAAATAATATTCTGTATTTCCCCCAAACCATAGGACTTATTAAGCATGATTTCTGCTGCTTTTCTATCTCTAATCTTTCTCAACCAGTCAACATTCTGTTCAAATAATGACTTGTTTGAAACTTCTGTCTTAGAAAGAAAGTAGAAATATATATCATTATCTGGCTCTTCCCAAGAACCTTTTTCTGGACTACTGGGGTCATACATATAAGTTTTCCAATGACGTTCTTCTAACATGTTTTCAAAGTCATTTTTATACTTGGACTTCTTGAACCGTTCAAATGGTTTAGCAGAAGACAAGAAGTCTTGGAAGCCTTTGACTGAGTTAGCTGGAAGAAATATTTTAGTCGTAGGATTTCCACGTTCAAGAAAGTCTGAAAGACACATCTTGTGTGAATACCAGTATCTTTCATTATTTTTCAGTATAAGAGTATAATTATCTATAGCTGAAATAATATCTTCAAGTGAAAAGTGTTTAAGTGTCCTTATAATTTTAGAAGTTAGTGGGCCAGTAATCTTAATACACTTACTGGGGGCATTCTCATTCCAGTGGTTAAATATCTTGTAGACTGAGTCAACGTAGATGTCTTTCTTTTTGTTACAGCCCCCTGACTGATTAAAATCTTCTTTCAAACGTCCGGTTTTTTCACCGGACGTTTCATTTTTATTTTTTTCATCAGGAGAAGAGAAGTCTCCAGACTTCTCTTCTCCTGTATTAGAAGACAAGGGGACGTCAGTCCCCTTGTCTTTTTGTTCACTATTCTCTTTCTTATATATATTATCTCTTATATGTGATTCACTACAACAGTTTGTGCCACAACACGTTGTTTCATAACACGTTGTAGGGTTACTATTTGGGCTAACATCTATATTTTTAAGAGGGTTATCAGCAAGTGTAGGAATCTTACCCATACCTTTCTCCCTTTTTGTTGTGCAATCTGCTTTTGTGTTTAAGTGGTAGTTTGGTTTGCCATATTTACCATTAGCTCTTTGCTTTTCACGTACCAAAAATCCCCTTTCTTCTAATTCAGCTAGACACTTTTGAACATATCTTTCAGTTTTATTAATATAAGTAGCCATCTTATCAATTTTAACATCCCAATGCAGTGGTTTACTTGACAAGTAGAAATATAAAAGTCTAGCATCACTAGAAATGGTATGGTCATCCATACAGTCAAGACCAGTAATAGCAAATCTTTCTTTAGGCCCTGGCTTGTCAACTGTGAGATTGCCTGTATGCATATATTATCTACTTCTATAGTTGAATTGGGATACCTCTGCACATTAATGTGTAATTGTAGGTCATATCACCTTTTTTATGTGATGGTGGTATAATACACAAATTTTTATGAGGTGCTTTCTTGCTTTCTTGCTTTCTTTTCCTCTATGCTCAGTTCTGGGTCATCCATAAAATAATAGCAATCTTCAAGGTCTTTAAGTGTGTTCTGGAATCTGCAATATCCCATGTTACTCATATTAGTTTTCCTCTCCATCTTTCAAAAAAACTTTGAATATCCATACAGCTTCCACTTCCCCTTTTCTTCTTACTTGAATAAGTCCCTTCTTTTCTATTTCTAAATCTTGTAATATGAACAATTTGTCCTTCTTTTCAATAGCTACACATTTTTTACTAAACAATAAAGCTGTGGCTGCCTTAATAAAAGCCTCTTTATCATTATCCCAAATGACATACTTGAAAAGTTGTATCGTTATCAGTGGATTATTGCATCCTATAGTATCAATCTTAACACTTGCTTCTTTCCCATATACCTTATTTGAATCTGCCCCAAATGTCCCACTTGCAAATAATAAGCTAATCCCTATTATCCCTACTTTCAACATTTTCTTTGACATAATATATCTTGTCCTTTCTTGCAAAATATTCGTCAATAGCCCTCCGTATGATTTCAGAATATCCTATTCCAGTTAACCTAGATTCTTCTTGTAATTTGTCTTTTTGCTGTTGAGCTATATTTATGCTTATCAATCTCATATATATGATTTCTTATCCTTGGAAAGAGTTAAGTAGTTTTTAATGACTGTTTTAGTTTTTGAATCCATATTGTGGCTCTATCACACCTTATTTTCAAATGAGACACCTTTTTCTATTGGTGAAGTGTATCTTGTAGGCATATATTTCCCTCTACTTTTTTAATAATTTCTTCTTTACATTTTTCACACAGCCCATCTTCTGCCTCTGTGAATATACCTTTCAGAAGGCAGAAGAGGCAATATCTACATTCATCTTCTAAATCCATATATTATTTTTTTGTTTCTTCCTCCTTAAGAAAATAAATAAGTTATTATGTCCTGATAACTTTATATGTAACTCCACGATTTCTAATATCTTTTTCTATTGTGCCAAGGATGGTCTGTTCATCGCCATTTCCGGTTTCAATGATTAAACTGACATCACCATTCCCTTTTTGGTAAAGGTTAGACCAGCATGACAATGCGAAACTTTCTATATCAGTTTCGGCTGTGATAATAAGTTCACCACTAGTAGTTATTTTAGCTAACATGTATATAATCCCCCATACATATAAGATAAGACCTATTTGTCATTTGTCAAGGGCTTTTGGTAAATAGGAGACTCAGGGAAAAATTGTCTGTGAGTCCACTTAGTTAGGTCAAATAGCTCACGTAAATAGTTAAACCTCCTTATATGGGCATAGACCCCCTCCCAGGGGACCTCTGCCTGTATGAGGGCAAGGGCGGTGGCCCTGCATATCATAAGCTCCCTATGGGTCAGTTTGTAGACCAGGCGATTGCGTATTTGAACAAGTACTATAAGAATTAGTATGGTAAATGCTATGGATATTGTCATATTACTCCTTGTTTAGAAACTCAGTGAAACTATTTTGGTCATATAAATAATCATTGGAAAAAGCATCAGGTTTTAACTTTCTAAACTCCCTTAATTTGCTATGAATCCATAATATAAATCCAGCCATATATCTGCACCCCTATTGTTTACTGTCATATTTAATCATTTCCTCAAGCTATATATCTTATATTAGTTATGTTACTTACCATGTTTACAATAAAAGCATTTTTACCTATATCTTCAATTACTGTGTTCATATAAGTTCACTCCATTGTGTTGCCATTGCATCTGCAATTCCTTGGTATGTTCTCAACCTTTCTTTCCATCTATCAGGGGAAGGTGGCAAGAGAGTTGTCAAGGTTAATCCCGCCTATACATCTCAGACGTGCAGTCAATGCGGTAACCGGCATAAACTCAAATTGTCTGACTGTTGTATGTTCCATTGTCCTGTCTGTAACCTCGAATTAAGCCGTGACCACAATGCTGCTATTAATATACGTGCTCTGGGACTACAGAGCCTCGGTGTATCCGTAAAAGCCCCTTGCTTTAGCTAGGGGAGTAGTCACTCTACTATTAAGTTGAGAAGACCTGCCCATTCCGTTAGCTTCCCAATCTTCAGGGTCAGAAAATACAACATCAATATCCACTCTACATAGTCTTACTTTACTCATAATATATAATCTATTCCCCTTTCAAGTATCAAGTCTGCTATTGCTTGATTTCCTCTAATAACGTCAAGTATCTTAATATCAATAGAATCTTCCACCACTATATCAACATATCTACAAACAGACTTTTGACCTATTCGATGAATTCGACCAACTGCTTGCTCCCTCTTATCCAAAGCCCACGCATTTTCATAGAAAATAGTATGTTGATACGCTGCCTTACTTTCCTTCTTGAATAGTTCTATTCCTATGCCAAGGTCTATAATTCCCAAACATACCGGAACATCTGTATTCTGGTATCGTTCAATCTCCTTGAATCTCTTTGCTTTGTCTGCCCCCTGCCCTGTTAATCTTACATATTTAATTTTTAACTTATCTAATTTTTCAGCAATAAGGTCAAGACTAGGAATAAATCTAGTCCATACTACTACTGATGATTCAGAATCTACTATAGATTCTATTTCTTCTATAGTTCTATCCAACTTAGGTGTATTTTTTAAAGTAACTTCTGAACTTCCTTCCTTAGTATAACCTGCTGTGAATTGTTGAAGTCGTATTAATTTAACAAGTATGTTGGATATTTCAAGTGCTGTCTTACCTGTTACTGTGGATAATTCACTTTTAATCTGAGACCTTAGCTCATTATATTCAGCCCGTAGATCAGGTTCTAAATTTACCACTATTGTTTGGAATATCTTCTCTGGTAGTTCTGGTAAAACTTCCTCCTTTTTAAAGCGTATACAGCGTGTAAATATCTTCTCTGCTAACTCTTGTGCTTTGTCTCTTTTAAGAACTAGCTTCTCTACCATGCCGTCTCTATAGACAAAGAAGTATTTGTCTTTGAACTTCCTGAAATCCTTGCCGAAAGACTTTCCTTTATCAAGACAACGAAATTGTGACCATATATCAACCGGTCTATTTGAAATAGGTGTTGCTGTTAATATAAGTTTGAACTTGACAGATTCAAGGTCTGAAATCTTTATAGCTGCCCTAGTCCTCTTAGCAGAAGGGTTTTTTATATATCTTGCTGATTCATCAAATATAATACCATTAGGTTTAAGTTGAGAAACTTCATTAATAAATAGACGTAAGGCTTCGTAATTAATGATATAAAAGTCAGCATCCTTCTTGAAGAGATACATCCTTGCATTTCTATTAGAATGATGTAGGACTGTGCAACGATATTCGGAGTAAAACTCAATCTCCTTTTTCCAATTATATAGCAATGTTGCAGGAACTACTACAAGTATTTTATTAACTCCTGTAGTATTTTGCAAGTGCCATCTTGATGTGTCAATAGCACAGCGTGTCTTACCTAGTCCTACATCAAGCAGATATCCAGCATCTGTCTTATTCAGACCATAGAGTATAGTTCTCTTCTGGAAGTCAAATGGCTTAAAGCCATAAGTTGTAAAGTTATTAGGTAGTTTGGGCATGTTCTCTACTTTCTAAAAAGTGGTTCTTAACTACTCTTTCCAACCCTTTTTGAATTATGTCCTTACTAAGTTCTATTTTTCTATTAGGATTTCTGCCCATCTTATCTATTCTAACTAAGTGAATAAGATCAGGAAACCAGGGATGACCTATAAGTTCTCTTATTTTGCCTATTCTTTTCATGTCTCCTTCTATAAAAGCACACACTCTCATGTGTTGACTTATAAGTCATCCTGTTTTTATAGAAACTAAATCTTCCAATAGAGTAAAAGCAATGTCATCATGACCATATTTCTCAATAGCCTTTCCTACATCGTGAAGTAATGCTGCCAATACTAAATCAATATCAGTTGATTCTTTAACAGCAATATGAAAGCACTGGATAGAGTGGTTCAAAACATCTCCTTCTAGATGATAGTCTTTTCTTTGTTCAACCCCCTCTACAATTTTCTAATAGCTCTATTATATTATCTAATACTTCATCTGGAATTATCTCCATTTATTAGCTCCTTATATATATTAATTATAAATTCATCCCAAAAATATGTGTCAGCTTTATCGGGCAGACTACTTTCTTCTGATAGCCGTTTGCATTCATCTATTTCATTATCCAACATAGGGCCTAAAATAGAATAGTCAATACTGCCACTTTTTACTTCTTTTAAAAACTCAGCTTCAGGAAGAGGAAATATTATAGTGCCTTTAGTAAATATGGATTTAACTTGATAGGCTGCCCTGAAGGCGTGGGAAACTGCTTTTTGGTCAATATTACGGTTTTCTGCCGCAGCTCTAGCTCTATCTCCATAGACTAAATAAAATTTATTTATACTCTCTAGTACATGTTTTATTGGTGTAGTGAATTGAAACACTTTACCACATATTGAAATTTGTTTTACATTTTGTGGTGAATCTTTAATATTAAATATGTTCTCATCTCTTGGTAACATATCCCAATAACATCCTAATCTACCATCTAGTGGAAACATATTTATAAAGTCTATAATTGATTTTGCAGAGTTAAGTCTGCTTCCTTTTGCCCCATATTTGGCTGCTTGCTTCATAGCATAATCAATGAAGGCTCTCAAATCCTTAGTGTAAAATTTACTTCTATTATTTATTATATAATCTCACTCTTCTGACTTTTCAAGTATCATATTATCAGGTGCATGAAGCATATCCAAAGCTACAGTTTCACCTTGACATGCCAATTTAAGAAAATAGTGGAGAGAGTATGTTTCTGTATCCACATCATCAGAACTATTTTTTATATTATTCTGGTTAGTTGATGTATTTATAGATTTAGGTATATTTCCTAATAATACATCTTTATAGTTTGGCATAAATACACCCTTAAAATCCTTGTCAGATTTAGGTGTATCAGTTCCATACAGATGAGAACCAAAAATCATGTTAACTATTGTTTTCATTAGTAATCTCTAGTGACTCATATTTTCTAACTTATTTATCCATTTATATACTATTTCTCTTAAAGCAACTTTTTCTGATGAAATATTGTATTCTATTTGTGTTAAAAGCTCATCAACTACATCAGGATGTTGAAGTAAGTAGCTGGTAATACTAGGTTTACTATCAATGATAGTGTATCTATATGAATCATTCAGATTTTTTATGTAGCCAAGTAAATCGGTATTCATATTATTCTCCTTTGTTACCATTATTACTCCCTAGTGATTCATATTTTACAAGTTCATCTTTCAGAGCTTTTATTTTAATATTTTTTTGTTTAATTAAATCTTTCTCCATACTATATATTATATCATCTAGTATAATCAATACATTCTTGTTTAGATATTGTAGTAAATATGTTTGAAATATATTAGTGTCTGCTATACTAATTATTTTTGAACAACTAGAATTTTTATAGTTGCCCACCCAGGAATCCAAAGATATTTCTGTCCTAAATGCGGAAAATGCCCTATCTTTATTAAAACCAAGTCCTACTTTATCATAATACCTTTCATCTGAACAATATTTAGTATAGCTATCCAAGTCATTTTTCAATTTAGTTGCCATTTTATACAAATCGTCAAACTTTTCTAGGTCATTCATTTTGTTTCTCCCCTTATAATAGTTTTTAAGACACGGTAAGAAACACAAATAAAAATCATTTTCTTTGTTCTCCTTATATGATGATGGAAATACAATTTCAAAATCTTCGTCTCCAGCCCATACAAACTCACCTTTAAACTCAGTTCCACACTCTTCACATATTACATGAATAGGCCCACATATACAGTCTAACCTACCCCATTTCCAATTATATTCTTTATCACATTTAGGACATTGCCAATAAACATTATTCTTTACCATATAATTCATGCTCCATTCTTTGTTTGAAAAGTGTAACAGTTCTCTTACTCATAGCTTTTCTTGCTTGCTTACTGTCAACATATTCTTCTCTCCCTTCTCTAGCTACATCCTCAAGCATAGATTTTATTATATCAGGCATATCACTTGTAGATAGAGGTTTAGGAAGTTTGTCAAGTATATGAGTAAGACGCATTTCAGTTACCCATTCATTTGCAATATCTTCAGCTTGTGTTAGTAACTCTATTTGTTCAACATTAATATTTCTTGGTGTATTAGTTTCTATAAAGTCATCACGCTTGTATTTTGCAATAATACGTTCACCATTCTGCTTTATTACTTCAAAAGGTGGTCTTAATACTATTCCTTCCCTCTTCTTTCCTTCACCAATACCGTTTCTAATTGCAACAATAGAATCAGCATCACGTTCCTGTGTTAATACTTCTATATCTGTAGATATAAGAGAGTATGGCATAAACTCTATATTAAAGTCACCAGCTATCTTTTCAGCTATAGGAACATTAAGCCAAGCCTTTCCTATCTGAACTTCAAAGGCTATAAACTTTAACTGTTTGCCATAAGTTACAGACATACCTTGACATTTACCCCCATAAGCTTCTCCGTAAATAGTTACTTCATTTTTATTCATCTCTCTAAATTTAGAAAGCAGGAAGTCTTTGTCAAACAGATTTACAAAAGCTAATGTATCCACACCACCAACAAAAAAGTTAACTTTGTCATCCTTATATTTTATATGGGCAGAAGTGCCATGCACTTTTTCCATTGCATAACACCTTCTAAACTCCAATATATCCTTTGCTTTGTATAAATTATCAATATGCAGGTAGGACATATCTATTTCTTCTCCCTAAGTGTATGGTTTATATACCTCATTCCTATTCCCCTTTCAATTTGTATGAATCCATAGTTCTTCCAGGGCTTCCGCCCCAGAAATCACTTTGTGCTTTGAGTTGAAAGTTATTCCAGTTTGGGATTTCTATAACTTCATCAATGCCTTTATAAGGAAATAATTTAGTAAGTATCTTACTTATTAAAGTCTTTATCATTTGTCATCCTTTTGATTTACATCATAATATGCTGTGTGAAGTTCAACAATCTTCTTTTTAGAAGAAACTAATTCTTCTAATAGTTGATAAACTATCATAGCAGATATGGGATCACATTTAGAATAAAGTTCTTTTGCATCTTCTACTGAAAAATATAAATCATCCCTGAGTTTTTCAAGCAGTTCTTCCATTTTATTACCTCCATTCTATTTTATAGCCACATCCAGCACAATATTTATTAAATTCTTTAATAGAGTTATTACAGTTAGGGCAATTATAATAATTGTAGTATGTATCATGCCCTTCTTCTTCATAAGACTTCTGGAAATATGGTTTATTATCACAAATTACAATTGTATTTTCATCATCTTTTATATGGTTGGGTCTGTTCCTCAATACATTTTCAGTTAAATTGAAAAGACCATTTAATTCCTCATCATCAACTTCAAACTCTGTTATATCCTTATACTCTTGCATAAATGTTTTTATAGCATTTGAATCAGACGTATGATATGGTACTTCTCTTGATATTGTATTCTTTTTTACATTGTATTATTTAGCATAGAAAAGTGTATGCATCAACCTATCAACAATAGATGCTCTTGTGCCTTTTATAGAAAAGTCATCCCCTATTAATCTCTCAAAACCTTCATTTTCTCCAGACAGTATTTTTTCATATACTAATTTCATTATTATTCTCTTCTCTGCACACTAACATTAGGAGTGTTAGTGTGCAGATATAATGTTATTTATAAATTGATATAATATTCCTCTTCTTAACACATACAGTTCCCTTACTGGTGTTTATCCAAATAAGCCCATTCTTCATATCATTTTCTACAACACCCTCCATCTTGGCATTATAACGCCTTGAAAGATAAAATGCAACTCTCACTTTAGGCCGTAGATTAAATGTAACCATATTATTCTCCTCCATAGATAATGTTGTAGTGAAGTTCAAAGTTCTTGGTGAAAAGTTCCACCCTCCTACCGTTTCTTTTAAAGTAGTGTTTTCCGTTTATTTCATATGAATTATTGATGCCATGATACTTCATAGCCGCTTTAACTTTTGGTGATGAAATATAGCCTTCAGACACTGTTTCCCGCACAGATTGAAACGAAAGAATAACATATCCCATCCATGCAAGAGTGGAAAGGATTAATAATTTCATTAGTCAGCATGTCCACTTATTCTTCCACCGCCATAACGGAAAGATACGTTTGCCACTATTATTTGTTGTACAGCTTTATGTGGAATATCTAATACAAGATTATCATGAGTAGGATGAGATATAGTAACAGGATTACCATTTAACTTTGTCTTTCCATCCCACTTTTCACCATTATATATTATATTGTGATTAGTTCCAGATAAACTGTTCAGGTTCCAAGTTCTTTGAGGTATGAAATATATATCCCCCTGTCTTTTTATTTCTTTCCCAACAGCTTCTGCTTTCCTTACTTCTGCCGGTTTTATATATTCTAGAGCACTTATTATTGAATTAACATTAGGCCCTACACGTAAGAATCTATATTGTTTGCTATCTTTATCAAACAATACAAGTCCTGTCATCCTTACATAAGTTCCATAACTCCTTGTATAATTTATCCAACTATTTACTTTTACAAGTGCCATCCTTTCTTCACCTGAATATTCAGCAACATATCTCATGTCTCCTTCATCCATATCTTCATAATTACCGTAAAATCTAGCATAGGATATATATTTTTCCATAACTTTGTCAAATCTATCATGCCTATTTGTTAGAAGAATATCTTCCTTTGGTTTAGCTTTTTTCCTGAAATCTCTTAGCTCTGATAGATTAAGAATTTCATTTTTTATATTATTTAGTGTAACTTGTCTAGGTAAATTATAGTTTTTACGTTTGACTTTGCTAATAAGAAACTCATTAACTCTTACTATTTCCCTTCGTACTTGTCTCTGTGAATACATATTCCTATTCTCCTTTCTTCACCTTACCTTTTCAGGTAAGGTGTGTTGCCAATTAATCAATGTCAACAACTCTTTTTCCAAGAGCAATAGGTGAAATATCTGCAATCTCTTCACCTATTTTTGCAATAGCATTAACAAAGTCCTGTTTGTATCCATCTGATTTTCTAAGAAAATCTGCATTAGTAGAATTGAGTTTATTTTTCAATTCTTCCACCTTTGCCTTGATTGAATCAAGGTCAAATATGGATGCTACAGATTCATAACTATCTATAATCTTATGAGCTTTATTAAGAGATGCTTGAGACAATCTTCTTCCTTCCTGAGTAGATTCAAGTATTTTAGTGGAAAGGTCAGCAATCCCCTTTATTAGCTCTGTATGAGCATCTTCAAGAAGAGATTGCTTCAATACCTCATACTCTTCCGAAAGCTCCGTTTGGAATTGCCTCTTAGCTTCTGCCAATACTTCATCATCCGTAACAGAAACTTCTGAACCTTTAATCTCAAATACATTCCATCTGATTGCAAACTTGCTCTGAATTACAGAATCAGAAGGCCATGTAGTCTGGTCAAGTTCTGGATATTGAATTTGCATTTCTGTTTTGATAGTAGGGAGATCATCAATCAAGGTTTGAACAGTAGCTTCCTGTTCTGACTTAATCTTTTTCAATCCTTCCTGAACAATAACCAAGTTTTTATTAGGCACAAACCAGCAACCACGAATAAAGAATGGCTTTGCAAATCTCATCATAAGAGCTTGAACTTTAGACCTGGGGATAGAAAGAGCAAGTCTGGTTTCATGAGGAACAAGATATTTATATCCTAGCTTAAATATCTCAGGTATGTCCTCATTCTCCTTTCCAATATCTTTTGCTTCCAGTTTATCTGTTCCAGTCCATGAGGAAGTTCTGATACTCCACACAGTGCCATTGTCATAAAACATCTTCTGAATCTTTTCCATTTGCTATTCTCCTTTTGGATTAGAAAAACCTATAATATAATATAAGCATTATAGGGCGGGTGTCAAGCACCTACATGAAAAAATCGTAAGTGCTTGACATGGCTAGGTAAAGATAATTAAATATTATGTGTTAGAATACTAGTTGTCTCTCTGCTGTAAGCCCGAAATCCCAAGGATTTCCCATTGTATTATTATCACACCAATCTTCACCAAGTTCAATAAGCCCATACACATTATCTTCTAAGGTGTTTAGGTAATTTACAATCTCCATTACATTTCCATAAGCAGTATCCCATTTAATATATTCATGTCTTAGACAAACAATGTTACAGTAACATATCCTTCATCATATTGGAATTCAGTTAGTAAATCTCTGGCTGGTTTAGACAGTTTATTCATCATTTCTTTATGAGTTTCCTTTGACATAGCTATTCCAACTTGTGATCTATAGCTCATATTCTATTCTCCTTCCTATTGTTTATAATCTGCGAGGCATAATAATACATGCAAAATCATCATTTGCCATATCATTAAAGTATACAGGTTTGTTATCATCCATTTGCATTCTAATATAAGATAATCTATTTTCTTCAAAGCAATTCAGCATATCCATGATATAATGCGGATTTATACCAATAACAATTGATTTAGTAATACCTTTTATAGAAGTAGTAAGGCTGGTTTTAGATTCACATATAGAGATAGTCAATGTATCATTTTCAAATTCAAACTTGGCTGTATTAGGTTTGTCTTTATTACCAAAAAATGCTGACAGCTCATTCATAGATTTCTTGAATGTTTCAAGGTGAAGTTCATATATATTTTCACCTTTACTGTCTACAAATACTTTGTAGTCTGGAAATCTTGCATCTGGTGGCAAAAACATTACAGTTTGATAATCATTTATTTCAATAAGTGTATATACTTTTTTTGCTTCATTTCTTTCCCTGAATACTTTTACTGTTATATGCTCTTGCCTCTTTATTATAGAAGCTAACTTAGCAGCATATACTCCATTAATTAATATCTGTGGGAGTTCAGTAATATCCCAAGTGACAGTTTTACCATAATACATTCTGTGCCCATCAGTGGACACAATATGTTCATTATTTATACAAACATTTTCTAACTTTGTATATGCATCTCGCCATATTGCTATTCTTGCAGTATTAGCTAGGTCTAGCCTTTTAACTACAGTTGTTCCCATAAACTCCATTTCTTTGATGTTAAGTAATTCAGGAAAATCATCCAGATTAGCTATCCCAATATTAATTTTGCCATTAATAGAGATAGTATTATTACCATTGGAAACAATGGTAATAAAATCCGTAGATAGGGATTTGAGAATTTTCTGAAGTTGAGCATGGTCAATTACAAATACATTGTCCGAATCATAGAGGTTAATATCAGCAGAAAATATAGCTTCCAAGTCGGTAGTATAGACTTTATTATTAATTCCATCAAGCACTATACAATTAAGTATAGGCAAGTCCCGGCTTTTACTCATTATCTTCTTCACGTTATTCAACACCCCCAACAAGTCTTTTCTGTTTGCTTCCATTTTCTTTTCTCCTTTTAGTTATATGTTAATAATAAACTTAGCTATTCCTCATTTTCTAAAGTAACATTAGGGTCATTATAGTTTACAGCTATATATTTTTTCATAGTTTTTCCTTATGTTAGATGTTAATAATAGACTTCTATATTTCAGTTTCTTATTATTAATGCATAGTTTCCTCCTTAATCCTATATGGAAATAGATTGAAATTCTGTTTTCCCATTAACAATATATTCTAATATAAGTTTGGCTTTGTATTTGTTAAGGACACGTAGTGAGTAATATCTTGTAAGCGCAGATATTATGCAATCATCCAATTTCCTACGGTTTTGTTTGATGAAGTCTCTAATTTTCATAATTATGCTGCCTCCTTCATTAGTCCTGCTTAAGCCATTTAGTCCATCCAAATATTCCCTGTAATTAATAATAGATTTCATTAACAGTCCTGTAAAGGTATAATATATTCCTTGCTTTTTCCTTGTCTTTTGCATCTCCTAAATATATAGCTAATAATTCATCTGAATTATGATGATAATATTCAATATCATCCAGCACATTACTAATATATTCACACATGAATATTTTTTCAAGTATGTTTTTATAATTCATATTTAATAATCTCACAAAAGCATTAATAGAACCATCCGCCCATGATTCTATTTTTTCCCATCGTTTATCATACATTTTAGATGAAGCAGATGATATTTTCAGGTCAGTAACGGAATAGTATTGAGTTTTCCCTTCCTTATAACGAATATTATAAAGAAATATAATTGTTTTCTTATCGGGATGGGGATATTTAGGCCAGAATTCCATATTAAAATCAGTTGGATTGTCTTTTATATGATATATTAAAGAAATTAGGAAATCCTGAATTACTTTAATATTGGAATGGTAGGAATTGGAGTGTTGAATCATTCCATCACCACAAGTATCATATTCCTGCACATAATCAGAAATATTCTTATGACGTAAATTCCAAGATGATTCAGACTTGTCAACAACATAAACAGTATTAGGTCTTTCTACACTTTTAAATCTCATGATTATTCTCCTTTGATATAAGTAAAAACTGCATTATCAGACGGGATTATATTCATAATGTCAATATTTTTTGCATTTTTTTCTATAGCAAAAACATGTAAACAAGACTTAATATTTTCTATGAAATTATTCATTTTATCTTTAGAATTAAAATTTTTATACCACCAAGGGCCACTAGGTCTATTTGTATTTTCTACTCCTTTAATAATCCAATAAACTCTTGTCATAATTACATCTCATAATAATAATGGTGAAAAGTGTTAAAGTCAATAAAACGTCCAGTTTCCTGAAGTGCTAATAAAGTATTTTCAGAAACAGGAAAATATTTACTAGCAGTTAAAGAAGTCAAATCTCTTATCCAAAATGCAAATATCATTAGTCAATCCTCCTTAGTTCACAAACCGGATAATCTTTATAGTAAATATAAAGTGTATGATAGTCCTCACCAGTAATAGAAAAACTTGAAACGTGCAAACACTTTCTAATATAATCTTCCTTTTTTAATGTATTGATAATGGATTTGTTATCTGTTCTTCTGAGATTAATTTCAATTCCAGAAGCACAAACATCATTTACTTCATAACCATCTTTCCTATTTCCCCATACATCATAAGTATAAACTGCAAATTTCATAATATTCTCCTTTCCTGCCCATATATTACTATTAATGAACAAACCATTAAAAGAATAAAACCGAAGGCATTAGGAATGGGAAATAATTCTCTATCATACATTCCCATTATACCGCCTATTATAATCCCGAAAAAACATATTACATTCTTCATTCTTTAATCCTCCTGTAAAATACTTGATAAAAAGAAACTTGGAACATAACAGTAAACCTCCTCCTAGTTAAAGGTTTATAAAATAGTTAACCACTTATCATTCCCCATTACTTGTTAATGGGGAATGATAAAAGGTTACATTACAAAGTATTTCTGTCCTTTTGATATAAACCACAGGGATGCACTATTGGAATAACAAGTTGCATAGATTCTATAAAGCTTATTATTGAAATTCACTTTATACCCGGTAGGTATTTTTGAACCATAGCCAGAAAGGAAATTAGAGCGGGGATTT
>Ga0100388_10001522_pt1 | contig 20472 bp, 19 predicted proteins | sample CryGeymeta201512_FD_81536 | JGI IMG/M metagenome (GOLD analysis project Ga0100388, IMG submission 81536) | Groundwater microbial communities from Crystal Geyser aquifers in Utah, USA - Crystal Geyser metaG 2015-12 | ecosystem: Environmental > Aquatic > Deep subsurface > Groundwater | place... | reverse complement strand
CCGAAAAACCTCTTCCAAAATTTTTAGTCAAATCATAAGAAAGGTTTTTGAGTAATTGATGACCATATTCCGCCCGCTCTTCTCCGGATTGTTCAAACTCAATAATTCTTCTTCCGATTTCCCAATAGGTTGCGGTAAGAATTGTGTTCACTGCACGAGCTGATGTTCTTCTTGCAGATTCAAGCAGCGACGAAATATCACCGATCAGTAAATTGTAATTTTCCTTCAATCCTATTTTTATTTTTTTAGACATTTAATTCCTGCATTAAAATATTCCGTAAGCTTTCTACAAATTATCTTAAACTATTATCTTCAATTTATTAGAACCTGCTTTAATACCATAAAACTTTGCACCTCTGCCGCCTTCGGATGAAATTTTAAAAGTATTTGATATTGTATCATTCTGTAAAGTGTTTTTTATCTTTTTATTCAACTTTGACACATTCCCTCTGAATGTATAAATAGACAAACCAATATTTTTCTTACGAATAATTGTTAATTCCATCCGGTTCGAATCAAGAGCAGGAAATAATTCTTCATGTATTTTTATTATTCTATCAAGAAAAGAATTAGGAGTATTAAATCCCGAGAATTTTTCATCTCCTTTTTCCGCAATAACTCTTTCTGCGAAATATTTATAATAGGTTAACTCCATTGGTGAAAGTATAATTTTTATATCTCCAATTTTTAATCCGGGTTTTGTTATTGTAAGAGTTGCACCGGGTATTAAATCCTTTTTAAGAATCTCAACTTCTTCTTTCAACCGAATAATTTTAGGAAGTGCGGTATCAATTTTGACAGGAACATTTTCTGATGCGCCAAATTTTGGATCTTTAACTTTAATAAGATTTAATTTGTTTGATTCCGAAAAATCCCCCGATTCAGAAAGCAATATCCAGCAAACCTGCATTGCCGGAGTGCCCGATGAAATTGCCGCCGTATAATTTCTATCTTCCGTCTTTTCGAGTTTGTCAGTAAATTCTTTCAGTGCGGGATAAATTTGATTGTGGTCGGTAACATCTTTAATTGGTAATTCAACAATCCCGGTTAGTTTAGCAAGCTTTCTTTTTTTGATTTCATCATTTAGATAATTGGAAATTGACAGATAATCAATTTCTTTGTTGCCTGATTTATTCCAGAGAAGAATTATTTCATCAAACTTTTGGTTGGTTAAGGCAGATAATACTGCGCCATCATTCGGACCTTTTAATTTGCCGGCATCGTTAGTGCCGACAAATGAAAGAAGTACATTCTTTTTCTTTTTCATAATTGTCTCTGATTGATTGCCGACTAACCAATCCGGCGCTTTGAAAATATTATTTCTGATTGATGTTATTTGCCTACATGTTCAAGTCAGCCTTGAGCAAAAATAGTTAATTGATTTGATTAAGTCTAACATTTTAAATTGCGGTTAAGCAGCAGTTGGTTTTAAAATACAAAAACCGAAACTTTCAATTCGGCTTTTTAGTAACGGGGCAGCCCGTTAGCTAACGGATTGAACCTACAATCCGCCGCGGCGGATTATGAGCAAATATTTTAACTATACCTGCCAATTACTTAGCTTTCACTTCTGACTAAATTTCTAAATGAATTTTATGTTTGATAATTAATTTTAGTCACTTAATACCTTATACTTTTTAAATAATCGATCAAAATCAAAGTTCTTTCCCACGTTTAATTATTTATGATTTAGTGGGAAAATTATGTGAATCAAGATATTGCTCCATGAAAAAAATTTTATTGCAAAACAAACGAGATCTCCAATAGCAAGGGATTAACTTAAAATCATTTGTAAATAATCTTGTTCAATATCTTTTGATTTAGCGATACAATTTTTTAAAGCTTTCCATAGAGTTGAATCAAGTTCAAAAAGATCATAAGATCCATCTTTTATGCGTGTATTAAGTATGCGCTCAACTGGGAATTTATAGATTATATCGAATACGATCCAGGTATCTTTATCAAAATTGTCTTGTTTAGAATCTACAAAGTAATAATTTTTTTCTGAGTGACAGCCGAGTTGATTCGATTTCCATTTTTGTTGACTTGTTGTTAAGCACGCTAGATATGGTTCGGTGCCTCGAGGAGTATTGAGAATTATTAGTAGTTTTTTTTCTGCAGTATCACCATCTTTAAATGTAAAATTAATAAAACAAAATACATCCCCCGCTTTCATAAACTATCAAGCACCTCTCTATTTTGTTTATCGAATAAGATTTTGTCTTTAACTATGTCTGGAGTTAGCGAATTACTTTCATCATCAAGAGCTAATAAATAATCTATTTCAGCGTTTTTGCCCTTTTCTTTAATGGTTTTGTCCCAGGGGGCGTTCCTAAGGTGTGTAGCATCCTTCATCAAATCACCACGTGCATCATAAAATACTTCAACAATTCTTTTTAATATCTCAATCTCTCTTTTAGTAAAGATTTTTTCATTAAAATCTTTTTTTGCTTTAATATTAAATTTTTTCTTGCCGGTAATTTCATCATAGACTTCTTCCTCGACATAAAGAAATTCTTTTAAATCATCGGGATTATTTGGGGGATCAATTTCCCAATAAACTTTTGTAGGTACTGTACCTTTATCCCATGCCCTATAAGTTAAGCCTGTAACGGATCTGCCGGTTTCTTTGAAATGCCAGAAATCAAGATAGTACAAAAGTTTCATCAACTTAAGTTTGTAGCAGTGCTTTGTGTTGTTACAGAAGAAGATTATTGCATTAAGTAACTTTTCTCTTTCACGAGAAAGTTTCATTTAGGTTTTGCCTTGTTTTATTAGTTAATAAACTGTTTAAATATAGTAATAACTGTTAATAAATAGTCAACAATTACTATACCCTATATAATCGATCACAATTTGTTTTTTTAAGTAAAAATGACGCAAAAGGTATTTTTTACTTAAATATGTTCTTCTATAAACTCATCACCCGCAATGTTGCGGATTTTTATTTTGAATTTGTTTGTTGGCAAAATGTATGTGCCTTTAATTTTATCTTTAATACCAGCTTTGTCTTCTAAATCAAGGTTGCTTTCCCAAATGCCATCTTTTCTTAATGCAGTATCGAATTGAACGGATTCGATTAGTTCTAATCCGGTTTTGCTAAGTGTTATTTTTTTTGCGGTTTGTTTTTCGGTTTCTTTTCCGTCTTCTTCAAATATTTCTTTTTGCTTTTTTACTTTCTTTGCATTGAAGTCATCAATCTTTGTTTTAAGATAACTGCTGAAGTAACGTTTGATCACAACTTTATATTTGTCTTTTTCTTTTTTGACTTCTATATCTGCATTCTCAGGTGGAAAGAGTAAATCACGCTTGGCACCAAGAAGATCATCGAGGCTGGTCAGTTCTACTCTAATCGTTGTACGTTTACTATCGCGTAGTGCTTTTTCAAGATATTTTTTATCTATCTTTAAATCTTTATAGGCGTAAATTATTTTTACAGCATCGACATTATCTTCCGCTTCAAGATCATAAATTTGTTCGAGGAAAAAGTCTAATAGCTGCTTAGTAAGTTTTTCCTGTATACCTACAAACTTAACAGGGACATAGCTGCCTGATGAAGCGGCAATTCCTCCATCCCAGAATTCACCGAGTTCAAGTTCAGTTCTGTTTTTAAAACCATCTATTAAACTGAATATTTTTTGCTGCGTTTGTGCAGGGTTGCGGAAAAGCCGAACCCCGTCATTCACTTTTAATAAATCAAAATCTGCTTTGGCTTCTACAAGCCTATCTCTTGTTGTTTGAACTGCGTTTACTCCTATATCACACGCAATGAATTTTCTGCCAAGGTCGTTTGCTACTTTTGCTGTTGTACCACTACCAATAAAAAAATCAGCGACTATTAATCCTTCATTCGAAGAAGATTCAATAATTCTTCTTACTAATGCTTCAGGCTTCTGTGTATTATAATCAGTATGCTCATTACTAAGAGTAAATACACCCGAAATATCCCAAACATCATCTAATTGACTTATTCTATACTTCCCGTACTTATCTTCCCCTTCTTTTCTCCCTTTAAAGCTTGATTTGAAGTTCGGACCATAGAGACAAAAGTAATATTCTTTAATTTCTTGTGATTTAAATAAGTACTCCTCATTCTTCGTATAGAAATAAATAATATCATGTTTTCTCTGAAATATTTTTTCAGCAAGATTACCAGTTCTGTAATGCCAAATTATATCATTCTTAAAACCCTCTTCTCCAAAAACTTCATCCAAAAGGATTTTAACATAATGACCAATATGCCAATCGAGATGAACATAAATACTTGCAGTTTCACTCATAACTTCGCGTATTGCGAGGAGTCGTTCGTAGAGCCAGTTAAGGTAATCTTCCTTCTGCCATATGTCTCCATACATTATTTCTTCGCCTATAGAGTTGTCTTCGTTTTCAAATTCTGTTTTAGCACCATTACGCAAATAAATTTTCTTAGCATAGTTCGCGCCGCTGGCAAAAGGCGGGTCAATGTAAACCAAATCAACCTTTATGTTTTTACTCTTAAGGTAAGCACAGGCTGAGAGACAATCGCCGTGAATAAGCAGGTTGGTAAAGTCTGCATTAAGTTCTGTTTGCTTATCAAGCTTAAGTTTAGGAGCATTCTCGTTTTGTCTAACCTGCTCAATTACGAAGGTTTCAAAGAGTTCAACTTTGTCGGGAAATCTTCTTCCTTGAAAGTTGAGAAGCGCCTGCCCTTTTGCGGGGCTGATGTTGTATTGTGTTGGTTTTTTAACTGCCATTTGACCTCATCCAAAATCCTTCTCCTTAGTAAGGAGAAGGACTTAAGTAAAATTATAAATTGTTAATTAGTTCTTTAAGTTCTTTTAAATGTTTTTTAAAGTCGTTTTTGCCTTCGTCTATAAAACACTTGTAAGTAAAAAGCGGATTGTGTTTGATGAAGGTTTCTTCTACAAATTTTTCTTTGTTTTTAAATTCCTGGTTGTAATATGTTTCTGCTTTGGTTTCTATTATAAGGACTTTTTCAATTTCACCTTTCTCTGTTTCGCTTTTGTATTTGCCGGGATTGGATCGTTTAAGAAGCAGAAAGTCGGGTGTATAAATACCAAAGGGAGTTTTGATATAGAAACCATCCAAATTCCTATCGGAGTGACCGTTATAATAAACTTCGAGATCTTTCAGCTCCGCAAGTTTAAGCATTTCGTAAATTGCGTTACGTTCAAACTCACTATCCATTTTATAAGGAACGAAGTTAAAGCTGATATTTAAAGGGTCTAAGTTATTTGCGCCAGGATCAAAAAAATCCTGCTCCCATCTTTCGGGAAATTTGCTATATCCTTTTGCGCCTGATTTATCAAAATCGGGAACGAACTTACCGCCTTCAAAGGAAAGAGGAGCATTTAACAGATTCCATTCAAGGAGTTCGATTTCAACAGGTTCTTCAATGGCTTCTTCTTTGTATTCGATAGCGTCTGTAAATAAATTAACTGCCTGCCGGACAACATCATCGATAGAAATATTCGGGTTGTTACTAATCCAGGAAATTTCATTTTGAATGACAGAGAAAACTTGCAGTAATTTTTTGTCATAAAGGTTCAGAAGTTCTGTTTCAGTAAACCTTGCGAGAAGCATTTTTGTGACGTCGTAAATAAAATCTTCAAATTCGTATTCATAAATTTCTAAAGCAGTGTTGTATGAGTGATGAACTTCGCTAACGATTCCTGAAGTGCCTATTCTACCTATTGTTATTGTTTCATCATAAGCATAGGTTTGTTTGAATTCTGTTAGAGAATATGAGGCGAGTGCATTATTAAGATCAACAACTGATTTTTTAACTATTGTGTACTTAGTATAAATTTGTTTGTATTTAAGTTTACCAAGTTTTGGTTTTCGTACCTTAACTTTTATTACATCTTCAGATTGAACCTTAAGATCAGCAATGCTAAGACCATAATTTTTATTTAACTCGTCATCCAAAGTTTCGTAGTTGTCTTTAGACAGGTAAATAAGGGCTTTCTCTTTAGAAGCATCATCAACCTCACGTAAGCATCTGCAAGTTGTTTGTAAAACAAAGTTCTTGGTTGTTTTTTGGCGGGGCAAGGCGACGGCAGTCAGACTTCGACAATCCCAGCCTTCGGTGCCAATAGCAACCAGGAGAATCACTCGTTTATCAGAATAAGGTTTATCGAGATTGTTGAATATGGCTTTACTGTCCTTAGGTATGTCGTACTTTTTATCTTCTTTTTTTACAGACGAATAGAATTTGAATATTTCTTTTTGTTTGCCTTTACGTTTTTCATTGTACCATTCTTCAACAACCGGAAGAATATCTTCGTTTAGTTTTTTTATCGAAGGACAATAAAATGCGATTTTGCTTTTAGTTCCATTAGAGTAAGTAAAATTGTATTTTAAAAAAAACTCATTTAAAGCATTCTTAATAAAAACAGATTCTTTTTTCTGTTCGCTTATAACTTCGGGTATTTTAAGAAATCTACCAATACCTGTTGAGAGCAAATAATTATAAACAATATCCTGTATCTGATTTAGTCTTATTGATGATCCACCAACTTCAAGTTTATTTTGAATATATGGAGTACCGGATAAACCAAGAACACAAACAACATTCTGATGTTGATTTAAAATGTTTACAGCTTGCCTTAATTTTTTTTCACCTTCGCCAGTTGTACCATAAGTATGATGAACTTCATCTAACATTACTGTTAAATGAGGAATTTGAGAAAGTTTTTCTCTAAGATCGTTTGTCTTTTTTATTTCAGACGCTTTTAATTCATCATAAAAAGCACTTGTGGGATCAATATAGAGTTGATCTTCTTTGGAATAACTTTCTAATACAACTTTTTCTGCATTGGTGATAAAAACTAAACCGAAATCTTTAGTTTGAGTCAATCGATTTACTTTTTCAAGATTAGGATTGTTGCCATGCAATTTATCTTTTCTTTTAGAGCTTAGACTATCTAATATTTCTATATGAATTACTTGTTTTAGTTTTTCTGCTTCGTGTGATGGCAATATCCATTCTGGATTAAAATTTTTAATTGTTTGCAAAGCCGGTAGAATAGCAGTTTTAGAAGCAGAAGGAGCGAAGACAACAAAGTTATGTGCAAATCTTTTATCGTTTGGGAAAAGCTTACTGAAATAAAGATCGAGATAAATAAATGCAGCCATCAAATATGTTTTACCGGCACCCATCGGTAGACTGAAAAGAAAATTAGGATATTCAAAATTGTGCAAAAGTTCAGTAAGGATTTTATCCCAATCGTTGTTTATTCCTTTAGGATCGTTTGCAAGTGTTGTCTGAAAATTCTTAAGATCATTATCCTGAGCAAACTGATTTAGAAAGTGAAGAGTATAATTATTTTCGAAAGATTGATAGAAATTATAATCTTTGGCTACATCATCATCATAAAGCAAACCTTGTTTTACAATGTCCGAAAGTTTTTGATTGTTTCCCACGAACTTTAACCAAAGATAAACCTCAATAGATTCTTTTTGTGGTTCTCTGAGTGGACTCGTCTTTAGATATTTAATAATCCCGCCAACAAGCGAATGGTTGTTTCCCATTTCCTGTTTGATGAAGGGTTTTACTTTGTTTTGTATTAGCGTGAAAATTGAAAGCATTACTCTGATGAAAACATAAATTGTTTAAACAAAGATAATAAAAACTTTGTTATGTTAAATATTTAAGTCAGTGAGTCCTCCGAAGGGAATATCTTCTCTAAGATTATATTATTTGATTAAGTCTAACATTTTAAATTGCGGTTAAGCAGCAGTTGGTTTTAAAATACAAAAGCCGAAACTTTCAATTCGGCTTTTTAGTAAGGGGGCAGTCCGTTAGCTAACGGATTGAACCTACAACCTATTTTAAAATTTAAAAGTAAAAAGCCCGAATATTTTTTATATTCAGGCTTTTGTAGTAGCGGGGGCAGTCCGTTAGCTAACGGATTGAACCTACAACCTATTTTAAAATTTAAAAGTAAAAAGCCCGAATATTTTTTATATTTAGGCTTTTGTAGTAGCGGGGGCAGGACTTGAACCTACAACCTTCGGGTTATGAGCCCGACGAGCTACCAATTGCTCCACCCCGCGATATATTATTAAATTGGAGTGCAAATATAGGCAATATACTCCGGGTTGTCAAACTATTATCCGGGTTATTAATTATTTTACGGGCAGCAATATTTTTATCTTTTACTACTGTTATTCGTTTTTAATAAAGGAAGAATTACAAAATTATGAGCACATTTATTCTAAATAAATCTGTCATCGGTATGATACACGTTACAGCGCTTCCCGGTACTCCTAAATATTCGGGCAGCGTTAAGTCAATAATAGATTTGGCAAAAAAAGAAGCCGCTATTTATCGTTCACTCGGGCTTGATGCTGTAATGATAGAAAATATGCACGATGTTCCGTATCTAAATAGAAATGTTGGACCGGAAGTTACATCTTTGATGAGTATTATTTTGTACGAGATAAAAAAAGAATTGAATATACCTTGCGGTATTCAGATCCTTGCCGGCGCAAATCGAGAAGCATTAGCCGCGGCACATTCTGCCGGCGCCGATTTTATCCGCGCAGAGGGTTTTGTTTTTGCTCATGTTGCAGATGAAGGAATTTTTAACTCCGACGCCGGCGAACTGCTCCGTTACAGAAAACAAATTGGCGCTGATAATATTTCAGTATTTACAGATATTAAAAAGAAGCACAGTTCGCATTCAATTACTGCGGATACAAATATCATTGAGACCGCCAAAGCAGCAGAGTTTTTTCTGAGCGATGGAGTTATTATTACAGGCAGCAGCACCGGTACGGAACCTTCACTTGAAGAAACGAAGATTGTAAAAGAAAATGTAAATATTCCTGTTATCGCCGGTTCGGGAATTACGCCTGAAAATGCAGCTCGCTTTTTGGAATACTGCAACGCTTTAATAATCGGCTCCTACTTTAAGCTGGAGGGAAAGTGGTTTAATCCTATAGACCCGAACAGGGTTAAAAACTTTATGCTAAAAGTGAAATAGAATTATTTTCAAAAGTGTTTAAAAACATAAAGCCGAAGACTTGCATCTTCGGCTTTTAATTTTTTTTGTAGAAGAAAATCACAAAATCAATTGTCATTGCGTCCCGCTTTGCGGGATTGGCAGCGAAGCAATCTTAAAATTCTACGCTGGGATTACTTCTCAAATAAATACTTGCTTTATCAAGGATAATAAGTTTTTACCATCCTGTTGTATCATCAAAACTTGAAATTATTCCATCAATAGAGGTTGAATTTGCGTGGAGTTCATTCAGTTTTTGAATAATGCGTAAAATTACTTTCCTTTTTTCTTCGATCAAATCAGAAATAAATCCTCTAACTTCCGGTAGATTACAATCGTCATTCACCCCCTCATAAAATCTTACCATCGCTGCTTCTTTTCGAAGTGCCTCATTCAACATTGCGCATGTGTTTTTACATGCATGCATACATTTTGCTTCAGGACTATTCATTTCTACCTCAACACGGTGATGTTAAAATGTTTAATATTTTCTAAACATGTTCGGTAAGTTTAGCGATCTCTTTACCTCTAATTAAAGCTTGTTCGTTTATCGGTATCAAGTGATGATGCCTTTCGGGCAGCACTTTTTTTAACGCTTTTAATATACTGTCTATTGAAACGAGCGGCACTTTTTCTAAAAAGGCGCCAAGTAAAATCATATTAGCTACCTGCTTTTTATTTAGCTTCAGCGCTTCTTCGTTCCCCGGAACCACAATAACTTCAATATCTGTTCTGCTTGGCGGAGTTACAATTGTTGATTCTTCATATAGAAGAAGTCCGCCGGGTTTAACGCAGGATTCAAACTTTTCAAGAGACGGCTGGTTAAGAACAACTGCCGAATCGTATTTTGAAACCGTTGGTGAACTTATCCGGTTTGGTGAAACAATAACTGTACAGTTCGCCGTTCCGCCTCTCATTTCGGGACCGTAAGAGGGCATCCAGCTTACTTCTTTGTTTTCAATCATTGCGGCATAAGCAATAACCTGCCCCATAGAAAGCACGCCCTGCCCGCCGAATCCCGCAAAAATTATTTCATGAGCTTTTTCCATTTTAAAACCTTTTTATAAAACAAACTTTATTTAATTTTTAATCTTTCGGCACTTTTAAATCGCCTAACGGATAATATGGGAACATCTGTTCTTCAAGATATGCTATAGTATCTTTCGGCAGCATCTTCCAGCCGGATGGACAGTTTGATACTACTTCAATAAAGCATGTGCCTCTTTTTTGTTTCTGGTATTCAAATGATTTTAATACTGCTTTCTTTAGTTTTCGAACAGCATTCGGGGTATGAACAGCCTGCCTTGTAACAAACAACGCGCCTGGCAGTTGAGCAATTAAATCAGTAATCTTTAAAGGGTAACCTACTTCTGCCGGTTTGCGTCCGTATGGTGAGGTTGAGGTTATCTGACCCACTAAAGAAGTAGGAGCCATCTGTCCGCCGGTCATACCGTAAATACCGTTATTGATGAACACCATTAAAATATTTTCACCACGGTTAACAGTATGAATAGTTTCCGCCGTACCTATTGCAGCCAAATCGCCGTCGCCCTGGTAAGAGAAAACATATCTATGCGGAAGCACTCTTTTTATTCCGGTAGCAACGGCGCTTGCCCTGCCGTGTGCAGCTTCCTGCATATCAATATTCATATAATGATAAGCAAAAACCGAACATCCAACAGGCGCCACGCCAATGGTTTCTTCTTGAATGCCAAGTTCTTTAACAGCTTCCATTAAAACACGGTGAACCACACTGTGCCCGCATCCGGGGCAATAATGGAACGGAACATCTTTTAAAGTATCCGGTTTTTCGTAAACTAATTCTAATCCGTTTGTCATTACTTCTGTTTCCATTTTGCTTCCTATTTAAAACTTATGCTTTGTTTTTCAAGAATCGCCTCAACTTCGGCAAATACTTCTTCCGGGGATGGAATCATTCCCCCCATGCGTCCTTTAAAATGAACCGGGCAGCGCCCCATGGTAGAAAGTTTTACATCTTCAACCATCTGTCCAGCGTTCATTTCCACAACAAGCATAAAGTCTACTTTTTCTGAAATTTTCCGTAACTCTTCGGTGGGGAATGGGAACAGAGTAATAGGTCTTAACAAACCGGCTTTAATTCCTTTTTCTCTCGCCAAATCGACTGCTTTCTGGCAGACACGTGCAGATAAACCAAATGCTACGAGTAATACTTCGGCGTCGTCGCAGCTAAATTTTTCAAAGCGCACTTCTTTTTGAAGCTCGGCATATTTAGCCTGAAGGTTAATATTGATCTGTTCCATTTTTTCGGGCTGAATGAAAAGTGAAGTAATTACGTTTGCATTTCTGTCTTTTGTTTTGCCTGTTGTTGCCCATGGTTTTTCGGTTTTAGGCAGCGAGCCTTCCTTCGGAAGAACTACTTTTTCCATCATCTGCCCGAGAGCGCCGTCGGACAAAATCATTGCAGGATTGCGGTATTTTTCGGCTAAACGAAAGCCTTCAAAAACGTGGTCTGCCATTTCCTGAACTGAAGAAGGCGCCAATACGATTAGGTGATAGTCGCCATGTCCGCCGCCTTTAACTGCCTGAAAATAATCTCCCTGGGAAGGTTGAATAGTACCAAGCCCCGGACCTCCGCGTGTAACGTTAACAACAAGACACGGCAACTGAGCCGATGCGATGTATGACAAACCTTCCTGCATTAAACTTATTCCCGGGCTGGATGATGAGGTCATTACCCGCGCGCCCGCGCCCGCTGCACCGTAAATCATATTTATTGATGCTACTTCGCTTTCCGCCTGAAGTACAACTCCATGCCGGTTGGGAATTTCACGCTCAAAATATTCGAGAATTTCGGATTGCGGTGTAATGGGGTATCCAAAATAAGCATCCATCCCGGCACGAATAGCCGCTTCGGCAAGGGCTTCGTTACCTTTCATTAAGCGTACATCGTCATTGTTGTTTTTTTGTTCCATTGTAAAACCTTTTTTTCGAATTAAATCAATTTAAATAATGTTAGACTGCTTTTTTTGCGCCCTTGGGCTGCCGATAAACTTTTATTGCAACTTCCGGGCAGACAAGCGCACAATTTGTACAGCCGGTGCAGTTTTCTTCAATTAATTCGGCAAAACGATAGCTGTGAACATTGATCTGTTTCGATAATGCGAGGCTCGACTGAGGACAGGCAACTATGCAAAGTTCACATCCTTTGCATACATCCTTATCGATAATTACAGTTCCTCTAATCATTTTAAAACCTGATGTTTATTAATATATAAATCTCTGAACTCCTTCAAACAACATATATGCCAACGGAAACTGCGCTTTTTTTTTACTTAATCGTTATTAAATGGTTTATTTTGCTTCGTTTTTACCATTAATAAGAAGATAAAATGTTATGTGATTCCTAATATCGAGAAGTTAAGTACACTCGTTCATCCATTTACTATGGGACGGAGAGTTTTTTGTTAAAATATCAAAAATTAAATTAGTCTCCTTATTTATCAGCATGGAGGAATGTTTGCATGATTGAAAGTTTCTCCGGGAGCTAACGAATTCGCTATGACACAAAAGCCAAAATTCATTTTAATTGCCTGCATGCGGGGTTATAAGTTTTGCTGGCTGATCTCACAACTCCGATTCCATCATTTTTTCGTAGTGAAGTTTGTAATCTTTCACGGCATTAAAAATTGATTCAGCAATTTCATTCTGCCCTTTTTTTGATGAGAGATATTTAGCATCGCTGTTGTTCGATAAAAAGCCAGTTTCAATTAAAACACTCGGCATTGAAGCGCCAACAAGAACATAAAACCCGGCTTGTTTAACTCCGCGCGAAGCAAGAGATAATTTTTTGCCAAAGTGATTGTTTAACAGTTCGGAAAATTTTTCGGAATACTTCATGTAAGATGAATGAGCCATACTAACGAGTATAAAATTTTCGTCCGTTAATTGCTGGTACCTGCCGGGATTGTCTTCATACTCAATTACGCTGTTTTCCACTTCGGCAATAGCTATTGCTTCTTTTGTTCTGCCGGGGCGGAGCAGATAAACTTCAAAACCGTTTGCCTCGCTTGGTTTTTTCTTAGCTGAATTACAATGAATTGAAATAAAAAGTTTACCGTTTTTTTCGTTGGCAATTTTTCCGCGTTTATAAAGCTCAACAAAGTAGTCGCCAGAACGTGTGTAAACTACTTTTACGTCCTGCATATTTTTTTTTATCAACTCGCCAAGTTTTAATGCAACAGCAAGATTAACATCCTTTTCCTTTGTTCCGTTAACACCGAGCGCCCCGCCGTCTTTGCCGCCGTGTCCGGCATCTATAACAATAACATCCATATCCCATTTTTCTTTGTGCGAGTTTTTGTTTTCACTCCTCACAAAAACTTTATTATGGATTGTAAGAAGAAGATTATTACCGTCAGCTTTCATTATTTCGCTTGAAGAATATTCGTTCGATACTGTGAATTTAATTTCGGCATACGTGTCGGAATTTTTTGCATCAATTTCTTTTATCAATCCTATTGGCGCATTTTTTTTAATTGCTTCAACGTCAACTTTAACATTACGCAGCACGACGCTAATAATGCCGCTGTTATAAGAACTGCTGAAAACGGGAATTTTTGTTCCCGAATTAATTTTAATAAGTGTGCCGTTTGCTTTTTGATCTATCGTTACTCCTGTAACATCAAAAACTGACGAAGTAATTTTTTCTTCGGGAGTTTTGGGATCATCAACCGGCACTTGTAATTTATCATTGAATGCAATTTTAAATTTTCCAGTACGGGGTAATGTTTTGCCCGAAAGTTTCTCGATCAGAGGCAGCGCATAATCTAAAGGAATAAAAACTATTCCGTCAAATTGATATGTAGAAGTTGGAAGTTGTTTGACTTCTTTCCTTCCCTCCGATTTATAATCGATAACTATAAAAGGATTTTTCGGAGTGATTTTTAAATTGGTGTCGTCAAATTTAAGTTCAACTTTTCCTGTCTGCTCGTTAACGTAGTAGTTAATGCGGAGCGCATCGGCAAGATGTTTTACCGAAACGTAGGGAAGTCCCTGCCGCTCATAAACAGGAATATATATTGTGCCTCCATCGGTATTAATCTCAAATTTATTACTTACTTGTGCTATTGTAGTAAATGAATAAAAAACAAATAATATGTATAGTAAATGTTTCCTCATCATCCAATGAACGGTATAAAAAATCTTGTTTGTTTTTTATAAGTAAGATATGATTCGCCGAAATGCCGCAGCATAATTTTTTCTTCGAGACGAGCACGTAAAATTAAAAGAGGTATTTCAATTAAAGCAAGCGGAAACAACACAAAGCTTAATACAGCGGCAGCCCCGCTCAAATCAACGAGTATTTGTGAAAGATATTGAGGGTGGCGAATTAATTTGAACGGACCTTTTTTTACGAGCGTATGTTTTTTGAAAATAATAATTTCTTGCGAGTAACTTTCGCCAAGTGATTTATATGTATATATCTGGAACCAGGAAAAGAAAAGATAAATTACAAGTCCTATTAGTCTTAAGGTTTGATATTCGTCAGTGTATTCAAATGTGCCAATTTGAAATAGTGCAAGTATCAACACAATCAATGTTATTGTGGAAAGCGCAAGAGGCAGTTTTTGAAGATAAGTTGATGGTTTTTCTTTTGCCTCCGCTACTGCAGAGCGTATACCTTTTTTTGCTCCTGAAATATTAGCGCCAAAAGTTGCGATGATGTTTAAACCGATAATAATATTTATTGGATCCATAGTAAAAGCATTTAAAAGTTAGAAGTTAGAATGTGATTTTTTTTTAACTTCTAACTTCGGTGTTATGATCCGTTAGTTACAAAAAACTTACGGACAAATGATAAAATTAAAAATTATGACAACGATGGGAGCTCGTTTCTATCATTGTCATTGTGAATTGTACATCCGTTAGCTAATGGATTGCACATTTTTCCCATGGCGTTTCATAATTTTCGTCCATTCTTCTAATGAGAGCTGTTCCGATTCTTCAATAAGCATAATCGGTATATCGTCTTCAATACGATAACGACGGCGGGTTTTTTTATCGCACGAAACAAGCGTGTTGCCGTCGAGCACTAAATCAGCTTTAGTCTCGGGGCAGCACAAAATATCAAGCAAATCTTTACTAATCATAACATAATTCTTTTTGTTTAGCCTAAATTTAATTTTTTTTGTGATGAATAAAAATTTTTATGGATTAAGTTCTTTGTATGCAGCGTCAAGATTCATTTTTAACGCCCCTTCCCAATTAGCTTTTTGATGTTCAAACCCCGGCACAAACACGGCGGAGTATATTTCTTCGAGGCGTCTGCCGTCTTTTATTTGTTTGCTTACAAAACTTAATAATGCTTCCATATAATTTTTCATGTGAACCACATCTTCTCTATTTCCGGTAACCTGTTCCGGAGTAGCCGCATGCCCGAAAATAAAAAGTGTGTCGTCATCATACTTATTAATTACCGCATCAAGGAATTTTACCGAGCCGCTTATACTGCAGCCGCCGCTTAAATCCATGTAAGGATACATTCCGTTAAAAACCAAATCGCCAAGATGTGCAACGTTTGCGTTTTCAAAAAATACTACGGCATCGCCGGAAGTATGAGCGGGAACTAAATGCCATGCGGTTATTTTTTCTGCAGGTAATTCTTCGTTCCACTCCTTAGTAAAGGTTCTATTTGCGGTTACAATATTGGATCCATCCTTTGCCTTTTGTTTTTGAAGTTTAACGCAATCTTCATGTGCGATAATATCTTTTACAAAATCTTTTAAGTAAACATTGCCGGCGGTGTGGTCGTTATGATGATGTGTGTTAAATAGGAAATCAACCTTTGTATTGTGTTTATTACTCAGATTGTCCATGAAATACTTTGCTGTTTCGGGGAATTGCGAATCAATAATAACAGCGGCATCATCGGAAACATACCAGCCAATTGTTCCTCCTCTATTTGTATAAATACCAACTCCTTCCCGCAGCGATCGGAAATTACCTTCGGCTAATAGATATTTCGCAAAAGTTTTTTTTGAAGGGATCATTAATCCGCCGAATAAAATTCCCGATAATTTCAAAAACTCTTTTCTGTTCATTCCGGTCATACTTTTTCTCTTTTTTATTATTTGCAATTAAGGGAAAATTAAAATCATTTTATTTTAATAGTACAATTTTTTTTATATCGTTAAAATTCCCTGCCGTCATTCTAATGAAATAAATTCCGGATGAATAATTTTTCAAATTAATTCTAATTGAGTGCGCCCCGGCATTCATAAAATTATTCAAAAGAATTTCTTTTTGCTGTCCGTTAATATCAAACAATTTCATCTCCACATGAACATCTTCACTAACTTTAAATTTTACTGTCGTTGATGGATTAAAAGGATTTGGGTAATTTTGTTCAAGATAATATTCTAATGGGAGATCGGCAATTACTTCGTCGACGGCATTTAGATTTGCGGGAAAAACTTCTTTTAATATTACGTCAACAGTTGCGCGCCATAATCCCCAGCTATGCCCCTCGGGCAGTTCGAGCTGATTATAGTTGTATCCTTTTTGAATCATACTGTCCGTAAATGTTCTTAGGTTGCCGAACAAACTTTCGTACGTTCCCCAGATTGAAACCCATTTGATATTTTTCAGAGCGCCATTAACTATTAGATTGTACGCTTCATAATTGTTAGCCCAGAATGCAGCAGAATGAAGACCGCAATTGCCAAAAACATCGGGATGATTATAACTAATTAGCGCAGATATATTTCCTCCGAATGAATCGCCGAGCACCAATCTTTGGGATGCTTCTTTTATTGTTGAATAGAGAGAATCAACAATTGGTACGAGCTCATTTACAAAAAACAATCTGTAGTTGTCTCTTAAACTCCCGGCGTACTCGTCATTGCGGTTATTGGGGCGTACGAAGACTGCAACGACAGGCTTAATTAAATTGCTGTCGATCAAATTATTAATAACAGTTACTGCTTTGGCTAAATCTATGTATTCATAACCATCCTGAAAATAAACTGCTGGATATTGCCTTGTCAAATTATATCCCGGCGGAAGATACACCTTAACTGCATAGTTAGTGTTTGTAATATAACTGTTGACATTAAGTGTTTCTATTTGTCCTGCCGGAACGCCGGTATAAGTTTTTATTTCCCACGGTTGAACATATTCCGGCATAGCAAGTTCACTGTTTGGACCAAAACCGCCGGTGCATATATTCGGGTTGCGCGGGTCAAGAATCCAGTTACTTCCATTAATAACAAATTTGTAATCAATGCGTGCGTTCATCTCAAATAGGCGGGAATAGTAAAAGAAATTTGTGCCGTTAAGTTTGTTCATCGCCGTGGTACCCCAACTGTTAAAATCCCCGGCAACCGCGGCAGAATTAACCGAACTGCGATAGATAAAATTAGCTTGATTACCTTCAATATATGGAAATCCGGATGGCGCAGCAAAGTTCATAAAACTGTCAACGGCGGTATTTTTTTCGTTTGTGGTAGAAAGCGAATTTACGTAGCTGATAAAATTTTGCATGTTGTTTTGGGCAGAAACCGAAAATGAAATAACAGTAAAAAGTATAATGAGCTTTTTCATGATCATGAGTAAGTTATTATTTGAAAAAGAAATTTGTTTATATAATACTGATAACCGATTAAAAATTTTTCACAACAAGTAAAATGTCCACTGCCGGAAAACACAGCGGTCATTTATTCAAGTATCATTTTTTTATTCAACTACTTCTGTCTGGTTTTGCTTTTCTTGATCGAGTTTATTGTAATCAAGTTCGGAACCGAGTACACTGTGAGGAATTAAGAAAATTATTAACATCAGCACAGCAGCAAAGATTACCCAGAACCCGGGTCTGCTCGATTTATAAACTGCCCACGCCGCAATCAACCAGCCGATTAAAGCAATTAATGTTTTATTATCCGTTAGATCGTATCCAAATGGAACTCCCGTCCATAATTCACCAAAAGCGTAAAGCTGAGTAAGCGGTCCAAAAATCATTCCGCCGATAATTAATACGCCAAGTGTCCACAGAGTAAATTTTTTAAGTTTAGGTTCTTTCTTAAATACCTCAAGCCCGGTTCGGGTAGAGAGCAGCATCGCCCCAAAAATAAAAATAACATGAGGAATTAAAATCCAGAGAGGAACTTCTCCCTTAAATCGGATAACTAACTGTTCCTCATCCGGAACAGTTATTAAATTATTGTCTTTTATAATTGTCATCCGGTATTGTAATTTTCCGGAGGGCGGCTGCACCGGCAGTACGGCGGACAATTCCCCGTTTTTATAATTCATATCAACTCTTGTCCATTCGTCTGAAGTCTTATATCTTTTCCATTCCAATATTCCCTTCACAGAAGGATCATCAACAGAAATTTTTATTATTTCGTCTGTATTACCGGAGTGGCTTCTTGGCAGTGTGTACTCAACATTTGCGCCGTCTATTGATGTTTTTCCATCCGTTGGATAGGTTGGTCCAGTTACTCTTTGATAATAAGCGCTTGCAAGAGTGATCAACAAAGCAAGAGTCCAAAGTAAAAAAATCTTCATTTATTTTTCCCTTATAACGGATTAAAAAGTATTTGTAAAATTTTTGCACTAAATTAACAGTTATTAGAAAAGAATCAACGACTAAATGGAAGATTAATTATGAAAATTGATAAATATTTAATTCGCAAAGACAAAAACTCACTTAATGGTTTCAAAACCGACGAAACTCTTCTCGTAAAATCAAGAGCAGAGGCAGAAGAAAAGTTAAAGAAAAATATTGTAACTCTCGACGAGTTTCAGGCAAAGTTATATGCATCTGATAAATACTCGTTTTTAATTATACTTCAGGCGATGGATGCTGCCGGTAAGGATGGAATAATTAAACATGTTTTGAGCGGGCTTAATCCTCAGGGTACGCAGGTCTTTAGTTTCAAAGCTCCTTCGTACAATGAACTAAAGCATGATTATTTGTGGCGAATTCATAGATCGGTTCCCGAACGGGGACGAATAGGAATATTTAACCGCTCTCATTACGAAGATGTGCTTGTTGTGCGCGTGCACGATCTTGTAAGAAAACATCAGATACCCACCGAATTATTAAAGGATGATATCTGGAAAAAAAGATTTAGACAAATAAATGATTTTGAAAAACATCTTTATGAAAACGGCACAGTAATAGTTAAAATATTTCTTCATCTTTCAAAAGAAGAACAAAAGAAAAGGTTTTAAAGCCGGCTTGAGAAAGAATCGAAGAACTGGAAATTTTCCGCCGGCGATTTGGAAGAAAGACAGTACTGGGACAAATATCAATTTTGTTATGAAGAGGCAATAAATGCTACAAGTAAAAAACAAGCCCCGTGGTATGTCGTGCCCGCTGATAACAAATGGTACTCGAGGCTAATTGTTTCCGAAATTTTAATTAACACATTTCAAAAGCTTGATATCGGTTTCCCTACTCTTTCTAATGAACAGAAGAAAAAACTTTTGGAGTATAAAGAAAATTTGTTAGCCGAATAGCATGTTCAAAAAACATTTTAAACTAAAGGAACGTTGTAGACAGCGCCGCTTAATTTAGAAAAAATAGTTTTATTAAAACTTATGTTGTTTTTGGAGGTTTTCTTTTTATTAAATAATCCATTAGTTATTTTTACCCACTCGTCAAATGAACCCTATGGAAAAAAAATATCGTTACGCCCGAACAGGCAAATTGCTAATCGAAATACTGCCGGATAAATGCGACTTCTGCGGCTGCTGTGTTGGCGTTTGCCCGGAGGATGCAATAGAACTAAAGGAAGCAGAAATTTTTATAATAGACGCACGCTGTACAAATTGCGCAAAATGTGTTTGGAGTTGTCCGATTGAGGTCATCAAATTTAATAAAGAGGGAGTAACTTTTTAGCCGATGAAAAATGAATACGACGTTGTAGTTGTGGGTGCGGGACCCGCCGGATCGATGGCGGCACGTTTTGCCGCAGAGAAGGGTGTTTCTGTTTTGATACTCGAAAAAGACAGGGATGTAGGCTGCCCGGTTAGATGCGGCGAAGCTATAAGCAAAGCCGGCGTGGAAGAATTTATTCCTTCCAATGAAAAATGGATTAATGCAAGGATAAGTAAGTTCTCATTAAATGCTCCCGACGGAACCGAATGTATAATTGAATTTGGTGACGCCGGCTATGTGCTTGAGCGTAGAATTTTTGATTACGAACTTGCAAAAACAGCCGCCAATGCCGGTGCAGAAATCTTAACACGCGCTTATGTAAATGGCTTATTATTTTCTAACGACAAAGTAAGCGGCGTTAAATTTGAACACAGAGGCGAGCAAAAAGAAGTTACTGCCAAAGTTGTAATTGCAGCAGACGGGGTTGAATCGAGAGTAGGCAGATGGGCGGGGATAAAAACATACATCGATTTCCGCGACATGGAGAGCTGCGCACAAGTTACCGCAGCAAATATTAATGTAAATGCCGACACTCTATAT
>Ga0100388_10001494_pt1 | contig 20652 bp, 19 predicted proteins | sample CryGeymeta201512_FD_81536 | JGI IMG/M metagenome (GOLD analysis project Ga0100388, IMG submission 81536) | Groundwater microbial communities from Crystal Geyser aquifers in Utah, USA - Crystal Geyser metaG 2015-12 | ecosystem: Environmental > Aquatic > Deep subsurface > Groundwater | place... | reverse complement strand
TGCCAAGAATCCATTTGATTATGGTTTTCATGTCATAACGACGACTACACATAAAACACTTCGTGGGCCAAGGGGTGGAATGATATTGACGAAAGGTATTGTCAGCACACCACTTAAGGCGCCTGAAAAGACGATTGCAAATATTCCAACCTTAATCGATAGAGCTATCTTTCCGGGTATGCAAGGTGGTCCTCATATGCATTCTATTGCAGCTAAAGCTGTGGCATTTTATGAGGCTTTGCAGCCAGATTTCAAGGTATATGCACAGCAAATAGTAGATAACGCATCAGTGCTAGCTGATGAGCTTAAAAAGCATGGCTTTTATTTGGTTACAGGTGGCACAAGCAATCACATGATGCTGGCTGATGTATATAAGAGTTTTGGTATTGATGGCAAGACTGCAGAAGTAGCTTTGGATTCTATTGGCCTGACATTGAACGCCAATGCGATTCCTGATGATACATTGCCTCCATTTAGGCCAAGTGGTATCAGGTTGGGGACACCGGCAGTTACGACCCGTGGGCTTAAACAAGAACATATGGTTCAAATTGCCAGTTGGATGAAACAGGCAATTGATAATCGCGAAAAACCAGCTGAATTAGCTAAACTTCGCAAGCAAGTTGTCAAACTGGCAAAATCTTTCCCATTACCTAGTGATAAATAATTAAGACGATCAATAAAAATACCCGCTTTTTATAGCGGGTATTAAAATCTATATTTTTTATACTATGTCAAAGGTTCCTAGAAGTTGCTGCCAGATGTGGCTGCACCAACGTAGACATATACTGTTCCAGGTGTACTAAAGTTGTAGTATTTAATCCTACCACCAGTAGTTAGACATGGAGCTGTTGCAGCAACAGTAGACAAACATGAATATGATACTGTTGTTAGTCCGTTTGTTGAGTCAATTGCTGTTCCGCCAGCTACGATTGAGATACCTGCTGGTAGTCTGGTCGTGCCGCTGTATGCAGCAATTGAAGCAGCAGTTACAGGGTATGATCCACTATTATCAGCAGCCATGATTTCAATCACGGTTTGAGCTGATTGTGCGTTACTTAGAGCCTTTGTTGTATTAGCTTTTGCTGTAATACCAGTATAAGAAACTATTGTGATAGCTGCCAAAATACCGATAACAACGATAACGACTAAAAGTTCGACGATTGTAAAACCGCGTTCTTTTTTAATTACGTTAGTGAAATGTGTCATTTCTATTTTGCCTCCCTAATTATTTATATAGTGAACTGATAACATTATAATTTACATATTTTATAAACACAAGCACAATAAATATATTTTTCCACAAATTAAATACCCGCATTACTGCGGGTATTTAAAAGCTATTAGATATATAGTCTAGCTAGCTGGGTAAGCTGGTGTGCTTGAAGATGTCATTGCACCTACGTATACGTATTTAACACCTGGAGTTCCTGTGAAGTCCCAGTAAGTAATACGTCCACCTGTTACCGGAGAAGTACAGCTTGTCAAACAAGAGTAAGCGACAGTCGTTAGACCGTTAACTGCTGTAATCGTTGTAGTTGCTGCATCGGCAATAATTGTGATACCTGCAGGTAATTTAGAAGTTCCAGTGTATGTACTGAAAATTCCGAATGTTGCTGGGTAGTATCCCAAATCAGCGTTGTAGATTTCAGCAACTTGTTGTGCTGATTGTGCATTGCTTAGTGATTTGGTTGTATTAGCTTTTGCTGTAATACCAGTATAAGAAACTATTGTGATAGCTGCCAAAATACCGATAACAACGATAACGACCAAAAGCTCGACGATTGTAAAACCGCGTTCTTTTTTACGATTGATATTGTCTAAAATCATGTATGCCCCCTAATTATTGGTTATGGTTATAATATACTACATCGACCATATGTAGCACAATAGGTTTAATTGTCGGCGTAAAATGATATTTCATCCAACGAGTACCAACCATTACTGCCACTCCTATAAATGATGTCCCCAGCGGCACTGATGTCTACTCTGGAAGCTGCACCTACACTTACGCAACTGGATAGGACTGTCCGAGCGGGCCTATAACCAACGGGAAGATTTGCTATTACAAGACCTGATGTCATTGTGCCTGACTTAATAAGACCATGAAGGGTGACTATGCCGTCTGAGGACTTGGTGTAACTTGGGTATGAGTATGGCGTTCCGTAGTAAACCCAGCTATTTTGGAGTGACATATTCGTCCAATTAGTGAAGCTTGCTGGATAAAATATTGATTGAAGCGATAAATAGCCATTACCGCCGCCTTTTGCTTGGATGCCATTAGTATATATACCGATAAACCCAGATCCACCAGTATTATGCTCGGGAACGTGATGATATTCTGATGGGTAAGCACCGTCGGGTAATGTGGCAATTACTGTGCTATCAGTTACAACACCGCTTTTAACTAACCCCTTAGTGTGTACGCGACCATCGGCATCAATTGCATAAGCTGCTGATGAAAACGGCGGCCCATATGCCACCCAACTGTTAGCCATTGCTAGGTTTGTAAATATATATGGAGTATCGGACGCCAGGAAATTAATATTTTCAAGTGATAGCCAGCCTGGGTCACTTGGGCTAAGAACAGCAATATCGCCATTAGCTTTGATGTCGACACGCGATCCGACGTTAGGATTTGTTTGAGTTTGGAACAATAGTGTTTCTGATGGTCTGTATCCGACTGGTAATGTCGCTATGATTTCACCTGATGTTATTGTACCCGATCTTTTAATTAAGCCTTTTAACATAACTACACCGTCTTTGGTGCGTCTGTAGCCTTGGGTATTGTATTCATAACCATAATTTACCCAGTTATTTTGCATGCTAAACGAGGACCAGGTTACATCGCCCGTAACGGTCGTATTATTATTCGGACTAATTTCACGAACAGTACCAGATTGACTAACGTCTCGACCAGCTATGGTGCCAGCGGCGCTGATTGTGACGCTTACATTACTGGTTGTTTGCAAGGCGGCGAATCTGATAGTATCTGATTTAGTGCTATCGCTGGCAATTGAATTCGGTACTACTGAATTAGTTGTCGAGTAATAATTGACAGTGAAACCGTTAGCGGCTATGCCATCAACTAAACGTTGGTCTTGAGTTTTACAAATAGCCCCTGATATACCAGGGTAGCAGCTTGGTTGCTGCCATGGAGCGCCAATAGAACCACCACTACAACCAACCGTTGCATAATTTGAAGGTACAATAACGCGACGCCATAATGTGTTATTTTTGACAAAATAAACAGTATTTAACATGACGGGCGGGTTCTGGTTGACTTGTGGACTATTACAGGCATTTGGTTGCCCAGACATATATAATAAGCTTTGAGTTGTATTTAATGGGTTGTTAGTCGTTGCATAACTATTCAAAATTAGCATTGTTCCAGTTGTGGCGCTGGAATTATGGAATGCCGTAGTGTCGTTATTATATCCTTGAGGCGCCGACAAGGGGATATTATTTGTTGCCAATAATCCGCCACTTAATTTAATATCTGCCGCAATACGGTCTAGCGCATCTTGAACGTTATAAGCAAGCGCATTAGAACCTCTGGTTGACAACACGTCACCAGTCATACTGACGATTGCGCTAACGAAAATGCCAATCATCAAAATTACAATTGGTGCAACAATCAACATCTCGACTAGCGAAAATCCGCTTTTCAAATTTACATTTTTATTATGGTTTGACATAGGTCGAATTAATTACTGTTTGTTGAGGGTTGCCATATTTCAAAGTAACTTGGACTTTTGTCACTGTCATAGTTGAACTGAATGGGCAAGTAATATCAACAGATACAGTTACACTGGCGAGTGTGTCGACAGTGATTACCTGATTGCTGAGTGGTGACGATGACGTACAAGGATTAGTTGCAGAAGCCTTGTAGCGTTGCAAATAATCGTATACAACGTTGCTGGCTTTGGCCGTTGCACGAACTTCACCACCGTCTTTCATAATTAGGCTATAAAGCTGATAGCCTGACATCAAAAATGCCGCTGCAATAAACAGTGTGATTAATAATTCGACTGCTGTAAATCCTGATTGTTTTTTCATATTTTTCATTGATTCCTACTTGTTACTATGTTTACTGTATTATCTGACTCAAGTCTATAGTATAGATTAAATTTGGTGCATTCTTGAGATTCAAGTGTGCAAAGTGATCCATCTTTCATTAGTGGTTGATAAACGTATTGATCAATGGTGGGTAGTGGGAGCACGCCAGATATTGTCTGGGTATTATTTGTGGCAGATATGAACGTTAATGCCGCATCGGTTACATTTGGAGCAGTAATAGATTTTACGTCAATATCACGCAAAACGCGTTGCATATTGAATGTTGAAAACCCATTAACTGTAAAAGTCCCACTACTCGTAAATGTATGTACGGTATTAGCACCAGAAGTTGTAATTGTACCTCCCGTTGCGGAAACGAAACCGGTAGGGTAAGCGATAATTACTATCCCCGAACCTCCGCTACCTCCATTGTTACTGGCATTTGCACCACCTCCTCCGCCACCTGTATTTGGCGTGCCGCTAATTCCGATAGAAGTACTACCAGCTCCACCACCACCAGATCCACCTGGTAACCCAAAAGAGCTTGCTATGCCACCACCACCACCAGCGTAATACGTTGGAGTGCCACTAATACTACTTAGATATCCGTTACCGGCAGTTGATGTTGAGCCATTTGTGCCACCACCTGCACCTCCGCCCGAGTCAACGCCGGAACTGGCCGTACCACCTGAATAGCTTGCATTTGCACCACCGGTTCGGGATGTGTTTATTGTTCCAGTTCCACCTGTTGCTGTTATGCTATCAAATACAGTACTGCCGCCAGTTCCAGCTGTACCAGCTATAACGCCAGCGCCACCGTTTCCAATAGTCACTGCCTTTATGCCTGTAGTAGCTGTGTATGTTGAGTTATAAACAACCGTTCCGCCTCCGCCTCCATTGCCATAATTTACACCACTGACACCACCATTGCCACCACCACCACCACCAACAGCCAATACTTGTATAGTTTGGCTGGATGCTCCACTAGATGTCAATGTTGTAGATGGGTATCGGCCGACACTCATACTGTAATCAGACCCGGTAATATAATAATTCTCAAGTTGAGTGGCGATTGTTTCAATGTCAGTTTTGCGTTCGCTATCGCGTGCGCTAATTTGTGATGCGCGCAAACTGGCGACGCCAAGGGTAAGTAAAGTTCCCATAATAGTAATAACAATAAGTAATTCTACGATAGTAAACCCACGACGCTTCATCCCGTTACAAAAAAAACTACGCGAACGTCTATCTATATTAACTACCCTCTGTTTTGTAACGGGATTCATATCTATAATCATAAACGTTTTGGGGCCTAATCGCAAGCGGTCCGTTAGTTACTAAATTGTCAGAGGCTCTTGTTCGATTTGAATTCGGAACTTGTCACGGACTTGGCCTATTATTTCATCACGTGCAGCCAGCAGGTCGTTGTATGAGGTTGCAGATTCGTTAATTAATACGAGTGCGTTTTTGTCATATACGCGCATACCGTGTAAAAGTTGACCTTTTAATCCAGTTTGTTCGATTAGCCAGCCAGCGGGGACTTTATAACGACCATCTCCCATTTCAAAAAGTGGAATGTCGGGATTAATTGCGCGCAAAGCATCCAATTGCCAGTTTTCGACAATTGTATTTTTGAAAAACGATCCAGTATTTGGTGATATTTGTGGGTCGGGCAGTTTAGTACTGCGAATAGCGATTACAGCGTTTCTGATTATCTCTTGGGTAAAAATTTGGATATTATTTTCATCAAGATATTTTTGCAGCGCGTCGTAAAATGGTGGGGTCGGTAGGTTTTTTGATAATTTTAGCGTTATCGAAGTAATGACATATCGTCCAATGGATTCGTCGCGGAAAATGCTGTGACGATAGGCAAAACGGCAATCGTCATTTGTTAATGTAACTAATCTGTCTTCACGACTATCATAGGCTTCGACCGATTGCAGAGTATCGGCAATTTCTTGGCCGTATGCACCAACGTTTTGAATCGGAGTTGCACCCGCTGTGCCTGGAATCGCAGACATTGCTTCGATTCCGCTCAGTCGCATATCCACAGCACGTTTGACGACTGAATCCCATTCTTCGCCAGCACCAACTTTTATGGTCGTAGAGTTAATATCATCAGCAACAATTTCAAATCCAGGAATGCGCATGCGAACGATAATGCCGCTAAAACCTTCGTCCTTCGCAATGACATTACTGCCGCCGCCAATTACAAATATAGGTAATTTTTGAGTTTTGGCATTTCGGTAAACCTCGGCCACTTCCTCTGATGTGCGCACCTCTGTCATAAACCTTGCAGGGCCACCAAGTTTCATGGTTGTGTAGTTTTTGAGCGGAATGTTTGTGTGAATATCCATATGGTAATTATTATAGCCCATTTTTGGCATTTGGAATTTGACTATTAGCTATTGACTCGAACAGGATGCGTTTGCCATATTCCAATAGCTACCTTCCAATAGCCACTCATGGTATAATTACCCCTGATATGCACCCGTAGCTCAGTTGGATAGAGTACCTGGCTTCGAACCAGGGGGTCGTAGGTTCGAGTCCTGCCGGGTGTACCAAAATAAACAACTCATCATCGATGGGTTTTTTATTTTGTCTAAAACTAATTGACAGCCGTTTTTATCGTATCGACTAATATGAACAACTAAGGTGTTATCATCTGGATATTTTTTGCAAGGTTAAGCCTTGCAAAAAAGGGTTTGACACTAGTACCGTTGTGAAATTTATAAACTTGTATCAACAGGGGTAATAGTGTACAATTAGTTTTTGTAAAAGAGAAAACTCTTTGCAGATTTGTGGGCCAGTAGCTCAGCTGGTTAGAGCACCTGCCTCTTAAGTAGGTTGTCGAGGGTTCAATTCCCTCCTGGCCCTCCAAATAAAAATGACCATCCGTCAGGATAGTCATTTTTATTTGGAATGTATCCAGCAGGGAATTGAAACCTCGACAACCATTAAGTTGTCTGAGGCGGGGTCGAATGAATTTTCAAAGAAAATTACAGGTGACTAATTCCCTCCTGGCCCTCTCTTCTTTGCTATACTAACTGCATATGTTCAAGTTTCTAAAATACCTAATCAATAGCCTGAAACCAATACAGCCTCTTCATGTGGCTTTTGACTCGGGCGATAGGCGCAAGCCGACGATTATTTTGTTGCATGGTATTGCGGCGACATCAAAAACTTGGGTTCCTTTGATTAAAGAATTAAATACGAATACTCATCGAATTATCGCCATAGATTTATTAGGTTTTGGAAAGTCGATAAAACCGACAGATTGTAAATATACAGTTGATGATCACACGATGTATGTTCGTAAAACTATCAAAAAATTGCGGATAAAAGGTAAATATAAAATAGTCGGGCATTCAATGGGCTCAATTATCGCGGCTCATTATTGTAACCTCTTTCCGAGCGAAATCGATCGGGCATATTTGCTTAGTTCGCCACTGTATCCAAACGATCCTGAATCGAACATCATTGCTCAAAAACGTAAAGATTTGTATTTAAAAGCCTATGAATTTATCTTGCAAAACAAAGATTTCACAATTAATAACTCGCAATTTATGCGCAAGTTATTACGTATCGAAGATGGTATTGATGTAAACGAAAATAATTGGAATAGTTTTAAATTATCGTTACAAAATACGATAATAATTCAAGATGCCTATAACGATATTAAAAACGCACCAATATCAATCCATATTATCTATGGCGCAATGGATGAGTTTTTGGTTCCTGAAAGTATCGATAAACTGGCAAAGTTCAATCACGTTACGGTAACTAAGCTGCTGGCGGTGAATCATTTATTAGGTGCCAGATTTGCAAGCGTAGTTGCTAAACAAATCCTTGAATCTGACATCTAGTAGTCATCTGTTATTATAGATATATGAAATCATATAGTCCGCTAAAACCAGGCGACGAGATCAGAGTTGTTGCTCCGTCTCAAAGCATGCGCGTTAATTCAAAACGTCAGTATGATCGTGCTCAAAAACGGCTTAAATCGCTAGGCTATAAAATTACTTTTGGAAAATCGATTAAAAACGTATTAAATTTTGGAACTGCCAGTGCAATTAATCGTGCCAATGATATTAATGATGCGTATCGTGATAAAAACGTCAAAGCGATATTGGCTATGCAAGGCGGTTGGTTGGTTAATGAAACGTTGCCGTTAATTGACTGGAGATTAGTTAGCAGTAATCCAAAACCTATGATTGGTTTTTCAGATATAACAGTTCTGGTTAATGCTGTATATGCCAAGACCGGCAATATAGGCTATCTTGGTCCAACCTATCATATTATTGGTGCTATGGCGGAATGGAAGTATACGTTAGATAGTTTGGCTAGTATATTAATCCAAGAATCGAATATTGATTTAGTTAAAAGCAAATCTTGGCAAATCTGGAGTGATAAAAAAGGTCACAAAACTAAAAAGTGGCAAGTTTTGCAACCAGGCGTAGCCGAAGGAATACTAATTGGTGGTAATCTGGGATCGTTTTACTTGTTGCAAGGCACTGAATATCAACCGAGTTTTAAATCGAAATTTATTTTAGCAATCGAAGATGATGACGAAGCCGGTGTATATACAGCCCGCGAATTTTCAAGGCGATTTGAATCGTTATTGCAATTGCCAAATGTTCGCAAAAATTTGCAAGGTGTAATTATTGGACGATTTCAACCGAACGGTAAGGTTTCTGAAAATGATATTGTCAATATTGTCGCATCAAAACGACTAGGTGGCATACCAGTTGTTTCTGGAGTTGATTTTGGACACACATTACCAATGCTAACTTTGCCAATTGGCGGAAAAGTAAAAATATCAGCCTCTGACACGGCGATCATTACTATTGTTAATTGATAACGTCAGGTTGTTCAAAAGATGATATTATTAGTTGCAGGCAGATAATAAATAATCTATAGATTAATTAGGAATATAACGACTCGTTTATGACTACACACAAGCAATTGGGCGCAAATGGCCACCAATTAAGCATTCAAATAGCAGCAGCTAGGGCAGCGCAAGCCAAAGAAAAAGACATTGCTGTTCAGCGTATTAACGTTGCCGGTGTAGGGCGAGAAGTATCGTCGGCATATGAACAACTTCGAAACGCTGCTGAATACTTGCAAGAACATTTGTTGATTCAAAATGCGATTCGTCGTTTTTTTGTTCGTAATCTGTCGTTCCAAAATAACACTGTTATTAGCAAGCCAATTGCCGAAGAATTAATTATTGAATTAATTCAGGCCGGTTATATTGAAAACGATACTCAGCCCGTAGAAATTATTGAAAAACTTGGCAATATTGTTCAAAAGCATTATGGAAATTATTGGCGTCTAAAAGATTCTGGCATCAAAGCTAGTTTGGCCCAAAAATGGACATTAGATTTGTTATCAGTTGAAAGCGAAAAACTGATTATTGATGACACAATTCAGTCAATTTATATTCGTTTTGCGTATCAGCACTACCAATCTATACTTAAAAAAAATTTATTTATTGCAGATAAGTCCGAAACAGCAAATTACGAGGCCAGTTTGTATGTAGCTGTATATAAATCATTACTAAAATCTGATATTGCCAGCGTTCGTTTTGACATGCAGCGACTTTATAATATTTCAGATGTAAATATTATTGAATATCTAAGTTTCCACCAAAATATCGATTCAATCTTTGAATCAGAACTGACTGAAAAGCTTACCCGACATATCAATAAATTTGGTGCGCCACTTAGAATTCTAAAAAATATGGTCGAGGAAAACGATGATCTAAGTGATCTGCTGACTAATAGTGACCGTTTCCATACTGCATTTTCAGATCAGATTCAAAAAGAATATAAAGAAGCTAACAAAAAGCTAAACAGTGGTCTAATTAAAAGTATCATTTTTCTTATAATAACCAAGAGTCTTATCGGCGTTGGTGTGGAAGTTCCATATGATATGGTGACTATCGGATATATTTTGTGTACACCTTTGATTATAAATTTGTTAGCACCAGTTGTTTATATGGCCGTTTTGCGATTTGGACTTAAACTGCCGGGCACTGCTAATACCAAGGCTATCAAATTGTATGCAGATAATATGTTGTATGGAGATCAAAGCCAGATTAACTTATACCCAACATCTAAAAAGACCAAATATCCGGTTGGATTCAAGGTTGCATTTATTGTTATGTTCTTGCTGGTGTTCGGTTTAGTCACAAACATACTGATGAGATTGCAATTCAATATCGTTCAGGGCGCTATATTCTTTATATTCTTTGCAACGGCAAGCTTCTTGGGCTTTAGGTTGTCAGGATTTGTACGCGAATTAGAATTGGTCACTGCAAAATCAGGTTTGATCATGACACTACGTGATTTTCTATACATGCCTTTCATCTTGTTGGGACAATGGGTTTCGGAAAAGTACAAAAAGGTTAATATCGTAGCCTTGGCACTGGACACAATTATTGAATTGCCACTTAAAACCGTTCTTCGTCTAATTAGACAATGGGCAGAATTTATCAACGAGAAAAAAGATGAGATTTAGTCAGTGTACAAAAGTTTTACTGCTGAACAATATAAAAAACACATGAGCCTGCCCGATGATTATCGCGTTGATGGCGTACTTTGTTATGGTACTTTGTATGAAGAACGTATGATTGTCGAATTGCAGGAATTTTTGGAGGAAATGGGTATAAAATTCGAACTGAATTATTTGGCTAATCCATTTTTACGATTTGCACGCGAACTACGAATTGGTGATAAGAAACTTTGGTTTATGATTGGCTATGGTGGTGCTTGGATAAGTGAGTATTTACATTTTGCATGTCTATTTGGTAGTAAAAAGAATATTCTAGTTGGATCATGTGGTGGATTAAAACAAGGTATACAAACAGGTGATTTTGTTATTCCTATTAGTAGCTTTGCCGAAGAAAGTTCAGTCCGGTTATATAATCGCGAAAGCCCAATTCAATATGCTGACGAACAACTCAGCGATTCATTAAAAAATCGATTAGCTCGCGAACAGGTTGATGTTTGGTGTGGACCTTTGGTTACTTGCCAGGCGATGCTGGGCGAAACCGAAGATGATGTTAGAAATTGGTCAGCCCAAGGTTATTATGCGGTAGAAATGGAATCTTCAACTGTCTTTGCGGTCTCGAAACATTTTAACGTTCCATCGGCGGCATGTATGTATGTTGCTGATAATTTAATCGAACAGCATACGGCATTAAGTGATGATTTTGCAATTGAGCACAAGGCACGTGAACAAAAGCGTCACCAACAACTAAAAATTGTCATCCAAGAATTATTAGCATAGATTTGCTGGTAATAAAAAATACGAGCCGATTAGAGCTCGTATTTTTAAATTTTCTCTTCTAGATTTTACCGTAGTCGCCTGATGTATCAGTTGATATGTGCTGCGTATTATCAACTTCAGCTTTCCATGCCCAGTTATCAATTTCAGGTGTGTCAATACCAAATTCTTTGATGTAATCAATATTGTCAAAAAGTTTTTGCTGGTATTTGTTGACGATTGCGTGAGCTTCATCGGTCGATATGCGACCCATTTCTGCCATTCGTTCAAAGATTGCCATAATGATTTGATAACGGCTGGTTTTATTGCGAGCGTGCATGTCAAATGGAGTAGTTGTACTGCCACTTTCGATATAGCCGCGAACATCAAACCTTGAAGCGTCGACATTGTAATTGAACAAAGCAGATTTTATTGTTTCGGGGTATCCGTGGAAGTTACAGATAACCGGTTTATTGGTCGTAAAGAACTCGTTAAATTGATCTTTGCTGATGTGGTTGCGGCCTTGACCGAAACCACGTGCGGTAAGTGAACTAACGTTAATACAGCGGATGCGCACATCTGGCCATTCGCGTTTAGCTAGGTCAATTGCAGCCATGATTTCCTTGGTTGGATAATCACCAATACCAACTAATACTACGTCTGGATTTTCATCACTTGCAAAGTCCCAAACCATAATTCCGGTTTCGACTTGTTTTCGAGCCTGTTCAACGGTCAACCATTGTGGCTCGGCTGTTTTACCAGCAGCTACGACGTTAATTTGTTTAGTTGATGATAGCATTTTTTCCATAACAATCAGCGTACTGTTGGTATCAGCAGGAAAGTAAACGTCAACAAAATTACCATGACGACGCAGAACGTCATCAATAAACCCAGGGTTTTGGTGGCTAAAACCGTTATGGTCTTGTCGCCAAGCCGAACTTGTCAAAATATAATTTAGTGATGGAAATGTGCCGCGCCACTTAAAATCTGCACCGTGTTTGAGGAATTTGGCGTATTGGTCTACCATACTTGAAACGACTTGGATAAATGCCTCGTAACTGGCAAATACTGAATGTCGTCCAGTTATTGTATAACCTTGAGCTAAGCCTTGAAGGTTGTGTTCGCTAAGCATTTCCATGACACGTCCATCTGGTGACATGTCCATATCCCAGTCTTCGTGTGGCCATACCCAGCCGCGTGATGTTGCACTAAGAATAGCATCTAGTTTGTTTGAATAAGTTTCATCAGGAGACATCATTCGGAAGTTGCGGTTTTCGGCGTTCAATCTGAATACATCTGCTAAGTATTTTCCAGTTTGGATCATACTGCTGGAAAGTGTTTCTCCAGGATTTGTTACGTCGCTTGCGAACTTTTCAACTTCTGGCAAATTCAATGGTTTATATACTGCGTCTCCGCCACGTGCGTGAGGTGACATACCCATTCTTTGGTGAGGTTCTGGAACAACATTTTTGACGAAATCGCCGAATCCAGTCTCGCGGTTAAATAATTCTTCGATTTTGTATGATCGCAACCATTCTTCCAACATTTTTAATTGTTTTGGATCGGTCTTAGCTTCGGACAAAACGACTTGGTGAGATAAACAGTTGCCTTCAATTTTTTTGCCGTCTAGGACTTTGACGCCAGACCATCCCTTGATGGTGCGCATAACAATCATTGGCATTCTAGGTGCGACAATTGGTTCGGGCGATTGTTTGATACTCCAAATTAATTGGTGAGCCCATTCCAATGTTGATTCCATTTGTTCGTCTAGGTTATCGCCGCTGACGATTCGCGGTTCATAACCATAGCCTGTAAATAAGGCAATCAATTCTTCATCGCTCATGCGTCCATAGACTGTTGGTGCTGAAATTTTATATCCGTTCAAGTGCAAAATAGGTAACACGGTACCATTAGTCCGAGGATCAATAATTTTATTGATGTGCCATGCGGCACATGATGGGCCAGTTTCATTTTCGCCATCACCGACCAAACAAGCAACAATCATGTTTGGATTATCTAAGGCTGCGCCGTATGAAGTTGACAACGAATAACCTAATTCGCCACCTTCCAAAATTACACCTGGAGTGCCTGGATTAGAATGGCTAGGGAAGCCGTATGGCCAGCTAAAGTTTTTGCAGATGTATTCAATGCCTTCATAGGTATGGGTAGCAGCAGGGTAAAATTCACCTAAACTGCCCTCCAAAAAAAGATTAGCTTGCAGCGCCGGGAAGGCATGTCCCGGGCCTAGAACAAACATCATTTCTTGGCCATATTTTTTAACCAGTTTATTTAAATGAGAATAAGCAAAGTTAACACCCGGACCAGAACCCCAGTGACCCAGCAGTCGTGGCTTTACATCATCAGCAGTCAATGGTCTTTCTAGTAAAAAATTGTCCTGCAAAAAAATTTGTGCAGCAGTTAAATAGTTAGTGACCCGCCTGTATTTGTCGAAATCCATTTTCCACATCCCACCTAGTTAAATATATATACTTATGGTTAATTGTAACGCAGTGACTGGTGTTTGTACAACACTTATGCTAACATTTGGGCTGATAATTTGTTAAGATATAGTGATGAAGATTCTGGACGGTTTAGAATTAGCTGGATATATCAAGGAGCGCCAATTAAAACAGGTACGCGCGCTTCGTTTATCGTGGCGTGTTATTCCACGGTTAGCGATTGTATATACCGGCAATAACCCAGTAATTGATACATATATTCGTCTTAAAAAAATATATGGTCAAGATATAACTGTTGAAGTTGATGTTTATAATCCTTCTGATTCTGAATTGATTAGTCAAATTGAAACACTAAATCGTGATGACAATGTTCATGGAATTATTATTCAGTTGCCTTTAGCCGATCAGTCGCAAACCGCAGCAGCAGTTAATGTGGTTGCGCCTGAAAAAGATGTTGATGGTTTGGGATTGCAGCCAATGTTTATACCGGCAACCGCTATGGCAATTGATTGGCTATTGGCTGGATACAATATTGAATTACGCGATAAAAAGATTGCGATTGTTGGTAATGGTCGTTTAGTAGGTGCGCCACTAAATAAACTTTGGTTAAGTGCTGGTTTTGATGTATCAGTTTATGATAGTAAAACAATTGATTTGGCTGGTGAATTAAAAAACGCCGAAGTAATTGTTACGGCAACCGGAATCCCTGGTTTAATAACTGACTATATGATTAAATATGGCGCAACTGTTGTTGATGCTGGCACAGCAGCCGAACACGGCAAAATCGTAGGTGATTTGAATGCTGATGTTCGCGAACGCCAAGATTTGACTATTACACCAATCAAGGGCGGAGTTGGGCCATTAACAGTAACTGCATTATTTGATAATGTCATTAACTCAGCTCGCCGAGTTGCAAACATAAAAGGTCAACAAGATATCTAGGCTATGTTTAAGGCTTCTTTGACGCGTCCGACTACTTGTCGTGGTGTCAAATTAGCTTTGACGATGTAACTGTGAATCCCAAGTGATCTAACTTGCTTTGGAGATTCTTCTTCGCCAAGGTTCGTTAGGATAATAACTGGAATGTTTTTTCCCCATTCGTGTCCGCGAATAATTTCGAGTGCCTCGGCGCCATCCATTTCAGGCATCTGTAGGTCAAGCAATATGATGTCTGGCAGGAAAGCTTCGACTAGTTCAACGCCACGCTTACCATTATTGGCTAGTTGGACATCGAATCCGTCCGCTTCAAATTTCATGCGGTACATTTGGCTAATAACAGAGTCGTCTTCGATAATGGCTATTTTGGTCATAATACTCATTATTGTACCACGTTAAATAAACGTATTGGTAATGCTTTATTGATGGATTCGGGGTAGAATAGTAACATGATTCAGCTCATGCTTATGGTGGTGGTTATAGGATGTTTTTTGTTGGGAGTTTTAGTCAGTTTGATGTTCTTTCAACCAGTCAAAAAGTTCTTTGAAAGTCTAATAAACAGCGTCTTTTACCAATATAATTATGATAGCGACGAGTTTTTTGCCAGACTAAATCGTACTCTTACAACTACAACTGGTTTACGAAGCTTAATGGAACGTGCCGCTTTTGAAATAGCAACGACTATGAAAAGCGAACAAACTTTTTTCTTTGTGCATACATCGGAAGGTCATTATATTACAGCTGGTACTACGCATCACAGTCATTTGCCGATTGAAGATGCTTTACAGCTGCAGAACATTAATAATAAAAAACATGGAGTCATTGTCGCGTCGCTACTAGACAAAGAAAGCCCAGCTCGTCGATTAATGGTGAGTCATAGGGTTGAGTTGATATTACCACTTTTGCAGTCTGGCGTGATGGGCTATTTGTGTTTGGGTAGACGATTATCGTCGCACTATACAATGCGTGATATCAAGGTTCTTAGTACAATTGCTGACGAATTGGTTATTGCTATTCAAAATACACTATCTATTCAAGAAGTCAGAGATATTAATGCAACATTACAGCAGCGAATTGAAAATGCTACTAAAGAATTGAGGTCAAGTAATGTTAGATTATTGCAATTAGATAAAGCTAAAGATGAATTTGTCGGCATGGCAAGCCATCAACTGCGTACACCTTTAACCAGTGTTAAGGGCTATATTAGCATGGTTTTAGAGGGTGATGCTGGCGAAATAACAGCAACACAGCGTCAATTTTTGGATGAGGCATTTGCTAGTAGTGAACGCATGGTTCATTTAATTGAAGATTTTTTGAATGTTTCCAGAATCCAAAATGGCAAATTTATTATCGATAGACATCCAACCGACTTATCGAAAGTAGTTGAGCAAGAAATTGAAGGCCTGGATCCTAGTGCAAAATCGCGTAATTTGAAATTTGTGTACAAAAAACCAAAAAACTTCCCAATGATTGACATTGATGAAAGTAAAATTCGTCAGGTAATTATGAACTTTGCCGATAACGCACTTTATTATTCGCACGAGGATTCAGATATTAATATCAATTTGTCGGTTATGGGCGATAATGTTGTTTTCATTGTCAAGGATACTGGAATTGGAGTTCCATCAAACGAACAAGAGCAATTATTCAGTAAATTCTATCGTGCTAGCAACGCACGTAAACAAAGGCCGGACGGCACAGGAGTCGGTCTATATCTGTCTAAAACTGTTATTGATGCGCATGGCGGTAAAATCATTTTTGATTCGATTGAAGGCAAGGGTAGTACGTTCGGATTTAGTTTGCCAATTAAATAGCTATAATGATCCGCTAGTGCTGATTTTGATAATTTCGTAAATCATTAAGATAATGAATAATACAATTCCTGTAGTTATTAATATAGGTCGAATGACAGTTTTACGATCAAACCACCATTGAGATAGTTTTGAACGATTAACAGCAGAAATACGCGTAATAACCGGACGAGTCATTGCAGCCTCTGGACCTTGGTAGATTTTGTTTCGTTTTTTCTTTTGCTTTGCCATGATATTTTAATTATAACAAAAACCACCCCAGCTTTACAGCGGGGGTGGTTATGGGCCTGAATCGCTTCAGAGGTTTTGAGCGGTCAGACTCGAATTATCGGCGGTTTAGGGAAGTTACACGACGGCTTGCTAGGTAATAACCTGCAGCAGTTGTCATTGCACCAAGACCCAAAAAGGCCAAAATGTTTTCACTAGCACCAGTGTGAGGAAGTTCAGGAACGTTTTGACACTGTTTTGTAACAGTTACGATTGCTGAATCGGATTTAGAACCATTGTTAGTTTGTGCTTCGGCTGTGTTTGTCAAAGTGTTTGTGCCACAGATTAGGGCATTAACACCGTCAACTTTAGCATTAAACTTGACGAATGCGTTTGATCCGGCTGTGTAATTACCAATGTTGATACCACCAAGGGTAAGGTTATCGCTAATTGTTTTTCCAGTTGGATTGCTTGCATTTTTGATGGTTGTTGAACCAGCAGTGTAACTAATGTTTGCAGGTAAAACGTCTTTGATGACAACGTTGTTTTGGTCAGTTGTACCACTGTTGATGTATTGAATACGGTATTCAAGATTGTCACCAGCTTTAGCAACGACACTCTTTGACCAGGTTGTTGAACCAGCAATACGAACTTCTTTAGAAATTGTAAAGTTTGGTTGGTCGGCCTTCACGCGGAAGGTTACATAACCGGCAAAGTGTTCGCAACCAGGTAGGTCACCGTTCAAACTATCAAAACCAAGGTTTGCACCGGTAGTAATGATGTTGTCTGACAAAGCTTGACCATTAGTTGCACCAAAGTTGTGGATTGTTGCAGAACCAGGTACGAAACGTAGGGCAATATCGCCACCAGTAGTGTTACTGAAGCTAATATCATCCCAAACTACGCCTGGGTTTGCGTTAATGGCACCTACGTAACCAACGGCTTTGACATCAGTGCTGCCTTTAACGACAACAGCTGGGATTTGAGCTTGGACGTATGCACCATGTGCAACACCGACGCCACTGGCGTTTAGGTTAGTTGCAGCATTGTTGTGGTAGTAAACATACACGACGTATTCATGACCAGATATAAGGCTGATTGAATCGGCATATGCAGTATTACTTGCGGTTGCTTCACGTACTTGAACGAAATTTCGTTCATCACCGTGAGATGGGTTATCGATTATTGAGTTGAAAGTTACATGATCAGCAGGGTTTGCGATCGTGTAAGTTGGGCGACTTGGGCCCCAAGCAAACAAAGCTGCGGGGATGATGATTGCAGCTGCGACCATCGAAAGTATCGCGGTTAATTTTTTCATAATTCTCCTTTTCTTGACCGTGCTTATTGCAGGTCAAATTAATAAATAGGGTACTAAAAAACAAATGAATTGGCTTGGTGCTAGTTGTTAACTATTAACCCCCATCATTCGATAGGGCGCCATTGGCGAAATCAGATCATTACAACAAGTGCATGTCGAGCCTGAGGCTCAGGAATTTACTCTACTGCGATTCGTTTTACAACAAATCAAGCAGGAATAAATTCCAGGGACATATATAGTCAGTTTAATAATTTACCTTTCGGACGTGTGCGCAGTCCAAATCGGGCTGCGCACACTATCCATATTAATGATTAACTATCCTTAATACTTAATCAGTAACTACACCATTATTGGTGCCACCCTCGTTTGGTTTCGGTGCTGGTGGTGTAGTTGGGGCTGGTTTGGCCGCTGGGGCCGTTACGCCAGTTTCGCTTCCGGGACGGTTAGTAGGAGTGTCAACGACACCTCCACCTCCGACCTTAGCAGTTGGGACAACTGGTGGATTCGCATCAGCTGGACGAGTTTCGGACACTCTTGGCTTGGTGCCGCGTCCTGAATCTCTGGTATTATCCGTTCCTGGTCGCTGGTAATCATTAGGATTACTCGACTTGGAGTTAGGTGGTGGCGGTGGAGGCGTTGGGTGATGATGATGTTCATCGGTGTCACCTTTGTCGTGGCCTTTCTGATCCTTATGGACCGGATTACCACATCTTGCTAAATAAGCCGTGACTCTTCCGTCACGATGCCTTACAACAATAGCCTTCACGTTACCAGTGATACCTTTTTGTCCGTCAACAACAATCTTACCTTTGGACAATCCCGAGTTATACCATGTACTTGGAGACGGCAAATTTTCGATTGATACATCTGAATGCATCACTTCGAAAATTACGTCTTGGTACAATTTGTTAGTTGCCTCATTAGCGCAACTATCGGTATCCGAGATTGCATTTTGGTCAACTTTAGCCCAAGCTTCTGGTGATAATTCAGACTGAGCGATATCAAGAAGATAAATCTTCTTGTTTCGATACATCTGTAAAGCCTCGAGGGCTTTTTCATTATTCTCAGAACTTTTACCGAGTTTCGCTTCTTGAACAACCTTTAGACCTTCAACATAAAGTTTGTTGTCTTTAGTTTCAAAAGGCGCTGCTTCCATCATCCAGGTTTGACAAACTGAGTTATCGGGAACAGTTTCGGGAGGGGTATCGTTTGTTATTGTCACTTTTTTCGATGAAGAAAATAATGCAACAAGTCCCAAAGCTGCTAACACGCAGATTCCAAAAATTATCCATTTCCAAACCGGTTTAACGGGTTCGGAAGTTGGGGATTTTGGTTCTGGGATGCGCGTCAAAGCTACTTTTAAGGCTCTGTCATACTGATCTTCGTTGCCGATAGCAACAGCAGTCTTGTACAGAACCATCTTAAGGGCTGCTGGTCTAGAATGCTTGACGCTATCTTCGTAGCCGTCACGATAAGTCTCAAAAAGGTAAAGACCTCCTTTAACGTTATCTTCAGGCGTGGCATCTTGAACTTTTTTTGAAGCACCTAGGGCTAGTAAACCAGCCGCTAGTTGTTTTCTATAAAAGTTATCTTTTTTGCGTTCTTGAAAGTATTTCTTGAACGCGGCAACCCATTTGGTATAGGTAACCTTAGCTTTCTTCGGGGCCCTCTTGGACGCCCTAAGAAGCTTTTTGAGCTTTTTCATACATTTTCGGTTAATGACATACAGGTAAACCAGGATGAATTAACTAATTAGTTAACGTGAATTATACGTTTGTGGTTTAATTGACTCTATTTGTTGCGTGGCATTTGATGCGTTAAAAAATTGTAATGCAGCTTTAGCGGTAGGTTTGATTACCCTTTGGTAAGCAAAATAGCCGATAATTGCATAAATGATTATTATAACGATAAAAAACATACGCTCAAAATTTTTTTCAGTCATAAACTTTTTGTATTTATTAGCCAATTTCACTCCGAACATTAATTTGTTCGTTAAAAATGAAAGTGGGCAAGGGATTACGCTATACGCTTCATACGATTTATATAGCAGCATTTGCGAAGTTTATCACACTGATCCGTATTGGATTTGTATGATTTAGACTTCGATTGTTTCTTGTTGCGCGTTGGCTTGTTCTTCTTGAAAAAATCAATGAGAAAGTTACCAACAGGGCCACCCTTACTTTTTATTTTAGTCATAGTCTCTTATCTTTTTTGCCCTAGGTATAAATACCCAGTTCAAAAGGAAGATGTAAATTATTTAATTTATAAACTTTGACCGTTCACTTTAACTTATCAGGGCTGTTATAGCGACACTCGATTAAGAGTTCTTATAACGATGCCTCCGCCAATCTAGTGAAAGATTGGAAATTGTACTCAGAAACCTTCTATATATCAATTATTAAACAACAGATACGTGTCATATAGACATGCACTGTAATGATCTGACTTGTTAAACTACCTCCGTCACCTCGGGTCCTCACACCTAAGACAACTGATGTGGTAATAGTATCACAAAATAGCCAAAATGTCAATGCTTAGGACAATGTAACGGGGTGTTTTACAAGTAGTGAGGGGCAATTAACTAATCTGTAACTGAACC
>Ga0100388_10001479_pt1 | contig 20753 bp, 16 predicted proteins | sample CryGeymeta201512_FD_81536 | JGI IMG/M metagenome (GOLD analysis project Ga0100388, IMG submission 81536) | Groundwater microbial communities from Crystal Geyser aquifers in Utah, USA - Crystal Geyser metaG 2015-12 | ecosystem: Environmental > Aquatic > Deep subsurface > Groundwater | place... | reverse complement strand
TTATCTTCCCTTCCTCTGTTACTCTTCCCATCAGTGGCTCCTTCCTGGTTCTTCTAACCATCTCTCTATTAAACCAGTTCCAAGGAGCCTCTTCAATTTTCAACTAAGATTAGCACATACTCAAGATACCCGAGCAGGAGGATTGTGCAAACTCGGACGTTTTGCCGAAGCCGAATCGGTGTTCAGAGAGTTCATGGAAAGGCACGAGAAACTTGGCATGCCTATCGCAAGCACAACATGGATGTATCACTGGCTCATCTGCCACTACAAGGGTGACGAAAGGAAGGCGATGGACCAATTTGTAGCACTGGACGAAGCAAGAGCCGTGGCTCTGCTGAACCAAGGAGACGTGGCAGAACCAACAGCAGGGACTGGACCCGAAGAGCCCGTAGGCAACGCGCTTGAGCCTGCTGATCTTGCTCGCCATCTTGAAGAATTGGGCAAGGCGTCCAACAAGTGCTGGGACTCCTATGCAGTAATTGAAGCAGCGGGAGCTATCGCGATCCCTTATCTATTGCCGTTGATCAACAGCGATAACTACCTTCTGCGAGGACGATCTATTGACCTACTGGGGAAAGTGGGTGATGCACGAGTGGTTGAACCGCTGAAAAGAGCGGCAGCGATCTCCGAGAAGGAATTCCGGGCCATGATTTCCGCTCCCGACAGGGCCGCAACGGTCAAGATGGACGGGCTGGACATCCCAGTCCATGATATGCTCACCGAATACCGACGTTGGGCAAAGAACGCACTCGAAGCAGTGAGTGTACGAATAGGGGTTTAAGTTCAAAAGGACAGTCCAGAGGAGACAAAGGTAACACCACAGCAGCCAACCACGACGAAAAGGTGGTGGCAGGTTTGGAAATAGAATTGCCGAACAACCGCGTGCAGGCAACGCGGTACCCGCGCGCCTGACTCCTGACGTTAGGCGCAATGAATATGAGACGTCTCTGCGGCGCCAGAGAGGAGTGGGCATGGTAACGATCTTGAGATCAAAAACGGTCTATCCGCTGATGAGGCGTTTGGTCGGCTTCTTCCTCGTTTCCGGCATCCTGAGTTGCGGGTTTGAGGCGAGCTCGGACGCAAAAGAAGGGGCATCCCAGCCCCAGTTCAATGTCGGCTATCAGGTCCTCGATCTCAAGTACCGAAAGGACGGGCAGGAGCAAACGCTCACCGTGGCCGTCTGGTATCCGACCGCGGAGCAGCCGAAGTTGCACAACTACGGGGGACCAACGAGCGGCAACGTTGCTGTCGACGCAGCGCCCCGTGCCGAAGGCGGCCCCTATCCTTTGTTGGTCTTCTCGCACGGGTACGGTGGTAGTGGACTCGGTGCAGTATTCTTCACCGAAGCCCTCGCCGCTCGTGGCTGGATCGTGGCATGCCCGGATCACCATGACAAGCACTCGGCCGTTCGCATACGCACCGGCCAACAGAAGGACTTCGACCGTCTCGGCCTGCTTCAGCACGCCAAGGAGATAGCAGCTTCCGGACCTGGTGACCGGGGCAAATATCTTTACCGACTGGACGAGATGCGTTTCGCGCTAGACGGCATGTTGACTTCCGATCCATTCGGGAAGCTAATCGACAGAGATCGCATCGCTGTCGGGGGTCACTCTTTTGGAGGATTCACTGCGCTGGGACTCAGCGGGACGATCAAGGACCGCCACGACCCCCGCATCAAAGCCGTTTTCTTGTTTTCCACGGGGGCCGGTGGTTACCTGTACGAAGAGGACGAGCTTAGGGTCGTGCAGATACCATCTATGCTGTTCATGGGAGAACGAGAAGAAAACCAACGGCGCGGCTCCGAAACGATGTCGGAGCTTTCCGCGAAGATATACAGGAACGTATCGCCGCCGAAGTATTTCCTCGAAATCAAGGGGGCCAACCATTTGTCGTTCAACAATCATTTTGAGGATAACCGCATAACAAAACTGCGGAGCGGCACCGAAGAGCAGTTCGATGTGATCCGACGGTACTCGATCGCCTTTCTGGAGAAACACGTTGCGGGAAGGGAAAATTCAGTTCACGTATTGGAGAGGAGCGACCCAATGCTTACACGCTATGACAAGGAACCGGCCAGGTGAGCTTTGGATGCACCGCACGCAACGATATGACACGCCGAACCAGGCGCTTCAGCGGACGCGGACAAGCCGCGACGCTGAGGTTGGTCGTTATGCCTAAAGAAAAGGAGCAATGACAATGGACACATACGAACAATATGAAAAAGATTGTAAAAGAATACGAGAACTCAATGTAGCCCTTTTGAAAGATTTTGAAAGCTGGCTTGCGGAAAGGAACCTTTCAGCAAAAACAATAAAAAAGCACTGCTCAAACGTTGATTTCTATATCAATGATTTCCTTCTGTATGAAGAGGCAATAGAAGCTGCTGATGGCGCTGGAAATATAGGAGGGTTTCTGGGTTATTGGTTTATTCGTAAAGCCATGTGGGCAAGCCCAACAGCTATAAAGGAGAACGCTTCGAGTCTGAATAAATTTTATCAATTTATGTTTGGAAAAGGGGAAATATCAAAGGAATCATTAGATGAATTGAAACAGACAATCAAGGAAGATATGCCAGAATGGCTTGCTACAATGGAGAGACATGATGATCCTGATATTGAAGACCCAGAAGAAATATGGGGAGTTTGACATAACAAATCACTGCACCTGACCGCTATTCCGCTGCGCTCCATAGTGGCAGGTGAGCTTGGCCGTTCGCCAGATGGGAAGAGAAGCGAGTAACCCATGGATCCGAAGATCGTTATCAGAAACGAGACGCGTAACGATGTTTGCGCGATAACTGAGGTGACTATCGCTGCATTCAATACCTTGGAGATCAGCAACCACACGAGCAGTACATCATCGCAGAAATGGATGGCCGAGTGATAGGGCATATTGCTTTCTCCCCCGTGACCATTTCCGACGGCACGCCGAACTGGTATGGACTTGGACCTGTATCCGTTCTACCGGAGCACCAGCGGAAGGGCATCGGAAAAGCGCTGATAGAAGAAGGGTTGTCACGTCTGAGAGATATGAATGCTCAAGGATGTTGTCTCGTGGGGCATCCGGATTACTACAGAAAATTCGGGTTCACCAACCTCCCGGAACTTGTGCATGGGGGTGTTCCACCGGAGTTCTTTTTCGCTCTGTCTTTCGACGGGCATACTCCGCAGGGCACCGTCACGTTCCACGAAGGATTCAGAGCGGATGGCCAACAAGAGGGTGTGCGCGAAGCTTAACAGCACACGTGACCCTTGTGGTTCGGTCAGATTGATAAGACACAGGGTGTATGATATTGGACGCACAGAAACAGACACGCATTGAAGAAGTCCGGGACCTTCTCGGCGCCTTCTCAAGTGAACACCTGACGCCGGAGTTGGCGGGTTATGCTCTGAAACTTTGGGAGCAGATCGGCAGGAAGCGCAACTACGTCATCACCGGCGGAGCAAAGGAGGTGTGGGCGGCGGCTGTAGTGTACGTCATTGCTCGTCTCAACTTCCTTTTCGACCAGAAGAACCCCAACTACCTGCCGCCAGATACCATCTGCGGCTACTTTGGGACCAAGAAGACGACGGTATCGGCACGCTCCAAGGAGATCGAGAAAGCGTGTAGGATACGCATGGGGCAAGAGGGTCTCTGCAGTTCGGAAATATCGGATAGCCTGACGTTTGTCCAACTGCCAAACGGCTTCGTATTGACGAAGCAGATGGCGAAGGACATGGGGATTATGTAGGGGAGAGAAGACCGAACAAGCGCGTCACCTGAGCGTTGCTCCGCGCCGCCTATCCTCTCGCTGGAGCTGACAGGTCTCTCCCCGGTGTTGAATCTGTCACACCTCCAGTCGAACTGCCGCTCACGTTGCTCTCCGTTGTGTCAAGAGATGGTTTGACTTCTGGCGTTGTTGCTGCGATACTGCTGCTAGAATGAAATACGAGATTATCTTGTCTCCTCATGCGCGGGTGCAGTTCCACGCCTTGTCCGCGCATGACAGGGCGAAGGTGCGTGACGCACTCGACACGCATTTCGTGCATCGCCCGACAGCGGAGAGCAAGAGCCGGATCAAACGGCTCCGGGACTTAAGGAAGCCGCAATACCGGCTTCGGGTCGATGACCTCCGCGTGTTCTATGATGTTGAAGGGGGCGAAGTGATCGTGCACAGCATTGTCGACAAACCTCACGCCGCCGACTGGCTGGCGGAGGAAGGAGAACCGTCATGAAGCAAGTTGCATTGGCTCAGCTCAGAGACCACCTGTCGCAATACCTGGTCGAAGCGGAGACCGAGCAGATCGTCGTGACGAAACATGGCAAGCCTGCCGGTGTACTCACCGGCTTCCCGACGGATGACGACTGGTTTGACTTCCAGTTGGAGAACGACCCTCGGTTTCTGAGGAAAATTGAGGACTCAAGAGCAAGCATGCAAGCTGGGCATGGCGTTCCATGGGAAAAAGTGAAGAAAGAAGACGATGAGCGAACCACGGCATCCACCGTACCCCGTAAGGTGCGCGGGCGCACCTCTCCAATCCGCTGATGCCAGCAGATGAGCGGACGCCGCGCGGCTCGCCTATCGGGTGCCGAGCCGCTCCCCTCGGTCCCCGTTAGCCGCACGGCACGGAGAACCGAATGATCTGAAGCACGGCCGTATTCGCTTTGCTGATTTCTCACCGCTGAAAGCGAGGATGTTTGCAGGCCGAGATGCTCAACACTCGGTTGTCCCGCTATCCTGCTATCCAGAGCGGGGGCGACACTTCGTTCTGCCCCCGCACTCCATATCACGTTACCTGCTGTATCTCCCAATCAACTGACCTCGCCCGACGACGTGTCCTTCCATCGCTATCTCAAGTTGCGTTTTGGTTGCGCCGGGTTTCAGGTCGAGTGCCGTGTCCAGCGCATACAGCTTGAAGAAATAGCGATGGGTTCCGCGAGGTGGGCAGGGGCCGCCATAGCCGATCTTGTGGAAGTCGTTGGTTCCCTGCACCGCGCTGTTGGGGAGTTTGTCTTTGGGTGGGATTGCTGCCGCGAGTTTCTTCGCGTGCGCCGGCAGGTTATAGACCACCCAGTGCACCCAGGTCCCCATCGGCGCGTCGGGGTCGTCACAGATCAGCGCGAGGCTCTTAGTGCCGTCCGGCGTTTTGTCCCATTCCAGCGGCGGGGAGACGTCCTTTCCGTCGCAAGTATATTGCTTCGGGATCGTCGCACCTTCTTTGAACGCTTTGCTTGTGAGTTTGATCTCCATCTTTCCACCTCCTTGAGATTGGGATGTAGACTGCTCCTTGCTCTGGCAGGAACAGACCACCAGACTAACAGGTAACAGCAGACACACGACTCTTTGGACCATGGTACTACCTCCTTACCATCGTGCTCGTCGTCATGCATCGACAGCAGATTCTTTTGCAGTTGCTCGAAGAGCTCATCGCTGCGTCGCCGGAACTGTTCCCAATTGAGGGGAGTACGGATGCACAGAAAATACCCCCAAAGTACTTCCACTGTCAACCGATACATAGGATTGGGTGCAAGTAAGATTTGTGATGCGTTGAGGTAATCAGCCCCCTGTTGCGCACGTCTTGACAGGATTGGTTGTTCACGTTTACTGTTACTGGCGCAACACATTCACTCGCCGTCTGGAACTTGTGCGAGGCTTGCTGCCTCGGGAGGATGTTTGCCCATGCCGGCTGCTCCATCACGCAGAATCATCCCTGTCCCGCACAGCCTGGTTAGACTGACCGGTGGATTCCTGGCAGGCCGGCAGGCAACCAACCGCCAGGAAACACTGCCCTGTGAACATCGCCAACTGCAATACACGGGTCGCATCGACGCGTGGAAGCTGACATGGGAGGAGGGCAAGCCGAACAAACCACACATCTTCTTTGACTCCGATGTCGCCAAGTGGACGGAAGCTGCGGCTTACAGTCTGGCGACGCGCCGCGACGAGGAGCTGGAGCAGCAGATTGACGCCATCGTTGAGTTGATGGCGGGAGCCCAATTGCCGGTCGGTTACCTGAACAGCTACTTCATCGCGGTCGAGCCGGAGAACCGATGGACTCACCTGATGAGTTGGCACGAACTGTATTGTGCCGGACACCTGATGGAAGCGGCGGTTGCCTACTTCGACGCCACGGGGAAGCGCAAGTTCCTTGACGTCATCTGCCGATACGCGGATCACATCGATAGAACCTTCGGTCCGAAGCGCGGACAGAAGCGGGGGTATCCGGGACACGAGGAAATCGAGTTGGCGCTGGTGAAGCTCTATCGCGCAACAAATGAAAAACGTTACCTGAACCTGGCCAGATTTTTCATCAACGAGCGCGGACAGCAACCAAATTACTACGTCCGGGAAGCGATAAAGCGTGGGGAGAATCCCCATCAGACTGTGCTTCCCACGCTGGACGTTCTCCAGGCTCACAAGCCGGTGCGAGAACAGGAAGAAGCAGTGGGGCACGCGGTGCGGGCGTGCTATCTTTACGCCGGCATGGCCGACGTGGCAGCGGAGACGGGCGACGCTGAGTTGCTGAAGGTGTGCAGGCGTCTCTGGAAGAGCATCGTCGAGCGACGAATGTATATCACCGGCGGAGTTGGCTCCGCCCACCATCACGAACGGTTCACCTGCGACTACGATCTTCCGAACGAAGGCGCCTACGCTGAGACCTGCGCGGCGATTGCGTTGGTGTTCTTTGCTCACCGCATGCTCCAGATTGAGGCGGATGGCCAGTACCCCGATGTTATGGAGCGCGCTCTCTATAATGGAGTGTTGAGCGGAATCTCGTGGGACGGAACGCGGTTCTTCTACGTGAACCGCCTCGCGCAGTATCCCGCCGCCGCCTCCTTTGGCGCTCATCGCGCTACTCTTGTAGAGCGGGAACCGTGGTTCGGCTGCGCTTGCTGCCCACCGAATGTCGCGCGATTGCTGGCTTCGATAGGAGGATACATCTATTCCAGCGCCGACCGGGAGCTATGGGTGCATCTTTACACAGCTAACGAGGTGGCGGTGGACATCGGCGGCCAGGAGGTGGTCGTCGAGCAAGAGACCGATTATCCGTGGAAGGAGAAGGTACGCCTCACCGTTCAGCCCGAATCGATTGCGACCTTCACGCTTGCGTTGCGGATCCCCTCATGGTGTCGCGATGCTTTCCTGCGAGTGAACGGAGGCGCAGTTGATGTCCGCAGTGTCACCTCCAAAGGATACGCGAGAATCAAGCGGTCTTGGGAGAAGGGCGATACCGTGGATCTAATTCTTCCGATGCCGGTTGAGAAGGTGGAAGCCCACCCGAGCGTCCGTCAGAACGCCGGACGCATTGCGCTCCAGCGCGGCCCCATCGTCTACTGTCTCGAAGAAATGGACAACGGGAAAGACCTCAACGACATCGCGCTGCCATTGGAGACTCCCCTGCGGATGAGATGGGACAGCAGACTGTTTGGCGGCGTCCCCGTCGTCATGGGGAAAGCATTGCATCGCGACCACGCAGGCTGGCGGAACAAACTCTACCGCCCCGCGGGAACGACGATGAAGTCACTCACCATCAAGGCCATCCCCTATTGCCTGTGGGCGAATCGCGGCGTGGGGGAAATGGTGGTGTGGGTGAGGAAGGGATAGGAGTGCAAATGGCAGTCTCCCACAACTTGGAGAGGACATGGTCATGTTCACACGCAACATTCTCAAGACAGACTTCGCAATGATAGCGGGACTTGTAATGTTCGTGGCGACATCATTTGCTGGCGACTTTCGCGTCACTGCGGATGCGGGAGACGTGGCGCGCGTGGAACGCGTCGGGCCGCCGACGCAGTACATGCCTCATCTGGATCGGTACTCCGAACAGGTCCCCGACGCGTACCACTACCCCATTCCGCAGGAGAAGATCACCCGCGAGACCTACCTGAAATGGATCGAGGATTCCGGGCATCTCAGCTATGCGGAAGGCGACGCCCCAACGAAACATGGTCAGTACGGGCCGCGACACTTTACTCCAGTGCTGGCGAAGTATGTTCAGACGAAGGACCCGAAACTCGCCGACGCGATGATCCGGATGCTCAAGGCGTATGACCAGTGGATTCGCGACGAGGTCAAGCGTTCCGGCTGGCACTCACAATTCATTGATGAGCCGGCATATCTTGGGCTGTACCGCAAGTATCTCAGCGAGGGCGGCGCTCTCGACTTACAGAAGGATCAGTGGTTTAGGGACCTCATTCTCTATCACACGAAGACCCTGCACGTGTGGGGCACACCCCAAACCTACTGGCGCGGGCCGATGCACCGCGCACAGGGCGAGGGAATCGCCAAAGGGCTGGCGGCGCTCTGGTATCCCGACGCGCCGGACGCCGCGGAGTGGAAGAAGTACGCCGACGCGGTTTATCAGGACTGGTGGAAATACAAGGACGTGCCTCCCAACGATACCGGGTACATTTTCGGTATCTTTGTGCCGCTGTTTGTGGGAGCCTATTTGCGCGGCGATGATACCTTCTTCACCGATCCCGAAGCGCGCAAAGTGTGGGATCGAATGCTGTACGAGATCACTCCCGACGGCGCCATCATCCCCTATGGCGCGCACGGCGGCTGGAATAGCACGGCTGGGACGCGCATCTTCATGCTGGAGTTGCTGGCGGCAAAGACGAAAGATGGACGTTACCGCTTCGGAGCGCACAAGCTGATGAACTACCTGCTCTACCAGCAGGAACCGTACAAGAAACACCACATACTTCTTGGACCGGAGACAACGGAGAAGATTGCGCTGGCGTATCTACTCGCAGACGATTCCATTCAACCCGTCCAGCCGGACGCAGGCTCGAAGATCCTCTACCGCAAGGAGACGTTACGCCTTCGGAACAAAGAAGCAGCGGAGAAGTGGCTCGGGCCCCTTGACCCCGATCCTGCGAGGAACCAGATATGCTGCTCGTTGATTGTTACCGACAAGACGGTTCCTGCGAAACTGGTTTTGCGGAGCGGGTGGAATCCTGGAGACTTCTTCGCGTTGGTTGACATTTTTCCGCGGCACGACCCGCTGAACACTCCGGGGATTCTTGGAATGACGCGCTGGGGGTCAGTGCTCGGGCTGGCAATGAACGCAAAAGGATCCTCTGAAGAGGGAAGACTGATCGTTGAGGACCTCGGCGGCACCGCGCCCCTCAGACGCAACACCGATCCCGACCTCGCGGATCCGTACTACCAAGACGTGAAGATTGATGCCTTCGTTGACATGAAAAAGGCAACGTTCGCGACGGTGACGGTCAAGGATTACGCGGGGTTCCCCGTCACTTACACCCGCAGCTTTGCGTTCATCAAGAACCGCTTCCTGGTCGCCAGGGACGTCGCGCGGTTTGAGGAGGGTTTCCTTGCCCGCATCGCGTCTGCGTACAACAGCCAGAATATCGGGCCGCAGGTTGGCGATCACTGGGCGAACACCTACTTCTCTGGTCCGCGCAGCTCCACACAGACTGTCAAGAATCCTCCGTATGACCTGCTTGTATACTTCTCTCCTCAACCTGAGCGGACGATGAAGGTGATTGACCGCACGGCGGTGGACCCACGCGCCATCGACGTGTCGGCGCAGGTGCGCTACGAGTGGCGCGGTGTGGCGAAGGCCGGTCGGGAGCTTCTGTTTACGCAGGTCTACTATCCGCATGCGCCCAACATGAAGCTGCAAGCTTCCAACGCGCCCGGCGCAGCGCGCGTGGGCGACCTCGTCGGTACGGCCGGCGCGGACGGGATCACGGTGCTGCAGGATGATCTCAAGGGCACGGTGATTCGGTTCACCTTCGATCAGGATCATGAGGAGTGGGTGGTGTTCAACCCAGCAGGATCTGAGCTGAGCCAAGGGACTCTCACCACGAACGCCAAGTTCGCCTACGTTGATTCCGTCAAGGGAGAAGTCAAATCGGTCTGCGCTCGGGAAGCCACATTCCTGTCGGTCGGTGGCAAAGAGGTTTTTCGACAAGCCGAAAGCAAGAACTATGAAAGGTAGATGCAAAAGGGATGAAAGCTAATCGACTGAGGATGGCCACGCTCGTCTGCCTGATGCTGTGTTCGTGCGTCTGCGTGTCTCGTGCGACCGTGCCCGAACGCTCGCCCGACTTGAACCCAGTGAAGTTCAAGCGCAGACCGAATGCCCCACCTGTCGTGTTGGTAGAGAACGGAAAGCCGCGCGCGACTATCGTCTGTGCGAACAAGGAGTTGCGCCTCGCCGCGAGCGAGCTGCAGACGCACATCGAGCTGGCGACGGGCGCCAAGCTGCCAATCGTCGATGCGAAGAAAGAGGGAACCGGAGTCTTCCTCGGCGATGAGGCGGTGGCTCGTGCCAATGGAATCCTTGTGGCGAACCTGCCACCGGAAGGATTCGAGATCAAGACGATCCCCGACGGCATCATCATCGCGGGGAATGCTCTCTGGGGTGTTTATGAGTTCTTGGAGCGCTTCGTTGGCGTACGCTGGTACTACCCAGGTGACCTCGGGAGGTCGGTCCCGAAGAAGGACAACCTCATCATCAAGCCCGTCTGGCTTGCTGACGCCCCGGTGTTCCGCAAACGAGAGAACTGGCCGGGCAACTATCCGGGCGGACCAGAGTTGCACCGTCGTTTGCGGCAAGGAGTCAGTTGGCCGAACCGCGTCGCCTGCCACACCCCGATCAAGTGGCACGAATACTACCCCAAGGAACTCGATCTTTTCCAACTGCGCGGCGACGGCACACGGGAAATGAGTATGCTCTGTTACAGCAATCCGGCCACGTTGCAGAAATACTTGACCACTATTGAGGAATACTACGCGGGGAAGTACACGGACGACAAAGGGAAGGCGGTTCCCGGGCCGTGGGGGTGGTTCCCGCCCGATGAGCATGTCATCTCCGTTTCGCCCAACGACGCTCCCGTCACCTGCCGGTGCGACTTGTGTCGCGCCCAGTGGAACGCGTCCGTCGGACCGCTGGGGGAGGCATCGTACATCATGGAGGATTTCGTGGCACGCTTGGCGACAGAGGTGAAGAAGCGTTGGCCGGACAAGACGGTCACATACCTTGCGTACTCGAACTACACAATTCCCTCAGGCAAGGTGGTATTTCCCGGCAACGTCGAGGTCCATGTGTGCGGGATGAAAGGACTGGCCAACTATAAGGAGACAACGATTGCGAAGAGCGAACAGTCCATTATTGACGGCTGGTACAGGATCTCCGGCCGTCCCTTACAGAACTGGCACTATATCTGCTGGCCGGACGATTCAACCACTGCGCCCTATCTCTTCCCACATATCGTGCAGAAGTTCTATCAACAGAACCGGAAGAAGACCGTCGGAACGTTTATCAACGGAGCTGGGAATCACTGGCCGCGGCACCATGTGACTTTGTACGCGTGGATGAAGCTGATGTGGAATCCCAACTTCCCCATTGATGCCGCGATCAACGAATACTGCCGCCGCATGTACGGCCCGGCGTCGGCAACGATGCGACAACTGATTCAAGAGCAGATCGACGGCTGGGAGAAGAGCCGCTGGAGCATCCTTCCCGGCGCACACAACGTGTCTCCGAAAAGCGTACATGAGGAAAGCTACCCGCCTGCCCGAGTGGAAAGACTGCAAACGCTGCTCTCCCAAGCGCGACAGGAGGCTGAGGGCAACGAGCAGGTGCAGCAGCGCATCGAGTACTACGCGGGACCGCTCGAAGTCTTTTTCAAGGAGTCAAAGCAGTATCACGAAGGCACCGGGCGCACGCCACTCGAAGTGATGAAAGTCGGCGAAGACCCGAAGGTGGACGGGCAGTTGACAGACGATGTCTGGCAGCGCGCCACGCCCGTCGCGTTGCGGCGCGCGCTCGACCGGGACCACCCTGAGCCAACGCATCCAACCTCGCTGCGGGCCGTGTGGACGACGCGCGGAGTCACCTTCGGGTTGCGCATGTCCGAGCCGGAACCGGATCGTCTGGTGGTCCAGCGTAGCGCTCACGATGACGCGATGCTCTGGTGGGATGACAACATCGAGTTGTTCCTCGATCCTGAAGGGCAACGCGCCAACTTCTTCCAGTGGATTGTTACCGCCAACGGAACCACGTACGACGGCAGCTTTGCCCGCGGCGCCGAGTGGAACCCGACGGGCGTCCAGGCGGCTTCGTTCGTGGGCAAGGATTTTTGGTCGTGCGAGGTGTTCATCCCGTATGAGATGTTCCGGAAGGAGGGCATCACCCTCGACCCGCTCCGCATTTCCGGTTCCACTTGGTATGCCAACTTCACCCGCCACCGCGCCGCAAAACTGATGGAGATGCAGCGCCTGAACACCACCTTCGAGGGCAGCAGCCACAACATGATCGCGTTCGGGCCGGTGAAGTTTGTGGAGTGATGGAGAGACGGGATGGCGGGATGATGCTGAGGCAAATAGGCTCGGACAAGTGACCACCACCAGCGGCAGCATGTATTGACTAAATTTGGTCGATGGTCATTGACCAAATTTCGTCAATATGATTGAATATCCACCGCGCTTACCGGGAAAGCCCGCAAACGCCCTATAATCCGCCAACACCATGGACAACATTTTTGCCGTTCACAACCTGCATCGGGAATCAGTAACCGAATTCCTTCGGCGCGATCCTCACCTGCGACGACTGCGCGAATTGCCTCTCGTCTACGAATCTCCTTTGCTTGACGGGTTCCCACTGGAATCGCCTGGCATCTATGCACTGGGGGGGGGGAGGCAGGTTGGCAAGACCACGCTGGTCAAGCAGTTGATGGGACGATTGCTGCAAACCAAAAAATCCCTGCCGGAACGCATCCACTTCCTTTCGGGGGAACTTGTTGACGACCATCACTCACTGGTCCGGCATCTGATGTCTTTCCTCCCGTCAAGCCCCACGCGCATTGGCGAGGAGCTCACCTATGTTTTTGTTGACGAGGTCACTTACATCAAGGACTGGGACAAGGGAATCAAGTATCTCGCCGATGGAGGGTTCCTCGATTCCGTCTGGTTGCTTGTGACAGGCTCGGACACGGTGATCATTCGTGAAGCGATGCAGCGGTTTCCGGGGAGAAGGGGGCGCGCCAGCCAGGTGGATTTCCACTGTCGTCCTCTTTCATTTCGAGAGGTTGTTCGCCTGCGTGGAAGTGTTCCGGAGGATTTCATCTCAACGGTGTGCGAGTGCGACTGGCCAGAGTTGACCTCAGAGATGCTGCACCCGCAAATCGAGGACCTTGAATTGGCCTTCAGAGAATATCACCTCACAGGCGGGTATCTGACCGCGCTCAACGACTGGGTGAGAGATCGCAGCATCGCCACGGCAACTTTCAGGACTTACGCGGACTGGGTGCGCGGCGATGTGTTGAAGAAACGCAAGAACGAGTTCTATCTCAGGGAGGTGCTTGCTGCGATATTGCGGCGTTACAACACTCAGGTTTCGTGGGGCAGTCTGGCGGAAGACCTGCCGATCGACCACCATCAGACGGTGGCGGAATACTGCGCGATTCTGGAGTCGATGGATGTCCTGTTCATTCAATCGGCCCTCGATCAAGATCGCCTTGGCCCTGCGCCCAAGAAGGCGCGTAAGCTGTTCTTTACCGATCCCTTCATCCATCACGCTCTCAGAGCCTACGTTCAAGACATGGAGAATCCGGACGAGGAGATCATTCAGCCGTTGCATACGAATGAGTTGGAGTTGGCTCATCTCGCCGAGGCGGCCCTCGCGAACCATGTGCATCGCCACTATCCAACCTACTACATCAAGGCCGAAGGCGAGGTGGACATCGCCTACGTCAAGGACAACCAATTCTGGCCACTCGAAGCCAAGTGGACTGGGCAGATTCGCCCGAAGGATTTGAAGCAGATCGCCAAGTACAGCAACGGAATCATTGCGGGGCGTAGCCACGAGGTCCGTAATGTTTCCAATGTCCCCTGCTACCCGTTACCCTTGGTCCTGTTGAGGTTTTCGTGATCCGGTATCCGAATTTAGAAAAGCCGAGGTTACCCATGCAACTGCGCAACCGTATTCCGTCTGTGGCGCTTACCGCCGTCACGATGGCGTGTGCCGCGCCGACGTTCCCTGCTTCTTCTCTCGGTCGCTGCAGCGTGGACGAGTTGCTCGCCACTGCCACCTCCCCGGCGGGGGAGGTCTACGCAGTCGAGCCGTCAGCTTCGCAGCTCGCCAACGCTCCGCAGAGGATGTTTGCCTTCCGCGCTCTTGGTGCAGGAGACTACGCTTCCGCGCGCCTTCCCGTTCCGCAGGAGGGCTACTATGCGTTGAGGAGTCAGGCGCTCTGGGGTCCGTGGGCGGAGGGACGGCTGGGGCGCTTCGAGGCTTCGGCGGACGGTGTCGTCTTCCCGGGAGTCCTTCAGGGCTGGTATGGGTTGCCCACCAATCCGCCCTTCCAGTTGCGGGATCACCTGTGGGGTGTCGCCCACTTCACACCTCCCGAGGCAGAGGTGCGGTTGGCGTTGACGCACTCTGGCCAAGGCAACCTGCTGGCGATTGGCGACCTGCGACTGGAGCCTGTCAAGGACGAATCCGTTCAGCCGGCAGACAAGGAGAGGAAAGTCGCCGCCGCTCCCCAGCGCAAGCGCGCCGTGATAACCGAGGCGCGGCCCACCTGCGACATCAAGTGGCAGCGCGGTCTGGAGTGGACGGCCTTCATCCACTGCGTGCAGCGAGTTCCGCAGATTGACGGCGTATTGGCCGACTGGAAGGACATCTCCGCAGAGCGAATCAGTATCAACGCCAGTATCATTCCTCATCGGGGCTGGGTAGCGCCCTCCCCCGCCAGCGATGCCGACCTCAGTGGGTCGGTGTGGCTCTCCTGGGACGCAACCAGTCTGTACCTCGCCGCGGAGATCAAGGACGATGACCTTATGGCTCCGGCGGAGTCTGGAAAGTGGGGAAGCCCATTCGGGCACGACAGCCTTGTGGTCAACGTGAAGTCGCCTCCCTGGCTTACGTCTGGCGGTCGGTCGTCCGGTCTCGGTCCTGCCGACGCGGGTTTCGGTTTGAGCTTCTACGCTAAGGGGCAATCGCCGCGTCCACTCGGAGACACAGCGAGATATGTTGCTCGGCGGACGAAGACAGGTTACACCATCGAGGCGTCCCTGCCTTTCGGTCTTCTCGGCTGGAAGCCTGCGGACGTGGGAGACCGATTCCCCCTTGGGTTGATTCTCGTGGACATCGATCCATCCAAACCTGGCGGTGAACGGTTCGACCAGTATGGCTGGAATTTCGGCCCCGGAAGTTGGGCGGGGATGGGAGAAGTGAGGCTAATCGACAAGGTTGGCGCGGCAGCGGGAGAGTTGATCCCGGCCAGCGACACACTCCTGCCATCGGGGCTTCTTCAGTACGTCGGCAGCGTCGATGTGAGCGCTCCCTGCACGCTGAAGTCCATCCAGGTGGTGCGCAAGGCCACGGGCGCGGTCGCCGCCACCCACGAACTCAACCAGAAGCTGGACAAGCCGGGGCGTTACAGCATCGTCGGCCAGATTCCTCTGCCTGGGTTGGGGGAAGGGGAATATCACTTGAGACTCGTAATGTGACAGATTGGACGGGACGGTGGATTGGATCAGTCGGGTATCAGGAGGACGGTAATGAATTGGAGAAATTCTGTCTGCATTATTGTCTGTCAGATGGCGCTTTGCGCAACTGTCGGCTTCTCTCAACAGCCCATCACTCGCGCCGGGGACAAAACCATTTTGTCTCCCGCCGACCTCAAGATGGACAACAACACCGTTGTCAAGGACGCGGCGGCGCCGACGGGAGAAGCCATCGAGTCGGCGGGAAAGAAATGGTACATCGTCCACAAAGCAGTCCACGGTCTGCCTGCCGGGAAATACCGCGTGACGGTGCGCCTGTCCATCAGCAAGCGGGACGCGCCAAACCACGTCGGGCGCATCATCGTCAACTCCACAACCGGGGACTCGCTGGAAGACTTGTCCCTGCCGTTCGAGACGGAAACGTTCCGCGCCGCCAATGAGTACCAGGACCTGTCCCTCGACCTGATGCACGCGCCCAAGGACAAGGGGAAGTTCTCGCTTCTCGTTCGCGTCCTGCACGAGAACCCGGCAATCCCCGTCCGCGTTGCGCAAGTGGTGGTAACGGCGAATGAGCTCCCACCGGTCGTGGTCTACAAAGTGTGCCCGGAGAAGCTACTCGCCCGACCGAATTCCAGCCAACCCATCACCGTCAGCATCGCAAACACCACCGACCAGCCACAAAGCGGATTGAAGCTCCAACTCAGGCTCACGCGCGGCGTTGGCGAGAATGTGTCAGTTGGGGAGCAGGGGGTGTCACTTCAGCCTTTCGAGTCGCGCGAAGTCACGTTCCCCTGGAACACGGGAAAGACCGAGTACGGCTACGAGGTCCGGGCGACGCTGGTGGATGCCGCTGGAAAAGCGATCAGTGCGCTTTCCGACTACTTCGCCGTCAGCAGCTCGCACTTCCGACTGCGCATCAACGCCACGCCACAGTGGAACATGTACCTTCTCGACAAGAACCACTCGGTGCGCGCGGCACAGTCACTTCGGCTTGCTTACGGGAACTACGTCGAAGTCTACGGCTGGGCGCCCAGCGCTTTTGGCGAGCTGTATCCGCGCCACCGTTTCTGGACCAGCGGGCAGATTTCCGAATGGAAATACGATCGTGACGCAATGAAGGCTTGGATCGGAGAAATGCATCGCCTCGGAATGTTTGTGACCGCTTACAACATCAGCCTCTTCAACGGTTGGCCGGGGCAGGAGATCATGCGGCAGCATCCGGAATGGTGCTCGTTCAATGAGAAGGGACGCCCCAATGGCGGCGTTAACACGGCCTACTGGCAGACGAAGGAGAACGTTTACGGGGACAACGAGATGCCTAAGGCCACCCCCTTCGTCGGCGAGATGCCCAACCACGGTTCCGTGTGGCCGGAGAATGACGACCTCATGAAGCACGCCGCGTCAGAGATCCTCCTCATCAACAAGGAACTCGGCTTCGACGGGATGCGATGGGATGGACACCCCATCGTCTACGTGGTCAAGGACGAGAGGGGGGGTATCATCGGAACCGGTTTCGGCAGCATGATCTGGAACCACGAAGGAAAGCGCATTGTCGACCTGATTCCCAAAGGGGATTTGGACGCGCAGTCGCTGCACAACATGCAGCTCATCAAGGAGACCGTCCGCAAGGCTGCGCCGGATTTCCAGTGGGGTTACAACGCGGGGTACGACAAGACGGTGGAGCAGCAACCCAACACCTGGCAGGAAGTGGTGAAGGACGCTGGTATCTGGGTGGAGGGCGGCTTCCGTTCTGGCGATGAGGGACGAGCTGACCCATCCAACACGTGGGACAAGTACATCGACAAGCTATATCTCTCCAGTCAGTTTGTCATTCGCTCCGGCGGCTACCCGATACACGGCGCGCTCGCGGCTGACTCCGCAATCATGCGCCGATTCATGAACGCTCTCTTCCTGTCGCAAGGTTCGCACGCCTGCTGGCACGGCGGAACGTGGGGAGAATTCCTCGACCACTCTCGTTTTGCGACGCGGTACTCGCAGTACCTCTTCGATCCCGCCCTCCGTCCATGGTGGGGATACCCGGACATTCACGTCAGTGGTTGGGTGCAGTGGGAGGACCGCAATGCTGGCAAGATCCCGCCGCTCGATTCCCAGTTCAGGATCAAGAGCGATCACCCGCTGTTTTTCCCCGAGAAGACCTTCTTCACGCGGGAGGTCTCGAACACGGAGAGAGAATCGGTGCTTCACCTCTTCAACCATCCTGGCAAACCTTACATCGACTACACCGAGATGAACCCGCCACCGATCCAGAAGAACGTGGAGATATCCATCAAGTCCCCTCCTGGCATGAAGGCCACGGAAGCGTGGTGTCTGTCGCCCGACCAGTGGCCGATGGAAGAGAAGCTCTCCGTCGCCGCTGACGACCCGGGCTGGGTCAAGTTGACGATTCCGACTCTCGAAGTATGGAACACCGTGGTCGTGAAGTGGGAGAAGGGGTGAGGTGCGGAATGTTGGAGCGAAGCGGAAATCCCGGCTGGCCGGGGCGAAGTGCGAAGTGCGGAATGAATGGACCCGCGGCAGCTACTCTTTTGCTGATGCCGTTGTGGATGGCTACCGCGGCGCGGGCGGAGGTGAGCATCAGCGAGCGGAAGTCCGAAAAGGAGACGGTCGTTGTCCTCGAGAATGAGTTCGTTCGCCTCACGGTGGACGTGCTGCACGGCGGAAAGGTGACCGGCTTCGTTTACAAACCCCTTGAGCGAGAGTGGCTTGTTTCCGGGCAGGCAATGTTCATCGACCACGTCTGGCAGCAGACCTGGCCAGGCGAGCTATACGATGTTCCCTATGAGTATGAGATCACCCATCGCGGACCACAGCAGGTGACCGTGAAGGTGTGGCGGTCCTTGCAGCGCAAGGGCATGGACAGTCTCATCGGGGTCAAAGTGGAACGAAGCCTGTCGTTGAGCGACGCTTCACCCGTGGTGACGGCAAAGGTGGCCATGCAAAATCCCACGGACGCGGTGAAGACGGTCGGCTACTGGTCGCAGCACATCTTCCGCCTCGGCGGGATGGGCGACAACTACTACGTCCGTCCATCAACGACCGGTCTTGCCGTGGGCACGTTCGAGTACCTCGACGAAGGACGCAAGCGCGAGCGAGTGGGAGATGAGTGGGTGAAAGCTCCCACCGACGGTTGGACCGCGGCGCTCAACCCCACCACCGGAGAAGCGGCTGTCTTCCTCATGGACTACAACGACCTCCGCTGGCTGTACAACTGCATCGGTAACCACACCACCGAATGGTACTACGACCTGCTGCGCATGGTGCCGGGCAGCCGATGGGAGACGGAGATACGGATGCTCCCGCTGCGCGGGTATCGCGGCGTCAGCTTCGCCTCCCGGGAGGTGGTGGCCGATGTGCGCCTGATGCGCGCCGCGAAAGGTTATCAAGTTGCGTTCTCTCTGGGCGCGGGGGAGAAACCTCTGGAAAACGTTGTGCTGGAGGCGAGAGCGCTCTCCCACCCGGGCAGGAAGGTCATTGCGCAGGAGAAAGTCAACTTCAAGTCACTCGGATACCTGTCGGAGGAATACGTTTCATCTTCTCTGCTGCCGGAGAAATCGGGATCGGTAGTTGTGGAGGTGTCCATCACGGGAAAGGGGTTCGCCCACCGATTCGAAAAACACTTCGGCGACTACAACCGCACGGACAGGCTCGTAGCCGGCATTTTTGACACAGGCTATGAGTTGCAGCCTCCCCGAAAGGAAAAGACTCCTCTGGGCCGCCCTGCCGCGGTGAAGAGGATTCCGCATGAGGGCTTCGCGGCATTTGAGGCGCAGGGACAGTTCTCCGATGCCTGGCGTCTCGAGGATGCGTTGAAGCTAAAGGGTAAGTATGCGCTGACCACCGGACACTTCTCCAGCAACGTCTACGGCGAACAACTGGACAATTTCCCCGCGGGATACAAGGGAATCATGGCTCTCGACGTTGTGGTTCTGAACAACGTGTCGACGAATTCGCTGAGTCCCAACGACCTCGCGCTGCTCATCGACTACGTGAAAAGCGGTGGCGGCCTGCTGGCGCTGGGCGGCTGGTATGCTTTCGGTGGCGGAGGTTACGCCGACTCCGCGCTGGCGGACATGCTTCCCGTCGAGAGCGGAAAGCCCTTCGACATCCAGTGGCACAGGGAGGGACTGCCTCTTACCCTCACCCCAAGCCTCTCCTTTCGAGGGAGAGGGCAGGAAGAAGGGCATCAGAAAGACCCCCTCGCAAACCTCGACCTGTCTGGCAACCCATCAGTCTTCTGGTTGCAGGAGCTGGGCGCTGTGAAGTCGAACGCGCGGATCATCGCCACAGCGGGAGACAAGCCGTTCGCGGTCGTCGGTGAGCACGGCCGGGGCCGCGTCGCGTGCATCCTCGCCGCTCCATGCGGAGCGTCGACCGCGGACCGCGTGCTGTTTTGTGAGTGGCAACAGTGGCCCAAACTGTTGGGGGCGCTGCTGCAATGGTTGAGCAGAGGGTGAATGTCAGTTCGTGACCTCTATACGCGTGACGGCCACGGCAGGTGTTGCTCTGTACAAACTGTCCGGTTAGAATTCAGAAAGCACAGACCGCATCAAAACGGCTCGTGCGTACTTTGGCCGTGTTGTTGGGAGAAGAAGATGAGGATTGACTACTCCGCGCAGATTTGGAGAGAGGGCAGGCAGTATGTGGCCCACGCCATGCCGCTGGATGTGATGAGTTCGGGAAGGACTCCCGATGACGCCCGCCGGGCGCTCGACGAGGCAGTGCGTCTGTGTCTCGCTACTGCGGCAGACGCGGGAACGTTGGCAGATGTTCTCGAGGAGGCAGGCTATTCCTTGGGCTCACGCAAGGTAACGGGGCCCGAGTGGATTGCGTGGGAAAGGCACACTGCAGCGGTGGCGGTATAACACATGCCCAGAATGGTCCCCATCCATTAGCGAGACTTGGAGAAGGTATTCCTCGTCTCCGGATTTCGGTTTGCGAGACAAGAAGGCAGCCACCGTTCCTACGTGAAAAAGGGAGTTGCCCGGCCCGTCGTGATCCCGACCCATGATGAGGTTCCAGTCTCCATCATTCGAACCAACCTCAAGACCGCTGGGATTTGCAGAAACGAGTATCTTCGGCTGCTGGAAAAGACAAAATGATGAGTGCCCCCATTGGGAAGGAAGGTCGATTGCTTGGGCGGAAACCATACTAGTCCTAAAATAAGCGCGTTTGGCTGTAGACTGGATAGTTAACCTCATTTTCTGTCTTTCGCGTGGGTCCATCGTGGGTGACATGCTCGCGTTGTCAAATTTGCGCAGTTTGGGGACCG
>Ga0100388_10001475_pt1 | contig 20776 bp, 20 predicted proteins | sample CryGeymeta201512_FD_81536 | JGI IMG/M metagenome (GOLD analysis project Ga0100388, IMG submission 81536) | Groundwater microbial communities from Crystal Geyser aquifers in Utah, USA - Crystal Geyser metaG 2015-12 | ecosystem: Environmental > Aquatic > Deep subsurface > Groundwater | place... | reverse complement strand
TTTCTATACCAAGATGATGGCAGTTCAAACCACGATCATTGTGGTAGTTGATCTACTGCTCATCCCCAAGTTGGGATACCACGCCCCGGCAATTGCTCTCTTTGTCTCTAACGTATTTGTTCTACTAGCCTCTTTTCAAAAGGTAAGATCTCTGATCTATGAGAAATAACTTCCTGCTGATCTCCATAATTATCTTAGGAGTATTCATCCGTTTCTACCGTTTCCCTGATCTACTTTCTTTCTCTTATGAGCAGGCATTGGCTTTAGAGGCTTCCGGCAAAATGATACAGACTGGAAAACCCTCTCTCATTGGAGTGGCATACTTTATCCGTCAAACCTCTGCAGGGCACAGTTTCTTCAACAGTGCTTTCTATCTTTACCCCCTGTCCTTTTCCCAGATTATCTTTGGTTTTGATCCCTTGATTACCACGATTTTTTTTGCGCTTCTCAATGTTGCCGCTGGGATCGGGTTGTATTTCCTTTTGACTAAGCTTCAAAACCGGTTGGTTGCCCTCAGTGCGCTTTGTTTGTACATGTTTTCTCCGACCATGGTCGATATTTCCAGGTCGATTTGGCATGTGAACTTATTGGTTCCTGTTACAGTCCTATCTGTTTGGCTTATTCACCAATCCATTACTTCTCCAAAACCAATTTGGTTATTTTTGTTGGGTTTTTCTTTGGGGCTGGGCTTTGGACTCAATGTCAGTTTCGCTCTTGGAGTGTTAGGGGCTCTCTTTTACTGCGGATACTTCCTGAATAAAAAACACAGACTTTTCGATTTTATTTTCGTATTTGTCGGCCTTGGGCTGGGGAATTTACCAACCTTGTTATTTGATCTTAGGCATAATTTTTACAACATCACTACTTTTCTGACTTTTCTCTCCGAGATAATCTCCGGTCGGAACACAGGTCTTAGCCTAGAGCCTTATCACTTCATCTATTTTTTGGTGCCACTTTTTATCATAACTTCGATTATTCTCTCTAAATACCTATCAAAAGCCCTAATCGGTCTTTTCTTAGCCATCTATGTTTTAACATCTATTTCCGGTTGGCACCTAACCGATAAATATCCCCAAGGCATGCCGACAGGGACCAATCTTCAAACGTTGAGACAGTTATCGACTATCATCGCCCAGAATGCACCACCTGAATACGAAATAGCTTCTATTCTAGATGGCGAGACTCGTGCAGAAAACTTAAGGTATTTTCTAAACTATGTAGACCATAAGCCTCCGATGCCTTCCGACAAATATCCCGAAGCCAAAACACTCTTTGTGGTATCGTATTTGGATCAAGATCCGTTAACCAAATCTGTCTGGGAATTGGACTCAATCAAACCTGCAGAGGTTTCTCAAGAGTGGAAAATAAACGAATTAATCAAACTCACCAAACTGGAAAAACTCTAACATGGAAAAATTTTGGACTAATGATAGTCATAAAATTCTTGAGCAAGCCACGGGTCTCACCAATTACAATCTCTGGCTCATCGGCCACTTCACACGCTATCTTGGCAGAGCCATTCTGGAGATCGGTAGTGGACAGGGCGGATTATCCAAGCTGTTACCGTCAAAAGCCATCGTAATACTTTCCGACATTATTCCTGAGTATCTTGAGGGTCTCAAAAGAAGCTTTACCGATCCGGTTCTTAATTTAGATATTGAAAAGGAAACTCCGATCAAACTCATGGGAAAGATGGATACCATTTTTTCTTCCAATGTCTTTGAACATATCAAAAACGATGGTCAGGCTTTTGCAAATTGCTACAAACTATTGGCATCGGGTGGATATCTACTTCTCTTCGTTCCAGCCAGACCCGAGATTTACGGAAAGATGGATGAAGCCATGGGTCATTATCGTCGATATACCAAAACAGAACTGCGGACCAAAGCGCAAAAAGCTGGATTTGAGATTAACCAAATCTATTACGCAAATTTACCCGGGTATTTTCTATGGTGGGGTAGGGGAAGGCTCGGCTCATCCAAGTCGGATAGTTTTTTTGCCAAAATATTTGATCGGATAATCGTACCACTTCTTTACTTGGAGAATTTTCTTCATCCACCCTTTGGTCAGAGCCTGGTGCTCATAGTCGAAAAACTTTAGCTGAACCAATTATATTTAATGATGCACCAGAGGGCTTGAAAGCCATCTTTCCAGCCAATTTTCTTACCCTGCTGATAGTTCCGGCCATGATAGCTAATTCCCACTTCGTAAATCCGTACATTCATTTTGGCTACTTTGGCCGTGAACTCCGGTTCCATCCCGAAACGATCTTCTTTTAGGTCGACTGAATCGGCAACCTTTCTGGTGAACATCTTGTAACCGGTTTCCATATCAGTGAGGTTCAGATTGGTACACATATTGGAAGCCAAGGTCAGCAGGTTGTTAGCCAGCATATGCCAGAAAAAAAGTACTCGATGTGGTTTATTTCCCATAAATCTGGATCCGTAAACTACATCTGCATCGCCGTCCACAATCGGTTTGAGTAAGATATGTAGTTCCCTGGGATCATACTCGAGGTCGGCATCCTGAATTACCACTACATCTCCGGTTGCTTCTTTTAACCCACGCCTTATCGCCACCCCCTTTCCCTGATTTTCTCTTAACGTAATTATTTTTACCGTATCCCCCCTCTTGATTTCTTGAGTTCTTGATTTCTTGAGTTCTTTACTGGTTCCGTCTGTCGACCCGTCGTTGACCACAATCAATTCCTTCCGTATTTTTCCGAAACTAATGGCCAAAACCTGGCGGACAGCCCGCGCTATAAAACTCTCTTCGTTATAGACCGGCATGATTATCGACAGCTTCTTTATCACAGACATAGTTTACAGCAGATAATTCTCTAATGGCTATTAGTCCTCACAAAAGTCTAAATTTGTGATTTAATAAATATGGATGCTAACAATTGCAGACAAAAAATGGGTTAAGGAAACAGCTAGCGAAATTATGCATGAGGAAATCGCTCTGCTTATTGTCGGGCATATTCAACCGACTTTGGCCACCAAAGCTGATCTCAAGAACTTTGCCACCAAAGCTGATCTCAAGAACTTTGCCACCAAAGCTGATCTCAAGAACTTTGCCACCAAAAAAGAACTAAACGATTTTAGAACAGAAATGAATGAAGCGCTGAATAAAATTATGAATAACCTTGATCATTTTTTGGGTGAAATGAAAGATATGCGTCAGGAACACGATGTTGTTAGTTATCGCGTCTATCGGGACCATTCCACAAAGATTGAAGACCACGAAACAAGGATCGCAAAAATCGAATCACATCCTCGGATAGCAGACTAGGTCGTATAATGATGTCAAGTCGCCGGAACTTTCGGTCATCATCTAATCATGTTATTAGTCGTAATTACTGTACTAGGCTTTGTCCTCCGTCTAACTCTTTCTAACCAAAGTTTTTGGCTTGATGAGGGAGCCTCATTAATGTTTGGAAAACTTCCGATTGCTCAATTGATGGAAGCCATCAAGACTGATTTTCATCCTCCGGTATTTTATTCTCTCCTCCATTTTTGGCTGCCAATTGCCGGAAAATCAGAATGGCTGATCCGCCTACCCTTTATCGTGTTGGCTACGATAACCATTCCCGTACTCTACTATCTTTGTTGGGAAATATTTGGTGACAAGTCCCGCATTCCGATTCTTTCGGCTTTATTTCTGGCTCTCAACCCACTGCATATTTATTACTCTCAAGAATTGAGGATGTATGCTTTGGCTACTTTACTGGTAGTAGCAGCCTGGAATTTTCTAGCGAGAAAAAAATATCTTTTGGCCTCTCTCATAAACCTGCTTGGTTTTTTTACCTTTTACGGTACCGTCTTCAATCTTTTCTCCCAAACGATTTTTCTTTTTGTCTTAAAACCCAAAAACACCATCCGAATTATTGTAACCTTAATTGCTCCCACTGCCCTGGCCTTCTTGTTCTGGTGGCCCATTTACTCGGCACAGTTATCCAATGGCCATTATTTAACCAACGTGCTTCCTGGATGGAAAGTTCTTTCTGGCACACTCACTTTAAAGTCGTTGGCCCTGATTCCTCTAAAATTTATTTTGGGTAGGATATCTCTTTCGCCACAAAAATTATATTATTTGGCTGGAGGCACGATCACTTTAGTATTTTTTATCATTTCCGGACGGGCCTCACACAGAAAATCTTTATTATTTTGGTTAGCATTGTTATGTCCTCTAGTCGCTGGCGCTCTCGTCAGTTTGAAAACCCCTGTGCTGGGTTACTGGCGTTTTCTTTTTGTCTTGCCTTTTTTCATAACCATCTTGGCGGTTGGGGTAGACTCTCTTCCCAAAATCATTTTATTCGCCACAACGGCATGGATCTGCGGTGTTTTTCTTTTTGCAAATTTATATTTCTGGACTAATCCTCATTTCCAGAGGGAAGATTGGCGTGGCCTTAATAATTTTTTAGCCGGGAAGAAGAGTTTGGTAATGCTGGCTTTCCCTTACAAATTAGCCCCCCTCTATTTCTACGCCAGCGACGCCCATTTTCTGCCGCTCGAAACCACTTCATATTCGCAAAAATCACTCTTCCAGACCGAACTGGAGGAACAATCTACAGATCTAGACACTTTCTTCTATTTAGATTATCTGGCGGACATCACCGATCCTGGCCGAGTAGGACTCCAATCACTTAGTAAATTTGGACTCAAACAAATCGGAGTATATAATTTTAACAATCTGGGACAACTTTATGAGTTTCAGCGTCTATGAAAATTGCAATCGATATTTCGCAGGCTATTTATGGTACCGGAGTTTCGGTCTATACCAAGAACCTGGTGGCTCACCTGATCAAACAGTATCCGGATGATGAATTTATTCTTTTTGGAGGATCTCTTCGCAGACAGAAAGAACTCTTGACGCTAGCTAAAAAACTTAAAGGTATACCAAAGATATTCCCCCTTGCCCCTACTTTAATGGATTTTGTCTGGAACTCACTTCACTTGGTCCCCATCGAAACCTTTACCGGTCCCGTAGACCTGGTTCATACTTCGGACTGGACCGAACCGCCTTCTAAATATCCTAAAGTAACCACAGTTCACGACTTGGTTCCATTTCTTTATCCTCATACGACTACCGACTCAATTCGAAATGCCCACAAAAAGAAACTTGCCTGGGTTATCCGAGAATCCAAGAAAATTATTGCTGTCAGTGAATCCACCAAGCGAGATTTGATTTCTATCTTACGGGTACCTGAGAACAAAATTGTTGTTATTTCTGAAGGTGTCGAGGAAAGGTATACACCTCAACCTCAAGAAATAATTGAGCTTGCCAAAAATCATTACAAGACTGGAGATAACTTCATCTTTACTTTATCTACTCAGGAGCCTCGCAAAAACCACGCTATTCTTATCAAGGCATACGAGCGGGTTCGAGAGACATATCCTGATCTAAAATTACTCATCGCCGGCCGAGTTCGCCAAGACGGTGGGTTGCCTGAAACTAAGGGTGTCATTATGCCTGGTTACATTCCTGATGCCGACATGCCGGCCTTATATTCAGGATGTCTGACCTTCGTGCTTCCGAGCGTCTATGAAGGCTTCGGCCTATCTCCCCTCCAAGCCATGGCTTGTGGTGCCGCGGTAGCCGTATCGAACATTAGTAGCCTTCCAGAGGTAGTGGGGGACGCCGGGGTGCTGTTTAATCCCGGAAGTGTGGAAGATATTGCCACTGGTATAATAGATGCTATTGCCAGTCGGGCCAAATTCAGGCCAAAAAGCCTCAAACAAGCCTCTAAATTTTCTTGGAAACAGACAGCCATCGATACATATAAGGTATATAAAGAAGTTCTTTCGGCTAAATAATCTATGAATATAGGATTTGATATCAACGAAGCTAATATTCCTCAACGTGTCGGGGTCAATCAGGTGGCTTACAATATTTTTGTGGCTATAGTCAAAAATTTGCCAGAGGGTGACAAAATTATTGCTCTGGGTAAAGAGCGGCCACTTCCGGATATGCCTCCGTCCTCGGACAAGTTAACTTACGAGATTTTTGGTTCAAAGAAAGCTTGGGTGCTCACCAGTCTCACCAAACGACTTTGGTTCGGCCAACCCAAAATTGACATTCTCTTTTCTCCTAGCCATTATGCTCCGATATTTTCTCCAGTCAAAAGCGCCATTTTTTTAATGGATTTGTCTTTTGAGAGATTTGGTACCAAGTATTTCACCGATTACGACATTAATCAGTTAAAAAAATGGACCCCGATCTCGGTCAAGAAAGCCCAAAAAATTTTTACCATTTCCGAATTTAGTAAAAATGAAATCACCAAAGTATATGGCACTAGTCCTGAAAAAATTGAAGTGGTTTATCCTGCCTACGACAAAGAAATGTTCCACGGAAAGGTTCCCATGACGAAGCAGGTGTCTGTCAGAAAAAAATATTTTATCAATGGCAGCTTTTTGCTCTATTGGGGTACTCTACAACCAAGGAAAAATATTTCAAGATTAATTGAGGCTTTTTCCAAACTCAAGGAAACTCGTCTCAAGCTGGTTATAGTCGGGAAGAGGGGTTGGTTATACGATCAGATACTGGACCAAGCTAGGAAGTTAGAAATAGCCAACCGGGTTATTTTTACCGGTTTTGCACCCACAGAAGATTTACCAGCACTCATCAAAGCCAGCCGCGCCTTCGTGCTCCCCAGTCTCTACGAAGGTTTTGGAATTCCAGTCGTCGAGGCCCAAGCCGTTGGAGTTCCGGTCGTCATTTCCCAGGTCAGCTCGCTTCCCGAAGTCGCAGGAGAGTCTGGCATTTATATCGAAGATCCCAACTCGGTAGAAAGTATCAAACTAGCATTAGAGAAAGTTCTGTCACTGTCGACCAGCGCCAAGGGAAAAATCGTGAAGGCGGGTAAGGAAAACACCAAACGTTTCGACTGGGACACTTCGGCTCAACGGATTATATCTGTGTTAAAAAATATATGAAAATAAGCAATTTACGCTTTTCCCCTAAAGGTGTGGAGTTTATCGATAAGGATGATCACAAACTGCCCTTGAATACTGCGGTAGGCAAAATAACTAACCGTTTTGGCAATTATGTTCTGGATATAGAATTATTTTTTCTATGGATTGTCGGCTATATTCCCAGTCACTTTATCAGAAAACTTATTTATCTTATTGCCGGAATCAAGCTCGGACGGAGTTCTACTTTCCACATGGGGGCTCGATTCTACCAACCGAAAAATATTTCAATTGGAGAGGATACCATTATCGGAGATCACGCTTTCATAGATGGGCGAGCCAGAGTGTCCATCGGAAGTCATACCGATATTGCCTCTCAACTGATGATTTACAACTCCGAACATGATCTGGACAGTCTCGATTTTAATGCCATCGAAGAGCCAGTCACCATCGGGGATTATTGTTTTATTGGTCCTCGGGTGATTATTATGCCCGGAGTGAAAATCGGGGATGGAGCGGTGGTTGCGGGTGGGGCAGTGGTAACTAAGGATGTACCAAATGGATCTATAGTCGGGGGAGTCCCGGCCAAGTTAATCGGAGAAAGACAGCACAAGAAATATCAATACCGCTTAGGTAGACCACGACTCTTCCAATGAAGAAAACAGTCGTCATTGCGAATCTGGTGGTACTGTTGGTGATTATTATTTTCATTATCGGTGTTGTTTATTTGGTTCTTCCGTCACCCTCTCTTCCGGATCTCGCATCATCGACCTTATCCGACGAGGCGGGGGATACTTGGCAACATCCGGATCAAAAAGGTTATTATTCCAATCTCACTCGCAGTCAGGTTTTATCCGACCTCCAGTCGAAGTTTGTCATCAAATTGGGAAACATCGCTCTTCCTAGTTATCGATTGAATTATCGTGTTGAGGAGGCTTATGAGCTGGTACGTGATCAGTTAAACAGTAACTATCTTGAAGAAATTGTATATCCTTTTCGGGAATCACTTTTTGTAAATGGTTGGGAGCCAAAGAATGCCCCCAGATTTGCAACTTTGGCTAAAAGTGATGTACCCAAGATATCACTTCATGGAGTTGTTTATGATGCCAAAATTACTCTGAGACCGGCGTACTCCCCCGTGTGGGCAAGACTGCTCATTTGGTCCTTGGTTTTTCCCTCAGGTTACCTAGTATATTTATCTTTTTTACGCACTCTGTCATCCTCGCGAATGCGGGGATCCATCAAATAAGTACCGATGTCAAAAATCGATCTCTCCATCATCACCATTTCCTACAATACCAAACAGATCATGCGAGATTGTTTGGAATCTATCGTCAAATACACCAAAGGTATTAATTTCGAAATCATTGTCGTTGAAAACGGCTCTATGGATGGCTCCTTGAAAATGCTTCATAATTTTTCCAAGAAACGCCCAGAGCTTATTCTGATAGACGCCAAAGAAAATCTGGGTTTTGGTCGGGGTAACAACCGAGGGGCCGATAGGGCCAAAGGGGAGTATCTGTTGTTCATTAACTCCGATACTTTAATCTTCAATAACGCGATAAAAAATGCTCTGGAAAATTTTAAGGCACATCCAGAATCCGGAGTCTACTCCTGCCAGCTTTTGAACGGCGACAAAACCCATCAACCGTCTGGGGGTCATTTCCCGACACTCGGCCGTCTACTGGCCTGGCAATTCTTTATTGATGATCTGCCATTCATTGGTGATCTGATCAAGTCAATTCATCCCCACGAACCCGGTTTCTTTTTTTGGCATCAGTTTTTTTTAAAGAAAGATACCCGGGTTAAGTCCGGGATAGTAGAAAATTATCCAGACTGGGTTACCGGGGCTTTTATGATGGTAAAGAAAAATATTTTTGAGGAGGTTGGTGGTTTTGATAAGAATATCTTTATGTATACCGAAGAGATGGAGCTTTGTTATCGCATCCGGAAACTAGAGTACAAAACTTACTACTCCGACACCCCGGCAATCATCCATCTGGGCGGTGCTTCAGGAGGTTCTATTCTCGCCATTACGAGCGAGATAAAAAATATGATCTACTTTTGGAAGAAGCACAAACAGACCTGGCAGCTCCCATTGGTAAAGTTTGCCTTTTTCATCGGTTCGTTGCTTAGGTTGTTAATATTTGGGATAATCAAAGGTGATGAAAAAGCTCGCCGAGCCTACCTACAATCTCTTGGATACATTTTATAAATATTTATTTGCGGCGGTACTTATCTTTATTCCGTTGTACCCAAAATTCCCTCTATTTACCCTCCCCTTGACTTATGTGGCGATTAGAGCCGAAGATTTTCTGATTGCCTTGGTTTGGTGTGTTTTCCTTCTTCGACTCATGGTACAAAAAAAAATCAAGTTCCCTCCGATATCTTTTCAGTTCGGAGTCTTTTTCTTTGTCACCTTAGTGTCCAGCCTTTCTGCCATACTAATCACCAAGAACGTCGAACCTCTCCTTGTCTTGCTTCATTTAGCCAGACGTTTTGAGTACATGTCCGTTTTCTTCCTCATTTATTGGGCGGGTAAGGAGCTGGGGACCCGCCGTTATTTTTTGGAATTATCTATATTTCCGGCTATTGGAGTATTTTTGTACGGTATCGCTCAGATTTATTTTGGTGCACCAGTTATTTCCACTATGAACGCCGAATCAAGCAAGGGTATTGCCATGTTTCTACGTCCCGGAGTTACCCTAAATAGTACCTTTGCCGGTCACTATGATTTGGCCGTCTACCTTACCATGATGCTCACCTTCCTTGTAGCCATCAGTGCCTCGATAAATGCCTGGCTGAGACGACTGCCCTTTATGGCTTTATTTGTTGCTTTCCTTTGGCTTTTTATGCAGGCCGGTTCCAGGATTTCGCTTGTCGGCTTAGTATTCTCCGTTTGTATAGTTTGTTATCTCTACCGGAGATATCTACTGGGACTCGTTTTCATCTGTTTGATTTTTGCCTTCATTGCCACTTCATCTCAGTATATTAGCCGTTTCAATAGCATTTTTCGGTTCCTCTCTTCACGATCTTCTCAGTTGTTAATTAAACCCGCTCACGCCGCACAAACAACTAAGAACTTCGTACCAACACCTGTACCGACAACTCCACTAGACATATCCACCAGTATCCGTCTCAACGTAGAGTGGCCAAGAGCCGTTCGGGCTTTTTACAAAAGCCCCTTATTTGGGACCGGCTACTCATCGATTAGTTTGGCGACGGACAATGATTACTTACGAGCATTGGGTGAAACCGGGCTTTTGGGACTCCTCGCTTTCCTGGCTCTTCTGCTAAGCATCGGCAAGTTCTTGTTTTACAGGATCAACCAATCGTCCGGGGTGGACAAAATAATTATTATTTCGGCTATCGGTATTTTTATTTCTTTCTTATCTACCGCTACCTTTATTGATGTTTTTGAGTCTAGTAAAATAGCGATACTTTTTTGGGCTTTTATGGGATTAGCATTTAGCACACAATCAAAATGATTAAGAAGATTCTTATTCTTTCGATATTGGTTCTCGCGTTCTTTCTGAGGCTTTATAAAATCGATAATCCGGTCGCTGATTGGCACTCTTTTCGTCAGGCGGACACGGCCTCGGTCAGTAGAAACTTTATCGAAAAAGGAGTCAACCTTATTGTTCCCACCTATCACGACAACTCCAATATCCAGTCAGGTAAAGACAATCCGAATGGTTACCGTATGGTCGAATTTCCACTTTATAACCTTCTTCACTATGGTGTCTATCAAGTTCACCCCGCTTGGGGCATTGATAAAGCAGGCCGTCTCACTTCGGTTTTCTTATCACTCATCTCAATCTACTTTGTCTATTTAATAAGCAGAAAACTCTCGGGATCCTTTGTGGGTATTGTGGCCGCTCTTTTTATGGCCATACTTCCCTTTAATATTTATTATTCGAGAGTAATTTTGCCGGAACCCCTTATGATTGCCTCCCTATTGGCCTCGTATTGGTATCTCATCAAAATGTCTGAAAGTGTAGGAGTCAAGAAAAGACTATATCTCACAGCTAGCGCAGCTCTTTTTGCTATTACAATTCTGGTCAAACCCTTCGCCGTTTTCTTTGCTCTTCCTCATGCAGCCATCGTATTCCGTTCCTGGGCAAAGGCAGAGCTAAGCGTTTTGGATGTCGTCTTGTTTAGCATTGTAGGCATTTCTCCCTTTATTTGGTGGAGGTACCATATTCTCAGCTATCCTACTGGCATTCCGGCCAGTGATTGGCTTTTAAATTCGAGCGGCATCCGCTTTCGCCCTGCGTGGTTCAGATGGCTATTTAGTGAAAGAATCGGCAAGCTAATTTTGGGTGTTTATGGTACGACGTTTCTTATGCTCGGACTGATTGCCAAACCCAAGAGAGAAGGGGTTTCGTACTGGCTCTGGGCTATCGGTATCTTACTTTATTTCTCGATAGTTGCAGGTGGAAACGTCCAGCATGATTATTATCAAGCCATTATTATTCCCTTTATCTGTTTTATTTTGGCCAAAGGGGTTGCCTTGGTCTTAAGCTTATCCAGGACTATTTATTCCCGCTTTCTTACTATTCTGATGACGACCATATTCTTAGTCGCTATGATTTCTCTTTCCTGGTACGAAATCAAAGGTTATTATCAGATCAACAATTGGCCGATAGTCGAGGCTGGAAAAGAAGTCGAAAGACTAACCCCCAAAGACGTCAAAGTGATCGCACCCTACAACGGTGATACTGCTTTTCTTTATCAAACCCATCGCTCCGGTTGGCCAATAGGTTACGATATCGAAGATAAAATGGCCAAAGGGGCTTCTTACTATGTCTCAGTTGTTTACGATGACGAAGCCCGCGCTCTAGAGAAAAAATACATATTAATTGAAAAAACAGATCGCTTCATTATCATTAAACTTATCCTCAAGTGAAGATCCTCATGCTCACCCCCTATCTTCCCTATCCGGATAGCTCCGGAGGGCAGATAAGGACGCAAAATCTACTCAAATACTTGTGTAAAAACCATGAGATTTCTTTAGTGTCTCTTATTAAGGATCCCAAAGAAAACAAAAACATCAAGCATTTGCTGAAATATTGCCAGAAGGTAATGACATTTCAAAGAAGTGCCACACCCTGGACCTTGAAGAATATTCTTAAGACGGGTTTTTCGTTTGACCCCTTTTTAATTGTTCGAAATTTTGCTCCCGGTGTCAAAGAGGCAGTCACGAAAGAGTTGGAAACAGGAGAGTATGATTTAGTTCACGCCGAAACCTTTTATGTCATGCCCAGTATTCCCAAAACGAACTTACCCATTATTCTTGTAGACCAAACGATCGAATACCTCGTTTATCAGCACTATGTCAACGAAACGGCTCCTTGGTACATAAAGCCCTTACTTCAAATTGACGTCGAAAAAATGAAGTATTCTGAGAGGTACTATTGGCGAAAAGCTTCACAAGTAGTGGCTGTTTCCGAGGCAGATAAAAGAGAAATGCTGAAACTTGAGCCTGAAATGTTTGTCGAAATCATACCCAACGGGGTAAATCTAGATCTGTTTAGAAAGAAAACCAATTGGAATACCAAAGAAAAGGCCATTTTGCTGATTAGTAATTTTAAATGGTTGCAAAACGTCGAGGCGGCCTACTTATTGATCAATAAAGTATTTCCGCTAGTCCAGAAGAAAGTTGAGGGGGTCAAACTCTGGATCATTGGGCAGCATGTGCCGAAGGAAATTTCGGAAATTAGGGACCAAGATATCTTGGTCAAATCTGTGCCCGAGGAAGATAGCAAAACTCTAGTCGATGCCTGGCACGACGCTACTGTCTTTGCCTCCACCATCAAGGGTCCAGGTGGAACTCGGCTCAAGAACCTGGCGGCCATGGCTAGCCAATTGCCAATCGTATCCACCAAAGTGGGGGTCGAGGGTCTTATGGTCGAAGATAAAAAGCACGTCCTAATTGGCAACCAGCCACCCAACATTGCCGATTTATTGGTAAAAGTGATAAAATCACCCCGCTTGGCAGAGCGGTTAGCTTTGTCGGCCAGACACCATGTCGAAAAGAAATTCGATTGGCGGATAATCGCCAAGGACCTGGACTCCCTCTACAATAAACTCCGTAAAAAATGAAAAAATTTAAATATGATTTGGCGGTAATTATTGTCAATTACAATACCAAGCAGTTATTGGAAGACTGTCTTAACTCGGTTTTTAAGGCCGACCGGCCCAAAGATGGTCTACAGGTTATTGTGGTTGATAATGCTTCTAAGGACGGAAGTTTGGAACTTCTTGGTCGAATGGAGAAAAAATATTCCAACCTTCTAACTATAGCCAATTCGGAGAATCTCGGTTTTGCCCGGGGTAACAATATCGGGGCTGAAAGTAGTGACGCTAAACATCTTCTCTTCTTAAACTCCGATACTGTTGTTAAGCGGTATAGCCTGGTTAAACCTTGCAAGTTTCTCAAAGATCATCCCAGGGTGGGAGCCGTCACCATCAAGCTTTTCCTCAAGGATGGAACCATCGACCACGATAACCATCGTGGATTCCCGACTCCCTGGGCCGCTTTTACCAAGTTCTCCGGTCTTTCAGGTCTTTTTCCAAAATCAATCTTCCTTAATAGTTACCACTTAGGCAACCGCAGTCTCAATAGAATTCATCAGATTCCCGTTGCCGCCGGTTCGTACCTAATGATGCCTTCCAAGTTATTCCGTCAGATCGGTAGGTGGGACGAAACCTACTTTTTTTATGGAGAAGATATTGATCTCTGTTATCGTATAAATCAGGCAGGCTATAAAATAATTTACTATCCCAAAGTAGGCGCCCTTCATCTGAGGGGAGCCTCCTCAGGTCTTAGAAAAGAAAACGCCAAGACAGCCATTTCCGGCAAAGTTAACCGTTTAAAAGTGGCCAAGGCCTCTACTGATGCTTGGAAAATTTTCTACAAGAAATTTTATTCTAACAAATACCCTCTTATCGTTACGGCCACTGTGATCGCCGGCATCACTCTATTGGGCAATCTTCGACTATTAAAACACCGGCTCACAAAATGAGAATAGGTATTGACGCACGTCTTTACGGTTTAGAGCACGCTGGCCTGGGTCGGTATGTGATGAATCTAGTTGATAACGTTTTAAAATTCGACAAAAAAAACGATTATGTTCTTTTCCTTAGGACATCTCACAAAGAATGTTTCATGGGCAAAAAAAGAGTCAAGGTGGTCGAATGCAATGTTCCCATTTACGGAATAACAGAACAGCTCATACTACCTTTCATCTTTGCCAAAGAGAGGCTGGACCTCCTTCATGTTCCCCATTTCAACGCACCCTTATTCTATCCATATAAATTTGTACTTACGATTCACGATCTGATTAAACACGATTCTAGGGGGCCGGAAACTACTACGAGAGCTCCTTGGCTCTACGCAATAAAAAGACTGGGTTATCTTTTTCTCACTAAATCGGTTGTTTCAAGAGCCACCGCGATACTTGTGCCTTCAGGTTATGTACGAGACGATCTGGTTAAACGTCTTAAAGTACCGGCCGACAAGATCACCGTCACCTATGAAGCCGTCTCCTCCAGTTTAAAGGATCTCCTTCTCTCCCCTCAATCCAAAAAGGAAGTTCTAGCCAAATATGGATTATCACAACCATTTGTTATCTATACCGGCAGTCTGTATCCACACAAGAATGTCGATTTGCTGATCGATGCCATCATAAAACACAATGAAAGCAAAGAGGTGGATCTGCAATTAGCCTTGGTTTGTTCCCGATCAGTATTCTGGGATAGAACTCACGAAAAAATAAAGAATAAAGGATTGGAAGGTACTATTAAAATGCTCGGTTTTGTCGATGACGGAAATTTATCCAAAATATATAGTTTAGCCCTTGCACTCGTTCATCCCAGTAAGATTGAGGGATTTGGCCTTACTGGCTTGGAAGCCATGAGTGTTGGTCTCCCTGTTATTTCTTCGAATACTAGCTGTTTGCCAGAGGTTTACGGCCAGGCCGCTTTGTTCTTTGATCCTAAGAGTGTTAAGGATCTCGTTTCGAAGATAGAAACCCTGATCAAAAATCCAGACCTTAGAGAGCAATTGTCGGAGGCCGGCTATCTGCAAGTCCGCAAATACTCATGGGAAAAAATGGGGAGGGAAACCATCTCGGTATACAAAACTCTCCTAAAATGAAAATAGCTCTGGTCTATGATCGAATCAACAAATTTGGAGGAGCAGAAAGGCTATTGTTGTCACTTCATCGACTATATCCGGATGCACCAATATACACTTTGGTTCACGAGCCAAAAGATTCTCACTGGGCGGAGGGAATTCAGATAATCCCGACTTTTTTAAACAAAATTTTCTTCTTAAGGTCTAGACATGAGTGGTTGGCGCCGATTGCTCCACTGGCTTTTGAAACTCACGATTTATCGTGCTTTGATATTGTCATTAGCGTTACCAGTAGTGATGCCAAATCGGTTATTACGAGACCCCACCAGCTTCATATTTGCTATTGCCTTACTCCGACGCGGTACTTCTGGAGCGGAGCTTCGGAATATAAAGAAGATAAGAAGATGAAATTAATCCCGAAGGCCACAATAGAGTATTTTAGACAAGTTGACCTGGTCACATCTCAAAGACCAGATGAGTACATTTCTATCTCAAATGAAGTTCAAAGTAGAGTAAAAAAGTACTACAAAAGAAGTTCCGAGGTTATCTATCCGCCAATAGAGGACAAATTCTACTCGAAGACTCAAATATCTCCTGACAATCGGGATTATTATTTGGTAGTTTCAAGATTGGTTCCTTACAAAAAAGTCGATCTGGCTATTCATGCTTTTAACCAATTGAGATTTCCATTGGTTATCGTCGGTGTCGGAAGTGAAGAGACAAAGCTGAAAAAAATGGCTGGAAGCAATATTTCTTTTGTCGGCGCTATAGATGATGAGCGCCTCATTCAATATTATCGACATGCCCGGGCATTAATTTTTCCCCAGAAGGAAGATTTTGGTCTGGTGCCTATAGAAGCTCAAGCCTCGGGTACTCCCGTAATTGCTTATGCCAAAGGAGGGGTTTTGGAGACTGTAATCGCCGGCAAAACTGGTTATTTTTTTGACAAACAAAGTGAAGAATCGCTTATCCTTGCTATCCGCCAATTTGAAAACAAGAAGTTACTTCCCAAAGATTGCGTCATTAACGCTCAAAGATTTGGTTATAAGAATTTTTCTTCTCAGTTTACTGGGCTGATTAATTATTACTACGATAGGCGTAAACAGTCATCTTAGACGATCTGTGCCACATGACCACATTTATCTTTTTTGCAAACCAGTATTCCACCATTTCCTTCGACAACCACGATATCATTTAAACCCACAATAGCTATTTTCATTTTGTTTTCACTGTAACAGAAAGAGTTTGTGCTTTCGATTTCCACAATTCCTCCGTTTCTTGGTGACATGTCATTGTCGGTATAGTATTTATCGAGGGACTCCCATGTTCCGAAATCTGTCCATTCAAACGGGTGCTCGATCACCAAAAACTTTCGGTCGGCGATAGCCTTTTTGGTAACCTCTTCCAGGGCACCCTTGGGCATTTTTTGAAACTCAGTTCTGATATCTGATCCAGAAGCAATTTTGGTTAAGGGATTGTACCAATCGGGGCGATATTTATGGAACATTTTGAGTAAGTTATTCGGGGTCATGGATGTGTGATTCGTGTGAACCAAAAGTCTGCCGGTTTTGAAATTATTTCGTATTTTTTCCACATCATTCCGATAAACGAATTCATCAACTTCAAATATTTTCGCCTCGCCTAATTCACCTACTTGTTTGCCTTTTAACAAAAAGTCCACTCCTTTCAACATTCTTGTGGGTACGAAACCTCCGGAAATATATTGATCCGAACTAGTTGCCAGTTTCTCAGCTAGGTCCATGCTCAAGAAGAATTTTTCGGCTGGATTCCTCAGCACATCCACCTGAATCAAGAAAAACGGTTCGTCACCTCTTCCTAGTTTCTTTAACAAGGCAGCTGCCAAACCGGTGGCAGGTCCTTGGTTTCTCGACTCGGGTTCAATAAATATATTGATTTCTACAACCTCCGGAACTAGTCTTTTGATTATCTTTGCCTGTTCTTGGTTGGTCTGAATAAATATTTCCTCAGGTTGGTATCTATTCCTGAGCATTTCCCAATTAAGCTCAAACAATGACCGGTCGGCGATTAGAGGTAAAAATTGTTTCGGGAGTGCAGGTGTGCTCAAGGGCCACATTTTTGTACCTACTCCTCCACAGATTATCACTGGTATCATTAAGGATTATTATAACAATTTAGGTTAAAATATACCCACCTCTTATGTTTTACGATATTTCAAAAAGGATTATAGACATTATCGGTGCCGTTTTTATGGGTATCCTTTTTCTTCCCATTTGGATCATTATTCCTCTCTTGATAAAGCTAGATTCAAAGGGGCCAGTGTTTTACAAACCTGAACGCGTAGGTAAGAACGGGAAAATATTCAACATGTTTAAATTCAGATCTATGAAAATGTTTGAGGTTGAGGGGAAAGAAGTCCACGCCGTCGAATTTTGGAAGCATTATCCCAAACTATTCGAAAAATACAAAAAAAACGGCTGGAAGCTGGAACTGGACGAAGATCCCCGAATAACCAGACTCGGAAAAATACTTCGTCAAACCAGCATCGACGAAATGCCTCAGGTAATTAATGTACTCAGGGGAGAGATGAGCATCGTTGGCCCCAGAGCCTACGTGGAACCGGAACTGTTGGACGCCAAGAAGAGATATGGCAAAACCATCGCTGGAGTTATCAAAGAAAGTCTTTCGGCCCAACCAGGTATCACTGGGCCTTGGCAGGTTTCCGGCAGAAATGAAATTCCATGGAATCAGCGGGTGGCCATCGACGCTGATTATGCCAAGAGACAGTCTATTTTGTACGACATATATATCATTCTAAAAACTCCGTTTGCTATGATTAGTAAGTGGTAAATAACTCTTGAATATGAAAAAAAACAAACTTCTTTATATTCTCCTTCCTCTAGGAATTATAATTCTGCTCCTGTGCAGTGCAGCTACCTATGGTTATTTTACCGTCAAATCATTTTCCTTAAACATTCAAGCTCTCCAGCAGACAGGCTCCAGGCTTTCTACTGCTTTTCAGGGGCAAGATCTAGCGGTGGCCAAGTCGGAAATTAAAATCTTGAGTAAACAGATGGGTGAGTTTGATGTCAAATACCAAAGGGTTGGCTGGACCGGCTTTATTCCCTTTTTGGGTGCCTATCAAAAAGATGGCCAACATGGTATTAATGCGGGGAAATATTTAATTAAATCAATCGAAACATTAATTACCTCGGTAGAGCCTTATGCCGATCTTCTAGGGTTCAAAACAGACATTGCTACTCCCTCCGGCCAGCCAAAAGCACAATCTATTGAAGACAGAATTGTTTTTATGGCCGAGACTCTAGACAAAATCAGTCCCGATTTGGAAAAGGTTGAGGGCGATATGGTCGAAGCACAAAAAGAACTAGACCAAATAAATCCGGCACGTTATCCGGAAACTTTTTTCGGGAAAAAGATTCGTAGCAAAATAATCGAAGTCAGGTCCACTGTTTCCGATTCAGCTAGGCTTTTGTCTCAAGCAAAACCTCTAATAAAGCTATTGCCCGATCTTTTGGGTAATCCAAACCCAAAGACCTATATGGTTCTTTTTCAAAACGATGCCGAACTCCGTCCCACCGGAGGATTCATGACAGCCTATGCCTTTTTAAGAGTTTCCAAGGGCAGGATCGAACCACTCTCTTCATTTGATATTTATGATCTTGATGCCCGCTTTAATAAAAAGGTTCCCGCTCCCGAGGCAGTTAAGAAATATCTCAACGAAACGTATCTTAATCTCAGAAACTCAAACATGTCACCGGATTTCAAAATCTCTATGGACCTTTTTTATAAATACTACAAAGACATACCCGGTTTTCCTCATCCCGACGCTATCGTGGCTATCGACACCCACTTTCCGGTAGAAATTCTCAAAATAATTGGATCCATTGGGGTTGGTGGTTGGGGCAATTTTGGGCCCCAAAATGATCCGGCGTGTGATTGTCCTCAGGTGGTATATCAATTGGAACAAATTGCCGACAGACCGATAGCCGGTATCAAAGTTGGTCGCAAAGCGGTTCTGGGACCCCTCATGCATTCTATGATGGCGAACGCCATGGGAAGCCCAAAGCATACCTGGCCAAAACTTGTCAATGTCGTTCTAGATGCCATCAAACAGAAACATCTCCTTTTCTATTTCATAGAAGAAAAAACTCAGAAAGTGGCAGAGGATTTTAATGCCGCCGGAAGAATTAAACCCTACACTTTTGATTATCTCCATATTAATGATGCCAACTTCGGTGGTGCCAAATCGGATATGTATATCACTCGCGAAGTAGAGCAGGATGTTGAAAAGTCCGGTGACTCCGTCACTAAAACCGTCTCCATCAGCTACAACAATCCCAGAAAAGGTAGTGACTGCCGTTTGGAAGCCGGCCAGCTCTGTCTAAATGGCGTCTATAGAGATTACATTCGGTTATTTGTCCCCAAAGGATCCAAATTGATCTCAGTAGTGGGATCAGAGGTCAAGGAAACAGTATCTGAAGATCTGGACAAAACAGTATTTGAAGCCTTCTTTACCATGAGGCCACAGTCTAGCAGTAAAATTGTTTTTAAATATGAGTTGCCGCCTCTGGATCTTTCTACCTACAGGATGATGATCCAAAAACAGCCTGGCACCCCCTCCGTCAAGCACACCATAGTTTTTAATGGTAATCAGATAGTTGTTGATATAGATCAGGATAAGGAAGTGACTCTAAACTAAGTGAATATATCTTACTCCGATATAGGCATTATCGTGCGTGTCGTCGACTCCGGAGAAGCGGATAAATTTATTAGTATTATCTCCGAAAATCACGGTCTAGGTATTTTTATGGCCCGAGGAGTTAGACGCCCCACTTCTAAAAAATCATCTCATCTTGACCTATTTAACTTCATCAAATTCAGCGTTGGTAGGGGAGACAGTCCGAGATTCTTGCATCAAGTAGAGTCGATTTCCTACTTTCCGGGCATAAAAATCAACTACCACAAGGTCGGAATCTCTTTAACCATTATGGAAATTCTCACCAATACCTTACCGCTTGATGTTGAGGACAAGGAGATCTTTCTCTCATTAAAATCTTTTCTGGAAGGTTTGGAAAAGGCTGAAGGTCAGAGAAATGTTAATGATCTTAGCCGTCGTTTTGGGCTTTTTCTTCTTCGTCATCTCGGCTATCCACCACCCAAGTTCCCCGAAAAAGACAATCTGTTGTCTTATTTCGAAGTCATTATGAATCGCAAAATTATCAGTAAAGATCTAAAATAACGAGCACCGTCATTGCGAGGAGATAATCCGACGTGGAAATCTATATAATCAATTCATTGTCATTCCGGGCCTGACCCGGAATCTATAAAAATTATTCAACATGAAAATCAATCACATCCTTCCTGTATTTATATTCGCCCTACTTCTTTCTGGCTGTGGGCCCAAAAAAAATTCCGTCACTCCAGCAACCAATAAAAACCAGCCACTCATTACCAAGCTACTTGTCAATGAACTGGCCCTCTCGGAACGACCTTTTACCGTCCTGGTTCCTCATGCCACCAATCGCTTATTTACCTTTGTTACTATTGGGGCAGAAAAAGCTCAGTCGGCCTCAGTGGATCTGGAATATCAATCGGGAGATCTTCTTAAGGGAGCACGGGCTTCCATCGATACTCCCATCGCCAACACGTTTATCAAAGCGATCATTTTGGGAAGTTGCTCCACCGGAGGCAAGTGTACTTTTGATACCGATTTAAAGTCCGGTAC
>Ga0100388_10001462_pt1 | contig 20867 bp, 19 predicted proteins | sample CryGeymeta201512_FD_81536 | JGI IMG/M metagenome (GOLD analysis project Ga0100388, IMG submission 81536) | Groundwater microbial communities from Crystal Geyser aquifers in Utah, USA - Crystal Geyser metaG 2015-12 | ecosystem: Environmental > Aquatic > Deep subsurface > Groundwater | place... | reverse complement strand
TTGATTACGGTTGCACAATTATAGAAGGGCCGAAGCATATTGAGCAAGAAAGAGAGCTGGTTGAAAGGATAGGTTCGGTCGGGACAGGCACCGGTCCGGCGAGAGTGGACAGACTGTTAAGGAAGGCAAAGATTGCCAAAGATATAAAGGCTCTCAGGCCATATTTAGTTGATGTGGCGGCTGAAGTAAATCGGGCAATTAATTTGGACAAACGGATTTTAGTTGAGGGGGTTCAAGGATACTGCCTTTCTTTGTTGAATTATAAGTTTTATCCTTATGTTACTTCCCAAGATACTACTGCCAGTCAGTTTGCTGTCGATGTCGGGATAGGCCCAATGGCCATTGATGAGGTGGTTGTGGTTTATAAAGCGTATGTCTCAAGAGTTGGTCCCGGACCGATGCGCTTTGAATGGGCAAAAGAACAAAGAGATGCCCGTGGCACAGAGGAGAGGGGAACGGTGAGCGGGCGGCTCCGGCGACTTGGCGACTTTGACAAAAATTTAGCCAAGGAATCGTTGAGTAGAAATACAGGCACTCATGCGGCCATCACCTGTATCGACCGGTTGTTTAAGGGCAATGCCGGCGTTAAGGAATTCGATCAATTGACCAAAGAAGCGAAAGATTTTATAGAGAAACTAAATACCCTTTTTAAAAAAGCTTCAAAATATTACAGAGGGATTGCGGCAATTTCCACGGGGCCGAATTTAGAAGATACCATATTGCTGGTTTAGTATAATTTGTTTTTTCAAGAAAGCGCGGCTCCGTTCTAAGGCAACGGAGCTTTTAAATTTAATCCAAATTCAATATCAATCCGATGACAAATGGTTTATTCTATGATAAATTAAAAACGGATTGCCGCTATCGTCTAGTGGACCAAGACCCGCCTTCGTCCTTCGATAAATTCAGGACTACGGCAGGGCAGGCATCAGCTTTTACTCCCGCGGTTTTTATGGCCCCATCGTCTAGTGGTTAGGACGCAAGGTTCTCATCCTTGCAACAGGGGTTCGATTCCCCTTGGGGCTACTAACAAAAAATATGGCTTTATAGAGTTATGTTTTAGTATCGTAGAAATGAGACTCCGGAGCTTATTATAACTTTCGCACATCTCTATTGATAATATAAATATAAAATGATATATAATTCTTAACCTTGACAGATAGTGGGGTGACCGCTAAAGAATTAAACCATTAAGTTCCTACTGACCACCCTCAATCCGAAAATTATTTTTCTTTAACGCTCCGGCGTTTTTTTCGTTTGCGGTGATTTTCAAGCATCTCAGCCGGTGTAAAATGGTCGAGACAATTCATATACCTCCTTTGTAATTTTCTCTCTAAGAAACGAGTGAATCTTTTAGAATATTTGGAAATATCGCTACCCTTAGGAATATCTCGACGGACATATTTATTGGAATTTTCAACTGTTCCCTTTTCCCAAGAATGATATTGATGGCAGAAATATATTTTGATCTTGAGCAGTTTTTCTAATTCTTTATGACGCTCCAGCGGCAGATCATTATCAGTGGTAATCGTTTTCAATTCCGGGAATCGCTTCTTTATTCTTTTAAATGATAGATGAACATTATCAATGGTTACGGCAATGATCTGTTCCAGAAATGCCGCCCTTGATTTCCTGCCGGTAATATTTAAGATAATTCCCTTGCCGCTTCTGCCCGAAACGAGAAAGTCCGCTTCCGCGTCGCCGATTCTTTGTCTTTCGTTGATATATTGAGGCCTTTTATCGATGAAGGTCCGGCCTTGAAGTTTCTTTGACGAACCCCGCCGTCTTCTTCTGCGGCGGTTTTTTTGTTTGTTTCAATGATGTTCTATTCGTCTTCCATAAGGACTCTTGATATATTTGTAGACAATGTTTTTAGAAACAGGCAGCAAGCACTTTTCGTGTTTCTTGATCCGGCCGGAGATATTGGTTGGCGATTGGTCATTTAGAAGTTCTTTCTCCACAAATTCTCTTAGGCCTGGGTTTTTTACGATCTTCATCCCCTGGTACTTGCTGTATTTTCTGCGAACATACGCTTGATGATGAGCTTTGATCGGGCCATACCTGCCTCTTGTCTCATTACGAGCAAGTTCATCATAAATGGCCGAAACACTGCGTTTCAAAGTTTTTGCTATATCCCCCAGACGATATTTCTTTCTTCTTAAAATTGCTATTTCGTAGCGTTCGCTTTTGGAAAGATGCGAGAACTTTTTTGTTTTTTTTCATGCTGCTATTCTATCAAATTTTCGGATTCAAAAGGGAAATCAGGTTTGCGGGATGAGGAGGAAAGAGCTATGGCCAAGATGGCCGATGAAAGCTCGGAAGAGTATCTGAAGAGAATGGAAAGAGAAGGGAAGCACGTGCACTCTTGCGCCGTGTGCGGCGATAAGGGAGAGTGCAAGAGCCCGCTTTGTCTGGCGCAGCCCGGAGATGTACTGACAATTTATGGCTATGTAGACGGCTGCCGGAAGTGCTCTTCTGCCGCCATTATCTAAGGCTAAAAGTGTGTTATTTTATTACTCAATTAAAGGGGTTCGTTGATAACGAAATAGGAGGAGGGCAATGAAAGAGATTAATGGCGTGGCAAGACATCTCATCCTTTATTCTAAGAACCACTATCAGTGTAGTGGCGATATGATTGCGGACTTGAAACAGATTTTGGGAAAAATGCTTTCGATGGACCCCGAATACATTAGCCATGATGACATCTTTTGCTGTTTTAATGATGCGGTGGGAGAGGTTTATTCTCCCGAGCAAATTTTGGCTGAATGGCGGGAAGGGTTTATCAAAAGACAGATTTCTCCGTTCAACAGTGAATTAAATTTGCTTGGGCGGGAAGTAAAGAGGGCGGTGTGGTCTGAGATCGCTCGTATTATCGTGAAGCATAATGTTGAAGTTCTGATTAATTTTTATCTAAGCTTTCTTCGCGGGTTGGCGATTAAGGATGAAAGTGGCGCGGTGTTGTATGATTTGGGCAAGTCAGACCCAAATTTGCTGCCATTGGCGGCAGAAAAATAATTTTTTGCTTTGATAAAAAACAGCCGAGCTTAGCTCGGCTGTTTTGTTTTTAATCTTTAATATTTGCATTCCTCATAATAATTTTGTGTATAGCCGAAGATGTGTTTATAACGTTCAACTTCCGCCGGGTCGCCGATGGCTTTGGCCAGATTGTCGCTTAATTTAACAGCTGGGTGGCCATTAGCCTCGACTATTTTGATAACCAGCGAAAGCGGTTTGAGGCCGACGTCGTTAGTTAAATTGGTGCCCCAGCCGAAAGTTACTTTGATTCGTTTGGCGAAGTGCATAGAAATTTTCATCATTGCCGCGATGTCGAGTCCGTCGCTGAAAATCAACAGTTTGTCGCGCGGGTCAACGCCACGTTTTTTGTAAAAAGCAATGGCTTTTTCTCCGAAGACGATCGGATCGCCGGAATCCTGGCGCAGGCCTTTCCAGCTATGAGCCTGTTCGGTTGTCATGTCGCGGAAAAAGAAATCAGTTCCAAAGGTGTCGGTCAGGGCGATCGAAAGGTCCCATCCGTATTGTTTCCACCAGTTCCGTAGTACGCGTTGGTGCGCGCGGAGAATGCCTCGGTCGGTTTTTCCCGCCGCGGCAGCCGCGACCATATCCATTTCGTGCGCCGATGTGCCCATGGGCAGGAGGCCGTATTTCATAGCCAAGGCGGTATTGGACGTACCGATGAACTGTTTCGGCAGTTCTTGGGCCATGGTTCTGACCACGTAATCCTGCCATGGCCTGCTGAAGCGGCGGCGGGTGCCAAAGTCGGTGAAGATAATGTTGGGACACCAGTGTAGAAGATTGATCTTATTTGACAGCCTCTGGATTCCTTCGGCTCGGAGGTGGTCCTTTTCGAACCGGCTTTTATTTTTCATCAAGCCACGGAAATAAAGCTCGTTTACGATGGCCAGCGCTGGTATTTCCCAATAGATTGCTTTGGCCCAGTGTCCAGAGAATTCTAGCTTGTAATTCCCGTCAATTATTTCGAGGTGATATTCCGGCAGCTGAAGGTTTTTTAAAAACATCAGATAATCTTCGGCAAACATTCTTTCTTGGTATTCATTGGTTCCGCGCAGATAATGCAGTTCGGAATTGTTGAAGCGGAGAGTGCGAACATGGTCGAGTTCCCGGCGCAGTTCCGTTTCATCTATGATGTCGGCTAAACGAATGTCTTTGGTGCGATTTTTGAACGCGTATTTGACCGGTATGTCAGCGTAGAGTTTGAACACAAGCTGTCCCATCATAAGCTTATAGAAGTCGGTGTCCAAGAGAGACTGGATAATCGGCATCACATATCTCCTTTAGAAAATAAATTCAAGGCGTTTTTCGCGGAAGTCTTGCGAGTTGGCGAATAAGAGGCGGACGGTTTTGTCGGAATACCCAATTTCCGCTTTCACGACATTTTCAATTTCCATTTTGTCGACTAAAAAACGCACAGGCCTTTTGTTGAAGTCCATCGCTTCAAGAATTATTTTTGATTCGGCATCAAGCTGGATGCTTCGCCAGCGATGAAAAACCGCCGGGCAGATACCGGTGAGCACCATGCTATTGTCTCCGATTGGCAGAATTATCCCTCCGGCTGCGGCATTATAAGCCGTTGAGCCGGCAGCGCTCGCGACAATTGCGCCATCGCAGATAAGCGGGTCGAAGCGGACTTTGCTGTTCACTGAAACGCGGATTTTGGCAGTGGCCAGAGTTGATTTTTCGAAATAGAAATCATTGAAAGCAAATTCCGTTCCAATTTTTTCGCCGTTTTTATCATATAGGACTGCTTGCAGCATTTGGCTGGAAATTACGGTTAAGCGGTTATGGAGCAGGTCGTCGAGCGTTGCGGTCGTCGGCGCGTTCAATAAAAATCCGACATGCCCGTAGTTCAGGCCGAAGAATGGTAGATTCAATTCCCGATAGAGCCGGATGTTTTTTAACATTGTTCCGTCGCCGCCGAAAACAATTAAAAATTTAGCGCTAGCCGGGTCGCGAACAATTTTAAATTTCTTCTCGATGTATTCGCTTATCTCGGGGGCGATTTCCGAATCGGGAAGTCCTTTGATTAAGTATGCTTTTTTCATTTCGGGCTCCTTCTTTATCACTTGATCTGGTCGCTGTTTATTAATTTGACCCCGTAATCTTTTAGCTTCCTTTTCATTAATTGCGGGTTGCCATAGGGCGGGGGAACGCTGCGACAGAGATTGCGAACCACATAAACTTCAAATCCTTGGATCGCGTAAGCGATGGCTGATTCACCGACGCAGTGAGTAAAAGCCCAGCCAGCCAGAAAGATTCTTTTGATCTTTTTTTGTCGTAGCGCCGCGATGTGTTTCCCGAATTTTGGGCTGAAAGCGGCCGAATGACTGATGAGGGCCAGGCGCATTCCTTTTTCCAGTTCATCGTCAATAGCGCAATAAATATATCGCAGGTCGTCGTGGGCCTGTTGTCCCAGCGTATCTTTCGCGCAGTGTTTGCCGTAGATTCCATATTCGATGTGGCGCTTATTCGGATGCTTGTCTTTAGATGCGGTTCGATGCCCGAATGGCCGCCTGAAAAGCGCGACGATTTTTCTGATCATTTCTTCGTTGGCGAGTTCGCCCTTAACGCCGGCGACATAAAGCGCGCCGTCTTTTCGAATAAAGTCATTTTGTCCGTCAATCAGAACAAAAGCGTCTTGTTGGTTAATTTTAATCGGATTACCCATGTCGTTTCTCCTTTTTGTCAAAGTGCTCGTTTTTATTTCTATCATGCCTGCAAATATCCGTAAAGTTTATTTTTCTTTATATAGCCTGCTACCTCGGGGATAAGCAAGTTTTCGAGGGATTCGCCCGATTTTATTTTTCGGCGTATTTCTGTTCCCGAGCCGTCAGCATTTTTAATTTTGATCGTCCTTGCTTTTGGCGGCAGATCTTTCGGGCAAATATCATAATTAGGCCGAAGGCCGACCAGGAAGTTTAAATTTTTCCATATTTTATTTCCACGTTGCCAGACGCGGTGAATTTCCGATTTTTTGCCGCGCCCGCCGATGATTATGTCGCTTCCGACAAGATGCCAAATTTCAGCGCGCGGAAATTTCTTTTCGTAACGTTTCTGCAGGAAATAAGTCGGCGTGTAGACGCGGTTATCCAGATCGAAGAAGTCAAATCGTGTTTTTCCGCGCTTGGTTTGTTTCGGCTTTACCAAGTCGGTGAAAGCCAATTCAACCATTTCTTTCCGGTGTTTCAACTCGATAATATTGGCCGATGGTTTGTCCGGACGCGGACCGCAGGGGACTATTATGACTAAGTTAAATTGTCGAGACAATTCCTTCGCGATTTGGCAATGGTGTTTACCGGGCGGATTAAAGCTTCCGCCGAAAATGACTATTTTCATAGACATAATGCGAATTATGCGAAAGGTAATGCGAAAAATACGAACAAAAATTTATCTGTCGCCGTTCGCATATTTCGCATACGTTTTTGCAGTTTTCGCATTGTATGTCAATCTACTAATTTTTTCTTAACCAATGTTTCTCTCTTAGCGTACGGTATCGGCCCCACCTTATGCCGTGTTGATTTTTCAATATCGCGCAAAAACAAAATGGTTTCTGCTTTTTCACGGTTTTTATATTTTTTAACAAGCTGTCGACGGTTCAGTTCTGAATTTCGTCCGATTATCACGCCGCTTTTTAAATCTTCTTTCCATGCCCAGGCGATATTTCCTTCTTGCGAGCCGTCGACGGCGCCATAGGATATTTTTATATCGTAACCCATCCGTTTTGCCCAGTCGGTTAGCTGTGATTCGTCGTTATGCTTGTCACCCGTTCCTTCCAGGTCGGCGCTGGGTGTTTTTGTCACAATTTGTTTCGGAACGCCAACGTGGATTGCCATTTGTCTTACCTCGGCCTTAGTTAGCCCCCCTAAAATATTATTGTCGACGGCGCCATCGCCATATTTGTCAAAATAGCGAAGCAGGCCGTCTTCTTCGCCGTTGCCGGTGCCGAAAATTCTGCCGTTGCCATTGTCGATTGCCTTGGAAATAAAACCGGCCAGAGGTGTGGTTAACCGAGATTTGAAGCTTGCATAAGCGTTGGTGAACCCAATTCTGCCGGCATCCGCGCCGTTTTCATCGGCCCAGGCCAAATCATTTTTCGCAAATTGTGTTTTAATTCTTTCTAGCAAGGTGTCGTAGATGTCATTTAAGCCGAGATAGATTAATCTAAAGCCCAATTTTTTTTGAAGCAAATCAACGTCCTTTTTGTGTTTTTCGTTGCTTTTAATATTTCGGTAAAGCCCGACAACGTTTTTGGGCCCAAAAGCTTTGCAGAGGATTGCGGCTACCAGCGATGAGTCGACTCCGCCGGAAACAGCGACGAAAACCTTACTGCAGCCTCGCCCCATTTCTTTGGCGGATTTAACTAATAACTCTTCTAGTTTTTTAAAGTTTTTTATCATGATATTCAAGATTGTCACTCTGAGCGAGGCGAAGAGTCTTGTGGGTAGGTATGCGGAATAGAAAGTCAGTTTGATGAGATCCTTCACTGCGTTCAGGATGACAATTGTTGTTACAGAATTTCTACGATTTGAGGTTTTCTTCTTGCAAATTTATATAACTCTGCCGGTCTGTTTGCCACACCTTTTCGCTGTTGTTTTAATTTTCTAATTAGTTTTAGGGAAAGGATTTTCTTGCGGAAATTTCTTTTGTCCAGTTTGCGGCCCAAGATAATTTCATAAGTTCTTTGCAGATCCGTTAGAGTAAAAGATTCAGGGAGAAGATTGCAGACGATATTAGTATAGCCAAGCTTTGCTTTCAGGCGTTTCGCGGCCGCATTAATTATTTTTTTATGGTCGTAGGCCATTTTTGGCAATTGATTGACTGGATGCCATCCAACGTCGGCGTATTCTGCGGTAGTTTTGAGGTTCAAGCCAGAAGGGGGCAATAGAGCAAAGTAAGCAACCGAGACTACCCGGCCGAATGGGTCGCGGTTGATTTCGCTAAAGGTATAGAGCTGTTCAAGATAAACATTTCCGACTCCGGCTTTTTGCGATAATTGCCGTTTGGCCGCTTGTTCGCAGTTTTCTCGCAGTCCGATCAATCCGCCCGGGGCGGCCCAACAATCCTTATAGGGTTTCTTTTTCATTTTTATCAGCAGGACTTGGAGTTCTTCGTTTTTGATTGTGAAAATGATTACGTCAACCGCGATAACCGCGAATTTATATTTTGGCATCATATTTTTTTGGACAGGAATCGTCGCTAGTGAGCTGATCAGAAAATGATCATTAGCGGCGCCCGTAATAATGTTAGTGTATCCTATACACATACTAATCTAATCTAAAAAGTTTGTCAAGGGGCAGGCGAAAAACGGCCGCCCTATTTTAATTTTTTGCATAATCCTAGTTTTACCCTACAATTACTGGCAAATAGTTCTCTGATAATTCAATAAGAAAGAAGACGCGCAAGGGGGAGGGTTCTATGAGAAGAATTAATTGGGGTCTGTTCGGAATGCTGGTTGCTGGCGTCGGGTTTTATGTTTTGCATGCTGTGTGCCTGCAAAGGGCCGGAATTGGCATCCCTGATCCGAACTATTTCTTATTGTTTTTGGGCGGGTTCGGGCTTTGGTCGTTGTTTGTTTCGGTGGGAGTATTATCGCAAGCTAGAAGTACTTTTTTGCGCTATTCCATTTTGTTCCTGTTTCCTGTCGCGGGTGTCTTTAGCGGCGCGATAATCGCCTTTTATGGGATGGGTTTGGGCGGAATAGAGATGTGGGCGGGACATTTAAGGGTTCAGCAGATATTTGAAGTGTCGCTGGCTATTTATGCGGTAGCCGTGGTGGGGCAAGTAATCAGCTGGATCATTCTTTCTAAACATGTTGTTCCTGAAGATTCTTTCCTTATTCTCGATGGAGTCTTTTTGTGGCCTGGCGAAAAATATTCGTTGTGTCCGTTCCTGCGCTATACGAGCGTAAGAATTAATGAGACGATGCGCGTGACGCGGCCGGAGCTTCAGCTGACTTGTCGCGATGGCAAATTTAGCGCCACGTGTGAAATGTCGGTGTCGCTTGGCATCAGAGAAATAAGGTTGCTTTTTTCCAGTTAAGACAACAAAGATTTTAAGAATCTTTTAATTCAGAGCATTAAAGATTATATGAGTAAGATTATCGTTGGGAGGGCGCCGTGGAGAAGTCTGGGAGAGCTTATCCTGGAAGGCAAAACGGGATTCGGCGTGAACGGGGACATTGGCAGCGTTGAAGTTTGTGGTCTGAAAATTCCCCTCCACTGGTCGGGTGAGGTAACTTATTCGAAAATCGAGGTTGTGTGAGTTTTCCAAAATCAAACACTAGCCCCGGGCTTTACGCTCGAGGCTTTTTTATTTGGTGATTTTTTGTGGTAAAATAAATTAAATAAGAATCGCGATTCAAGATTTACGATTTACGATTTAAGAATAAAAAATGTGGCATAGTTTAGAAATCGATGAGATATATAAAAAATTAGAAACTGAACCGGGCGGTTTGGGAGAAAAAGAGGCCCAAAAACGATTGGCGGCTTTCGGTCCCAATAAACTGCCCGAAGAAAAAAAAGTTTCCCGGCTTAAGATATTCTTTGGGCAGCTGAAGAGCCCCTTGGTTTACATTCTTCTTTTGGCTGGATTGGTTGCCGCTTTATTGAACGATTACGTGGACGCGGGCATTATCCTGGCCGCGGTTTTTTTGAACGTGCTCATCGGATTCTTCCAAGAGAATAAAACCAATAATATTTTAACCGAACTAAAGAAAGTCGTAAAAGACCGAGCTGTCGTTATCAGGGACGGCAACCAAAAAGAGATAAGCGGAGCCGATGTTGTTCCGGGCGACGTAATTATTTTGAACCCGGGTGAAAAGATTCCGGCTGACGGAAGGTTGATTGAAGCGCATAATTTAAAAATTAATGAGGCGTCTTTGACTGGCGAGTGGATTCCGGCCTTGAAAAAGACAGAAATTATGCCGGCCGACGCGCCGCTGGCCGACCGGGATAATATGGTTTATATGGGATGCACCATTGAATCCGGCTGGGGTAAAGCATTAGTGACTGAAACCGGAGTTCGATCAGAACTTGGGAAGATTGCTAAATTAGTCGGCGAGGCCAAAGAAGAAAAAACGCCTTATCAAAAAAAAGTCATTCATTTCAGCAAAGTTTGGGGCGGAGTAATTTTGCTGCTTTGCGTCGGGCTTTTTGTTCTGGGTGTGGCGACGGGCAGGGATATGTTTGAGATGTTGATTACCAGCGTGGCGGTGGCGGTGGCGGCAACCCCGGAGGGCCTACCGGCCGCGGTAACGGTAACTTTCGCTTTCGGGATGAGGGAAATTTTGAAAAAGAGAGGATTGGTTAAAGAATTGGTGGCCGCGGAAATTTTGGGCAGTACTTCGGTTATCTGCACTGACAAAACCGGAACTTTGACCGAAGCTAAAATGCAGGTTGATGGCATTTTTCCTCATTTTCATGGTGAATATACAAATAAAAGTCCTGGCGAGGAATTGGATGGCGCGAGCTTTCAGGTTCTGAAGGTTGCCGTATTGGCGAGCAACGCGTTCATTGAAAACCCCGATGACGAATTGCATCAGTGGGTAGTTCGTGGCGCGTCAACCGAAAAAGCGGTTTTGCTGGCCGGCATTCAGATCGGGCTTGATAAAAAAGAATTGCTTCGACAATATGTTGAAATTGATCGAATGGTTTTTGATTCAGCATATAAATATTCAGCCAGCTTATTTCGCGTTTCCGAAGACGAAACCGTTTTATATGTTTTAGGTTCGCCGGAATTGGTTCTTAAAAAATCTAATTTTTTAGAAATTGACGGACAGCAAGTCGCTTTGGATGAATCTAAGCGCAAAGAATTTGCGGATAAAATCGAAGAATTGACTTCCAGAGGAGCAAGGGTTGTGGCCGCGGCTTACCAAAAAATGTCTGATCATCAGAAAACCGGATTAAAGCCGGAGATGATAAGCGGTTTGGTTTTTACTGGCCTCATTTCTTTAAGAGATCCTCTTAGGAAGGAGGCGAAAAGAGCGATTGAGCTTTGCCGTCGTGCCGGGATGAACATGATTATCGTTACCGGTGACCATAAGCTTACTGCCAAGGCAATCGCCGACGAACTTGGTTTAGGGGTTGAGCATAAAAATATTATAGAAGGAAGCGAGTTAGATAAAATGAGTGACGACGAATTTGAAAAGCGCGCGAAGGGGATTAAGGTTTATGCCCGCGTTGAGCCGCGCCATAAATTGAGGATTATTGATGCCTGGCAGAAAATGGGTCGGGTGGTAGCGATGACCGGCGACGGGATTAATGACGCGCCCGCTCTGAGAAGCGCCGATATCGGTGTTGCCTTGGGCTCGGGTACTGAAGTGGCCAAGGAGGCGTCAGACATTATTCTTTTAAGCGATAATTTTGATATTTTGGTTACCGCGGTGGGGGAAGGACGCCGGATTATGGATAATGTCAGAAAAATTGTTGTTTATCTTTTGGAGGGCAGTTTTACCGAAATACTGCTAATAAGCCTGAGCGTTATTTTTCGTTTTCCGCTTCCCCTATTACCCGGTCAGATTTTATGGAATAATTTAATTCTCGACACCCCGCTGGCAATGGCTTTGACTACCGAAAGAAAGGAAAAAGATGTTATGGAGCGTAAGCCGGAAGCAATTGATCATCCTTTGTTGACCAGAGAGATGAAAATTTTTATATTCGCGGTTGGTATTTTAACTGACCTGGTTCTTTTTAGTCTTTTTGCCTGGTTATGGATTTCCGGTGTTGAATTACCGCGCGTCCGTACTATTATTTTTGCTGGCTTGGCTATCGATTCTTTATTTTTGATTTTCGCCTGTCGCAATTTAAAAAAGAATATCTGGCAGTTCAATCCTTTTTCCAATATGTATGTGAATTTTTCTGTGCTCTTGGGATTTTTGATGCTGGCGGCGGCCATCTATTTTCCTTTTTTGCGGGAGCTTTTAAAGACAGTTGCCTTGGGTTGGCGCGAATGGACTTTAGTCTTTGGCATCGGCGCGGTTAATTTATTGTTGGTTGAATTTGCGAAAATGGCGCTAAACAGAAGCAGGGCGTCGTAAGTCATCATGCTTTTTCTTTTTGGTTCATGCCTAAGATAAAAAAAACAATTTACGCTTTAGTCACTTTAGTCGGGACCATTGTCGGCGTTGGTTTTTTTGCGTTGCCGTACATCGCTTCAAAAGTCGGAATTTGGACGATGCTTGGTTATTTTCTGGTTTTGACGCCGTTGGTAATAATAATCCATCATTTTTTTGGCGAAGTGGCGCTTCGCACGAAAGATTTTTTGCGGTTGCCTAGTTTTGCCGAGATTTATCTAGGAAGATGGGGGAGGCGCGTGGCCCTGGCGTCCTCTGTTTTTGGGCTGATCGGCGTGAGCTTGGCTTATATCATTATCGGCGGCCAGTTTTTGAGCAATCTGTTGATTCCAGTCTTCGGCGGTTCCCCCCTACTTTATGCCTTAGTTTATTTCGTCTTTGGCGCGATAATGATTTTCGGAGGCATTGGGGCGATTTCTAAAATAGAATTTTTAGACATGGTTTTATTTACCATAATTTTGATCGTTCTTTATTTTGGGGCTTTTCATCTTATGAAAAATACAAACATGTTGTTGGGGAGCGGCGGGGCGCGTGATTTATTTTTGCCTTATGGTGCGATTCTTTTTTCTCTATGGGGCGCGACTTTAATTCCCGAAACCGAGGAGATGTTGCGCGAAGAGAAAGGGTCGCTAAAAAAAATAGTGTCTTCTTCTATTATTATTTCAGCAGTGTTCTATCTGTTGTTTATCGTGGCGGTCGTCTTTATCTCCGGAGCCCATACTTCCAGGGAGGCCATTGTCGGCCTTAAGGAATTTTTGGGAAATGGCGTGATAACGCTCCTGCTTATTTTTGGGCTGGTAGTGACTTTTACTTCGTTTGTTGCCATGGGTCTTACTTTGAAAAAGGTTTTTTGGTATGATTTAAAAATAGGCGAGAATCTTTCGTGGGCGATCGCCTGTTTTGTGCCTTTTTTTCTTTTTCTTCTCGGTCTGCAGGATTTTATAAAAGTAATCGGATTAGTTGGCAGTGTGGGGTTGGGAATCGAGGGTATTCTTATAATATTGATGTATCGAAAGCTTGTTGAGACGAAAAATAAGAACAGGGAAGAATCTGGCCGGTTGGTTTTTTTGATTTATCCCCTGATCGCAGTGTTGTTATTGGGGGTTGTGTATGAAATAATATATTTTATTCGGTAATTTTTAATATTATTATTATAATGCTTTGGCTTGATATCTTAATTTTGCCCATTTCTGCTGTCGCGATGGCTTTTGCCAGCCGCTGGTTGGTTAGGGCGCTGATGAGTATCTCCAGATATTTATGTTGGCGCGAATTTGTGGTCGCATTTTTTACCATCGCGCTTGCCGCTTCCTTGCCCAACCTTTTCATCGGTATTATCTCGGCCTTGCGCGGCGTACCGGAAATTTCTTTCGGTGATGTTATCGGCGGCAATGTGCTTGATCTGACCCTGGTTGTTTTTTTGGCAGTTTTCTGGGGCCGGTCTTCTATTCGCACGGACAGCGCGTTGGTTCAGAATAGCGCTTTGTTTACCGCCGCCATAGCAATTCTTCCGCTTCTTTTGGTCGCCGACGGGACTTTGTCGCGAGTAGATGGATTAATTTTAATCCTCGTCTTTTTTCTTTACGCTTATTGGGTTTTCGGCCTGGGTGATAGATTCACCAAGATTTATAACGAGGGAAGGGTTGATAAGCACGAATTTATCCGCGCGACCGGCATAATGCTGGTTTCGTCCGCTTTGATGCTTGTGGCTGCGGCTGGAATCGTCCGGTCGACCATCTCTCTTGCTAATTATTTTGACCTGCCGATGATTTTTGTCGGGCTTATGATTGTTGGTTTGGGGAATGTTTTGCCGGAAGCGTATTTCGCGATTGTTTCGGCTGGCGAGGAACAAAACTGGATGGTTTTGGGCGATTTAATGGGGTCGGTTATTAATTGCGCTACTCTCGTTTTGGGCGTCGTTATCTTGATTCATCCGATTCATATTGCTAACATCCCTGCCGTCGCGGTGGCAAGAATCTTTTTAATTGTTGCCGCGTTGTTTTTCTGGATTTTTGTGAAAACCGGCAGAAAAATAACTAAGATCGAGGCAACATTATTATTCGCCGTCTATATTGTTTTTATAATCATCGAGGCAGTGATTGCGAGATAATCTAGATAATTTAAAACTTATGAGTGAAATATTAATTGCGATTATCATAATTTTCGTAGCCGCGATTGCGGGTTTATTTTATTTTCTGTCCCGCTGGCAAACGGGCAAGGGGAGTGATTCGAGCTTTCTGATGCTGCAGAACCAGCTCAATGAGATTCGGCAGGCACTTGATCTTGGGCTGGGCGATTCGAACAAAATGGTTCATCAACAGTCTATTGAAAGCGGCCGGGTGTTAAGAGATTTGGTTGAGAAGCTGGTTAAGCTGGAGGAAACCAACAAACAAGTGGCGGGATTTGCTAATCAGTTACAAAGCCTGGAGAATATATTAAAGAATCCAAAACAAAGAGGTGTCTTGGGGGAATATTATCTGGAAACAGCCCTGAAAAATGTTCTGCCGCCTAAAAGCTATCAGATGCAATATCAGTTTAAGAATGGCGAGATCGTTGACGCGGTTATTTTTATCGGCGACAAGATAATTCCTATTGACTCGAAGTTTTCTTTAGAAAACTACAATCGTTTGGTTCAGGAGCGTGATGAGAGAGCGCGAACGGACATAGAGAAACAATTTAAGGCTGATTTGAAAAACCGGATTGATGAAACCTCAAAATATATTCGGCCCGATGAACAGACAACTGATTTTTCTTTCATGTTTATTCCCTCAGAGGGGATTTATTATGATTTGCTGATAAACCAAATCGGAGCAGTTAAGGTCAGTACATATGACCTGATAGAGTATGCTTTTCAGAAGAGGGTGATTATTGTTTCGCCAACTTCAATATTTGCCTATTTGCAAACTGTTTTGCAAGGGTTGCGCGCTTTACAGATTGTAGAGTCGGCCAAGGATATCCGCCAGGCCGTGGAACGCCTGCAAAAACACTTAGTGAATTATGAGGAGTATCTGAAAAAGCTCGGAAATAATTTGGGGACAACGGTAAATATGTATAACAGCGCTTCAAGGGAGTTCAAGAAAATCGACAAAGATATTTTAAAAATAACCGACAAAGGAGGAGAGGTGGAAATTTTGGAGCTTGACAAGCCGAAGGAAGACGAGTAAATTTAGGGATATAATATAATTAAATTTTGTCATGCTGAACTTGTTTCAGCATCTCTGCGGCCTAATATTTTTAGATGAGATCCTGAAATAAATTCAGGATGACGCAAAATGCGGCTGTGCGGGAATGACAATTTGACGCATGGATTTCGCGATAATCAAAACGGGCGGTAAACAATACAAGGTTACGCCCGGCCAGAAAATTAAAATAGAAAAAGTGGAAATTGTCGAAGGCAAAGAGGTTGTTTTTGACGAGGTTTTGCTGGTGGAAAAAGACAAAGAAACAAAAATCGGCACGCCGTTGGTTAAGGACGCAAAGGTAATCGGGAAAGTTTTGGTGCAAGGGAGGAGCAAGAAGGTCACGATCCGCAAATACAAATCCAAAAAGCGATACGACGTAAAAAGAGGCCATCGGCAACCATATACGGAAGTGGAGATCACCGATATTAAATAATCACTTATTGAAAACAGCCCCGCTCAGCGGGGCTGTTTTTTTATCGACGGCCGAGAAAGGCGTTGATTAGGGTTGTTTCGTCGGTGTATTCAAGGTCGCTGCCGGTTGAGAGCCCGCGTCCCAGGCGGGTTATCTTTATACCCAATGAACTCAGGACGCGTTGCAGATAAAGGGCGGTGGTGTCTCCTTCGGTGGTCGGATTAAAAGCTAGAATTATTTCGACGGTTTTATTCTTGTCTTTCTGCTGCAGATTTTTGATTCGGTTTTCTAGCTCTTTAATGCGCAATTTTTCAGGTGTCAGTCCCTCAATTGGAGCAATCAGTCCGCCCAGAATATGATAGACGCCATTGTATCTTTTTGTGCGCTCAATGGGAATAATATCTAAAATATCTTCGACGACACAGATTGTATTTTGATCACGTCGCGTATCTGAGCAAATCACGCAAGCTGTATCAGTCGTCAAATTAAAGCAATTTTGGCAGACCTTAGTTTTTTGCTTTAACTCTTCGATCGCCCGCGCAAAGTCTTTTAAATAATCGTCCGGTTGATTCAACATAAAAAAAGCCAGGCGAGTCGCGGCGCGCGGACCTATTTCCGGAAGCTTCGAGAGCTGGTCGACGAGATTTTTTATTGGTTCGGGCAACATTTATTCAAACGAATGTTTCTCTAGGTTTCTAAAGCTGGCGCGTGTTTCGTCAAAATATAATTCAACGGTGCCGATCGGGCCGTTTCGATGTTTCGCGATGATTATGTCGGCGATATTTTGCCGCTCACTGTCTTTTTTTATCCGGTCTTCCCGATAGATGAACATAACCACGTCGGCATCTTGTTCGATGGAACCGGAACCTCTTAGGTCGGAGAGGCGGGGCATTTGGTCGGGGCGGGCTTCTGGCGCGCGGGAAAACTGCGAGATGGCCAGAATGGGCACTTCTATTTCTCTGGCCAGGCTTTTAAGCGAGCGGGAAATTTCAGTCAGTTGGCGCACTTCGCTATCGACAGCGTTGGTTGGCTGGATTAACTGGAGGTAGTCAACTATTAGAAGACCCAGTTTTTCTTCGGCCTGGAGGCGGCGGGCCATAGTTCGCATTTGAAGAACTGTTGACGAAGCAGAATCGTCTATAAAAATTGGCGCTTCGGAAAGTGTGCCAAGCGCTCCCTGGATTTTTAAAAAATCGTTGTTAAAGCCTTCGGAAGAAAGCTTACCGGTTCGTAATTTCCAAAGATTAACCCCTCCTTCGGCGGACAGAAAACGGTCGACCAGATCGTGCTTGGACATTTCAAGTGAAAAAATCCCAACCGGAATTTTTTCATGGACGGCAACGTGCCGCGCGATATCCAGGGCTAGGCTTGTTTTTCCCAAGCTAGGCCGGGCGGCCAGAACGATCAAATCCGATTTTTGCAAACCGGCCAGGTGGTTGTCCAAATCAATAAACCCGGTTGGGACGCCCCTAAAAGCTCCTTTTCCCTGATGCAGTCTATCCAGCCTTTCGAAAGCTTCTTCCAAAACAGATTTAACCGGGAGAAAGTTTTGCTGGAGAGATCTTTGGGAAATTCTGAAAATTTTCTGCTGAGCCTGGTCTAATAAATTATCCGTGTCTTCGTTTTCGTTGTATCCTAATTGCGCGATGTGGTATGAGGCGCTGATAAGATCGCGCAGGATTTTTTTTCGGTGAACAATCTTTGCGTACGTTAGGACATTGGCGGAGGTTGGAACATCATTGATCAACTCGGCCAAGTAGCTGGTCCCGCCGACTTCTTCCAGCTTTTTTATTTCTTCCAGCCGGTTGGACGTGCTCAGAAGATCAATGGGTTCGCCTTTTTGGTAGAGATCTAAAACGACCCCATAAATGGTGTTATGAGTCCCACGATAAAAATCGCCAGTCTTTAAAAGATCAGCCACCTTGATAACAGCATCTTTGTCTAATAGTAGGGAACCCAAAACAGATTGTTCGGCTTCGACGTTTTGGGGCGGCAATCGGTCAGAAGTGGTTGAGTTTGCAATGTGGGAAAATTCCGATGGCATGTTGCGAAATTATTATTCGTATCTTTCATACTACACTATCCAAAAACCGGCTACAAGCCCCCACACTAATTTAAAACACAGAGATAACCCTCAACTACCAGATAACTTTGCTTTGTGGGCATTACATTAATAGTATAGTTTTTTTAGCTGAAATTAGTGTGGGGGCTTGTCTTGACCCCGTTAGAGAATAGATTTGTCCAGTTGGTAATTATAATTTTAGTCATCGGACACGGTAATTATACCAGAAGATTCACCAAAATTCTCGAACGGGGTTGACATATCTATAATTCGGTAATATAATGTTGATAACTTATGAAATTTAGCAGGTGAATAACGGGCAGCCGTTTATGCTCGCTTCGGACTGGAGAAACGATGGGCAATAAAATATTGGTGTTGCTCGGTCCGCTAACGTTATTCTGGTATGGCGTGGACAATTTGAAAAAATTAGGTTACGACGTTGTGACCCACGACATGGTCGAAAACGGCAGCGGCCTCGAGCAAATTTTTTTATTAGTCGAGGCTGAAAATCCTAATTTGGTTGCCATTGACGGTTGCTTCCCTCTTCGCGTCGCGGCTATCGGGCATGCTCTAATCAAGCGCGGCATAAAATGCCTTCCGATACTCGAGCGGCGCGACTGGACGATACGTCGTCGGAAAAGCAAAGAGGGCGCAGTCGTGGAAAGCAGGCCCGTCATCGATAGGCTTTGCGAATCCTTTGGCGACGGATTTCTCGCCTTTAATACGCGAGGCGACCTCTGCGGCAGGACGGGAGAAATTCATGACCTGTCGGCGCTGGAAAAATTTTTTCCGCCTGCGATTGTCGGAACAGGTACTGCGGAAAGCCACGAGGAGACCGCTGACTAGACGCGGCCTCCCGAGAATAAAAATACGGTCACTCTTGCGAGTGGCCGTTTTTCTACACTTTTTTAATATTTGTTTTTTCCGATGCATCTTCTATTTTGTATCCAAGCCCCTCTATTTTTTTTCTTATCTCATCCGCTTCTTGCCATTTTTTTTCGCGGCGGAGTTTTTCTCGCTGGGCGGCCAGTTTTTTTATTTCTGCCGGAATTTCAAGCCGTTTGATTTTAGAAAGGCCCAATCCGAAAACTTTATCAAAATCGAGAAGGAGTTGCTTTTTGTCGTTCGCCAAAAGCGATTCGTCTTTTATTGCCTCCCACATTATGGCCAGGGCTTGGGGCGGGTTAAGGTCGTCGTTGATGGCGTCGATAAACTGCCGGCGGTATGTTCCGCCTTTTCCCACAAGTTTCTTTTTTGTTGTGTCGGAAAAAATATTTCGGTAGTCCTCGTATAAATTATTCAGGGCATTTTGAGCGGCCTCCAGGCCCTGCCAGGTGAAATTCAGCTTTGAGCGATAGTGGGAGTTCAGGCAGAAATATCGGAAAGCGAGGGGATTGAGCTTTCTGGTTTTAATATCCTCTATAGTATAGAAATTCTTTTTTGATTTGGACATTTTTTCGCCGTCAACCAGAAGAAAATCATGATGGATCCAAAAACGGACAAATTGTTTTCCGGTGGCCGCCTCTGATTGGGCGATTTCGTTCGGGTGGTGGACCGTTAAGTGGTCGATGCCGCCGGTATGGATGTCGAAAGTGTCGCCTAAATATTTCATGCTCATGGCAGAACATTCAAGGTGCCAACCGGGAAATCCTTCGCCCCATGGTGAGGGCCAGCGCATGGTATGGTTTTTGAAGCGGCCAGTCGCGAAAAACCAAAGAGCAAAATCATAAGGATTTTTTTTGTCTTTATCGACAACAGTTTCTTCTCTGGCGCCAATTTTTTTATCTTCCAGTTTTTGTCCGGTTAATTTTGTGTAATTCGGAAACTTGCCGACATCAAAATAAACTGCTTGTTGCGTCTTATATGTAAAACCTCTTTTTTCCAATTTTTCTATCAGCTTGATTTGTTCTTTGATGTGTTCAGTGGCGCGCGGGGCGACATCTGGCATTAAGACGCCGACTTCTTTTAGTGATTTCCAAAAATAATCTTCAAAAAATCTGGCTAATTCCCAGGCGGTTTTACCCTGCTCTTTGGCGCCTTTTTCGATTTTATCCTCTCCGCCGTCGTTGTCTGAAACCAAATGCCCGACGTCGGTAATGTTCATTACATGCGTAACTTTATAGCCGTTGTAAATAAGGACGCGTTTTAAAACATCGTCGCCGATATATTTTTTGAGGTTACCGATATGAGCGTAATTATAAACGGTCGGGCCGCACGTATAAAGCCCCACCTTCTTGTCTTTCAAGGGTTTAAAAATTTCCTTTTTGCGAGTGAGGGTGTTGTAGAGTTTGAGCATCTGGACTTTTTTATTGTTACGCGCGTTATGAAATTTTCCCCGTCATGTTGAATCCCGAAGATGTCATGCTGCTTGCTTGCAGAAAACTTGTTTTCCACTTGGTTCAGCATCCTGCAGAGATCCCGAAACAAGTTCGGGATGACAAAAAAGTGTTTTATTTAAAGACGATGAATGCTTTTATTATTCCATACTTGAAATCGAGGCACAAGCCCGGTAATACAACTTCGACTGCCCCGCGGTATCGCGGGGCAGAACAAAAAACGTCGAAGTTGATATACCGGGCAAGCATTGACCTCGTTAGAGAATAGATTTATCTGGGTTGGCATGGATTATAAATAATTTTAGTTGCCGAGTAAGGCAATTATACCAGAAATTTCGTAAAAATTCTCTAACGGGGTTGACAAATTTTATTAGATATGATATATACTAAGATAATGTAGTACTTGGACAATAAAAAATAAATTAACTGGTTTTTCCGCCCTGCTTACGCGATGAGGGCGCTTAAAAAAAGTTTATGTGGCCGAAGGCCCCTAACCGGCTCTTTGGGCCGCAAAAAATGAATCGAGCTAAGCTCGATGAAGCCCAGCTTAGCTGGGCGAGAGAGAAATGAGATGAAGTTGGAAAATGCAGGAAAGAAAGAAGTGGTCGCGGCCAAGGTTGCTATACCCGGTGTTTACCACGAGGGTTCGCCCCCGTTTTTGTGGACCCGGTCCGTTTTCTACCTGACCAAGGTGGCCCCGGCCGTGTTGCGGCCCGGAAAGTCCTCAACCGATCTTCATAAGCTTTTGTGGAAGATCGGCGGCGTCGGTATCGCC
>Ga0100388_10001431_pt1 | contig 21077 bp, 22 predicted proteins | sample CryGeymeta201512_FD_81536 | JGI IMG/M metagenome (GOLD analysis project Ga0100388, IMG submission 81536) | Groundwater microbial communities from Crystal Geyser aquifers in Utah, USA - Crystal Geyser metaG 2015-12 | ecosystem: Environmental > Aquatic > Deep subsurface > Groundwater | place... | reverse complement strand
TGCGCAGCAGGTTTCAAGAGGTTCCCCATGGGTTCAGCCTATCGTGGTGGTCAGGTCGTACAGCGGGGTGAGAATGGCCATGATGACGATGCCGACGATCACGCTCATCACCAAGGTCAGGATTGGCACCAGCGCGGTCAGCATGCGGTCGATGGCATGGCTGGTCTCTGAATCGAAGGCATCGGCCACTTTCAGCAGCATGGTGTCGAGGGCGCCGGATTCCTCGCCTACCTGAATCATCTGTATCGCCAGCCGCGGGAAACCCTCGCTGCGCGCCAACGCGTGCGCCAGCCCGCCGCCACCCTTTACCGCCTCGCTGGCCGCTTCCACCGCCTCCGCCAGCACCCGGTTGGACAGCACATTGCGCGCGATCGACAGCGCCTGCAGCAGCGGCACGCCGTTTTGTACCAGCGTGCCCAGCGTGCGTGCCAGACGCGCGGTTTCCGCGCGCGCAATCAGGGTGCCCACCAGCGGCGCGGTCATCAGCCAGGCATCGAGTGCACGGCGGGTGGCCGGGTTGCGAAAGCGCCGTTCCAGCCACCACGCCAATGCCACGAAGCCGCCGATGATCAGCCACCAGCCGCTGCGCACCGCATCGCCCAGCCACAGCACGGTGCGCGTGAGCAGCGGCAACTGCGCGTCCATGCCCTCGTAGATCGCCTGAAACTGTGGCACCACGTAACCGAGCAAAAACAGGATGGCCAGCCCAACCATCACCACCAAAATCAGCGGATAAATCAGCGCATTGATCAGCCGCGCGCGCAGCGCCTGACTGCGTTCCAGATATTCGGCCAGGCGCGCCAGGCTGGCTTGCAACGAACCGCCAGCCTCGCCAGCGCGCACCATGTTGATGTACAACCGCGAAAACACCCCGTGTTGCTGGTCGAGCGCGGTCGATAGCGGCGCACCACCACGCACCACATCGCGCACCCGCGCCAGCAACGCGCGCGCGGCCGGGTTATCAGGCAAATCGATCAAAATGCCCAGCGCCCGATCGAGCGGCTGGCCGGCGCCGAGCAGGGTGGACAACTGCTGGGTGAAGCGCAGCACCTGGCCGTGATCGAGCGCATTGCGCCGGAACAACCCAGCCAGCCCCTCGCCGCCAGCGGCATCGCTGCGCCGCGCCTCGATCGGCAGATTACCGGCCTCCTGCAAGCGCGCAATCACCTCCTCGGCACTGGCAGCATCCATCATCCCGGTGATCGACTCACCGGCCGGGCTCAACGCGCTGTAACGGAACTGCGGCATGGCTCAGCAACCACTCGCTTGGTGGGCGGCGGCGGACGCTTGGGTCAGGGAGTGGAAAATCGACATCCGGCAATGATACTGGATGCACGCCAAGCCGAAAGCGGCTTGGGTTACCCAGTGTTGTCCATCAACGCGTGCCTGCTATTGCCGCCAGCAGCGCAACCGGTTGCAACACCGGCAGCGCGGCTTTGGCAGAGTCCTTGCCGTTGCGGGGGCAAGATGGCTGTGGCGATGGAGTTGGTTTCGACTCCGGTGCTGGTGAATCGTGCGCCGGGATCAGGTGCGGGTTGCGGCATACTGACGCTTTGACCAGCGAGACATTGCGGCATGCACATCGACATCGATCAGCTCAGTGAGGCGGAATCGGTTGACCTCAACCACCGCGTGGTGGCGCGCCTGAAGTTCATGCGCGAGATGCGTGCGCATGCGCAGATGCTGGATTTCCGGATTGGGCAGCGGGTGGTGTTTCAGCCCAAAGGCTATCCGGAACTTGCCGGGGTGATGGCCAAGTACAACCGCAAGACGGTGACGGTGATCACCGAGAATGGGCAGCAATGGAATGTGCCGCCTGGGTTCCTGCGGCCGGCGGAGCCGCACGCCGCCACGCGTGCGGAGCCTGCACCGGTGTTGCAATTGCAAAACCAAGTAGCGGCGCTTGCAAGCGGTGAAAGCCGGAAGCCAGCATGTTCAAGGATGCTCTGAGCAAGCTGCCATTGCGAGGAGCGCAGCGACGTGGCAATCCAGAAATGCAAGAAAAAAATCAAGACGCTGGATTGCTTCGCTGCACTCGCAATGACGCCAGTTGTGGCCTGTCCGGGGGCTGCTCTGAGTGGTCACCGTGCCCGGAATGGCAAGCGGCCCTGGCTCAACCCGTCGCCCGCAACGACGCCATGTCGATCACGAAGCGGTACTTCACGTCGCTCTTGAGCATGCGCTCGTAGGCGGCGTTGATGTCCTGGATGCGGATCACTTCGACGTCGGAGGTGATGCCGTGCTGGCCACAGAAGTCAAGCAGCTCCTGGGTTTCGGCGATACCGCCGATCAGCGAGCCGGCGACGGATTTGCGTTGCAGCACCATCGCGGTGGTGTTCAGCGCGGGGTCGAGTTCGCCGAGGTAGCCGACCAGCACCAGCGTTGCGCCCACCGCCAGCGTCGGCAGGTAGGGGTTGAGGTCGTGGGCGTAGGGCACGGTGTCGATGATCAGGTCGAATTGGCCGGCGACGGCAGCCATCTGGTCGGCAGCGGTGGACAGCACGATGCGGTCGGCACCCAGGCGGCGCGCGTCGGCTTCCTTGCCCGGCGAGCGGCTGATCAGGGTGACTTCGGCGCCCAGCGCTTTGGCCAGTTGCAGCGCCATGTGGCCGAGTCCGCCGAGGCCAACCACGGCGACTCGGCTGCCCTTGCCGACCTGCCAGTGGCGCAGCGGCGACCAGGTGGTGATGCCGGCGCACAGCAACGGTGCGGCGGCGGCCAGGTCGAGGCCGGCCGGCAGCTTGAGCACAAACTTTTCGGTGACCACGATGTGCTCGGAGTAGCCGCCATAAGTGGGCTCGCCGCCGTGCGGGTCGTTGTAGGTGACGGTCGGGAACTGGGCGCAGTACTGCTCCAGCCCGTCGTTGCAGGCGGCGCAGTGCTGGCACGAATCGACCATGCAACCGACGCCCACGTGATCGCCGGCTTTGAAACGGGTTACCGATGCACCGACGCTGCGCACCCTGCCGATGATCTCGTGGCCCGGCACCACCGGATAGATGGTGTTTTTCCAGTCGTTGCGTGCGGTATGCAGGTCGGAGTGGCAGACGCCGCAATAAAGAATGTCGATCACCACGTCATCGGCGTTAGGCGCACGGCGGGGAATCTGCAACGGGGCGAGCGGCGACGTCGCGGATTGAGCGGCGTAGGAAAGAATGGTCATGGGGGTTCCTTGTCGGCGCGGGTGCTTGCGCGATTATGGGGCGCCGCCGCTGTTGGCGTGTCAATGGGTTGCCTTGCCGATTAGCGGTGTTGCGTTGTTCTGTTTTACGATGTCGGCGATCGCATCGATCAGCGCCAGAATCAGACGATACTATGCGCTGCCTTTGCACGCAAAGGCAGGCATTCGCTTGGCGAACTTTGAATAACTCAGAGCCTCGGCAAGCTAGGGACGGTGCGTCGGAAACGTTTACGATAGCCTTGATCAGACCATACCTTGGTATTGCTGACTGCTGTCCGATCGCCATCGTATGTCCACAGCCCATTCATCGACAGGAATCGCACATGCCGCCGTTGTTCCGCTTCGCGCTTGGCGCACTGATCGTTTTGTTGGTCTCCGTGCAACTGCGTGCGGAACCGCGACTGCAGCCGGTGATCGATGCCGGTGGCGCAGTCGTCGAGCCGGTTGCCCTCGGCAATCTGGTTTACATCGCCAGCGGCGCTCAGTTGCAGGTTCACGATTACAGCGATCCTGCCGAGCCGAAGCTGAGCTATCGCACCGTGCGACAGCCCACGCCGGGACGGATCGTCGGCATTGCGCGACGGGATCACCGCCTCTTTGTTGCCTGGAATACCGTGCAAACGACGTCGGGCGTATGGATCTACGATATTGCCGAACCCACCCGTCCAGCCAAGGCCGGGGAACTGGAAATTTCCGACACCCGATTTGGCGCGATCTTGCAGTCGATCGCGATCGTTGGCGACTACCTTTACGCGCTCGACGCCGAGGCCGGTTTGCGGGTGGCGCACATTACCGACGATGGCGCGCCATCCTCGCTTGATCGTGCCGTTGCTGCGGATTCGTTTCCCGGCATTGCCATGCTTCACTCCAACGGCACGCATTTGATCGGTAGCGGCTTTGGCTTTTTGCCGCAATTTTCGCTCGTTAGCTTTGATCTGACGCAACCTGAACGGCCGAGCGTTGGCGATGCCCGCTCGACCGATCCGGGCCAGTTTCGGCTTGTGGGCGACGGCAATCTGGGGCTGCTGATCGCCGAGTCGTATACCCTGATCGATATCTCCGATCCGCTGAAAATCGTCGAGCGCGGCCGGTTTGCTCCTGCGCCTGATGCGTTTGACGGTGTGCTGATTGGCTCGGTGGTGCATGTCATCGATGGATCGAGCATGTCGTTCTGGGACGCCACCGATCCGGACCACCCGGTTCCGGCAACGACTGGCGCCATTCCACTCGCAGGCTTGCAGGCGGCCCTTGTCACTGGCTTCGGGGCGTTGCTCATCGATCGGGCCGATCAGATCGTGGCGCTCGACCTTGGCATCCCACTTGCTCCCGTTGTTGCCAGCACTACCGCCCTGCTGGCCGGCACCAACCCCAGTGATATCGGGTTCTTCGCAGAGACACCGTTGATGCTGCACCAAAGCCGAGGGCTTGGCGTGCATGCGCCAACCACCTACGCCGAGACTGCGCGACTGCCCGACAGCAGCAATCCGATTGGCATCGGCCAATCCTTCGAGCGTATCGAACTGCGTGATGAGGTGGCGGTAATGATCAACTGGTCGGAAGGCATCAGCCTCGCCGATGTCTCCGATCCCTCACGTCCGCTGGCGCGTGGGCGTGTGCAATTCCCCTTTCTCGCCACGCTGGCGCTGAAGGGCGATTATGCCTTCGCCGGCAAGGTCACCAATGGTGGCGAACTGGCTGTCTTCGATATCGCTGATCCGGGCAACCCACAATTGATCAACCGCGTTGCAACGTCGCAAACGTTCGACCTGGCGATTCGCGGAGATCTGCTGTACAGCGCCGAAGGCAGTTCCGGTGGTGAAGGTGGTCTGTGGATATTCGATGTCAGCAATCCTGGGCAGCCATTCGTGCTCGCGAAGCTGACCGGCATCTGCGACGACGCCCGTGGCATCGACGTGGATGCCGAGCGCGCCCTGGCGATGCTTGCGTGTGGCTCTGATGGCCGCCTGCTCATCATTGATGTCAGCAATCCCACGCAGCCGCAGTTGTTGTCCGATTACGCCTCATCGCCGGACTTCAATATTGCCAGCTCGGTTCGACTGAGCGGTTCCTACGCGCTGTTCGGCCATGACCTCGGGCTCGACCTCGTTGATCTTCGCAATCCACGCACTCCCGTGCGGCTCGATCGGCAAACGACGCCGTTTTTTGTCACCAATGTCCGCGTGTTTGGTGAACGCATCTTTTCGTTCAACGCGCTTGGTGGTATGCGCGAGTTTCGCCTGACCGAGCTGCCGATTCCCGGTGCGGGACACAGTGCGGCCTGGTTCGACCCTGCGCGCGATGGCGAGGGCTGGACGCTGGAGATGCTCGCAGATGGCAGTGCCCTGCTGTACTGGTTCACCTATGATGAGTTGCAGCGTCAGCGCTGGCTGATCGGCATCGGCGAGGTGCACGGTAACCGTGTGGAGTTTCCGCAGATGCAGGTCACCTCCGGCGGTAAGTTTGGCCCCGGCTTCAACCCCCACGACGTGGTGCGCACGCCTGCGGGCAGCGTCACCCTCGTTTTCGACGATTGCAGCAGCGGCGCATTCGCGTACAGCGCGTTCGGCCAGGCGCAAGTGATCGAATCGACCAAGCTCAGCCGCACCATGCGTATCGATTGCGATCCACCCACAGGCAGTGTCGATGATGCGCGCGCGTTGCAGAGCGGTTCGTGGTTCGATCCGGCGTTCGACGGCCAGGGTTTCAGCTTGCAGTGGATGGCATCGGGTGAAGCGTTGCTGGTTTGGTACACCTATGATGCCGACGGCAATCAGTTCTGGATGATCGGCGTCGGCCAAAGCGATGGCGATGCCGTGGTGTTTCCATCCCTTACCGCGACGCGCGGTGCGCGTTTTGGTCGCGGCTTCGACGCCACAGCAGTGGAGCGCTTCGATTGGGGAGTGTTGCGTCTGCAACTGGGTTGCGACGATGGCCTCGCTGAATTTGACTCGCCGTTGGCGGGCTTCGGGAGCGGAGAGTTCGCGCTAAAACGCCTGAGCAGCCTCACCGGGCTGGGCTGTTCATTGCCCTGAGCCTGACGTTTTCAGGCATCGCCCGATAAACCAGCAATGGCATCACAGCGTGGTTGAGTGCAGGCGCACTTTCGGTTAAGGAAACTCTGATCAAATCAGAGTTTCCGCAGGCCATGGATGGCGAGCCGGAAAAGTCCAGGATGGACTTATTCAGACCATCCTTAACGGCCGGCATTCAGACCATTCGACCGCGCACGTCATGGTGTGCTCCGCTGATGGCGCACGCCGCGCGCCTGCCAGCAGACGCGTCGCCAGCCGCGCCGGGCACCTGCAGCGCATCGGCTCAATGCAGTTCAGCGCGCCGCAGCGGCGAGCGGTGATAGCCGTACAGCGCATACAGTGCGATGCCGATGAGCGTCCACACGCCGAAGCGCAACCAACCCGCGGCGCTCACCGACGACATCAGGTACAGGCAGGCGAGTACGCCGAGGCTGGCGGTGACATCGGCGAACGGCACCCGGAATGCGCGTTCGAGTTCGGGGCGGGTACGGCGCAGCACCGGCACGGCGGCGCAGACCACGCTGAACGCCGCCAGCGTGCCGAGCGAAATCAGCTCACCGAGCACATGCAGCGGCAGCAGGCCGGCCATCAGCATCGCGGTGCCGGTGCAGATCACGATCAAGATCGCCGGCGTGGCGAAGCGCGGATGCAGGCGCGCCAGCCGTGCCGGCAACAGGCCATCGCTGGCGACCGCGTGGAAGATGCGTGGCAGCGCGGTAAGGATCACCAGCAGCACCGATGTCATGCCGGCGATGGCGCCCCATTTCAGCCACGGTGCCAGCCACAGCAGCGCGGCGGTGCGGTCCAGCGCCAGCGCCACCGGCGCATCGACATTCAGATCGCGGTAATCGACCAACCCAGTTACCACCATCGCCACCGCAATGTAGAGCACGGTGCAAACCGCCAACGCGCCAAAGATGCCGATCGGCACGTTGCGCTGCGGCTGCTTCACTTCCTGCGCCATGGTCGCCAGTGCATCAAAGCCGAGGTAGGTGAAGAACACCATGGCCGCACCCTGCATCACCCCGGTCCAGCCAAACTGCCCGGCGATGCCGGTGTTTTCCGGGATGAACGGTAGCCAGCGGGTGGCATCAACATGCCAGACGCCAAACACGATGAAGCCGAGGATCACGCCTAGTTTGATCAGCAAAAACACCGCATTGGCGCGGGCGCTGTTGCGCAGGCCGGTGTAGGCGAGCGCGCCCATCACCGCAATCACCGCCATCGCCGGCAGGTTGAGCAGTGCGCCGCTGCCATGCCAGCCGGCAAGAGTGTGCGCCAGCGGCGCCTGCGTCAGCGCCGCCGGAATCATTACATCGACATCGTTGAGCGCGCTGACCAGATAGCCCGACCAGCCGACCGCGACCAGACTGGCACCGAGTAGGTATTCCAGAATCAGGTTCCAGGCCACGAACCACGCCGGCAACTCGCCGAGGGTGGCGTAGGTGTAGCTGTAGGCACTGCCCGACACCGGAATCACCGTCGCCAGTTCGGCGTAGCACATCGCCGCCAGCGCGCAGGCCAAGGCGGCGATGACGAAGCTCAATGCCACTGCCGGCCCGGCGTGCAGCGCGGCCGCGGTGCCGGTGAGGACAAAGATGCCGGTGCCGATGATGCCGCCGACACCGAGGGCAATCAGTCCCAGCCCACCGATCTGACGGCTGAAGCCCTGACTGTCGGGGGCGGCGATGGGGCGGCGGGCAAATAGCTGGGGCATGGGAAGGCTCATGGTGGCGGCGCAGTGGTGCAGCTTAGCCGCAATGGCGTTTGGTTGGCAGATCTATCCGCGACGCCTGTCCCGAGGTGCTGTGGGAAGACTCCGCGCCGCGTGCTGCCGGTGTCACCGCGCAACGGCACCGAGTGGTGCAGCGCCCGCGATCACGCGCATCAACATTACCGTGACAGGCTGTGGCGAAAGGCTGACGCATCGGGGGTAACGCCATGATTCGTCGATGAAGTTCACCGTAAGCGAGCGCTCCCGCCCCGGGATAGGCCGCGGCGATACGTGGCGGTTCGTCGCAGACTTGGTGTTGAACTAAACCGCTATGACGTACCCGCTCGACGCCACCGTGTCTTTGATTTGTTCGCTCTTGGAGTCGAGGCGTTGACCAGATGGATGATTTCCGCGCAGAGATACCGATACGCTCCTTCATCAACACCGGGATTGTAGATCGCGCCGTTGATAGTGGCGGCTTCCAATCGTGTGTTCAGCTGGTGCTTGCCGAGTTAGGCGTGCCAGGAATCGAGTACCAATTCAAGAACCCTGCCTACGTCGCGGGACTTCTATATTGATTGATTGTCGTTCCGAAGGAAATCTGGCATTTGCCGGAGAACCATGAGGTATACAAACTTCTGGATGAGAGCGCCAGTCCCGATCTGTTCACCAGCACGCTCAAGGACGAAAAGTTTGGCACTCATCCGATTTATTATCTGCTTCATCGGCTCCGGAACGCGATTGCACACGCCAACTTTTCGATCAACCAATCGCAGGATTTTTCGTTTTGCGATCGCAGGAGCAAAGGCGAGAGCCCGAACTGGAAGGCATCGATTGCCACTGCTGACTTCTTTGTGTTGCTCTCGCGGCTCGGCCAATTGTCGGACGGACTTCGCAAGGCTGCCGCCCCAGCTAACAACGCGTTGCACTTGACCGCGCCGGCATGACGGTTTTCCGCGACATCACGTCCCTTGCAGCCGGCCCGGCAAGTGAACGCAGGCGTCAGTTGGCAATACAATGCGCCACTACCCGCCATCGGAGGTTCAATGAAGCGAGTCACAGGCATCGGCGGTATTTTCTTCAAGGCCAAGGACGCTCCGGCGCTACGGGCTTGGTACAAGCGGCACCTTGGAATCGATGTCCAGGATTGGGGCGGCACGGCTTTCACCTGGACCGACGCTGAGGGCAAGCCGGTCGCCGGTACTACCGTGTGGTCGATTGGTTCGGCGCAAGGCGACCCGTTTGTGCCCAGCACGGCGTCGTTCATGGTCAACTACCGGGTGGAGGATCTCCACGCGCTGGTCAGGGTCTTGCGCGACGAAGGCTGCAACGTCCTCGAGAAGATCGATGAGTCCGAGTATGGGAAGTTTGCCTGGGTCATCGATCCCGAAGGAAACAAGGTAGAACTTTGGCAACCACCCACCGGCCAATGACCCGGGTGTTCACGAGTGAGATAAATGGCAGGAAGAAGTCGGAAGAAGACGGAAGACTAGGGATGTCAATGCAACACCTTTGCATGACACGCAATAAAAAAAGGCCAAAAAAAACGCGGTTAGGGCGAAGCAAAACGAACCTTAGCCACATACTCGTCGGCCTCCTCTCGCGACCACTGCCCGAGGTCGAACATGCTGGCGGCGAAACTCGTCGCAGCATCGAGTTTGGATGCCGTTTGCTGGAGTCGGTTGGTTGGACGGCGACCAGATCGCAGTTGGTCCTCGCGGGATCGCTCAGCGGCGGCGTCTGCTTTGTCGGCCAGTCCAAACACGATTGCTCTCAGATATCCGTGGGAGTCAATAGGGAGAGTGAGCCGGTCGCGCTGGGATGCCATCTGCTCCATGCCCTGCGCCCACAGCGACGGCGTTGACGCACGCCGGACACTGCCTCGCTCATCACGGCACACGTCTCCGGCGGCCACCAAGTCGGCGACATCGCGCGCGATTTTTGCGGCGCGCGACATGCGCAGCGCGGATTTTGCCGGCTTGAACAAACGCAGATATCCAATCAATGCGCGCCCGACCGATGGGTCGAGTTCGGCCATGACTGTAGCCAGCCGCTTGCCATCAATTTCGATGAGCCCAGCTTCGATCGGGAAATCCGAATTACAGCACGGGCAAACGACGTGCATCAGCGCGCGCCGTCAAGATCGATGTACGCCAGCACCAGCGCATCAATGTCAGATTCATCCTGCGCGCTGAGGCCGAGGAATGGTCGCGCAGGCAGCCCTGGATGATTGACGGCGCGCGCAAACACTACTCCATCGGGGCCGCCGAACCGGAGTACCGACCCGGAGCGCGGTTTGATTGTGTATGGGGCCGTGCCGAACTGGTGCCAGCGAGCTTGCTTTGCGCTGGCTGAAATCTCCACGAAATCGCTACCGCTGGACGGGAATATCTGGTCGCGCATCGTGCCCGTGAGCGTCAGCGGCGTGCGGCCGCTGCCGTCAGCGAGGGGCACCCACGGGGTGCCGTCTGGCGCTTCGCCCGATGCGAAACGGCGCTTTGTGGACTCCAACAATAGCTCGCCGATGTCGGCCGTCAGTGGCGACAGGTCAGCCATGCGTAGTGTCAGAGCACCCAGCGCTCGCTGCAGTGCTCGGCTATCAACATCGATTTTGATTTCGCTCATACCCGCCCTATACTGTGGTCACCCCTGCCGAGTAGAGCTCACGTCAGGCAGATCGAGACGCCGACCAATCGGCGGTGATGCGGGTTCGAATCCCGCCCTCGGCAGGGGAACTCATCTGCTCGGCCCACTGATCAACGTCAGCCCTGATAGTTGTTGCGCCGTGGTCGTTTCGATAGTCTTGAGCCAGTTAGCGGTGACGCGCGCGCGCGCTGTCTTACGCCGCTCGCTGACCCCGAACACGTACTTGATGAGCAGCCCCTCGCGCTCGACCACGTACAGCAACCCTGGCGCGCCGGTGATTGTGCCAGTATCCCAATAGATCGACGTGGTTGGCGCCGACAGATCTGCGGGCATGGCGCCCAGTGTGTCGGCAAACACTGACCGCAACTCATCGGAGCGAGGCGTCCTGCCGAATCGCGAGCTGGTCAACTTCGAGTCGCGAAGCACATGCAGCGCCGCACGATCATCTGCTGCGAGCAACGCGGTTACCAGATTCGCCGCGCCACCGGTCAGCACAGTAACAGCTCGGTCCGACAGAAACCCCACCGGCGACGACAATCCGACCCCACCCGTCTCGCCAGCAGCCAACGCATCACCCACCTGACGAACCATCGCCGGCCAGTCCACGAGTGTATCGATGCGCCGTGCCTGCGCATCGGCCAGCGCGATCGCGCGCCACGCTGGTGGCAACTGCATCACGCGCTCACCGAACGCAGACGCCACCGACAGCGACCGTGCCGCCTCGCCGACGTGATAGGACCACTCCGGAGGCGGATCGCCAGGAATATCAGCCGGCGCATCGTCGGGCGATCTGCCCATAGCGCGCAATCTCTGCTCGCTCACTCCTGTCACGTCGCAATTGCAGCCCCAACCGTTCGGCGGGTAGTGGACAGCCCACCACGGATTGTCCCGCGCGAGAATGAGGTCGTCCCACGCCAGATGGTTTTCGCGTGGGTTCAGCAGTGTGTGATGGTTGTATCGCAAAAATGGAAACGAGCGCAGCGTCTCCCAGCGCCCGGCCATGTAGCTGGTGCGCAGATTTGTGCGATAGATGATACGCGTGCGCCAGGCGCGCCCCTTGGCCGTTCCGTCACCGGTGAACCCCTCCCAGCGCCCGAGCACGTTGTCGTCGAAGCGCTTGCGAAAATCATTCAGGGTCTCGCCCTGCATCGCCTTGATGATGGCCTCGCGCATGTCGTCCAGCACGTCCTGACGCGCGAGTCCGGCAATCATGAACCCGTGCGCGTGATCGCCCAGGCGCAGGTCATCCCAGCGCGCCGTTGGCACGTTGATTTTGCGTTTGAAAAACGCCAACTGCTCGGCGAACGGGCGTTCGCCGGGCGACCGGGCATCCGCGCGTTGGTAACCCCGTTAGCCCCTGGTGTATTCTTGCGCCATGAACACGAATGCTCGTGACTACCGGTCCCTGCCCATCTCCGAGCGCATCGAGCTGGTCGAGGACATCTGGGACAGCATCGCAGAAGAAACCGCTGTTTCTGTCCAGCTATCCGTCGAGGAGCGCGCGGAGCTTCATCGAAGGCTCGCTGCACATCGCGCAGACCCGTCCAGCAGTATCCCTTGGGAGCAGGTACGTGCAGCGATCTTCAAGGGCAGGCTCTGATGCGGCTAGTGGTCAGGCCAGAGGCTCAGGTTGAGCTTCTGGAGGCGCAGGCATGGTATGAGCAGCGGTCTACCGGCTTGGGTTTCGAGTTCGCCCGCGCCGCTGATACCGCTGTAGCTCGCGCGCTTCGCATGCCACTTGCCTTCGCGTGCATCGAGGCGGAGTTTCGGCATGTCATTACCCGCAAGTTTCGATACTCGGTGATCCATCACCCTTCAGCGTCGGAGCTTGTGGTCGTTTCGTTCTTTCATCACCGACGCAAGCCCGGTTCTTGGTCGCAGAGCGCACGTGGCTAACAAGGCACGCAACACCCTTCGTTAGCATCCATACGTATGCGCAGCATTGCTCAATTCGTGTGGGCGTGTAGGCTTTAGCGATGACCCCCATCCACATTCCGACCGAAGACCCCTCACTGCGTGCGCTGGACTTGCCGGCAACCGATCAGGCGCTGCGCGAAGATGTGCGCGAACTCGGTGCGCTGGTCGGCGAAATCCTGGCCGAGCAGCAAGGCGATGACTTTCTCGACAAGGTCGAAAGCGTGCGCGTCGCCGCCATCGCCCGCCGCGAGGCTGGGCAGCCGGCGGCCGAGCTGGCGCAGACGCTGCAAGGGCTTGATCTCGAAGCAGCCGAGCAACTGGTGCGCGCGTTCGCGTTGTGGTTCCAGGCGGTGAATCTGGCCGAGCGCGTGCATCGGATTCGCCGTCGCCGCGAATACCAGAAAGCCGGCGCGGCCGCGCAGCCGGGCAGCCTGGAAGCGGTGTTGCACGAATTGCGCGCAGCCGGTGTCGACTATGCCGAACTCGAGCAGGTGCTGAAGCGGCTGTGCGTGCAGCCGGTGTTCACCGCGCACCCCACGGAGTCGGTGCGGCGGGTGCTGCTGGACAAGGAGCGCGAGGTGGTGCGGCGCCTGGTCGATGACATCGACCACACGCTCACCCCGGACGAGCGGCGCAAGGGCCGCGCGCGCGTCCGGGTGGCGTTTACTTCGGCGTGGCAGACCAGCGACATGCCGATGGTGAAACCGAGCGTGCGCGATGAAATGGAGCACGTCGGTTATTACCTCAGCGAAGTGTTGTATCGGGTGGTGCCGGGCTTTCACGAGGCGCTCACCGAGGCAGTGACCGCCGCCTACGGCCAGTGCCCGGCGTTGCCGCCGGTGCTGCAATTTGCCACTTGGGTTGGTGGCGACATGGACGGCAATCCGAACGTCGGCGCCGACACCATGCTCGATACCCTGCAAGCGCAACGCGCCACCGTGTTGCAGGCGTACCGGCGCGATGTGCTGGCGTTGCGCACCGTGCTTACCCAATCGCTGTTGCGGGTGGCGGTGGATCAGGCAGTGCTCGATCGACTCGCCCGGTATCGGCAGTTGCTGCCGAAAGTGGCGGCGCGCAAGCCGGCGCGCGAAGGCGACATGCCGTATCGCGAGTTGCTGGCGTTGATCGCTGCCCGCCTCAGCGCCACTGTGCGCGGTAGCGAGGCTGGCTATGCCAACCCGCACGAGTTTGCCGCCGATCTGGATGGCATCGATGCCAGTTTGGCCGTGCATCGCGGCGCGCACGCCGGCCAGTTTGCGCTGGGGCGTTTGCTTCGACGCCTGCGCTGTTTCGGTTTTCATCTGGCGACGCTGGATTTGCGCCAGGATTCAGCGGTGCACGACGCCGCGCTGGCGGCCTTGGTGCAGCAGCCCGCGTTTGCCGACAGCGATCCAGGCGCGCGCGCGCCGATGCTGCATGGCTTGATCGCCGGCCACGCACCGGCGAAGCCGGATGCTGAAATCGCAGCGCCGGTGCTGGCGGTATTTCGCGCCGTTGCCACGGCGCGGCAACACTATGGCGCACAGGCGATTGGTCCGTACATCGTCAGCATGAGCCGCAGTGCCGCCGATGCCCTGGCGGTGTTGGCATTGGCACGGGTGGCGGGTTGCGTCGAGCACGGCAATGCCATCCCGATTGATGTCGCGCCGCTGTTTGAAACCGTTGCCGACTTGCAGGCAGCCGAGGCGACGCTGCGCTCATTGTTCGCCGACCCGGTGTATCGCGCGCATCTACGGCAACGCGGCGACCGGCAATTGGTGATGCTCGGCTATTCCGACAGCGCCAAGGATGGCGGCTTGCTGGCCTCGCGCTGGGCGTTGCAGCGCACCCAAGTGGCGCTTACCGCGCTGGCGCAGGAAAGCGGGATCGCGATCGCCTTCTTTCATGGCCGTGGCGGCTCGGCCAGCCGCGGCGGCGGCAAGACCGAGCGTGCGGTGATCGCCGCGCCACGCGGTTCGGTCAATGGCTTTTTGCGCGTGACCGAGCAAGGCGAGGTGATCCATCGCAAATACGGGGTGCGGGCGCTGGCCGAGCGCAATCTGGAGCAGGCGGCCGGTGCAGTGTTGCGTGCCACCCTGCGTCCACGACCGGCCGATGCGCGCGAAGACCTGTGGCGCGAGCGGGTCAACGCATTGGCGCACGTATCGCGGCAGCATTACCGCGCGCTGGTGCATGACGACCCCGGATTTGCCGATTACTTCCGCGCTGCTACACCGATCGATGTGATCGAGCGGCTGCGCATCGGTTCGCGGCCGTCACGGCGCGGTGGCAGTGGCGGCATCGAACGCCTGCGCGCGATACCGTGGGTGTTCGCTTGGAGCCAGAATCGCGCCGGACTGACTGCATGGTATGGACTCGGCACCGCGCTCGATACCGCGATCGCCGATTTTGGTCGTGATGCGGTGGCGCAAATGGTGCGCGACTGGCCATTTTTCGCCACCTTGATCGACGACCTGGAAATGGTGCTGGCGAAGTCAGACATCGCCATTTTCGAGCGCTATTCGCAGCTCGCGGGCGCCGCTCACGCGCCGTTCTTCGCGCGCATTGCCACGGAGTTTCAGCGCTGTGTCAGCGCGGTATTGGCGATCAAGGGCCAGGATTATCTACTGCAAGGCGACCGCCGGCTGGCGCAGAGCATTCGCCTGCGCAACCCGTACGTCGATCCGATCAGCCTGTTGCAGGTTGACCTGTTGGCCCGTTGGCGCGCCGCCGGGCGGCCCGAGGATGCGTTGTTTCATGCGTTGGTGGCCACCGTCAACGGCATCGCCGCCGGTATCCAGAACACTGGCTGAGCCGCGGGTTTCGGCTTCGCCTCAACCCGATGGGCTAAAAAAACGCGGTGCCGTGGCTCAAACGGCTGTCACATCATGCAATGCCCAACCGTGCCCGGCGAGCAGGCGCAGGCGGTGGCGCAGCACCGGGCCGGGGAGGCTGGTGGTGGCAATCAGGTCGATGGCCAGATCGTGCTGTGCGGCGCTGACCACAGCGTTGGGGTCGGTTGCGCCGAGCGCCGGATCGACCGCGTCCGGGTCGGGCTGTGCCGCTTGCCAACGTTTGAACAGGCCATCCTCGCGCAATGCGTTTTGCAGTTCCTCGGCAAAGCCTTCGGCACTGAGCGCACGGAAGGCCAGCCCCGGCTCGCTGCCGCGGGCTTTGCTCGGGTCGGACAGGCGCAGATGAAACCGGGTTGGCATGGCGCTCAGTCGGCCCAGTGGCCGGCGGCCACCGTCGGGTGGACGGCCGCTGCCAATGTGCTGTCGGTACTGAGCAGGTCGATGGCATCGGCCAAGATTGCCGCGCTTTCCTTGACCAGCGCGTCGGGGCGTTCTTCGCGCGCTTTTTCTTCGGCAACCTGCGCAGCAATATCGCGCTCGTCGGCCTGCAAGCCATCGTCGGCCTTGGCCAGCGCGGGGGTGTCCAGGCCAGCGGCCTGGCGTTCGGCTTCGCGCTGTTTGCGTTTGGCTTCCAGCGCATCACGCTCGGTGCGACGCTGCGCGATATTCAGCGAAATCTCCTTGCGCTCGCGTTGCTTGCGGTATTCGGCCACGTCGTTGGTCCACCATACAAACTCGAGATCGGTGTCGGCACGGTTTTGGTGGCGCGCGTTGAGCTGGCTCAGCAGCGGCGAAAAGTTGCCCAGCAGGCTGTGCGGTGCCGGTGCGATACGGGTCCACGGCAAGGCGTTGTCAAAGGTGCTTTCGCCATATTCGCTGGCATCCAGGCTGACCGGAAAGGCAATGTCCGGCACTACGCCCTTGAGTTGGGTGGTGCCGCCATCGATGCGGAAGAACTGCGCGACGGTGAGTTTGACCTGGCCAAAACGCGGTTTTTCGCTCGGCGGCCAGCGGTCCAGATCGACCAGATTCTGCACCGTGCCCTTGCCGAACGTGGGCTCGCCGATGATCAGGCCACGGCCGTAATCCTGAATTGCAGCGGCGAAAATTTCCGAGGCCGAAGCCGAAGCGCGATTGACCAGCACCGCCAGCGGGCCGCTCCACGCCACGCCGGCATCCTCGTCGGTCTCCACACTGACCCGACCCGCCGCTTCCCGCACCTGCACCACCGGGCCGGTGTCGATGAACAGACCGGTCAGTTCGATGGCTTCGGTAAGCGAGCCGCCGCCATTGTTGCGCAGGTCGATGACTACGCCATCGACTTTATCCTGCTTGAGCTCGCCCAGCAGCCGCGCTACGTCGCGGGTAGCCGAGGTGTAGTCGGCTTCGTTGCGGCGGCGCGCCTCGAAATCGAGATAGAACGTCGGCAGGGTGATCACTCCGATCCGGCGTGTTTCCTGGCCGTTGTCGATATCGATGATCGAACGTTTGGCGGTTTGCTCTTCGAGCTTCACTTTTTGTCGGATCAGGGTGATTTGCTGGTGTGCGCCGTCCTCGCTGGCGGTTGCCGGCACGATGTCGAGCCGCACTTCGCTGTCCTTGGGGCCGCGGATCAGGTCCACCACATCATCGATCCGCCAACCCACCACGTCCACCATCGGCCCGGATTGGCCCTGGCCAACGGCGGCGATGCGATCGCCCGGGCCAAGTTTGCCCGACAGCCCGGCCGGGCCGCCCGGCACCACCGAGCGGATCACCACATAGTCGTCCTGGCGTTGCAGCACTGCGCCGATGCCCTCCAGTGACAGCCGCATCGAGATGTTGAAGTTTTCGGTGGTGCGCGGCGTCATGTAATTGGTGTGTGGCTCGATGGCGCTGGCGTAGGTGTCGAGAAAGGTCTGGAACACATCCTCACTCTTGATCTGCTGCACGCGCTCGGCAAGATTGGCGTAACGCTTGTCCAGCGTGCCGGCAATCGCGGCGGGTTTTTTGTTGGCCAGTTGCAGACGCAGCGCATCGTTTTTCACGTATTGACGCCAGATGGCTTGCAGTTCAGCATCGTCACTGGCCCACACCGCGTCTTCGCGGTCGAAGCGGTAGCTTTCCTCGCCGGTGAAGTCGAACGGCTGCTTGAGCAGGCCGCGTGCAAAGGCGACACGCTGGCCGACGCGCAGGATGTAGACGTTGAACATGTCGAACGCCGGTTGCAACTCGCCGTTGCGGATCGCGTCATCGAGGGTGGTGCGGTAGGCGGCAAAGGCGTCGATATCGGCCTGCGTGAAGAACAGCTTCTGGCTGTCCAGCGCCTTGAGGTAGTCATCGAAAATCTGCGAAGACAGTGCATCATCGAGCGGGCGCGGCTTGTAGTGATAGCGGCTGTCGCTGAGCAGGCCATACACCCGTTGCGCGGCAAGCGCCTGATCGCGCGTCGGGGCGCGCGTTACCGACTCGCTGGCGGCGGTTTTTGCCCAAGCCGTCGCCGGCACTGCCATGGCCAGAGCCAGCAAAGCGATGACGGCAACATTGCGAATGCGTTTGAACATGCTTTTTCCTCGCCCCATTAGCGGGACTTGCGATTCAACAGTGTGCCTGATTGGTTGTGCACGGCGCGTGCCAAAGGTCGCGATCACCGTGCCCTGTGACCGGCGCCAGCGCCGCGCGTTCACCAGCGAGTCGTCACTATGCCGCAAAACCAGCGCGCAAACTGAGCGGTGGCTGACGCTCAAACGGTAAAACACGGTCAAGCCTTGGTCAAACCCGCCTGCGCCGCCATCCGGTCGGCATGGTACGAGCTGCGCACCATCGGCCCGGAGGCGACGTGGGTAAAGCCCAGCGCGTTGCCGAGGGTTTCCAGCGCCTTGAACTCGTCGGGAGTCCAGTAGCGCAGCACCGGGTGGTGGTGCGGCGTGGGTTGCAGGTACTGGCCGATGGTGACCATATCGACTTGGTGCGCACGCAGATCGCGCAGGGTTTGTTCCACTTGCGCGAAGGTTTCGCCGAGGCCAAGCATGATCCCGCTCTTGGTCGGGATGTCCGGGTGCTGCGCCTTGAACTTGGCCAATAAAGTCAGCGACCACTGGTAATCGGCGCCAGGGCGCACGTTCGGGTACAGGTCGGGCACCGTCTCCAGATTATGGTTGAACACGTCCGGCGGCGCCGTGGCGAGAATCTCCAGTGCTCGTTCCATGCGTCCCTTGCCACGGAAATCCGGGGTCAGGATTTCGATTTTCAGCGCCGGTGACAGCGCCCGCGCCGCGCGGATGCAGTCGGCGAAGTGCTGCGCACCGCCATCGCGCAGGTCGTCGCGATCGACCGAGGTGATCACCACGTAACGCAGGCCCATGTCGGCGACGGTGCGTGCCAGCGACGCCGGTTCGCTGGCATCGGGCGGCTTGGGCCGGCCATGCGCCACATCGCAGAAGCTGCAACGGCGGGTGCAGACCTCGCCCAGGATCATGAAGGTGGCGGTGCCGTGGGTGAAACACTCGTGGATGTTCGGGCAACTGGCTTCCTCGCACACCGTCACCAGCCGGTTTTCACGCAGCTTGGCCTTGAGCGTCTGTACCGCATTGCCCGAAGGCAGCCGTACCCGAATCCAGCTCGGCTTGCGCAACAGCGGCGCATTGGCGTCGAACTGCACCGGGCTGCGCGCGATCTTGTCGCCGCCCAGTTGTTTGCGCCCCGGTTCGAGCGTGGCCGGGCCATCGCCCAGAACCTGAAGCGGAATCGACTTGCTGCTGGAAATCTCGGACATGGCGGGCTCAGAAGGCGCGTGCGGGGCGGGTGGGGCGGCTGCCAACCGAATTGCATTCGGCCCGTAACTGCCGGGCCGCGCTGGCGAAGGCGCTCCAGTTTAGCGGTAACGGCGTGGTGCGGCCACACAAGTCCGAAAGGACCACTGCGAAGGCGAGCGGCCAATCGTCCTCTATGCGAGAGCATTACCGGCGCTGTTGGCCATGCTCGGGGGCGCGGTGCTGGTGGCGTACCGCCAATACACGGATACCGGAGTCGAGCCGCCGGTAGATGTGGAGTACGGGAAACCCGCGAGAGGAAACCAACGGCGGTCATCCGAAGTAGGTGCGCCAATTCCGGGATGCTCGATCAGCAATTCAACCGCATGCTCGAACTCGTCGAGGAAGCGTGCCGCTTGCGCGAGCTCGCGCTCCGCGTCGCGATGCAGCGTGTAGCTCAGGTGAGCTCAGATCGCAGGCGGGTGATGGCGTCGCGACCGGCAACGGGCTGGGAATATCCTGTTTCGATCCCTGCGTCGCGCGCGGCGGCGATATCGTCCCATGCCTGGTCTCGGGTCTTGTCGGCATCAAGGGTGGCAATCACGAGATCAAGCAACCGCGTGCGGTCGGCGGACGGCAGGCGGAGTAACTCAAGTTCCAGGACTTCGAGGGGCATGGTGATAACCCCGATCTTGCGGGCTGGGGGATGTAGCTTGCCGCAATGCCGACTCTGGCGTGTTGCACCCGCCGAAATTTGCTTCTTCCGCGGACCGAGTCGCGGTATTGCTCGTCATCGGTGATCGACAGACCCATCGGCGTGAGCCAAAGCGCGCACAGGAGTTCGCCGGGATGGGGCGGGTTGTGCATGCGCATGGCGGTGCTCCTTCAGTGGTAATCCTGATAATCGACGACATGCGCATCGTCGCCTTGGAATCGAAACGTGACCCGCCAATTGGCTTGCTCGGTCACCACCCCATGCCCCTGAGCTTGCCCTTGAGCGCATGCAGCCGCAGACGCGCAGCCACTGCCGCTGCGGCATGGTAGTAACCAACAAACGGATTGCAGGCTTCGCCTCACGCCGCCTGTAGCGGCTGCACTGGCGGCTGTTTGCGCTGTTCGGCCTGCGCCAGTTCATAGTTGGTTTGCAACGTCATCCAGAAGCGGGCGGTACTCACCCCTGCGCGCTCCAGACGGATCGCCAAATCCGGGCTGATGCCGGCGCGGCCGTTGATAACGCGCGACAAGGTGGTGCGCGACATCCCGAGCCGTTGCGCAGCGTCGGTCACCTCGATTCCGAGCGGCACAAGCACGTCTGCGCGCAGCAGCGCCCGGGGTGTGGGTGGTTCTTCATCATGGTTATGGCCCTCCTCTGTTCATCAAAGGCGCACGCGGCGCGAATCAGGGTGGCTGCCAACCGGGTTGGATTCGGCCGGCAATGGCCGCGCCGGCGCGGGCGCTCCGGTTCAGCGGTAACGGCGTGGTGCGGCCACAACGCAGCGTTCGGCTAAATCTTGTCAGGTTCGATCAAGAACCACATGACATGGCTGCATTTCTTGCACGACAGAATGTAGGCGTTTCGGTTCGCCCAATCCAGATCCAGAAACGTGAGCATGGCGGTATTGAGCTGTGCAGAACCGCGCTCGAAGCTTTGATTGCCGCACTGCACGCACCTGATCACGTGATCGCCCGACTTGAAGCGATCAGACCTCACCGCAGCGCGGGCGCCGTGGATGCCAGACACTATTTTTTCGAGCAATGACATTCAACTCTCCACTGACTTGCGTGCATCGGGTGGCAACTGCGCAATGCTGACTTGCGCTGTCGGTTACGCATCCTGCCGACGCGAGGATAGTGACTGTGCCTGAATCACGCTGCGCCGCGATCGTGGCGGTTTGCCGTGATGTGCGCCAACGTGCCGTCACCGTAAGAGCGGATGACTTCGGAAACGACAATGTGATAGCCGTTGTACCAACGCGCATATTGCCGTTTCGCTTGCTGGTGCGTGGGATGTTCCGAGAACCG
>Ga0100388_10001427_pt1 | contig 21085 bp, 33 predicted proteins | sample CryGeymeta201512_FD_81536 | JGI IMG/M metagenome (GOLD analysis project Ga0100388, IMG submission 81536) | Groundwater microbial communities from Crystal Geyser aquifers in Utah, USA - Crystal Geyser metaG 2015-12 | ecosystem: Environmental > Aquatic > Deep subsurface > Groundwater | place... | reverse complement strand
CTTGTTGACACGCTCCACTCGACGACGGCTCTGAGCCCCATACTTTTCGAGTTCCGCATCCGGGACCACCTTAGCCCAATGGGGCATTTTGCGAACGGTCTTGCTCATTTCTCTCTTTCTCTTGCCTACACTCTGATAATAACACCAGAGTGTAGCCTGTCAACCTATCCAGATATTTATCTGGTGTTAGCAGCCTTCATCGTTGGTTTCTTTGGCGTCGGTCAGCGCGTCTTCCTCGGCCACTTCCACGTTGATTTCCATCAGCCGCGCCATAGAAGTCATACGCTGAGCGAGCCCGCGCATCCGCATGATACGTTCCTGTTCCATGCTGTTGAGCGCGAACTCCACGCTGGTACCCTCAGCGAGCATCGCACGAATCTGGCGAAGGGTGTAGTCCATGCTTTCCAGCTTAGCCATCTCTTCAAACATTGCGGTGTCTCCTTTGTTTACCATCTGATTATAGCAGGTTTTGGTCAGCTGTCAACCATCTGATTCATAATCCAATCTTGAATCTTCAGAATATCCTGCTCAGCGAACCCCTCCATGGACAGAGCGTTGTCCAATAGGTTATGCAGCCGGTCCGTGTCTTCAAGTATCTGCGGCATAAGTCCCACAGTTCCTGCCAGACTATTGGCTTTCCACGGTTTTAAGTATCCGGTAGTCAGACTGTTCGCAAAGTCCCGAAGCGACGCGCCATCGAAAGGGAGATTAATGCTCATGTTATTACCACCCATTGTCATCATCATCGTCATCGTCATCGCTCTTGGCGACTTCAAACTGCGCGGAATCAACGCCCATGAAAGAACAGACCTCCCACCAACCATTGATGCTGCGGTGCTGAACCTTCATCGCAGTATACTCTTCGTCGGTGAAGTTGATGTAGATCGTGGAAGGGTCACACCAGGAGTAATCGCTGGGAACCCACTCCAACTTGCCGTTGCTGGCTTTGATGAACGCGTCAACCGCGTGGCGGCTAAAGAGGTCATCACTGAACATAGCAACACCGCGGATGGTAAACAGCTTGCCATCCAAGCCCATCATGCTGTGATCGTAGGAACAGAAGAACACCATCTGAAAGTCTGATCCGGGAACTTCGCCCCAAGCCTTGGGCTCGAAAAAGGGCTTCTTCTCATCGCTCATAAACGGCCCACCATTGGCGACGAACGCGTTCACCCACGTATTGGTTGCCAGAACTGCGAATCCGGTAAAGTCTTTGGCCTTATTGTGATTGCTGGTGGCTGCGTGGGGCATCAACAGACCAAAGCGACCCATCTTCTCCGGATCCATCAGGATGTTCTCAGTCTTGCGAGCAACTTCGGCGCTCATAACCTGGGTGCTGAAAGTCGTAGCACCTGCCCAGCGAGCGTACACCAGCTCATAGCCAGGAGCCTGCGGGATCTTAACACTTTCGATTTCGATCGTGCGGTTAACAGCGCGGCTAATCATATCATGTGCTCCTTGCTTGCTCTCTGATTATAGCACCAGAAGTCGGGCTGTCAACCTTCAGATAAACTCAGAGCGAGAAACAAACCATTCGTGAATAGCGTCTCGGCCTTCACGCACCCGATTTTCCAATACTAGAATGGCATCATACACCGTCATCCCTGTGTCCACCATATTCTTCATTTCCTGAATAGCCTGTTCCACTCCATCAAGTCTAATACGTTCACGCTGAATGATATCCATTAATAATACTCCTCTTTGGTTACATGTCGTCGGGCTTGGGGTTGAACGTGATATCAAGACTGTTCATATCCACGTCCATCCAATCCAATTCAGCCAAACACACAAAACGAGTTGTCTGAACAACCCAGTCACGACGCTTGTGCCAATGGCCAAACACCCACAGTTCGGGCTGGTGAAGACCTAACATGATATCAAATGCTTGACGCGTGATGCTGGGATAATCAAACTTCATGTGGTCATGAAATAGCCGCTTGACAACATCTTCGGGAGCATCATGTGTGACCATAACCCGTGGCTTGATGCGCTCGTATTCATCAATGATGGGCTGAAACTCCGCATATGTAAGTTCCTCGCCGCGCCACCAATCATAATCCTCGGTGCGATACTGCACATCAATGGACTTAGCGCCGCCTACATAAAAGATGTTGTTCGTTTCATCAAACACGCCATCTCGAATGTGCAGTTCCATGCCCGCACATGCGCCGGGATTATCGTGATTACCACGGATAAAACGATGATCACCATACCGCTTCATGCTGTCACGAGGCGGGTTGGCAGTAGGTTCACCCAGCCGATTGCGGAAGCCCACGCCCATATCACCAACTTGGCGGCTGACGGGGACGTTACGGATCAGCCGCTTGTATGCTGAAAACTTTCCGTGAACGTCGCCGATGAATCGCATGGTCTTTTCCTTGTTCTGTCCATCGAGTGTAGCAGGTTCTGGAGATTTGTCAACCGCGGGTGTCTAAACTCTGTAGATGATATTCCGCAGTTTCCCCGTTCTTGTCGAGGATGTCAAGAATAGTTCTCTTTGCGGCGTAGAGTTCTTCAAGCTTGCCCGGAGGGAGTTCACGATTATCATTGGCTGCATCAATACTTTCATTGATTTCAACAAGTAGAATACCAATATTCATCATATTATTTTCCTTTTGTCTGTTTTCTAATACGGTTTTGGCGCAGTATTAATACTTTCCTTAGGCGCCATCAGAGCTACCTATATTTTTTTCAGAACCACCTATTGAACGAGGTATTACGCGATGATTTTCAAAATAACCACTTAGCGGATTATTCTTTCTAAAAGTCATCAACTCATTATATTCTTACATAATTTATTAGAACTCTTTTTTATTTTGGTGCGCCCGGAGGGATTTGAACCCCCGACCTACGGATTAGAAGTCCGTTGCTCTATCCTGCTGAGCTACGAGCGCATTGTTGTTTCTAAACCCGTCTCGCTATCAAGAAGAGCTACGGGACCGTTCTCTTATTTAGTTTAGGCTTTCTGCCATCTTTTTCACGTTGCCAAAATCGACGGCGCAAGTCTCGCCGCCGTCGATTCGCATTTCTGAGGTGAGGTGCAACACACTCAGTTCCCGAATCTCATTTTCAATCATTGTTCTGAACCTGCTGGCGAGCGCCATGCCTTCGCGACCTGTAAAGTAACCACGATTGGTTACGAACATGACTGGATTCTTGGTCTGCCCAACCATTAGACGTGTCTCGCCAATAATACGGCCGGTCGTCGTAATAGGAAAGAAACTATAACCACGACCGTTATGCCTGGCCTCTACATAAAGCCCCAACTCCTGCTCAATGTAGTCCTTCATTCGCTGGGCGAGATTTTCGAGTGGCATAACCATAATCAGCTGTCCTCCATGGCCTGTTGAAACCCCTTGCGCCAGCTGGCGCATTCAACGGGTTCAGCGTCCTCATCATATGGGTTGGAGGGCTTGGGGCCGCTACTGTTTATCCAATCCAGGTAAGCGGTGTAGCCTTCCTTGTATTCGATCTCAAACATGCCAGCCTCCTTGCATTAATCGTTCTACAATGTAGCAGGCTTTGCCTGTTATGTCAACCATTCATTTACATAATGGCTTCGGTGGTTTTGAAGAAATGCACACATCGATAATGGGAATATTCCTCACTGGGATATTTCCGTTCAACCTTATCTTCAGCATCACGCCCATCACGCGCAAACACGATAGCAAATTCTCGGTCACCCATGTGGGTGTCGCCCATGCAGGCGGTCTCTTCAACTGAAAACTCAACCAAGAAAAGCTTCATGCCATCAAAGTCCATGAAATTCTCCTATATCAGTCGTTGAACACAACGAACACCATACGCGGCCGCCGATCACGAGTCTCGTAAACCCACGCCGCCAACTCGCTCTCGCGATCCTTCTCGGTGCGGAAAGCGTGAAAGGTGCGAGTGTTGCCCGATGCCCGAACCGTTAGATCAAAGGACTCGGGGATATAGGGTGACTCCCGGAACAGGCTGCTGGCTTCGGCGGAGAACTCACCCCCCTCGGCACGATTGCTCTTGCGGGCGAAGCTCATCAGGTCACTGTTGCCAATGAATTGAATCTGGGTTCGCACCATGTTCGCCTCCTGTTGCATCACATTATGAATATAGCAGGCGCAGCCTATATGTCAACCAGACTTTCTAAGAAACATACATCGCCTACGAGCCCCGCAGGCCACCCTTGGGAATTTTGCGTGCCAGCATACGTGGTATACTTTTAAGGGCAGCACGGGGGCTTCTGTGCCCCTTAGCGGGTAGAGTTTCAGCGCGTGGCCCTGCGCCACGCCCATGTGAGGATCTCGATCACGATGAATCCCTGGGTGATGTAGCCCAGAGCACCATTGGGTTCAATGGTAGACCACACTTCGGAGATTGTGCCGTTGCTCATTTTCTTAGGGCCGTCTTGTCGTGAATGATAACTGCATCTTCAACATCATGCCCCAGCGTAAACGAGGGCAATCGTTTTGATTTGGTGAAACTCTTCTTAGGGGTGGTAACGCTGACTGCTAATGCAGCCAGCGCACACAGGGCCGCGATAAGAAAGAGGACCTCAGAGGTCAACATCAGAACTGCCCAAGTGCTCGACCCCAGCGATGAACGCCAGCCCAATCACTCTTCTTGATGTGATCCACAATGCGGTCCACGATGGGATCCAGTTCTTCTTTGATGAAGTTGCGACGACGCGCGCCGTCATGCATCATCCGCCACGTACGCTGGTCGGGCTCCATGTCCCAGCGCATCACAGTATCGCGATCAGCCGCCGTCGCATTGCGTGGGATATAGCGATCAGTGCGGTGAGCGATATGCTCGTCCTCGATATACATGTCAGCCATTGCCGGCATGCATTGGTGCTGGGGGTTTCGACTGACCATGAACGCAACCATGCGCCACACATACGCCGAGCGGCCATCACGAGGCTTGGTGCTGCGGATCACGCCGGGGGTCTTACCCGTCATCTTGACTACGTCTTCGATGATATGTCGCTGAAAGTCAGTCACGCCATCCATCAATGCGGGCACGTCCTGGACACGGGGCATTGCGTAAGACATATTCAACTCCTTCGTTGCTACTCTTTTATAATAGCATCTGGGCGAGGGATGTCAACCTTCAGAAAAAAATACGAACAGCCTTGGCTATCAGCGTATCAAAATCTTGTTATTGGTTAATGTTATTTCTTGGTGGGGAAGCGAAACGCTCGTTCCAAAACATATTCGCCGGTATCTTTGATGCGTAGCAGTTCGATTACCACGAAGTCGCCGGGTTCATTGGACTTGACTTCCTTGTTGAAGTTCTGAAGGCCAACAGCCAAGCTATTCCCTTCCCACATCAGTTCCTCAGTTGGCAGTCCACGGTCAATGATCAAGGAATACATGGTGTTCTCCTGTTGTTATACTCCCGAATAGTAGCACCCGGAAGTATTGGCGTCAATATAGCTTCACCGTTATTGATTCACGGTGTCCTGATAGCCCTGCGCCACATTACCCAACATACGACCAATAGCGGCCGGATCGTCAACCACAATGTTGCCTACCGTGTAGAGCATATAGCCGATGAACAGGAACCAAGCAATGATAAGAGCGAACATCACCAAGAACAGCTTGGGGAACACGACTCGGAAGAACCAGCCCATAGTATCTTCGCGACCAAAACGATTACGCATTTTCATATTCCTTACAGGGTTACGTCAACGAAAACGGTTTTGCCATGAACATCATCGATGATAAATCCCGGGCTGCACGGGCAGGAACAGCCCGCATACTGGCTCCAACGAATCTTCGTGTTTGCGGGCAGGCCCATCTCGGCCAGAACCGCCGGCATCACTTCCTTGCGAAAAGTAGTATGCGGGCGCTGGCGCCGATTCTCCAAGTTCTGCCAGATCGTCTCACCCTTGGGAAAGATATAAACACGGGCGGCCTGGCGCATTTCCTTGTAGGCCGCACGAGTGGCTTCCCAGGTCTTCGCCTTGCTCACGTCCGCCGTGCGAATTTCAATCTTCTCGATCTGCATAGCTAACCTCTTTGCGTTGCCTACCGTCTGATTATAACAGGATCTGGAGGGCTGTCAACCTTTAGAAAAGAAAGCCAGCACACGAACGCGAGCCACGTCGCCCGTCAGTGACAACACTTCTTGCGCGCGCTTCATAGCACGGTCACAATCTTCATATACTTCGTATAGGGTAAGCCCCTCTACCTGCAATATATCGTTCCACACGTACGGTTGATATAATGGACCAAGTTTGCCGTTGGTTTTGGGAGCGAGTTCCATATACACAATCCTTATATTTACTAATAGATTAATAATTCAAATATAATAACATATGTTTTTAAAATGTCAATAAATCTCTGAACCACGTACGGGCGCCCACAACGCCCCTTGCGATTATTCACATAGTAGGACACCCAGGTTAATCGCCTGGGTGTTGTAATACCCTTGTAGGGGTTTAGGCCAGCTTGGCCTCCATGCGATGCAGCCGCTTGCGCAGGGCGTCACGCTCGCGGCCCTTGGCGGCCTCGAACTCAGCGCGCAGGCTCTCAATCTGCGCAACCAGCACGCCCGCCGTCGCCATCTCACGCTCGGCGTCAACGCCAAACTCAGGCGTGAACGTCTCAAACAGCGCCACAGCGCCGCAGCCATCCCGCCCCGCCGGCAGGCCCTCGACCTGAACCGTGTAGCCCATACCATCACCATCCACCGTCAGCTTGACGGGCCGATCCAGATTGGGCGCCAAGCGAGTCATCTGCTCGCCCTCGGGGCGGACCTTGATGAAACCTTCGCCCGCGCGGCCATTGCGCCGCTTGGTCACATCGCCCTGGAAGGGGGTGAAACCCTGCACTAGAGTAAACGTGCCCTCCACCGACTCACCGCGGTACATGGCCTTATTGACGATCACAACCTGCATTTCAATCTCCTGTGTTTTGCAGTTCATATTCTTAGTGTAGCACCAGACGGGCAGACGTCAACCTTTCTGGCCGAAGAATTTTCTGTTACTGGAAGTCGGCCGGAACCAAGTCCGTCAGCTTCATGAACTTCTCAGAGTTGAGATCAACGTCGTTGAACTCAATCTCAAACTCTTCGCCATCTTTCTCGGCGCGGAAGTAACCGTCTTCAAAGAACACCGCCTCAACGGTGTAGTGGCTGCCGGAAGCATCAACAAACACATCGGCCTGCAGAGCGAGAACTGCGACGATATTCATAGTGTTTCTCCTTTTCCTATGTCCACATTATAGCACGGCTGGTCGAGCTGTCAACCAAACATTCAAGCACCCGGGGCCGCCCTGCTCTATCTGGGCGGCCACATCAGCAAACCCTGGTGAGTCTCCTCAGAGAGTGTCAACAGGAACGACGCGCAGGTCCACTGTCATTGAACCATCAGTGAGGGTGTTCTGGATCACGCTGACATCCAGCTCAGTGCCCAGGTTCACCTCGTCAAGCGCAGTGTCGGCGACGCCCATATCCCTGAGCGTGAGCCGCAGGCTGGACAGGAGATCCGCCAGATCCAGAGCGGTAGTCACCCGAGTCGTCTCAATCACATTCGAACTCATTTTCTGTTCCTTTGTGTTTTGCTTACCATCTGATTATAGCAAGGTTGGCTCATCTGTCAACCTTACCCCCACAGCAAAATGGCTGACATGGTACGTGCTTGAGCCGCCGTCACCGCGTCGCTGAGTAGGCACTGCGAACCTGATATCCCAACTGATTGGCCGCCTGATTAAGCCGAAACACTTCAGCACTGGTCATGCTCAACCCAACTGTACCTTCAGCACAGTCTTTTGCTTCTTTAAGACCTGAACCCAATACTTCACGAATGGCTTTGATAACAGGAATCTTTTCAAGACCAGCCCTGCTATTCATGGGCATGAGAATATATTTTCCAGTGCTGCGCGGCGCCCCTAAGAGAACTCGCATGGTTTCAATGCCCAAATCTGCTCCAACAAAATCAGCGATAATATTGAGCAACTTAAAGTTGTCAACGTCTTCCGGAAGACTCTTTAAAAATACAGCAAGGTGCTCTGCCGAAGCACCAATCGCATTTGCACGATGCATTGTTTCAAAATCAAGTTCAACTTGTTCATGCACATTATATTGATTGGTCATGAAATATCTCCTTATATTGTTTTTAGATAATAATACGATATGAATATATGTAACTATCAAAAAACATTATCTATCTTATGCGTATATGCGGGAAAAGGTTCAAGTTCTTGGTATATAATCTTTATTCCGTTGTATTCTACCGGTAGTTTGGGTATCTTTTTCATCAAGTTGGGACTTAAGCATACAATATATAAGTCATCGCCGTTTGGGACCGGCCTTGACCCAACCATAATAGTGCTTTTTTTCTTATCTATTTTATCACGAAGCACTTTTAGAAGTTTGTGTTTTTCTTCACGTAAAATCATTTTGCCCATTATTATTTTCTTTCTTATGATTTTTTTGATGTGGAACGAGCCGGTTTACACCGGCTCTGGAATATCTTCGCTAAAGCAATCAATAAGTGCTTCGATTGCTTGTGGATCTCTGGCGGTAAGCATTACCAGCGAGTCACTGGTTCGAATCAGACGAGCTTCTTTCTGATCCACCACCAAAACATATTTGCCACGAACGATTTGGATCATATGCGCCTCCGTTAAATGATAAAGAAATAAACCACCAATCCGATCACTGCCCACAACGGAATGCTGAGCAGTAATCCATTACCAATGCCGGTCATGAATCGATTATGATCCTCAGCGGTGTACAGTTTGATATCGTCGTTATTCATATCGCTCATCTTTGATTCTCCTTAACGATTGAGTGCGTTCTGCCAACGAATAATATTGCTTTTGAAGTCCGAAGCAACAGCCACCCCATTGCTGCCAAAAGCGCCGCACTGCCACGCGGCGCCCAGTGGATCACGGTTGCCATTATTGATAACATATTCGGCACATGCCGCACGATTCTGCGCGGCTACATAACGTTCAGCGTGGCGATCACCATCATACACACCCAGGGTATTGGTAGTAGTAATAATGGCTCCGAGAAGTGCGCCGAGGTCCATGATGTATGCTCCTTTGTTGCCCTTACATTATACATATCAAATCCGGATATGTCAACCTTGTGGGTTGAATTTTATAACATGAATGGAAGGTAGCTTATAGGCCTATCGCCATGCCTTTTACGTCCTGTATCTAAGTTACGAAAAACCCATACACCTAATATAAAAGCGGAGTGGACAACATTCACATTATATCAAAGCAATACTGGTTGCGTGAATCACTATATAAACATAATGTTTATATAACTTATCTCAGCGCCGTCCAAACAATATCTTTGCTTTGATTCTTATTAACCGTATTGTTTCATTCCTCTTGATTTTCTACCTTTGCCATAATTTTTAGCACCAAATGTATCGCTTTGGCTATCACAATTGGGGCAAATTAATCTTAAATTATTAGGTAGATTATTTGAAGCATCTCCTTCTATATGATCCAACCATAATGTTATAGGTTTGTTATTCCATTCTGTTATAGAACAAACCGCGCATTTATATCCATCTCGCCTCATGACAAAAGTTTTCATAGTTGGTCTTGGGTTCACAATATCTAATTTTAAACCTGAAATCCAGTTTAAATATCTTTGTTCCTCTCTTTCTGAACCTAATTTTTTATTGCGAGCATGAACACATTTTAATGAACAGAACTTATGATTAAAACTGTATCCTTTGAATTTAAATTCTTTATTACAGAATTCACAAATAAAAATTTGATCAATTTTGCCTTTATAGTTCAAATTATCCTCATTAATATTTTGTTGGCTCCCTCTCCTGGGATCGAACCAGGGACATGCTGATTAACTTTTGGCTCCGAGGAGTCGAACCTCTCTACAAGACTTTATCTTGAGCCCCAGTCAGCTGTTCTACCGCTGAACTAAGAAGGAATATAATGTATTTATAGTTATATAATATACTAAAAATAATTTATGTCAATAAAACGTTTGGGCAAATCATCCTTACTCAAGGGATGAATAACAACTAGTCTTTCGATTAGCACCGGATGAGTGGCCGCCGCTAACAACACAGACACCTTGCTTATAGCCAAGTACGGAATCGAACCGTTCCTCCGCCACATTAGGCGGCGTGCTTCCATTACACCAAGCTTAGTTACGCCCAAATTCTTAAACCATAGCAACGTGGCCCCACTCCCGCCCATTGCCCTCGATTCCGCCAGCCACCCCCTCAAGAGCACTTGTTCTGTAGGAACCTTGCCAGTCTATTCATGAAGTGCGAAGTTTACTCCGCTTTAGGCGCTCCATCGCCGTCTCCGTTTCCTAACTCTTCCATATAGTAGCACGGACTGCTACTCTGTCAACCTTAAAAGAATTGGTGTGAAGCCCGGCGTATGCATCCGCCCGCTTGTTTCGCCCACCAACAGTTTGCAACCTGCCACCGGGGTACTCCTCGAGATCCGTCAAGGACAATAGATTAAATCCATGTCTCTTAGGCGCCATCCGACTACCTATGACTTCTCTACTCCATCCTCGTTAGGGCATTTTAAGCCCTTATTCCGTTGCTACGGTAGCCCCTATGCTCGCTCGGTAACCTACTTCGTACTTGTCCTGACTCTTATTAATATAGAACAACGCAGCTTTCCTATTGTTGCCGGTGTGGTCGGCTGAGGCACCTATTGAAGTTATCTCATCCTCGGATTACCACCGTACATCCTGTGGCCAGCACTCACTCTATAACATCTAGCGATTTACGGATTCATCACCCCACGCTAGTAGCGAATTAAGTTGGACGCGAAGGCCGCCACCTCCGTTGGGTATGCCCACCTGGCGGGGTGAGTTCCCCTCCCAGCTTAGTGCTGGACGCCCTAAGAAACTTTATATTGCGGGACTTCTGCCCCTGCGCACTAGCTCTCCCGCCCGGGCTGGCGTCTAGCGCGACTTCTTTCTCTTTATACGTTTATCGGAAGCAACTAGCTTCCCTCTACAGTCTTAATGTAGCACCGTTTCCGCAACTGTCAACCAATGCTATCAACTTTTTTCAGACTTTTTTCAGACTTTTTTCTATGAATCGGCGGGAGCAAAGGGAGAGTAGTTAACTGTCCCAGAGTCCTATTACCCCCACCATTGACCAGCATTACCTGGTTGGGCGCCTTTAGTTAAAGCATTTTCCGCGGGATTCGAACCCGTATTACTCGCTTTGGACGAGTGTGTTTTCCTCGTTAAATATTTTAACTTAACACTTAACACTAGCCAAAAATGCTTTGGTTGCGAGAGGATGGATTCGAACCACCGACCTTCAGCTTATGAGGCTGACGAGCTTCCTCTGCTCTACTCCGCAATCGTATTTAGTTTGGTGTGCCGGGAGAATTTCGAAATCTCGACACGCGGGTTAAAAGCCCACTGCTCTGCCTCTGAGCTACCGGCGCATAAGCACCAACACCATATTATTATAGTAACTTATTTATTTTAGTTTGTCAACCTACTTAGTGCTAATCCTATTAAAAATCCTATAATAGCATATAATAACAATTCCATTAATAATCTCCGGATTATTATTTAATAAAAGTTTTATATCTAATACGCAAATCTTCTTGGAAAGTAAATTCATATACGTCTTTGTATTAATATTTGTTATTTGGAGCGGGTAGTCGGGAACGATCCGACTTCTGCGCGTTGGCAACGCACCGTAATACCTTTATACGATACCCGCAATCTTAATAGTCTCAAATACCTTTTCTGTACATAGTTATTTAAATAAAGTATTCAATACTATTTATAATAACAAAAAAAATTATTACAAATACAGCGATAGTTGTTTGATTCTCTTCAAAACACCCCAAAAGTTTGCCATACATTCCGAACCGTTATTAATTTTATTTCATAACAATAATATCTATTAAACTCAAAGTCAAGTAATTTTTTTTACCACTCTATAATCTCGTTATAAATATGCACCAATACCTGCGTGGCTCCAAATCGAATAAGGTAGTTGGTAGTCCCAAGGAGAGTTGAACTCCTCCCGCCAGAGTGAAAATCTGGAATTCTAACCGATAAACTATGGGACCGGTTTGTTATTTATTATTCAACTGGATTAAGTTGATCAGTTGAAACATCCAACAATTCACCACTATTAATTCTTACATCAAAGTCTGGGATGATGCTCTGTGGTTTAACAATGGATCTATAGTGATATGTTGAAACAGGCACTCCAACCATTTGCGTAACCACGTAGAATGTGTTGTCACTTAAGCCCAGGAAATCTTTTGTAAAGTTGCCAGCAGCATCTCTCTTACAAGTAACCTCAAGTTGTCTTTGAGACATCTGAACTTCAATTGAACATCTTCCTTCAATAACATGAAGAACATCGCCAGTAATACCATTTACAAAAAGAATTCTACGTGTGATTTCAAACTGTTCGGCAGCTTTGCTCAAGTTTCTTGAAGCTACAGTGGCATCTGTATCACATGCACTTAGTAATACCAGGGCAGAAAGGGTTAACGCACCTAAACCCATTGAGGTGTTTATCCATTTTAGCATGTTAAATCTCCCTGTTAACTCTACCATACTTTATGGTATTATTAACTATGTGTCAAGAACTATTTTGGTCGGGGCAGAGGGATTCGAACTCTCGACTTCTGCGTCCCCGTGAGAATCAAAGCTTTAGGCTTCTTTTCTCTACAATGCCGGTAGACTTAATCTACCGGATTGGAGCTCAATTAAGAACTCGCAACCAAACGCAGCGCTCTGGCCCGGCTGAGCTATGCCCCGTAACGATTATATTTATCTATTTAACCCTCTGTAACATTGTTTTGGTGGACCAGACAGGACTTGAACCCGCCACCCCTTGAATGCCAATTGGACTTTCAACCTTTAGGGTTGTTAGTCCCCCAATTACAGGGTAATTTTTAGTTACCCTGGAGACTTTTATGGAAGTCTCGCATAAATCAAGCGCTCTCCCAGATGAGCTACTGGCCCGACTTTATTATTTATAAACTAATATCTTGTGTTAGTCAACTTAATATCATAACTCCCACTATCATCAGGGGCCCATAATATAGTCGGCGCATCTACTGAGAATCGAACTCAGATCTACTGATTGGAAGTCAGTAATAATAACCACTATACGATAGATGCATCATCTTATTATTTATATTAGCACTATTCAACAGCCTCGTCAACCGCTTCTTCAACAACAATAAATCTATTATAGAATTCATATGTGATGGCACCGCATAAAATAACTATGCCAACAATCATGGCTACCAAAGTAACTTCAAGAAACTTATCAAAGAATTCTTCACTCACTTTTTGATTTCCTCACTGCGGTTCTTGCGATAAAATCTCTAGTATAAAAAAAATGTGCCACCCCTATCGGTCGTTGGCTTGACTCCACGGTGCCCGATCCACTCTTTGTTCCCCATCCATGATCAGTGTTTGGGGGAGAGCTTGCATCACCGCTTCATAGTAGGTTACATCATTCCGTCGACTGAACAATATAACCGGCACATTATCTCAATTTTTCGTAATTTTGGTGCCCCGTGAGAGATTTGAACTCCCACGCCTTTCGGCAATTGCTCCTAAGGCAATCGTGTCTACCGTTCCACCAACGGGGCAAAGGCGATTCTAACCAAGCGCGCATCTGGTTAGAATCTTTGATTCTTCTTATTGGAGCATACAATTCTTATATGCCGGAATCAGGGCCCTCAACTTATAGTGTTGTTCCCGGCTGTATATAACCAGGCACCAAGTATTATGGGATCACCCACCTACTCTTTATTGGTTGGCCCGGTGGGAATCGAACCCACTTGAAACCGTTTATGAGACGGGTGCATCTGCCGGTCTGCCTCAGGCCATTAAAATATATTGTTTATTTATAGTAACATCTTTAGATATGTTGTCAATCTAAAAAGTTGGCTGGGGAACCTGGATTCGAACCAGGACAGGCAGATTCAAAGTCTGCGGACCTACCGTTAGTCAATTCCCCAATATTATTGGTGCGAGCAGTAGGATTTGAACCCACATATGACTTCTTATGAGGAAGCTGCCTTACCTATCGGCCATACTCGCATCGCATTTATTATTTATTATGGCAAGGGCGGAGAGATTCGAACTCTCTGTTACTGGGTTTGGAATCCAGCCCAACACTCCAACGTTGGCGCGCCCTTATGAAACTCTAACTATTCGAGACCGTATTGTGGATTTGATCTCGGGCGTTACCCCTTTCGCTGGCAGGAACTCCCGAGCTACCCCCAGAGAATAAATCTCTGAGAACTTGGTAGCCTCTATCCGGATCAATAATGCGAGTTAATGCCATTCTGGCCTCGCTGCGCTACCGGCTGCGCGTTCTATTTTGGTGCCCCGGGCCGGACTCGAACCGGCACTCCTTTCGGAAATGGATTTTAAGTCCATCGCGTCTACCGTTCCACCACCAGGGCAGTAGCGAGTGCCAGGTCACTCTGTTATTTACCGCAGCAACGGGCTTCAGTGATGCCCATTATACTGGCCTGAATTAAGACTGTCTGGCGTCTTACGGGTTACTCACCCCGCGCCAGTAATGTAGTTTGGGCATTACAAGCCCTTTACTCCGTTGCGCGTTCTGCGCTATGTTTTTAATATAGCACTTTTGTCTTTGTCTGTCAACCTTACGGTTTATTTATTTTGGTAGTCGGTGACGGGCTCGAACCGCCGACATTCTGGATGTAAACCAGACGCTCTACCAACTGAGCTAACCGACCATATTTGGTGCCCGAAGAGGGACTTGAACCCCCACGCCTTTCGGCGCCTGATTTTGAGTCAGGTGCGTCTACCAGTTCCGCCATTCGGGCGTTATCACTAGACTCTAGTGGGACTCGAACCCACACTTGGCCGGTTTCGGTAAGTCCCCTACCGCCAGCGCCTCTACCATTGGGCTATAGAAGCCTAGTATAACATTGTTGGGTCTCACTACGAGGTTAATGGGTATAAAATATCAGCTTAAAATCGCACTTGCGACCTAATGCCGATCAGTTCACCCAACCTCACGGGGTCTATCCGCCAGTCCCAACGCAACCTGCCTCGCGGCTTTAAACGTTGTTTTTCTTTCTATCAATGTCAAAGAGCGTGCGCGTTACCGCGCTATGTTCTAACTATAGCACCATCCCGTCGATTGTCAACCTATCACGCGCAGAAAACTTTCTTGCTCACTCAAGGTTGCGACTCTGGTCTACCATGTTACCCTACTAGGGTAGCAAGGAAGGAACGAGCATGGCATCCGTTAACGGAGAACCTGGTGAGTGCTGCCCTCACTAATACCGGTTTTGCAGACCGCCGCGTTTGCTGATTCGCCACAGGTTCAGTTGGATATATTTGCCAATACACTGATAACCAAATACATCCAATAAAGTACTTTTGCTACACAAAATTCACCACCGGCTTGTTGTAGCCCAATCCGGTTTCATTGATTAACTATTAATGACGATCGACCTTCATTAACTATTAACCATCAATCCAAGCAGTTAGCCAATATAAAAAATGCTAACTTTACTCGATCAACTCTCCGCGACATAATAAAAAATAAAGAGATTGCGGAGTTTTTGGTAGGGACTGTGAGATTTGAACTCACACTTTGCAGATTTTAAGTCTACTGCCTCTGCCAGTTGGGCTAAGTCCCCATTCGTTTATTTATGTTCCATCTATTTATATAAGTTCTATCCGTGTTGTAGTCACAGTATATAGTCTACGAGACAGTTAGTCAACCATGGAGATGGGTTCCGCCAAAATCTTCTGAAGGGCATATTCATCATCCACAACCAAAACATTATGAGTAGATTGAATTGCGATCATCCACCTGGGTTCCTTAAACCCCCAAGTGTTCAAAAATCTAATACTCAGTAGTGATTCATTTGCTTTTATTACTCTACCAAACATGAGTTGGTGATATTTTGTGGTGATTGCCACCACATAATCACCTATTTCAATTGGTCTGCCTAAAAAATCCTGCAATTATTTTCTCACTCGCAAATAACCCTTAATCAACCCCGTCTATCGGCCGTACCTGACCGTCTATATGTTCTTACAAGGGTTGTTTACCACAATGCTACCACTCCAATACTTTTCTATCCGATTATTACCTGTACCCAGTAATTTGGGTTACTATAGCAGTAATTTGGATTACTGTATTAATGTCCGCGGCGCATAGCACGAACTCGATCATAGATATAAGCCACAGCGATCACGATCACAACAATGGGCAGAACATAAAACCCCATGAACAGAACCAACTGCCATAGGATATAAAACGGCCAAAAGATAACCAGGGCGGCGCTGGCCATCCCAAACCATCCGCTACCCCACGCAACCAAGTGAGTGAGGATACCAAACCCAAAGTAAAATATCGTCTTCATTGTCTTTTCCTTACACCAGGGTGCCAAGCCAAAAGAAGAATGCCGCCATATGCGCCGGGTCACGACTTACATTGTAGAACGTGAGTGTGAAACCCAAACTGTTAGCTTCGCTATCGAACTTAATCCACGGGAACATGGCGTGTCTCCTACCTATCTACACTCACATTATATATGGCCTGTACGGTGTGTCAACCTTGATATAGATTTGTCTGACATGAAAATGCCGGACTTCTGCCCGGCATTTCATTAACTAAGTGCTTAGTCTATCTTAGTCTATCGTAGTCTATCGTGTAGTCATCTAATTTAATTTACTCATTAACAATATATAACATCCGTCTAATGGCATGCTCATTTGCCATTTCCCCAAATGGTAATTTAACAAGGGGGATCCACCACAGAATCTTAATAATATATTTAGTTATACTATACATCTTTATTTATATAGGATTGCCCTATAAAGTTTTAATGTGCTTTTATAAACGCAGTGTCTAGCAGCACACCACTATTTATACACTATTGTACGATCGTGTCAAGAAAAAAGATTGATTAGAACCAAAATCTTTTTGGTTTACGCAGCGTAAAATAATTTCAAAAAATATTAAAAAAAAACATTGACAGCTACATGTATAGGTTGTAGTATAAGGAACATAAACAAAAAACGTTACGGGCCATAGGGGCCCCTAACACCGCAACTTTAAATCTCAATGGAGGATTAATAATGATTCGTAATATTCTTATGGCTACCGTAGCTATCGTTGCCGTTGCTGGCGCTGCTTCTGCAATGGATAATACACGCGGTGGTTCAGGTTCTGTAAACGGTTCTTATGACTATAGCAAGACCACTGTAGACCGTTCTGCTTATGGTTCAATCAATAACAACTACGGCTTTGGCGCCCATGGTGTTGGCCGTGACCTTTCTGCTGGCGCTGGCGCTTCAGTTGGTTCAGGTGCTTCACAGGCTACTACTTCAAACGCTCTACGTAACGGTTCAAGCGTAAGCGTTGCTGGTGCTACAAACTTCGCAGCTACCGGTTCTCTAGCTGGTGCCGGCGCTGGTTTTGTTGGCGGCGCCGGTTCACTATTTAGTGATAACGTTGGTGTAGGCGCTGGTCTAGCTGCTGGCGCTGCTGGTGGTGTTTCCGGAACAACCGTTCTTGGTGGTTCTTTCGCAACAAACCACTCAACTGGTTCCGCAACTGGTAAAGCTGATGCTGCTCAAGCTTCATTCGGCCAGTCAACTGCTGATGCCAACGTAGCTCTTTTCGAAGTTGATCAGAAGCTCGACACCTACGAATACGGTTCAACCAACCAATGGTTAGACGCAACCGACACAACCAAAACAACCACTTTTGGTATTGACGGAACTCTATTCAGAAGCACCGGCCGTTACGATCACTAATATTTAGAACAGATATTGGGGGATGGTTGACATCCCCCAATATTATACCAAAATTGTTCTTAGTTAGAAACTTATTGGAGGAATAATAATGAGAAATATTCTAATGGCTAGCATTTCTGCAATGGGGATTCTAGCTTCTACAATGGTGCTTGCTGAAGGTACTTCCGGCGGAGCCGGTGCATCTGCTAGAACCGCTGGCGCCGCATCCGGTGCTATCGCTAGTTCTGGGTCTCTTTCCGGCGCCGCATCCCTGGGTAACCAGATTGGTACCATTGGTGACAATATCAACTCACGTTCAGAATCAAATGCTGAACCAGCTATCGCTCCAAACTTGGCCGGTCTATATGCTTCACCCCACACTTGTATGGGTTCAGCAACTGCGTCAGTTGGTGTAGGCGGCGTGTTCTCAGCCGGTGCTGGTAGCACATATCAGGACAACGAATGTAACAAGCGTGAAGCTGTAAAGCTTGCCGCTCAGTTGGGCCTAAAGCAGGCAGCAGCCGCCGTATTCTATGACATTGAGGTTGTTCGTAATGTTATTGGTAATGCCACTAACGCTGGTGAAGTTGCTCGTGCTGAAGCACAGGCTCTCGCTGGTGTATCAATGGTTGCTGGTAACACTGTACCCCAGACTGCTAACGGTGAATCTGCTCCCCGTAGCAACCGTCCTTTCTGGTGCTCAGACATCGAACGCAACAACGCTCGTTGGGACGAATGTCAGTAATCAAATACTAACCAAGTATTGATCAAGTAACGAAAGGACCGTTTAACGGTCCTTTCGCCATACCAGACTCGCCGCCGAAAATAAACAGATCACCAAAAAAATACGGAAGAAATAGATCGGGTGGAATCAAAGACTTATCAAATCATAAGATTCGCCGGAAGAAATAGATCGGGTGGAATCAATAACTTAGCAAAATGAAAAATACGATCAGACCACAGAAGAATCACACCAATATCGTATCAAACAACCATCCAACCGGTAATCCTCCAGATATCCTACACTGTCAATATAACATTGGTATATTACTGTTATCAAGATGATAAATTGGGGTGGCCATTGCTGACCACCCCGCTTGGAATATACGATAGTTTGAAATACGTTTCCGTCTAATATACCGAGGCGTAATATATTGCCCCATGTTCTTAATATAGCACCGTTACAGAAATAGTCAACCAATAATCCGAAAAATTATCAGATAAAATTTATACCATTAGCGGTAACAAAACTCACACTTAACGCTGTGACAGTTTGACTAAAATTAGCACTACTTGGTGTATAACTGTTATTAAAGACCTGTGTAAAACTAGGCGCACTAACACTTAATACCCCCAACAATTCATTTAATGGAAGGCTACTAACATTAACTACCATAAGAGAAGTAATGACAGGTATATTAGTAGTAGCGGTAATATACGCTTTTTCAAAATCATTAACTGTAACAGTTTTGGCAGGATTACTGAGTATATTAGATTGGTTAAATGTTCTAATATTAAGCAATATTCCGCTAGTATCATAATAACTTACGAATGGGCTTACTAGATTATTAGCTGTTTGTATATTGCCAGTTCCAACCAATATACCGTTAGCAGGATCTACTGACAGATCTGTATATCCTGCTACACGGTTATTGCCAGTATTTATGATTTTAGCCCATTGAACGAATCCGGCAGAACTTATTTTAAGCAAATTAGCGCCGCCAGAATTATTAAAATTATGATTTACCACAATGGCTAGATACAAATGCCCAGAATAAAAAACGGCCTTCGCTACTGATGCTGAACTACTTCCGGGTAATATCCCAAAGTCTTTTTGCCAGACCAATCCACCAGAAGAATTGTATTTACACGTTAACGCATCAGCAGTATTAATCCCAACCACTGTATATATTTCGTCAGTTGATTGGTCTACGGCTACTTTGCGGATAATGCTACTGATTGTTGTTCCATATCCTCTAGACCAAACCACTACACCCTGTGGTGTTATTCGCATAACTAATCCAGCAGTTGATGGAACACTAGTTGATGACCGCATTATTGATCCCACTACAATCAAATCACCACCAGAAAGCGTGGCTATATCAGTAAGCAATATTGATCTAAGTGCCGAAGAGAATCCATTTCGTTTGGCAAATAGCGGCATACCATCTTCACTGATCGCTGTTATGACCGCCCAGCTTTCAAGAGCACTCACTGTAACATTACCGGCTGTGAATACTATTCCACTATCATGAACCACACTCCTTTGAACCAATGTACCATTCTTCGCTTGGGCACTAGTGGATGTTATTAGCTTGGTCCACTGTTCTTGCCAGCGATCATCATATCCCCTAACAAAGATTCCTGCTTCTCCGGGAATGACATAGTTGCCCAACATGAATTGATTGTCTAACGAATCATTGGCCACATCCAAAATCGTAAATGAAGATCCCACAGACGCAAATCTATCCTGGGTAAATGTTCTAGCCGAATTGACGAATGGTTCTATTGGGGGTTCTGGTACGGGCACGGGCACACCGGGGAGTAGATTGAAACTGATTGATCCCCGGATAATCTTTATTCCTGCTGCTCGTAATATCATCACTGTCCCTCAATACTCTTATATTTATTCACAGCATGATTTGGATAGGATGACGATGTTGGCGTTGTTAAAATATGACCACTGAAATTCAATGACCAAACCAGATGAAGGAATTCGTTACGAATCCAAAATCAAAATCTCTAGTGTCGCCGCTGGTGGGGTTCGCCGCTCTATTCGCTGGCCTATGCGCAGGAATGATTCTCTGATTTGGCAAACCTGTGGACTGGCTGACACTTAAAGTGTCAGTTCACACTTCACGCAAGTCCAGGGCATATGGTTGTGATCGTGGAAATCTTCACTCCACACCACATTCTTGATACGGTAGTGAGCAATAGCCGCAGCACAACCATTGCAGGGTTTGGCTATCCCTCGTACCCAGGAACTGTTTCGTCTATGATCTTTTCGTTTGGTTCTGACCACCATCAGAGTGGTCTTGGCAGCTCTGAGTTCATCCTCGCTGAATCGTTTGAGCGCACACGTGATCGCATGAATCTCCGCGTGAAGATGAACGTATCCGGCCTGCTTGGGGAATTTATTCTGGAGCGGGTGGCTCTTCGCTTGATTCCATCCCACTGCGATCAATTCGTTCTTCACCCAGATCCCTGCAGCCAGCTTGGCTGACCAACCCGTGTGTCGGCTGTTTCCGCCCGGGTTTTCTTCTGCAATTCTGGTCAACAAATCCAGCCCTTGTTCAATTCTCTTGGGTGTCATCGCTGTCTCCTTCAACCATATTCTACTGTGGTTCTGGGGTTT
>Ga0100388_10001420_pt1 | contig 21129 bp, 16 predicted proteins | sample CryGeymeta201512_FD_81536 | JGI IMG/M metagenome (GOLD analysis project Ga0100388, IMG submission 81536) | Groundwater microbial communities from Crystal Geyser aquifers in Utah, USA - Crystal Geyser metaG 2015-12 | ecosystem: Environmental > Aquatic > Deep subsurface > Groundwater | place... | reverse complement strand
CGACCGTGTTGTGAGTCATGTGGGCAACCACAAGTTCACGGCAGAACAACTGGGCCAACCGTTGGTGGAGCTGAATATCGACTCGATCGAACTGATGGAAATCTTCGGAATGATGGAGGAAGAACTCGGAATCCTGCTGAGCGAAGAAGAGCTCTCGGAAATGGAGACCCTGAATCAGTTGCTCGCCTTGGTAAGCAGCAAAGTCGCGTAGCTGGTGTCGGGTTTCAGGCCGTCAGGTTTCGGGCGCTGCGACGGGTCCGCAGGCCCTATGGCCTGCAGGCGATTGGTCTGCCAGGCTCCAGCCTGGCTTGAGATTCTGAGATTGCTCCGCCAGGATCCAGCCTAGAAGTACGAGACGTCCGATGTCTACAATGCTCTGGAGTCACCACGTATCCGTGACGCCTTGAAGTGTTCTGAAGCCCTCGATTCTTTTTGGTGGCCAGGGTGGTGATGGTGGCAACGGTGCTCGTGGTGGCCACGGTGCTGGCGGCGCAGGTGGGCATTCGATTGCGATATGGTGCGATGATACTTACGACATCAGCGCTGTGAGTAAAATGGCTTCGCCGGTCGGCGTGGGTGGTTTCTCGTACAATCCAACCAGTACGGGCATCAATGGGCTGAGCGTTGCGGACTACGGCTGTGACAGCCTGTAGCGCAGAGTTTCGTGTCTGAGGAGGCGGTCATTTGGCCGCTTTTTTTTGATCTCAAAACAAAGAATTGAGCTGCTTAAAATTTCGGAGAAAAAAACAAACGCGTTAACTTCCGTCTATTTTGTTTAGTTGTTTTATTTTGTGTTCGAAATCCCCCAAATCAAAAACCCACTTGCTTCTCGGCAAAGAGGCGGTTAACTTTTTAGCATATTAAAAAACCTCCGAGGGGGAATTGTTGATCTGAAAAAACGCCTTACTAGCGTTCTGTTTTTTGTACTCAGCCTGATTGCCGCTAATCCTGCCACAACTCAAACACTTCCGTGCGCGAACCAAACGGTCCCCACTACGATTCCATTTGAGGATTCGATCTTGAGTCGTTCGGACTACCTCGACCCAGTGCGAGGGCAAACCACTTTGGTGGTTCCTGAAACGGAATTTGAAAGTCTTGTTAGTGCAGGGCTTTTCGAAGGCGTTAATCTCAATTCCTCCCAAATCTTAAACATGCAGTCATCGGCTGCTGATGCCAACCGCCTCGGCACTTTAGGAATTGTCTTCGACAGCCCACAAGCAGGCAGTCTTCAGCCATATGTCGAAGACCATGTGCTAATCGCGGTTGTTCGCGATCCTTTTATTGTGGCCGGCACCACAACTCTGCAAGCGACTGACTTCTATTTTGTGGTCGGCCGTATCAGAAGTTCGAATTCCATTCAGCTGACATGGATGTCCGTATCGCCCATGTTTGCTAGTATTCAAGTCAATGGCGATGTCGCGGGCGCTCCTTGTGCCTGCAATAACAGCAAACCAGAGTGCATTCAATTCCCGCCAGAAGATGGTGGTGGGTGTCCGGGGCCAGATTACGATTGCGGTGGAGGTAGTCCATATTGGCTTCAGGTTGCACTCGCGGATTTCCCGGGCGGCACTAGCGTTGCGACCAACGCTTGTACGCAGTTGCCACAATATCTTAGAGGCAACGGAAAACCTTTGATTGGTGCGGTCGGTGGCTTTGAGCTCGAACAGTTTCTTATTGGTGTGCCTCCGGTGCCGCTCCCAAAGAAGTTTTGTCAGACATGTCTGCCGATCGATTGCACGCTCGATATGACCAATAATCCCAAGGATTATACAAGTATGCCGCCGCCCAGAAGTATTTGTGTTGGTATTCCAATCCAGACCTCCCGAGATTGTGAAGCAGGTGCATGTTATGGGGATACTTCCGAGGCAGGCGCTTCGTCAGATTTGTCGGCCCTTGGTGCTTGCTTCGGGGCTTCAGGTGGCGGCGCGCTAAGTTCGCCCACCATGCCGCATCAACCTGATGAAATTCCAGCCTGTAAAATATCAGTGCCAGATGTGTGCGCCGTTGTTGACTACGATGATGAGTTTTCGGGGAAATATTGCGATTCCCAGACCCGGAATTTTCTAATTCAGACAGCGATGACGTGTGATGGCAGCAGCGCATTAGGTACTAGCAACAGCCCGGGCTACACATGCTGTGAGGGGGTGGCTAATTGCGCATGTATCGATGTTGGCAATATGAAACTTTGTACCGATTGTTCCAGCGGAGCATGTGTTCAAAGTGCCTATGGTTCGGTGGTCGACCCCCGAGTGGCTTTCCCCCCCGGTTATGTTCCAATTTGTGATGGAACGACAGCCAGCACGAACTGTTCAAGCGCCACTCCAGCAACACCGCCTGCAGATGACACGCAAAATCAGGCTTCCGATGACGCCGAGAAGGCGAGGCAAGCAGCTAAGGCGGCCCAAGAAAAGGCGGAAGCAGATGCGGCTGCCGCTGCTCTGACCACCGAAACGCCCAACGTTCAACCAATAGAAACCGAAAACGCAGCGACAACGCCTTTGGTCCCTCAAGGCAAACCGGAGCAGGTTTCTGGTAAAAATTCTAATGTTGGAGGAGCGGATAAAGACGCAGAGGAGACGACGGCAGACCCGGTTTTGCTGGCATCTGGAGCTTTGTTGATGCAGCCGACAGATATCCATGTTGAGGGACAGCAGTTTGATTTGATGTTTCAACGAACTTACGTGTCGACATCCATGGGAAGAGGGCAACTCGGTTCAAACTAGACTCACAATTGGGAGGCGCGGCTCGAACCATTACTCCCTTCGACGGCGCCAGATTGGGCTCCGCCATTTTGCACACAGGTTTATCCAACAATCACCTGTTTGTTCTATCGAGATGGGTTTGGAAACTCCTCGCTGTTGGTTTGGGATACCGTGACACATCGGTTTGCGCCCCAAAACGGAAATGACAGTTCTGTTATACCCATCCGAGGTGGGGGTTATCTTCTTGCGACTGCAGAGGGCGCAACTCGAAGGTTCAACAGGGACGGTTATCTAACTTCAGACCGTGACCGATTCGGCAATGGATTCAAAATTGAGCTGACAAGAACCCCACTTTTTGCAGTGTTCCAGCGCTATTGCACACGTTTGTCAGACGAGAATCAGGCCGGTGATTCCCGACCGAGTTCCAGAGATCTAGAGGCAACAAGTTCAATGAAATTTGGACAGATGTGCCAACATCTTGCGAATATTTTTGACGATCAAGAGATGGAGCCATTGACGGTCGAGGGGTGGGAGCGGGGTGGTTTGCTTCCACCATATGAAATATCCCTCGACATAGATGCAATTTAAGAATCATGGGAGCAAATCGCACGCGGTTCGGAGGAAACTCCAAGCGCGTACCGCTCAAAAATACTTACCGGTTTGATTTATCTTCGAGAACTAGCCATCGAAGATTATGCGAGCAAGTCACAATACGGTGGGATTCGGTATCGACCGGTCAGAGTCGTGGACGATTATGGCCGAGATCTGAAATTCGCCTACCAACGATATAATAACGCCGCCGAATTGTTGAAGTCCGTTACCGGCCCTGGTGGTGTTCACCTAGAGTTCTCCTACTCATCGGCGCCAGGTTCAACCGAGGCGTTTCTGACTCGGGTGCGCCGTATTCCGCCGACTACATCCGTGATTGGCTAATCAGTCTACTAAAACCCAAGAGCTCGTTGCCGAGACGTTTGTGAAATATGAATGGGAGCCAATCTTCAATCAGTTGATGTCGATGACCGAGGGTTCTAAGCTCTTAGGGGCAACAGATGACACGTTCCACCGTTTGGAATACCGGACGTTTGATTATCAAGAATTGGCTGCACCCGTGATCGAAAACGAACAGGTGTTGGTGTTGAGCAACGGGGATTATGCAGCGAGTGCTCTTGGTACGTTGACACCAATTCTTCATAATTGGTTACAGAAGGGTGCGAACTGGGGACACACTGCACAAAATGGAGATCTCTCTTTGGAGGCAACGTCCTTGAGTTTCTCGTTTGGCGGGCAAACGATTTCGGGGAATTCGATGCTTGATATTATGCTCCAAGGAATGACGTTCTTTGGCGCAGATGTTAACGGCGATGGCATTCAAGGTTTTAACATGGACAACCCTGGCCAACGCGGTAAAGGGGTGCCAATAAAGATCGTGGAGGTCGATCTTGACAATCCCGCCCTTCCATCGCGCGCAATCACTCTTACGTATGCTCCACATGGTGAGCTTGCAAGTGTGAGAGATGTCATCGGAAACCTGACGGAATTCGCGTACTATCCCGTGGATCCTCAAAACCGGTCAACGGCTTTCGGTAGCGGCGTTTTTCCGACGTCTAATGATGCAAATAACGGTGAGATAGGTTTTCTCGCCTACGTCCGAAAGTCCCATTCGATGAATTATAAGGATGAGCACGCTGGCTTTTCCAGGCCCTCGTGTGCGTCGGCAGATATTCCAGGGCCTTATAAGTTTATTTTGCCTTCATGTGGGAGTTCAGTGGCGCAGTCACTAACTGCCCTTGGAGTGCCATCGCAAGTCGTTGATGCGATCGCTTGGTCGGCTTCACCAGATACAACGTTGTTTGCCTATAGTGAGATTGGGCTGCCACGACGCACGTGGACCAACGACCCCAATCACGTTGTAGATATTGATCGTGACGCCGACGGACGTGTTGTCCGAGAACTGACCAGCGATAATCGGTTGACCGTGAACACGTTAGATAAGTTTGGCAATGTTGTTGTCACTGAGGTTTTTGACCGCGGGACTTTGGTGAATCAGTCTGCCACGGCCTACAACCGGTCTGGCAATCCCACAATGGGGTGTAGCGCGGCCATCAATGGTGCATGTGATTGGCTGATCAATTCGCCAAACAACCCGCCTCCCGTGCCCAACTATGCTCTGAACCAGTATTTCTATGATGATGAAGACCTCCTCACGTTGACCATTGATCCTGAGGGGACCACCGTATCGACCAACTACGACTCACGACGTCGTCCATACCGGGAAATCGTCAGCGGTGGCGCGGGCAGTAAGGAGCGTGAAAAGCGCATTACGTATGATGTCCGAAGTCGAATCACTCAGATTGGCTACGGCCATGGCGGTACGAACCTGATTGAGAGTTTTGGTTACGACGATTTTGGGATGCAAACGATCCATGTGGATCGTCGGCAGCAGTCTTGGAATTCGGCGTATAGCGTTCAGGGAAACTTGCTTTCGACGTGTCATAACGATTCGAATTGCAACCCTGAAACCACGATGATGTTGACTTCTGGTCTGGATGTTCAGCAATTCAAATACAATGCTTTCGACGAGCTCATAACCCAGACTCATAACGATGAGTTCGAAACGACGTATACACGTAGGCTGGATGGCTCGGTTGCAGTTAAAGGACAGACCAACGCAGATCCGACATATTTTGCGTACGACAAGTATAATAATCCGGTTTGGAGTGCATCGGGTGATTCGCAACAATTCACGGTCGTGGACGCGATAAATCGCCGCCAAACGATGGTCGCAATCAACGGCTCGATCGCCTCAACGGCGATTGACCAATACGATGACGCCGGACGAGTGGTCGCATCCACCCAATACGGAGGCGATGGAACAACAAGACGCACCAGCTCCGCACAGTTTATGGGGCCACGCCAGATTTCGTCAGTAGACCCAACGGGTCGAGTCATTCAACAAGACTATGATTTGCTGGGCCGAATTACGCAGAAACGGGAACAGCGGCCCAACGGTATGGATGTCACCAACTACGTCACTAACCGACGTGGCCAGACCACACAGCTTATCGATCCGATAAATCAAATCACAAATTACACCTATAACGGCTTTGGCGACCTCATCGCGCGCAAGGTACCAAGCGCTGGACCGGAGACTTGGGATTATGATGAATTTGGGCGAACAGAAAAGTGGCAACAGGACAACGAGTGGGTCAAATATGTATATAATTCTCATGGTGATTTGCATGCAGAAAAATGGGGAAATCGCCTTGGGAATTCGATGGAAGAGCTCGCTGTCGAACGTCTCTACGACGACCTCGGCCGGGCGACACGTGTTGATTCGACTAATCTTGACACGCCATTCGACCCCCCCTCAGGGTGTGCGTCGTCGGGCTTTGTGCGTCGTGAGTTCGCTTATGAGTCCAACGGCCGGCGTTCTGAGGACAGGGTTCAAGTCGGAACATGCGCGCCGTTGGTCGTAAGCTCGTCTTGGTCAACCATGAACAACGAGTATCAGCGGGATACAGCTTACCCTAGTGCAGGTGGTAACAATCTGCTTCATACCCAGATCTTTGATGGTCAGGGCAGGCTGCACGAACAAGAGGTTGGTTGGTTTGGCGTTGGTGGGACAACGTCTTTGACGACGGCTTGGAACGGCAGCCGAATGTCGCAGCGCGCGACGACCTTCTCACAAAACCTGGCTCCAGTGATTTCGGATGCAACCTATGATGTTTTTGGAGCACGGACTCAGTGGGACACATCGTTCGACACGGCACCCTTATTCAATGTTGCCATTGAACGTGATGTGTTGAGCCGTGTTCGATCTGCGACCACACAGTTTAATGCTGGGCCGATGCGCTGGGAGGGCTTCGCGTATGATGTCCGTCATCATTTGACGATTGCCAGCTCGGCACACGACATTGTTTTGCCGGCCCCAAGTGTCGGAACACATACCAACGCAACCAATGCATCGGTCGAGGCTGCGGCATCGATCTTGGGCGCAACCGCAACAGTCCGCACTCGTGAAGAAGCTGTGGGTGCAACGCTTACGATTTCAGGGGCCAGCGAGGCGCCACTATGGCAAGCCACGAAAACCAATGGGTCGCCAGGGCGTGATGGATATCACCGACTCCAAAATGTCGTTGTTGACGGGGCAACCTTTCCGATCCAACACGATGACAGAGGCCGTATCGCAACGGCCCCTGAACTCGATCTCACCTATGACGTCTACAACCGTCTCGTGGGCGCTCAAAAAGGGCCCCATTGGGAAGCGTACCTTTACGATGGGGACGGGTTGATGGTCGGTCGCACCAGCACGGGCGACTTTGAGCAGTACGCGTGGGACGGCAATCACATGATTGGTGCCTACGACGGCAATCTCAGCCCACGGTGGGAGGCCATCTTTGGTGAAGGCCAAGACGAGCTACTCGCTTACTACGACTACATGAACGGCACGGACTACCTGCCGGTGCGTGACTGGCGCAACAACCTGGTGTCTGTGTTTGACACCGGCACCCAAAACCTGCTCGGCCACGCTGAGTACACGCCCGAAGGACGTGTCACGACGTTTGATAATACGGGGTCGGTCACCTGTCAGGAAGAAGGTAATCATGGAACTGTGTGTCCGATGCCAGGCGGTCTGCCATTTGCCTTTAACGGGCAGTGGCGGTCATCGCTGACTGGCCTTTCATACATGCGCAACCGTTGGTACTCGCCGCGTCTTGGCCAGTTTATGAGCCATGACCCGCTGCATTATGTCGACAGCGTGAACTTGTATTCGTTTGCGGGTTTTGACCCGATTAACAGTTGGGATCCATATGGCCAATTGAGTGGTGAACATTTATCTGAGACAATGGGGAAGCCGACCACACAACAGCGTGTAAACAATGTATTTTCAGAGATGGAGGGATATGGCGTCAATATGTCTGAATTTCGAAAATCTTGGCGAGAAACGCCTATAGTTAAAGTGCCAGTTTTTGTTCTTTCACTATTCGAAGCCACTGGACTTTATCTTCCTAATCCAGATTTGACTCTTGTTGGTGCCAACACAACGCCTACAACCTTAATTCACGAAACGATTCATGCGATCGCCGCCAATGACCGCACAGGAAGTTGGCAACAGGCGCAAACTGCTTTAACTGAATTTTTTCAAGGCGACCCAGTTGCAGGTAAAAAATTAAACGAGGAGACAATAGCTTATTATGGTGAGCAAAAACTCTCGGCATGGAGCCAACTAGTTTTTAGACTTCGAAATAATATCGATGTCAGCGTCACCATGATGCAATATAAAAGGGAAATAAAACGTATTAATAATAGTGCTCTCGGCTTCGTCAGTAAGCGTCGTCCGCGGAAAGTTGGGCTTCCCAATCGTGCTAAACAATATGTTGAACACGATATCTTCAAAGACTCTATGCCAGATGAACCCCTAGAGTCTGATTTTATTCGTTCATTGATCGGAGATCGTCCATGGAAGGAGCTTGACTATGAGACAGAAATGAAAAAACCATCTGGAGGATCACTTGCAGACTAATGTCTCGAAATCGATATTGGCTCTAAATATTCTGCTGATTGCTGTAGAAATATTTATTTTCGCAGGCGTAGATTTGTCAGTTAGGTATATCGCAGCGGTCTATGCGCTCGTAACCTTGTTACTCACGCCGTTTACGTTTGCAATTACCCCGCCGCATTTGAAGATATTGAGGATTGCTTTGTTGATTTCCTGGGGTGTGATTGCCCACATGATAGCCTATGCCTTGTTTGTAATTTCTTTGGCTTAATCCATTGGCTGGTTTTCGTGCTTCGCGCGACCGTTCCACGAGGCACGGTAGTGTCCCACCACGTGGTGTACGAGCAGGCTGATTCTTCGACATAAAAATCGGAGATGTCACCGGGCTCCTGTAAAGTTTGAGTTGCGAAACAAAAAACAAAACAGGAGAGACCCGATGACGACAAAGAAGGTAGGCCCGCTCGATCTATTGTTCAACACGATTTCACAATCGCAGCCGGAGATGCTGCGCAAGGGTTTGATGTCGCTGCTTGAGCTATTTATGGATCACGAAGTACGAGAAATCTGCGGGGCGGAGATGGGCGAACGTACGCAAGACCGCATGAATCAACGTAATGGGTATCGTGAGCGAGATTTTGAGACGCGAATGGGAACGGTATCGTTGGCCATCCCAAAGTTGCGCCAAGGTTCATATTTCCCCTCGTTTTTGGAACCGCGGAAGCGTACTTCACCAAAGCGGTGCCTTGGCAGATGTTGCAATTCCCGAACAACATAGACCTGTATGTGGGCCATCTAATCGCGATGGGACTCGTCGTATCAACGCCACGTCCCAAAGAGACGAAAGCGCTACGAGACCCCAATAATGTGATTGCAATTTTCCAGGTGACTAACCAGCTCCTACTCTCTTCTTTCGGACATCTTTTTTGCAATTTATGTATTTTTGAGTTATTAAAAGAGGAATGGGGCTGGTGAGATCACCTTGTGCCCAACATTAATTCACGAAAAACTCCTCGTTGTTATCGGACATCATGAAGTGAGAGAATGGACACCCGACTCTCTGACAATACACTTCGGGCCTACATGGCCGACTGGAGGGAATTCACGACTTGGTGGGGCCGCTCTGAGGTACCAGTTCCAGAACACGTCGTGGAACAATACCTGGCTCGATGCGAACGCGCAGGCATGTCGTTTGCGACCATTCGTCGAAGGACCAGCGCCCTTGGCTGGCTTGAGATTCTGCGATTGGTCCGCCTGGCTCCAGCCTGGCTTGAGATTCTGCGATTGGTCCGCCTGGCTCCAGCCTGGCTTGAGATTCTGCGATTGGTCCGCCTGGCACTGCGATTTGGGCTACGCTGCGATTCTGCGACCGGTCCGCCAGGCTCCAGCCTGGCTTGCGATTCTGCGATTCGTGATGGCTCTTGTTCTGATGGCGTGCGAGCCCGCAAGACAAGATTGCAGAAAGACGCAGTGCGGTACAATGCGTGCCGTTTGATGAGCCACCATATTTGATATGTCGAATAACTTCGACCGCATCAACCTTGGGAGGAATCATGAAAAATCTACTACTCGGCAGCCTGCTACTTCTAACTGCCTGCGTCACCCTGCCTCAGCGCTATGCTTTTGCACCCAAAACCAGCGATGGCGTGCAGTGTAAGGGCGCCTGTTCACAGGTCTATTCGAGCTGTGTTCGCGATGCAAAGGACTCATGTTTGAGTTTTAGTGATAAACCTTGTGGCGAAAAAGCTTTAGCTATTGAAAGCGAAATGGTCAGCTGCATCGACGAAGAAAGCAGCTACATGCGGGTCTGCGAAGGATCCGAACATTCTGGTTGAACCCACACTACCACGTCGGCGCACCCCCTGCTGGTCCGCCACCCCTCCCAGCGGCTCCACGTTACAGGCTGTAAAGAGATTCCGGCACGGCCCGTGCCGGCGCGACACTTTGTGCGTTATCTCGTTTACGAGCTCCGCAGAAAGTGACTACCCTGATGAAAACGTATCAAGAGAAAAGTCGCGAGGAGGAGAAAGCATGCGCAAGCAATTTGCCGTCATGGCCCTGTTGTTCTTGGGTTCCGTCGGATGCACGGATGACGCCGCTGAACCTGATGCACTCATCATTCTGGACGCCCAAAACAACGTGGTCGCCGCCGATAATAATCGGCATATAGACCCCACGCCGCCACAATATTACAGCGCAAGGCTGGCCGGGGTGCTCGCCGGACCAGGAAAAGTCGACGACACGCCCTGGGACGGCACGGGGGCTCTGGCTCAGGCCTTGGTCGAACTCGCGGCGAGCTATACAGGCTATCCCGTTTTGGAGAGCAAAGCCGTCGTGGAACTAGCCCAACAATTCGAGGCGGCGCTAGCGAAACCAGACATCACCGCCCAAATTACCTTGGTGCATAACGGGGTTTCTTCGGAAACCGAAATCGTGGTGTTGGACCAAGACAATTTCCTACCCACCTTCACGCAGCCACCTGTGCTGGGCGACACATTTCAGGGCGCAAATGGCGGGGTGTTCGGTACCGCGCAAATCGCCTTCATCGACCGCGATATCGCCAACGACGACACGATGGGCCTGATTCTGCTTTCGCAAGAGGACATGGAGCTCGTGATGTCCGAGGGCAACAGCGCCTGGCTGAACGTTTCGGACCAGACCTACAACCAGATCCTTGCCGTCCGAATCATTCTCTATCCTATCGACACTCCGTCTCTCCTCTAATTCTTGGCTGATAATGCGCTTGTCTTTTATTGTTGCGACCATTTGTGCACTCACGAGCCTCCCTGCCCCCAGCTTTGCTGATGAGTTGAACGTCTTTAATGACCCGCTCAAGACCAGCCGAATCTCTGTGGGCGGCTATGTGGGAGCTGCAGGGGAGGCCGAAACCGATGTTGCCTTTCTAGGCCTTCAGGCAAACGTCGAAACGTCGTTTGGCGCCTACCTGCAGTTCGAAGCCCCATTGGGCCGGTACTTTCTTTTGGGTGCGCGCCTTGGTGCCCACTCGTTTGCACTCGACCTTCCCCAAAGCGACTCAGTGACGGTGATTTGGCTTGGTGTGGTTCCCAAATTACGTCTCCCAATCTCAGAGTCGGCCGAGTTCAATGTTTCGGTAGCGGTCGGCACAGATGCCGTCGATATCGCATGGAACGCCACAGCAGGCCCTGTCTTCTATCTGGACGGCTTCATGCTTGGGTTGGATGCCGGAGTGTTCAAAGGGACTGTGAAGTCGGCTCTGGGGCCAGAATGGGATTACAAAATGCTCACGTTGTCTCTCGCCGCCTACTTCCCTCTTTAAGGTAAGTCCGCAGCATCCCGCTCACTACCGTACTGACAACCGTCCCTTGCCGGACAAACTTCGCACTGTGGAACTCGTCCGCAAATCTCACGCGAAAAATCTAACACCGCGTATCCAAACTCACGTGGTGAATATTGATGATGGAAGAAGGCTTTTGTTAGCGAAATGAACCATTTCTTCCGGCGAGTTTCGCCGTCACATTCGAACCCTACATAACGTGCCAACAGACGAACAATGTTCGCATCCACAAAGAAGTGTTCTTCGTCGCGATGCAAGACCAGAAATGCCGAACTCACATATGGCCCAACCGCGGGCAACGACGACAGCTCTTCAATACTCGAAGGAACCGCACTTTGAAGTGCCTCAAGCGTTGCTCCCAGCCGCACCAGATATTCGGCGCGCCAGAGTAAGCCCAACGAGTAGATGGAATCTCTCATTTCGTGGGAAGTTGCGGCACCCATGTCACTGGCAGTTGGATATCTCTCGAAGAATGCATCGTAGATCTCAGCCACAGCGGTCGCTCGCGTGCGCTGAAGCAAGACCTCGGTCACAAGTCGTTGCCACTCAGGTAAAGCGTCATCACGCCATGGAAAGCTAAACTCCTGCTGCCTCCACCAGCCCAGAATGTTCTCCTGCAGCGCCTGGAAGTCAATCTCTCGCGTTTCCTCATGATTTGACATAAAGCTCACCTGGCCAGGTCCTACGGCGGAATGTTATCCTCTATTGACTCGCCCTGAAGGTAAACATACGTTCAGTGATCAACGAGCCGGAGACACTGCAATTGAAAAAGCCAACATTCATAGACCTCTTTGCTGGAATCGGAGGCATCCGGATTGCATTCGAAGACTCTGGCGCAACATGTGTTTTCACTTCGGAAATCGACAAGTTTGCTCGACAGACCTATCAGGCATATTTCCAAGATCCAGAAGACCATCCGACGTCCAATGATATCACTCAAATCGATCCACTAGATATTCCTGATCACGACATCTTGACGGGTGGCTTCCCCTGCCAGCCATTCTCGATCGCCGGTGTTTCAAAGAAAAATTCATTAGGTCGTGAACATGGCTTCAATGATCCGACCAAAGGAACATTGTTTTTCAACATCAAGGCCATTCTATTGGCGAAGCGACCGAAGGCTTTCTTGTTGGAGAACGTTAAAAACCTACGTTCGCACGATAAAGGAAAAACCTGGAAGGTCATTGAACAAACCCTGCGGGAATGCGGCTATTCGTTCAGTGATCGTATCCTCGATGCAGCTTCCATTGTCCCACAGCATCGTGAACGCGTTTTCATTGTCGGGTTCGACCGGCAACAGTTTGGGTTACCTGCCCAGCAACTTGACTTCACACATTTTTGGGATTGTGTGGAATCAGCCATGGAGACTCGTCGTTACGAGTTAGCCAAGCTTTACGATGTTCCCGCGAATGCCGCCTTTCCGGAGGTCGGTTATATATTGGAAGATGAAGCAACCATACCTGATAAGTATATTCTAACTCCTCGTCTGTGGGAGTACTTGCAAGAATACAAACGTAAGCACCAGGCAAAAGGCAACGGCTTTGGCTTTGGCCTCGTTGAACCTCAACACAAATACACACGCACTTTGAGCGCTCGGTATTACAAAGACGGTTCCGAAGCACTGATTGCGCGGAATGATGACATACCTCGACGATTGACCCCTCTCGAATGTTCCCGACTTCAGGGCTTCCCAGTGGATTTCCAAGCGATGTATGAGCGAACTATAACGACTCAACCGGCTAGTGACTGTCAAAGCTACAAGCAGTTTGGAAACAGTGTTTGCGTACCTGTTGTCGCGTCCATAGCAGAAGTCGTAACGCAGTATTTGGCCTCCAGCTGCGAAGACCTGGTTCCGGCGACGGGTGCTCAACAGGAGTTCTTCCAAGAAATTGTTAAGGAAATCGCCTGATGTCGCTAATCGATGCCGAATTTACTTCCAATTTCTTTGCACAGGCCTTGGCAAAACGCCTTACGGCAGTCGATCTACCCAAACGTTCAAGCAATCAACATGAAATCGGCGGACTAAAGCAACTTCTCGGTTCCGAAAATATGACAAACGCACGGGCGCGTTGGCATGTTTTTGACGAAGATGGCGACCTGGTTGAAGCGTTTGATGGTCGGTTCACATATTATGATTGCCGAAGCGAATCCCCACATCGCGGCCCCGAATGGCGACTTTACTATTTTGCCGAAAGCGACAACGCAATTTTTAGATCAACAATCGGCGATTTGTTGATTGTAGCAAAACCAGGCGCACTGTTGATGAGTGATTATGACCTGGTCATTTATCTCGTATCGAAGGCGTCGAACCTATTCCATAGTGCTATATGGGCGTTTGGAATCGATGATTTGGCGCGACCGCAGATCCTACCAAACAACTCGTTGTCACTCACCCAGCGGAATGTTCTCGAACAACTTGAGCCGGAACTGGGCCATCCAAAATCGACTCTAGAGTTGGCCGATCATATTGGTTTTCATTTCGCCGATTTTTTGGCGAATCCCACATGGGATACCTTCCCGTCTGGAATGGCTTTTGCGAACTTTGCGCAGGGTCTTTCATTTATCTCTGCGATCGACGAACCAGACTCGGCTCTTGAAAATCTCTTGGAGATTGAAACTCAAACATTCTATCACCTTGAAGATGCGTTAGTTCGAATTAGACTAGCTGCTCAATTTTCTTATGTTAGTGATTTTTTGAGCTATTCCACTCGTGTTCAACAGCGACGAAAATCCAGGCGTGGAAAGCAACTGGAATATCAATTGGCATTCGTTTTGCGCGCCAACGGCGTTCCATTCGAAGAACAGGTTAAGATCGCAGGCACCACAGTAGACTTCATTTTTCCTCATGCCGCTGCCTATGAAAGCCTTGAAGAAGATGGAGCGGGGGTTACGATGTTGGCAGCGAAGTCAACATGTAAAGATCGATGGCGCCAGGTTCTTGATGAGGCGCCAAAACTTCATCATCGCCACCTTTTCACTTTAGAAAGTGGAATTTCTGCGAGCCAGACAGCGCAAATGGGCGCACGAGACATCACTCTCGTCGTTCCTGCTGGCATTTATGAGTCCTTCCCAAAGCCAGGTATGGAAATCCTACAATTTCATGAATTCATCGATTACCTCAGATAAATAAAATCATTTGGTCAAACAACAAATTGAATTATGAATATGTGTTCGGAAATACAGAGTCAAAATTCTCTATTCGCGATGATGTTTGATCCGACTTAATGCTTGTTCAACAAAAAACATTGGGACCAATAGTTCCTTAGATATTTCCGCGGCCACTATTGGGTTTCTATTTTCTATAGATTCTTCAATTAATGAAACAAAGCTGTCAAAATGACGGCAATATTTCAGATATTCTTTCGGAAGATCCAGCAAAAGTCTCTGCGGATCGATAGCATACACATCATAGGTCATGTCGATTTGCGCCAAATAGTCGATAAATCGCCTTGCCGCACCGCCAGACTTTCCACCCGCACCGGGATAAAGCCTCTGCTTAAAAGGATCAACATATAAAAGCGTCGCCGCGCCTATTGCTCCAGGTGAAGCTGCAACTTCTTGTCTTGCCATAAGTTGTTCAACGACATCGCCGGGACTGCCGGGCTTGGTGGCCAGAATGCAATAGGCACGACTCGGTTGGTCCTTGTGTGCGTTGTAGGCATAAAATGCGCCAGCAATTAGATGACGGTAGTATCTTTGGTAATTATGTGTTTCTGGAATCCAACGGGCATCCACCCCTGGATGAAGCTTTGTCCTTTTTGTAGGGCAAATCTGGTCAAAATATTTGGCAGACAACCAGGCCCAGAGACCGATGTCATACAAATAATCTTCAACATGGTTTTCTAGTATCTGGCTCATGAATCGCGCCAATATATATCGGTCCCCAAATTCTTCAGGATTGTCAGGAACTACAATCCGACCTTTGACAATCCCAATGAGGACTGGGTCACAAATAATTGATTCAAATCCTTCCTGCTTGATTCCATTATGACGAATATAGTCTAAATGTAATCGAAAACGTTCCAGTCCTTCCACATTAAATCGATGAAGAAATGTCATCGCCTTACCTCAAATACTGGTCAAAAAGCCGACCATTCCGAACAAAACCTCGAACTACGCCCTCAATCCAATTTTCGCGTGCAGACGCTGTTGTGTCGTCTATGGATTCGATCGATATGCCCAGTTTTATCCAATCATATTGCCATTCACCCTCGTCATAATCATCCAGTCCCCGAGATTGGTCTTGTGTGATCTTTGTCAAGATATCACGAAGAATGTATGGAAGCACAAGTGCACGAAACTCGGGCGCCTGAACAATTTCCTCTTTTAGGCCAAACTCTCGCCCAATCTGAAGAACTGGAACTTCGCCGTAATCCAATCGCCATATTTCGCCTAGTCCTCGAATAGATTCCACTGCTAGAAGTGATCTTCGGCCACCGGATTGCCCATCACGGGGTCTGATTTTGTCGGCAATAGCTATTAACAAACGTTCATCATTTGTTACAATCTTTACCCGAAATTTCACGACCTCCGGATCCTCAAATGCTTCCAGAGTTGCAACACTCGGTGGCTGCAGCAGTCCTGCCTTTCCCCATTGAAATCGGATACATTGAGAACGATGGTAGGCTTCCACCAAAACATCCGCATTGTGGTCTAGCTTATAAGACTCTAATTGCAGTTCCATATCGAATTGTTTTAGTGAGGGTCCACAAAGTCTCACATAGACATCGCTATGTCTTATACGTTGTCTTTTCGTAAAGTTGAGGCGTCTAGCCATCCAAGTTCTCCTGGTTTTTTGTTGCTCTGGCTGACACAAAAACATCTCTTTTGGCATCGAACCCAGAAACCGTAACCGTGAAATTTGGCTCTTCAATTGCGAGAAGAAGTTGGTTTGCTCTACATATAACAATGCTACATCCAGTAATAACGACCTTTGTCTGTCCCTCATTTAGCTCAAAATCATATTTTGAATATCGTTTTAGTGGACTTCCGGTTCTGGAGTCATAAGCGAATTTGAGTAATAGTCGCTTTATTGGTGACGTAACTTCTTGCCCCTTAATGGAAACCTCACCTAATCGATCACCTAAATGAATTGAATATGCGGCAGGTGCTGGTGGAGGTGCACTAATTTTATCGGCCGCGCCATTTCTTCCAGGTTCCGTGCCGTTACTTTTTCCACGCGGCGTTGGCATAGCAGTCATCAATGGAATGTTAAAAACATCGGCGAGTAAATCCATATCGCGACCGTTTTCCTCATCGCCCAATATTGCCTTAACAACGCCACTTGGAGCCTTGCGCAGGAATTCGATCATTGGCTTTCCATAAAGATAAAATCCCTTGAAATTCTTAGAATGGTAAAACCAATTGGTGTGAGCAGGGTTTTCTGCATCCCCTAACATATCTCCGAGGGGACCATCCGGAATATAAACCAACGCAGAGAAGCCGCGAGGCGATTTCGAACTTACCTCACTAATTCTAAGCATTTGTCGTACAAAAATTGGTTCATGGATTGCTTCGTTTCTCTCAAAAACAATAAAAAACTCTCCACGCTTTTTTTCTTCGCCTTTGCGAATGATATCACATTCGATCTTTACCAGATAACGATCTGAAGTCTGGTGAATAACTCTTGCTTGCTCCGGCTCTTGGACCACGACTCGATCCCAACGAGGGGAACCATCAGACATTGATATGAGAACTGTTGGAATTTCGAGGTTTGTAATGAGCCATTCTGCTTGACGAATCGCAATCACAGTCTTTTCGTCTATATATTTTGTGAATATTTGCTTCTTTAGTGTCTCAGAACTAACTAGGAGTGGCTCCATTATGTCATGCTGTAATTCAACCTCTAAATCACCATTTAAAATCGGCATAAAAAACTGACTAATCACCCCAGAAATGAGCGACTCAAAGGAAATTTCTTCATCGAGAAATGGCACTACCACGGATAGTCCAGTATCCTGCTCCGTTCGTTTCAAAAAGAACGTTCCCGAGAATTCCTCCAGAAATGTGCGATTCTCGATCGGAAGACCAAGTGTATCTTTAAACTCACCAAACCAACCATCAGGCACATACGCTGTTTCGGAGCCGATATTATGGTACTTCAGAATAGCTTGGCCAACCGCAATTCGCCTGTTGTCAGAATGTCGAACAGAAAGTGCGAAATGAGTTTGATATCGACTGGATCGCGGAAAGGCAAATTTCCCGACGCCCCATCTACCACCACCATGATCTTTCTGAGACCAACCCTCGGCGCGGAAATATGTGAAAAACGGGTTATCCGTCTTTTCAATTTTCTGCCATTGGTTCACATCACCTTCAAGTCCGGTTGTATTAAAGTCTTCAAACGTCAGAAAACGTACGGGTTCGTCGGGCTGTGAAATTAACCCACACGCCTCCAAATGCGGCTTTAATGTCTCCCAAAATCCAGAAAGAAAATCGAGTTCAAGATCAGTGTCGACACCACTTAAAAAGATACGCACACGAACTGGTTCGTCTTGTGAAACGCGTGCATCCAAGGAGTTCTGAATACCTTCACGAACCAGTGCCTCGCCTGCATCACCGATACTCGATGTGTTAAAAAACTCCGACAACACACTCTCGCGAATTCGTTCGCCAGGCCGTACTGATAAAAAGCGCCATTCGGGCACGAGTCCTCCAAGGATTTGTCTATATAACTGAATCTAAACATCGTTTTGATCTGGCGCAAGCTTATAGTTGGATATTTGATACATTATCCTGTTTGTTTGCGTTAGCGCTGTCGATAAGGGTAGGGCTGCGGCCTCGCTCATCAATCACAAACTGCGGTGTTAGAAGGAACGCGGCGTATTACAGGAGCTGAAGAATTGCGAGCAAAGTTCCGGCACTCGCAAAGCGCGCGCAGGGGTCTTTTTTTAAACATTTCAACAGGATGCTGCGCAACGCAGGAGACATCGGTACTGAGCTGAAGTCTGGGATCTTCCAGAGTCGGATTTGCTCGAGTAATTCGAAGGGTTCTTCATGCCCAAAGACCGGGGATTTTTGCAGGCACGACAGCGCTACAAGGCCAAGCGAGGCGATGTCCGAGGCTGGCGTCAACCCAAAGCCGCGGACCTCTTCTGGGCTCATATAAGGGCTCATGCGAGCCAAGTGCAGCGTTTGCTGGCGTGTCGCGAACCAACGCGGGCTGTAGCGTGTCGTTTTGGTCTTCGGGTCGTAGTGCCGGTAGATTTGTTCGGGGGCCACGCTGCCAAAACATAGCCCGCGTTCGTGGATCGTGATCTGCGCCTCACACACATCGGTCATCATCTGGAGGACTTCGGCCTCGTTCAAGTACTCGCCGTTGTCAAAAACGTCTTTCAGCGGAGTGCCCCAGCCTCGTCGAATTGGGGCCAACTCGCGGCGAAGGCGATGAAACGCCATGGGGTATCGGATGATGAACGAGGTCATCCAGGCGAGGTCGTTGTCGGAGATTTGAGGGTTTGGTTGTTCTCGAAATTGGTCGATGATGGCCGTGGCGTTTGCCATGTCTGACGAAACGACGGGTGATGCGTTGGCGTATAGCCATTCCGATATGGTGGTATCCTTATTGGCCAGAAACCGCCTTGTCTTTTCGAAGAGTTCGGGCAGCCGACTTAGATTTGGATGATGAATGAGCGCCAAATGGGTCAGACATAAGATCGCCCAACGACTAAATAGAAGTGCGTCGTTTCGTTTCCACATCGCGTTAAGCACGTGAAAATCCCAGGGACTTTTGGCCAACGCTACCATCATGGATTGGCCCTTCCGCCCTAAGAGCTGAGCACCGAATTCCTGTGACCCTTCCAGATGTTTGAAGGCATGTCGCAAGGACTCAAGTGTGGCTTCAAAGAGGCTCGGGGAGGCGCAACGGACGGCCTCGTCGAACTTGTCGAGCTGTTCTTTGAGGTCGGCAAAATCTTGGAAATGTCGCGCAAAATTTCGCAAGGGCTGGGTCTGGAGGCGCACGGTCAGATCGAGCAAGGCCAAGTGCCCACGTGTGCTTTCGGGCGCGCGCACTTTCGAAAACGTCGGGTCGGTCGAGCCCAGACGACCTCCGTAAAATCCCTGAAAAACCACGTCGTGGAGATGGGATTCTTTTTCTAAAAGGCCAAAGGCCATCCACAGGCCGACCGGCCCGTGGGTGGTGTCCACCACGATTTCATCGAGCGGAAGTAAATGCGAAAACGCACGCTCAAACATCGCGGAGTCGTCGTCGCCGGGCTCGTGGACATGCGCGTGAATTTGCACGCCACAGCTTTGCGAAACCAAGATCAGGTAATCCTCCAGATCCTCTGCTGAATCTTGGATTTTAGACTCCAGTCTGTCCAAATCCTTAGGGGCCTGCAGCACCAGGTCCGAGAGCAACTCCCATTTAGACTTAGGTACGCCAATGGCGATGATTTCATCCGGAGCATTATCGTGATGAAACATCCATTCCTTAAGGGCTGCTGCCAGAAGACGGGTCGGACGAGACGTAAACCCCGTGCAGGAGAACGTTTGGATCTCGGGTTCAAAATGGGGCACAAAGGTGATTAAAAAGGTGGCCATTTTTCAATCCTCCTTGCGACGTGGAGACGACGAAGGGGTCCGGGTTCTGATCGACATCGTTGCCGAATGCGAAATGGTCTTTCGTTCCTTTTCACCGAATTCTTTGCGCATGCGCTCGGCTTGTTTGGAAATCAATTCGAAGATTTCGGGGAAGCGCTCGTCGTCGATGCCCTCTTTGCGCAGGTCCAAGCAGAGCTGTTCGAGGAGTCTGCCGGCCTTGCCGCGGCGTCCCGCACGGTGCTCACGAACGGCATCGCGAGTCGCTTGCTGGAAACGCAAATTGGCGATTATTTTGACCAATTCTTCGTTGATCGGCTGGTTCGAGTCGTCGCCTACCTCGTAAACCAATTCATCGTGACCGAGGAGCCCTTCTGCACTTTTTAGTTTTACGCCAATTCGGATTTTTTCTTGGTCGGCCATAGCGTGGAACTTTAGTCGAAGTCCGATTTCGAGCACCTGATTGGACACCAAATCCGGCAGGGGCATCGTGGCCAAATTGCCTTCAACACGGACGGCCCACTCGTTGAGTTCTTGAAGCTCCACACCGGGTGGGAGCTCGAATTCGAGCGTGACCGAACGCGCCGAGATTTCGCGGGATTCTTTGAGTTCTTGGGCCATAAATTCGGGGATCTCCTCGTCGGTCGAGACGTAGTAGAAATTCCCGTGACCGGCCGCCGACAAGGCCTGCAGAAGGTCATCGTCGTAGTTTTCTCCGACGCCAAATACGCTGGTTCGGATGCCACGGTTGGCCGCCCGGGCGACGCTTTCGCAGATCACACCCACCCGGCATTCGCCACGATTGGCGTGGCCATCGGTGAGCAAAATCACCCGTGCAATCTCGCCGTTTGCCTCGAGCACTTCGTCGCAGGCATAGACCCAGCCTGCAAAGAGATTTGTGGGGCCGTCTGCCGCGGTGATCGAGAGCCTGTGCCCAAGAATCTCTTTGCCAACCTCGTTTGTTTTTCGAAGTGACATGATGGTTTGGGCATGTTCTGAAAAAGTGACCAATGCCGCGGAATCGGTGTTGCCGAGCCGGTCACAGGCGTTTTGGATCGCGAGCCGGGAAAGCT